>Ga0194062_1000663_pt1 | contig 14477 bp, 9 predicted proteins | sample SepL2225m_MetaG_FD_155481 | JGI IMG/M metagenome (GOLD analysis project Ga0194062, IMG submission 155481) | Anoxic zone freshwater microbial communities from boreal shield lake in IISD Experimental Lakes Area, Ontario, Canada - Sep2016-L224-25m | ecosystem: Environmental > Aquatic > Freshwater >... | reverse complement strand
ATGCCAGCGTTCGTGGTCATTCGTCAGTGTCTCCTGTTGATCTGCGTCAGCTGGTCCGTGACATCCCCGATTTCCCCAAGCCTGGAATCCTGTTTCGGGACCTGACCCCCCTGATGCGCGATCCGTCGGGCTGGCAGGAGGTGATGCGCCAGCTGGGGGCTGTGGTGGAGCGCGTTCAGCCGGATCTGATCGTGGGGATCGAGTCCCGGGGCTTCATCGTCGGCACCGCCCTGGCCACGGTGGTGCGCCTGGGGTTCGTGCCCGTGCGCAAACCCGGCAAGTTGCCCGGCCAGGTGCGCGGCATCGACTACGCGCTCGAGTACGGCAGCGACCGTCTGGAGATCCAGCACGATGCTTTTGAGCCCGGCGCCAAGGTGCTGATCGTGGATGACCTGCTGGCCACGGGCGGCACTGCCGCCGCCTGTGCCGAACTGGTGCAGCAGGCCGGAGGGGAACTGGTGGGGTTTGGTTTCGTGGCGGAGCTGGCGGCCCTGGCGGGTCGCTCCCGCCTGCCGGAGAGCCAGCCGGTGGAATCGCTGATCATCTACGGCTGATCAGCTTCGGGTGATCAGCTTCAGCTAATCCAAAGGGCTGATTCAGCTCTGATCGTCCTGCCAGCTGAGCACCTGGTCAAGTTGTTCCAGGCTGATCAGGCCGAAACGCCAGAGCACCACGGGCAGGGGGGCCTGCTCCAGCTGGGCCTGCTTGACCCCCAGGGAAAGGGCGTTTTCGCTCAACCCCAGCTCCTGGCGCAGGTAGCGCACCAGGTTGGAGGGGGGCAAGGGCTGGGGGGCGGTGCTGATCACCATGGCCTCACTTTGACCAAGCCCGCAGGCCGCGGCAAGGACCAAAGGTCATCACCCCCAGGCTCAGGGCCCGCAGCGGTGCCCAGTGCTTCAGGGCCGAGAGGGCGACCCGGCGCACCACCAGCAAGGGCCCCCAACGGTTGGAGAAGAGGCGCAACAGCAGGTCGGTGGCCAGCAGGGTGATCAGCAGATCGCCCCAGCGGCGCCACGCGTAGGCGGGGCCGATGCGCTCCACCGCCAGCCGTCCCCGGGCGACTCGGAGGGCCTGGCGGCGCAGCTCTGCCACATCGCGCCAGCAAAGGTTGAGCCCCTGGCCGCCGACGGGATGGCAGCGGTGGGCGGTCTCCCCCACCAGCAGGGCCTGGCCCCGGTGCAGGCGATGGGCCAGCTCCAGGGCCACCGGATAGGCCTGGGGCTGGTTGAGCAGGGCGTCGGGCTCGAGCTGGTCGGGCAGCACAGCGGCGATGGCCTCGAGCAAGGCCACCGGATCAAGGCTTTCCAGCTGCCGCAGGCGGGCGGTGGGGGCGCTCCAGACCAGCTGGACGTGGTCGTCCCCGAGGGGCAGCACCGCGAAGGGACCCTCCGGCCGGAACAGCTCCCAGGCCTGGTCAGGGGCCGAGCCCCGCAGCCGCACCTGCACCGACAGGCAGCCCTGGCTGTAGGGAATGGAGGTGTGGCGGATGCCGAGACGCTCCCGGGTGGCCGATCCGCTGCCGTCGGCCACCACGGTCAGATCGATCGAGGGGTCGCCGTTGGGATCGAAGGAGGAGGTGAGTGGGGAGGCACCAGCTTCTGGACCCAGGGCCAGCTCCACCTCGGGGTGGGCCGCCAGACGCTCCAGCAGGGCGGCCATCAGGGGCCTGTGGAGCAGCACCCAGCCCACCGCCTCGCCAGGCCTCTCGGCCCGCTCGCGACCGAGATCGGCCAGGGAGAAGCGGACCTGCTTCGGCAAGGCCCTGTCCCAGAGTTCCAGCCTTGAGAAGGGAGCCAGATCGGGCAGCAGCGTTTCCCACAGCTGGCTTTGCTGGAGCAGCTCCTGGCTGGAGTGGTTGAGGGCGTAGGACCGGCTTCGCTGCTTGAGCTGGTGGGCATCGAGGGGATCCAGTAACTGGACCCTCCAGCCGGCCTGGGCCAGCACCAGCGCGGCCAGGGAGCCGGTGGGCCCGGCCCCGATCACCCTGGCCCGCAAGGGAGTGCGCATCGAATCAGGGGGGCACAAAAAAGCCGCAGCAGGAGTCTGCTGCGGCGCGGGATCTGGGGAGGGAGGGCTTCAGCCGAGGCCGAGCAGTCCGCGGGTGAAGGCTTCGCCGCCGAGGGCGAATTCGGTGGCCAGCAGGGCGATGAAACCAAGCATGGCCATGCGGCCGTTCAGCTTTTCGGCGCGCTCATGGAAGCCCCAGCCGCTCTCGGAGGAGACGATTTCCATGCGGGGTTCGGTGGCGAAGGCATTCAGCCTGCCGCCGTCTTCGGTGGTGACGGTGGCGCCACGGATCAGGGCGCGTTCCTCGGCGGTGATGGAGGGGGAGGCAGTCATGGGGGGCACTTCCAGTTGGATAAATGAACTGTAACGCAATGTTGCGCGAAGTAACGCCGTGTGAAAACCGAACCGCCTCAGCGCAGGCGCCGCAGGCAGATCTCCTCGAAGGCGGGGCGCAGCAGAAACGGATACTCCCCTACCCAGAGCTTCAGCTGGGGGATCCAGGCGTCAGTGAGGGCGCCAATGCGGGAAAAGTCCTTGCGCTCGCTCAGCACCAGGCAGCGGATCGTCATGCCCCGCCGCAGCACCTTGTGCTTCTTGTCCATCGGAAAGCGCAACTGCCCCAGGTAGCCGTCCTCGTCCTCCAGTTCCAGGCAGAGCCAGGTGCGCCGGTTCTCCACCAGCTCCAGGCGGCCGCTGTTGTCGGCCCGCTCGCTGCGCTCCTCCACCCGCTCCTTGGTGAACAGATCGGCGATCTCCCCTTCGAAGATGGCTGCCGCCGGAAAGCGCCGCAGCGTGGAGTTGCGCTGGCCCGCCTCCAGGATCGGACCCCAAAGCAGATAGAGGGCGAACACCACGCCGATCACCAGCCACACCGAGCCGAACTGACTGGAGAAGGCCAGGGTCTGGCTGATCAACAGGGAGATCACCCCGCCGATCACGGCGATCAGCACCCGCTGCAGCACCTTGCGAGGGTTGCCGGAGCAGGCGTTGAACTGGGGTCCGGTGGCGATGGCTGGAATCAGCCGCTGCAGTTCACCGGATTTGAGTGGAAGCAGCATCGGTGGGGGAGAGCCAGACCATGGGGGCCTGCCAGAACACGGTGGCGGGTTTAGAGCAGGCGCTCCAGTCCGTAGACCAGCCCGTCCAGGCTGCGCACCTTGCGCACGGCCAGCAGCACCCCCGGCATGTAGGCGGAGCGATCGATCGTGTCGTGGCGCAGGGTGTAGGTCTCGCCTGGCGCTCCGAACAGCACCTCCTGGTGGGCCACCAGCCCCGGCAGGCGAATGGAGTGCAGCCGCAGGCCGCTGTCGCGCTGGCCGCCGCGCACGCCGGCGAGGGTTTCGTGCTCGTCCACCTGGGGGGCATTGAAGCTCTTGCCCAGCTCCTCGATCAGCTCGGCGGTCTTGATGCAGGTGCCGCTGGGGGCGTCGGCCTTGCGGTTGTGGTGCAGCTCGGTGAGCTCGGCGAAGTCATAAAACCTGGCGGCGGCGGCGGCGGCCTGCTGCAGCAGCACCATGCCCACGGAGAAGTTGGGGATCACGGCGGCCCCGACCGAGGCCTTTTCGGCAAAAGCGGCCAGGTCGGCCAGTTGCTCGGGGGAAAGGCCCGTGGTGCCGATCACCGGGTGCACCCCGTAGGCGATCGCGGCCCGGGTGTGCTCGTAGACCACCTTGGGGTGGGTGAAGTCCACCAGCACGGCCCCGCCGCCGGGACCGGCGTTGCGCACGGCCTGGCTGGCGGCGCAGAGGCTGCCCTCCAGGTCCGACGTGATCGCCACCTCCAGTTCCCCCAGACCCAGCTCCAGACCCACATCCAGCCCCTCCTTGCCGGCTGTGGTGTCGATCGCCCCCACCAGGGTGGTGCCCTCGGCGGCGGTGACGGCCTTGATCACTTCGGCGCCCATGCGGCCGAGCGCGCCGGCCACCAGCACGGGAATGGGGGAGCTCATCACAGCTCGATCGGTTGGTGGGAGCCTATGGCGCCTGGGGGCCCGCCGGCCCTGTAACGCGTTGGCGTCAGAGCCCGCAGGGGCCCGTGGCCGTCCGTAGGCTGCTTCACATTGCTCAATCAGGCGCCGATGTTCACCCAGGTCCGCTCCTCCTCCCGCCGGGTCACCCCAGCCGACCTGGGGGATCGCGCCTTGATGAAGGTGGTGTACGTGGTGCTGGAGCCCCAGTACCAGAACGCCCTGACGGTGGCGGCCACGGGCCTGAATGAGCAGAACAGCGCCCTGGCGGTCGACCTGAGCGGTTACCTGATCGAAGAGCTTCGAGATCCGGCCAACTACGCCGCCTTCTGCGCCGACGTGGCCGAAGCGGATGTGTTCATCGCCTCGCTGATCTTCATCGAGGACCTGGCCCAGAAGGTGGTGGAGGCCGTCGCGCCCCACCGGGACCGCCTCAAGGCCGCGGTGGTGTTCCCCTCCATGCCGGAGGTGATGCGGCTCAACAAGCTGGGCACCTTCTCGATGGCCCAGCTGGGCCAGAGCAAGAGCGCCATCGCCAGCTTCATGAAAAAGCGGAAGGAGGCCGGCGGCGCCGGTTTCCAGGACGCGATGCTCAAGCTGCTGAACACCCTCCCCACCGTTCTCAAGTACCTGCCGGTGGAGAAGGCGCAGGACGCCCGCTCCTTCATGCTCAGTTTTCAGTATTGGCTGGGGGGAACGCCGGACAACCTGCGCAACTTCCTGTTGATGCTGGCGGATAAATACGTGTTCCCCCGGGGCGAGTCGGAGCGGCCGGAGGTGACGGTGGCCGATCCGGTGGTGTTTCCGGACCTGGGCATCTGGCACCCGCTGGCACCGGGGATGTTCGAAGACCTCAAGGAATACCTCAACTGGAGCGCCAGCCGCAACGATCTCAGTGCGGCCGCCAAGGCCGGCCCGGTGATCGGCCTGGTGTTGCAGCGCAGCCACATCGTCACGGGGGATGACGCCCACTACGTGGCGGTGATCCAGGAACTGGAGTACCGGGGCGCCACCGTGATTCCGGTGTTCTGCGGCGGGCTGGATTTCACCAAGCCCGTGAACGCTTTCTTCTTCGACCCCCTGAATCCCGAGCAGCCCCTGGTGGATGGGGTGGTGAGCCTCACGGGCTTTGCCCTGGTGGGCGGCCCCGCCCGCCAGGACCACCCCAAGGCGATCGAGGTGCTCAAGAGCCTCAATCGGCCCTACATGGTGGCCCTGCCCCTGGTGTTCCAGACCACCCAGGAATGGGAGGAGAGCGACCTGGGGCTTCACCCGGTGCAGGTGGCGTTGCAGATCGCCATTCCCGAACTCGATGGCGCCATTGAGCCGATCGTGCTCTCCGGTCGCGACGACGCCACCGGCAAGGCCCACACGCTCCAAGACCGGGTGGAGGCGATTGCCGAGCGCTCGATCCGTTGGGCCCAGCTGCGGCGCAAACCCCGGATCGACAAGAAGCTGGCGATCACCGTGTTCAGCTTCCCTCCTGACAAGGGCAACGTGGGTACCGCCGCCTACCTGGATGTGTTCGGCTCCATCCACCGGGTGCTGCAGGAGATGAAGGCCAAGGGCTACGACGTCAAGGATCTGCCCCGGGACGGCAAAGCCCTGATGGAGCTCGTGATCAACGACCCCGAAGCGCTGGTGGGGGCCCCGGAACTGTCGATTGCCCACCGCATGAGCGTGGCGGAGTACGAGAGCCTCACGCCCTATTCCGAGCGGTTGGAGGAGAACTGGGGCAAGCCCCCCGGCAACCTGAATAGCGATGGCTCCAACCTGCTGATCTACGGCCGCCACTTCGGCAACGTGTTCATCGGCGTGCAGCCCACCTTCGGCTATGAAGGCGACCCGATGCGGCTGCTCTACTCCCGCAGTGCCAGCCCCCACCACGGCTTCGCCGCCTATTACACCTACCTGGAGAAGGTGTGGAAGGCCGATGCGGTGCTGCACTTCGGCACCCACGGCTCGCTGGAGTTCATGCCAGGCAAGCAGATGGGCATGAGCGAGACCTGCTACCCCGATTCGTTGATCGGCGCCCTGCCCAACCTCTACTACTACGCCGCCAACAATCCTTCGGAGGCCACGATTGCCAAGCGCCGCGGCTATGCGGCCACCATCAGCTACCTCACGCCGCCGGCGGAAAATGCTGGCCTCTACAAAGGGCTCAAGGAGCTGGGGGAACTGGTGGGCTCCTACCAGCAACTGCGTGAAAGCAGCCGGGGGGTGCAGATCGTCAACGCGATGGTGGAGACGGCGCGGCTGTGCAACCTCGACAAGGACGTGACGCTGCCCCAGGAGGATGCCGCTGAACTGAGCCGTGAGCAGCGCGACGATGTGGTCGGAGCTCTCTACCGCCAGTTGATGGAGATCGAGAGCCGGCTGCTGCCCTGCGGTCTGCACACGATCGGCAAGCCCCCCACCGCTGAGGAGGCGATCGCCACCCTGGTGAACATCGCCGCCCTGGAACGGGAGGAGGATGGCTACCGCAGCCTGCCGGCCCTGTTGGCGGAGAGCCGGGGCCGCACGATCGACGACGTCTACAAGGGCAACGACTCCGGTGTGCTCGCCGATGTGGAACTCAACCGCACCCTCACGGAAACCTCCAGGGCGGCCGTGGGGGCGATGGTGCGCTCGGTGACGGGCACCGATGGCCGGGTGAACCTGCGGGGGCGTTTCGGCTGGTTCACCCAGTTGCTGGAGCGCTTTGGCTACCGGCTCCCCAGCCCCTGGCTCAGTGCATGCCGCACGGCGGGGTTCGCCGATGTGGATCCCGCCGAACTCGACAAGCTGTTTGGCTATCTGCGCTTCTGCCTGGAGCAGATCTGCGCCGACATGGAGATGGAGAGCCTGCTGCGGGCCCTCGATGGCGAGTACGTGATCCCCGGTCCCGGCGGCGATCCGATCCGCAACCCCGGCGTGCTGCCCAGTGGCAAGAATATCCATGCCCTTGATCCCCAGGCCATTCCCACCCGGGCGGCGGTGGCGGCGGCCAAGGTGGTGGTGGACCGGCTGATCGAGCGGCAGAAGGCGGACCAGGGTGCCTGGCCGGAAACGATTGCCTGCGTGCTTTGGGGCACGGACAACATCAAGACTTACGGCGAGTCCCTGGCCCAGATCCTCTGGTTCATCGGTGTGCGCCCGGTGCCCGACTCCCTCGGGCGGGTCAACAAGCTGGAACTGATCTCGCTTGAGGAGCTGGGGCGCCCCCGCATCGATGTGGTGGTGAACTGCAGCGGCGTGTTCCGCGATCTGTTCATCAACCAGATGGGGCTGATCGACCAGGGGGTGAAGATGGCCGCCGAGGCGGACGAGCCGCTCGAGCTCAATTTCGTGCGCAAGCACAGCGAGGAGCAGGCGGCTGCCCAGGGAATCTCGCTGCGGGAGGCGGCCACCCGGGTGTTCTCCAATGCCAGCGGCAGCTACAGCTCTAACGTGAACCTGGCGGTGGAGAACAGCACCTGGGAGGAGGAGAACGAGCTGCAGGAGATGTACCTGAGCCGTAAAACCTTCGCCTTCAACGCCGACAACCCCGGCGAGATGAACCAGAAGCGGGGTGTGTTCGAGGCGGCGATGAAGACCGCCGACGTGACCTTCCAGAACCTGGATTCTGCTGAGATCTCCCTCACCGACGTCAGCCACTACTTCGACAGTGATCCCACCAAGCTGATCGCGGGCCTGCGCGATGACGGCAAGGCGCCCACCAGCTACATCGCCGACACCACCACCGCCAACGCCCAGGTGCGCTCTCTGAGCGAAACCATCCGCCTGGATTCACGCACCAAGTTGCTGAACCCCAAGTGGTACGAGGGCATGCTCAACTCCGGCTACGAGGGGGTGCGGGAGGTGGCCAAGCGGCTCAACTTCACCCTCGGTTGGAGTGCCACCAGCGGCGCGGTGGATAACTTCGTGTATGAGGAGGCCAACGAAACCTTCATCAACGATGAGGAGATGCGCAAGCGGCTGATGGAGCTCAACCCCCACAGCTTCCGCCGCATTGTGGGCACCCTGCTGGAGGTGAATGGCCGCGGCTACTGGGAAACCTCAGACGAGAACATCGCCCAGCTGCAGGAGATCTATCAGGAGATTGAAGACCGCATCGAAGGGGTGACCACCTAGGAACCTCGGCCGGGAGCCCGGCCATGCAGTTGGAGCTCACCAATCTCACCACCGTGCTGGTGGATGTGGCCCTAATCATGGTGGTCTCCAAGCTGTTGGGGGCCCTGCTCGCGCACTTCCAGCAGCCGGCGGTGATCGGCGAGATCCTCGGTGGCATCGTGCTGGGGCCTTCCTTGCTCGGGGCCGTGGCACCCGAGTTGCATGGCCAGCTGTTTGCGCCGCCGGTGCTGGAGCAGCTCAAGACCCTCTCCCAGCTGGGGCTGATCCTGTTCATGTTTCTGATCGGGCTGGAGGTGAGCCCGGAGCACCTCAAGGGGCGATTGCCCCTGGCCACGCGGATTTCACTGGCGGGGGTGGTGCTGCCCTTGGCTGCCGGGGTGGCCCTGGCCCTGGGGCTGGAGGGGTGGCAGCCCCAGCTGCTGCCGGGGGACTTCCGCCTGGCCGGGGTCCTGTTCGTGGGCACGGCAATGGCGATCACCGCCTTCCCGGTGCTCTCCCGCATCCTCAAGGAGCGGGAATTGCTGACCCAGCCCCTCGGTCAGTTGGTCATAGCCTGTGCCGCCATCGATGACGTGCTCGGTTGGAGTCTGCTGGCGGCGGTGGTGTCCTTCAGCCGCTCCGGCAGCTTGGTGGGGGCAGTGCCTGCCCTGGGGGGGACGGTGCTGTGGGCGGCGGTGCTGCTGGTGGGGCTGCGGCCGCTGATGGGCTGGCTGGCTCGCAGCTACCGCAGCCACCATGAACTCAATCCGCTGCTGCTGGCCCTCGTGTTTGCCGGGGCGATTCTTTCAGGAGTGGTCACCGAACTGATCGGTGTACACGTGATCTTTGGGGCGTTCCTGTTTGGGTTGGCCCTGCCGCGCTATGGCCCCCTGCGGCGCTGGCTGGAGCTGCGCACCGAGCAGCTGGTGCTCACGATCCTGCTGCCGATCTTTTTTGCGGTGAGTGGGTTGAGCACCCGCATCGGCAGCCTCAACCATCTCACTGCCTGGCTCACCCTGGCGGCGGTGCTGGTGGTGGCGATTGGGGGCAAGTATCTGGGCTGCTGGGGAGTGGCCCGAGCGGGGGGATTGCCGGAGCGGGAAGCCCAGGCGGTGGGCTGGCTGATGAATACCCGCGGCCTCACCGAACTGGTGATTTTGAATGTGGGATTGAGCCTGGGGGTGATCAGCACGGAGCTGTTCACGATGATGGTGTTGATGGCGTTGATCACCACGGCGATGGCGGCGCCGTTGTTGCAGCGGCTGGGGTATGGCCGGAGCTGAGTCTGGGAGATACGGCCATCAGCTGAGCACCGCAAAGGGATTTCTGACCGTAACCCCGCCATAGATCTGGCCATCGCCCATGTCTTCTGAGAGCACAATCGTGCAATCCGATGTGTGGGCGGCGGCGATGATGGCCGCATCCCAGTAGGAAAGGGGATGGTTGCTGTGCAACTCCAGGGCCTGATCTAGAACCGTTTCGTTGATCGGCTGAACGGTGAATCTGTGCCAGCAATGGATCAGCTCTACCGCTTCGCTTGGCAACAAGGAATTCGGCCTGGAAGTTCGTGTGGCCTGCACATAGAACTCCTGGAGTACCTGGATCGATAGAGTCCAGTCGTCGTCTTGGAGTAGATAGCGGGCGAGCGATCGTTTGGCTTGCTCAGAGTTTGTGTTGCTGATGGAATAGAGAAGAATGTTGGTGTCGAGAAAGCAACCAGCCGCCATGGCGTTTAAGGCTGGCGTTGGTGGAGGTCGGAGCGATCCAGACGATCGGCGGCTGCCAGTCCGCGGGCTTGTGCATCGAGGCGACGGAACAACTCCTCTTGGGCGAGGCGGCGGGGATCGACCGCCGGTGATGTGTTCGCACTGAGGGAGATCAGGAAGTCGCGCACGAGGGCCGAGAGCGATGTGCCGCGCTCAGCGGCACGGATGCGTGCCCGGTGGTGGACCGCCTCCTCCACGGAAACTGTGATGTTTTTCATGGTTTCACAATAGCGCCCCTGAGCGCTGAAAAAGCCCCGACCGGCGTAGCGATCGGGGCTGATGGGGGGAGACCACCAAGGGGGAGAAGCCCCCGCTGACCTCAGGCCTCAGACATGGTGGGAGGCGTCATAGACGTGAACGTCATTGGTATCGAAGTGATTGTGGTAGAGGTCGCTGAAGTGGGTATCAACCGCGGCGATGACATCACTGCCATCGGCGTGACCACCCGTATCGTGATGGATGGCGGTGGGATCCACCAGGCCATGCTGCTGTAGATCCTGAGCCAGGTGATCAATCACCTGCTGGTGGATGTCGTGGTACTGGTCGGCGGTGATGCCGTGGTCTTGGATGAAGGCGCTGACCGCCAGATCCAATTCGTAGATCACGTCGTTGTGGGTCGGTGCAGCGCCGGTGGTGTCGTTGGTGTGCAGACCCACAAGGAATTGATCCACCAGACCATGGACATCGGTTTGGGGGAGTGCCGTATGGGCGATGTCGGTGTGGCCGGGCAGGGTGGTGAGGGCCTGGGTGAACTCCGTGTTGGTGATCTGGTGATCGGCCCCAGCCACAGTGAGCTGGTGATCGAAGTTGCTGAGCTGATCAATGCTCAGGTCGCCTTGGCTGTAGGCCGTGAGCGTGTGGGTGAGATCGTCGAGGGCGTGGGTGGAGAGATCGCCGGCTTCCACCGAACCGAGCGCCTGGGCATAGGAGCCCTGCACCAGATGTTGCACTGCGCTGATGGCCGCTAGGGCGTCGCCACCGGGGGCAAGGGTGTCGAGGCTGTGCTGGAGTGCTTGTTGGCTGGCAACCATGAACTCGGAGATGTCGCTGGCGCCGAAGTTGCTGAGCTGAAGCTGGGCTGCAACCGAGCTCAATAGGGCGGGATTGCTGAAGTCCGCCACCTGGCCATCGGGGAGAGTGGTGAGGCTGTGGCTGATGGCCGCGAACACGCTGAAGGAGGCGTGTGCTTCGTCGGTGCCAAGTTGATGGGCCACCAACTCGCTGAACTGCACGGCGGCGGTCATTACGGCGGCGTTCTGGCCAAGGATGGCGCTGGATCCCTGGATGGGGTTGAGGGAGGCGAGATCGGTGCCTGCGTCAAGCCCCAGGTGGCTCACAAGGGTGGCATTGGCCGATGCGTAGTCAACTCCGTTCTCAAGGAGGGTTTGCAGCAGGCTGGTGAAGGGAGTGACCACCGAAGCACCCACCTGTCCGTAGAGATTGATCTCGTAGGTCAGACCTGTGTCGATGTCGAGGCCGCCGCTTTGAACGGCCCTGGCTTCGCCGAGGGTGAACTGGCCGTCTCCGTTCACATCAAGGGTGGAGAGATCGACCACCCACTCCACATGGCCCTTGGCATCGGTGATGCCGAGGCGTTCGCCGGCATCTTCCTGGTTGTTGTGGTTGATGTCGAGGTAGAGGGTGGCGCCAACGATGGTGCCGTCGATGGTGGCCGAGGTGCCCGCGATGACGACACTGGAAGTAACTCCACCGGGAGCATCATTCAAGACAGCACTATTGGTTAGGTTGACTTTGAAGTATTCAATAGAGCTGTCTGTATAAGTGACCGTAATGGTGTAAACATTGCTGGAAGGCGTGCCAACGACAACGCTGCTGATGTTCGTTCCATTGCCATTGATGACGATGGTGTCTGTGTTAATCGTGAAATCGGTGATGACATCAATCTCGGCCGTAGCGGCATCATTGCTGCCTTCGCCTTTGAAGAACACGAACTGATCATTACCAGTGCCACCGGTAAGAGTGTCGACTCCGGTTCCGCCCCTAATAACGTCATTGCCAGATCCACCGTCAATACGATCATTGCCGGAACCACCAAAGATATTATCGTTGCCGCCTTGGCCAAAGATCGCATCATTGCCCGCGCCGCCGTCAATGGTGTCGTTGCCGCCAACGGAGCCCTCTCGGGCATAGGTGGGATTGTTGGACGTGAGATTGGCGTATATGTTCTCGGCTTTAGCTTGATCTGTCGTCAGCGTTGGATTGGCACTGACAAAGTCAGCCCAGCCCTTGTCAATTGATGTGGAGAAGATGCTATCACCCAGGATAACATCATCACCGCTGCCACCATTGATCACATCATCGCCAACAGGGCTGATGGTAGTTGTGGTGCTACCTCCTTGAAGGATGGAATCGAGCTGATCACCAGAGGTAACGATGTCGGGTGTGGCCGCAGGGCCGGTGACACTCGCTCCCCCTACGGTGATGGCTTTGGTGACAGGGTTTGAAGTATTGTCAAAGAATTGGAGATAGTTGGTATTGGTTGAGTTGCCGATACCGATTGCATAAACAGTGGATTTGGTGCTCAAAGAGGCAAACGTGGCTATGGCCTCATTGAGCTCTCTTGCGGTGGTGCTACTTCCATTGCCTCCTAGTGCTCCGGTGCTGTTATTGATGTAGTAGGTGGGATCGCCATCCGTCAGGAAGTAGGTAATCGTTTGGTAGCCTTGAGCCGAAGAGTAAGAGGTTTGTAGAGCAGCTACTTCACTGGCAGCTTTGGCAAAAGCGGCATCGTAGTTTGTACCACCAGTTGCAGATAGTGAATTGATGGCGGATAGGACGCCGGCGCTATTTTGCGTCGTGAGGTCAATCACCGATGAGGGCGTTCCTGTTGCCGATCCATTCAAATCAACAGAATTGACATCCGATGCAAAGTTCACAAGAGAAATATTTACTTTGCCGCCGGTTGAGCTGTGATCGTCAAGCTGGTTGACAAGGTTGGTGAGCGATGATTTAAGTAGATTAATGCGGCTGAGAGTTATGTTCGTGCTGCTTCCCGTCGCGGCGTCCCACGCCATGCTCCCCGACGTATCAGCAATAATCACAATATTGTATTTGGCCCCAGGTACAACCGTTGTTGTGGTGCCGCCGATGTCTCCAATCAACACATCTGCACTTGGCGTCCCATCGATGGGGCCATCCGGTTTGCTAGGGGTGTTGTCGACGGCGTGATCGTCTGTAGTTGCAGCTGTGCCTTGTGTCGATGACGTGTCAGAGATGTTTTGGCCAACAACAATTCCTTTGTCGTCTGTGGTGCCATTGATGGTGATGGTCAGTGTCGTGGTGCTGGTATCACCATCACCATCTTTGAGCGTATAGGAGAAGGTGTCGGTCAGAGACTGGCCTGTGTTCAGCGTTTGAACGGCGTCAAGAGAGTTGTTGAGTGTGTAGGAGTAGGAGCCGTTAGTATTGAGCACCAACGATCCATACTGACCCGCTACCTGGAAGTTGTTGGAAACATCAGGAGTGTTGTCTGAATTGGCGGGGACGTTATTGCTGGAAGCGCTGCTAATGAAAGCGCCATCGGCACCGCGTGTATCCGCAACACCATCGGTACTGTTGCTATCCGGACTCACGCTGACATCAGTCCCCGTGATCACGTTGCCTGTGGCGACCAGTTGGCTATCTTCTTTGACGGAGTCAATGTCTGCAAGGGCTGTGGGTCCATCGTCTTTAAAGACGAGGTTGGAACCGATGTTGAGAGTTGCTGAGGAGGCATCGCCGTCTTTGTCGGTGATGGTGGCCTTGAGCCCGATCAGCGAATCAGCGAGTGAGACGCTGTCGTCAGGGTTGTTGGTATTGGGGTGAGCGAGTGCCTTGATCTGATCGAGGGTGACGACACCAGCGGCATCAACGGAAACGGTGAAGTCTGTGTTGCCAGCATTGACGCCGGCCTGTGTGGTGGCTGTGGATCCGACGACCTGTCCACCGATCAGATAGAGGTTGACGGCTAGGCCAGTGGCAACGTCCGTCAGAGCGGAGGATCCACCAGCTGTGGCGAGTGAGTAGGTGATGTTTCCAGCCCCATCAGCGCCAAAGGAGGAGGAGAAAGCAGCCGCGAAGGAGGTGGAAGCGTTGGTAGCGAGGCTGGTTTCATCGACCGTGAGGACCTGCTCGGTGATGTTGGCCAGGGAGATGGCGGGTCCATCGTCTTTAAAGACGAGGTTGGAACCGATGTTGAGAGTTGCTGAGGAGGCATCGCCGTCTTTGTCGGTGATGGTGGCCTTGAGCCCGATCAGCGAATCAGCGAGTGAGACGCTGTCGTCAGGGTTGTTGGTATTGGGGTGAGCGAGTGCCTTGATCTGATCGAGGGTGACGACACCAGCGGCATCAACGGAAACGGTGAAGTCTGTGTTGCCAGCATTGACGCCGGCCTGTGTGGTGGCTGTGGATCCGACGACCTGTCCACCGATCAGATAGAGGTTGACGGCTAGGCCAGTGGCAACGTCCGTCAGAGCGGAGGATCCACCAGCTGTGGCGAGTGAGTAGGTGATGTTTCCAGCCCCATCAGCGCCAAAGGAGGAGGAGAAAGCAGCCGCGAAGGAGGTGGAAGCGTTGGTAGCGAGGCTGGTTTCATCGACCGTGAGGACCTGCTCGGTGATGTTGGCCAGGGAGATGGCGGGTCCATC
>Ga0194062_1000662_pt1 | contig 14486 bp, 10 predicted proteins | sample SepL2225m_MetaG_FD_155481 | JGI IMG/M metagenome (GOLD analysis project Ga0194062, IMG submission 155481) | Anoxic zone freshwater microbial communities from boreal shield lake in IISD Experimental Lakes Area, Ontario, Canada - Sep2016-L224-25m | ecosystem: Environmental > Aquatic > Freshwater >... | reverse complement strand
GGGTTTAGATCGTCCCAGAAAAATACTTTTGTCGCTTGAATAACCTGGTCCAAGAGTTTTCCAATAAATTCATGCTTGTTGATATTCGGAAAAACAACACCTTCGGCGATGGGTATCTTGGAGTTTCCCGAATGCAGCGGATCATTTGAAATCAGTCGTCGATCTTCATGTATCTTGTCCATGAGAAAATGACTATAGGTTTTGGCCTGCTTCAGGGGGTTTTCAAGCTTTTGCGGATGGCCATCCAGGGTAATGATAAAATGGGTGGGATTGGCTTCCTGTATCTGGAACATGTACCAATCCTTGACTTCGAAGATGGTCAGACCGGTGTCTTTGCAATAGAGAATGAAATCAGGTTCACGGCCGTTGATGTCAGGCAGGTACCAGGCCATGTATTTGCTGTCTGGTTTGGCAGCGGTCTTCAGAAATCCGTAGAATTGACGTTCGCCGTCTGTACTGAATTGGGCGACATCGTCAGGGATCATGACGGCCATGCTGTATTCTCCTTGGAACGGACATTATTTGAAAAGTAAAACTGGTTGAACATGCTGGTTTCTTCCTTGAAAGCTTGGCACCGTGGTTCTCTGAACATGAGCCATCCCACCATGATAAAAGTTACATATTTTCCAATCACCTTCCGGCCGGTTGATCATCAGGCAGCATTTTCAAAGGTGAAAAATTTGGGGCGCTTTTATTAATTTCTGCTACCAGATATCTCATTTCTTGGTCATTATCCGAAAGGGCTGGAGGAATGACGATACCGTGCAACTGAGCGCGCAAGTTATCCCAACGTTCACGTAGCACTTTCCAGTTATACTCATCATAAGTGCCTTTAAAAATAACAGGGCGGACCTCAATGCGTGGGAGTTCTTCACATTTCGGGTTGTTGTCAATCGCCTTATTGAGCTCCATGCTCCAATAACTTCCCACCCTATCCACTCTCCCAATTTGTTGCTCAACAACACCCGGATTCCATTCAGGATGAAGCAGCACCACAACACGGCAAGCCTTGTGCAGGTTAAGTCCCTCACGACCGACCACTGATTGAGCCACCAAAACCTTAGGGAAACTGTTTGATCGGTTAAATGCGAGTTGAATCATTCGTCTTGACGCTTGAGGCGTATTACCATTCATGAGCCGTGCAAAGCTACCCTGGGTCCGGCTATATTCTGTCTCAAGACGTTCCTTAAGTACATTCCAAATATCTCTTGCCTCTTTCTCATCCAGTTTGCCATCTCCATCCGAATCGCCTTCATCCCGATCACTCAATGCACTGAGAAGTTGGATAAATGCTTCGGCAAAATTGGAAGGCATTAATGGCTCTGTATTTTTTTCCATCAATTCATACAATGCTTTGCTAACCAAGGCGAGTGGAAGCTGTTCATTCTCGTCATCCGAGGTATGGTTCAATGATTCCTTGAAAGCAGCAAAGATGTTTTCTGTCCGTTGATCGATAACCTGGGTTCTGAATCCTTCCTCGATATTTGAAATTAGATTATGGCGTAGTTTTTTTCTCTGAATTTCGAGTTGTTCGTATTGTGCCTTCAGTTTTTGATCAATTTGCTCCAGCGGGATAACACTCTGTAACTGGTGATGTGCAGCCTGCACAGCAGGCCAATCACTTTGATCCGCACCATCAGATGATTTGTCGTGAACCTTGGATTGGGGCCATGATTGATTGTTTTGCAAACAGCGCAGCATTTCCCGTGCGTTAAGCAAATCGACCAGTGCGCGCAATGGAAGGGTGAAACGGCCAAACACCAAAACCTTTTCGCCTTGCCCCGTTACCTCCTCTATGGCCTGAACTGCGGCCAAGATGGCGGGATGATCGAACAACGGGTCATCTCCATTGGAAAAAGCCTGCGCTATGATATCAAGCCACCATTGGGTGCGTGCAATACGTTTGGGATCAGAAGCTATGTCTTCATCACGACCAGACTTATTGTTGGGTTGCGGCTCGTCGGGTTCCTCTTGTTTTTTATCCTGATCTTCATCGCGCTTGATTTGATCAATTAATGCAGAAATGCCATGACCATTGCCTATGGTCAAGCGCAACCGTTGGGCAATGCCATTATCTGATCGGCGCGTTACAACAGACAACGCTTCTGCGGCACATACAGCCTGCTTCCATGAGGGCGACAGGGTTGCTGTTTCGATCGAAATTTCCGTTTCTCGACGATATTCCAGGATGGGAAGACATAAATGTTCTAAATGTTTTGCGTACAACTGCACTGCCGAATCTTCTCGCTTATCGCGACGTAACAAATAGGGCGATAAATCTGTTTGGAAAGATACCGCCGACCGCTTGTACGCTTCCCGTGCATCTTGACTGCTTGGGCACTGACGCACCCGCTTGACCGCACCAGAATATGTATCAATGACTGGAATCAAGAAATGCTTATCAAGTCCAATGCGGCTCAAAGTATCCTTCCATTGGCTGATGTCGAGTTCAACAGGAGTCGCAGTCATAGCAAATCTACGTCCAGAACTGGATGTTAATACAACATTTTCAAGAAGGTGTGATAAGCCGCTTTCGGTTCCTCGGCTTTTGTGTGCTTCGTCAATGATAACAAGATCAAAAATACCTAACCCCAGGCCAACAGCGCTTTCCAGACACGGTCTCAGTTTCTGATTGCGGCCGTATTCTCTACCTTGCAGTGCACTGGGCCAAGGAGTCTCATCGCTCAGCTTGTTCATGAGTAGCCAAGCAGGATTTAATTCGTTCTCTTGGATCTCGTTGCAGATACTCTCGGCCGCATTGCTGACCCGCGAATCGGACAACTTCTCGTTGTCATAGTAGCCACGCGGAAGACGTTTCGATTCCGAGGTTCTCTTCCGCCACAGAGCGTAGAGTTCCGGCAGTAACGCCCAACGCCAAGAATCAGAGTTTTCGCTTAAACGCCAGTTGGTAAAAGCATGGGAAATCACAACAACTTGTTTTTGAAACCACGGTTGTTGTTGATACTCCAATGCCCAAGCGGATAGATATTGAGAAAGGGTGCGCAATATCAAAGGAGCATCTACATCACCCTTGCGCAATTCATCCTGCCATTGATAGCCTAAGCCAGGCGGCACAAGAATGGCCACCCGGCCACCCGAATCAACTACACTTCGAGCCAGTTCAACTGCAATGCATGTTTTGCCCATTCCGACCTCATCGGCTATGACCAGTCCATTTTTAGTGATACGCTCAGCAATAGCTCGCAGGCTTGCACATTGACCTGTATTTAGGCTATACCCTCGATTTTCCCTATGGGATGGGTTGTTGGCGAATACATTTAAACGAGCTGAAACTTCATTCCATCCTTTAAATTCTTGTTTCATCATCAACCCTCCCTATATTACTTAGCGATGCGACATGCCAATTTGTCTCTATTCTGTCAAGAACTGCCTCATATCGTTGACCCTCTTGCGTCTCTGTCGATTCGGCAAATGTCGGGCGAAAAGGTGGGTGCCTTAAAGGGCTGAGCGGATTGATATTTAATTTCACAAACGATTCGAGTATCAAATTACCTGATGCTTGCATCAGGCATTGCTCAAGCCGTGTACACCATGCTGGCCAGTCAACTTGAGATACGAGTGTTTGCTTGGCAGCGACGTTCTCAATGAACTGCATCATCTGGCGTACAGGATAGGCCTTTTCAGTGCAGGTTATCGCTGGCTTGTGAATGGCGTTTGATGGTTCGTTGGGCCCATCGATAGGTGGTAAATCCTCGTCATCCGGAGGCATTGGGAAGTTAGCCAACTGCCACCACGCCTCATCAATATCGATTTGCGATAGTTCTGTAGCTGCTAAACGACCAAATTCGTCGAGCACGGGCACAGTGGAGTAATGCGTTTGCCCATCAGTCTTCCATAGCAATCGCACTTGCCGGGGATAGTTACCTTTCCACAAAAAACGCCCTTCTGAATCTTTGCCGCATGGTTCGCCGGTTTCGTTGAGTACTTCAAAAGAAATCGTGGCTCCATCCGGAGCTTTCAGCCAGCACGAACCTGTTTCGCCGCCCAAGAACAGCCAGGCGACGGGCGCAGCGATAAACTGAATATCCCGATCTGACATGTCTGTGCCTTCCAACAACTGATTTGGCAGGCTGGAAGCATCGGTTTCCCACTGAACCGGTAGCACATTGGTAATCACTTGCGCAGGATTGATATCTCTATGGTGTTCCCAATACAAATCCTCGGACGCAAAAACAATGCCCGCTTCCAGGTTCCCTCCCTTCGCAGACATCTTATTGCGAAATCCAGGTCCAGTAAGATTGCCTGATCCGAGATAAAGCCAAGCTCTTTTACATAAATTGGAGTTATCGTGGGATTTAGCGCTAAAGATGAATTTAGCGTGTAGAGATCGTTGTGATCTCAGGCCGAAGTAGGCTGGCTGCCCAGCCGGGCGGACAGTAAATCCTGCCCTTTTCAAGGCATCCAGTGAAATAGCAACCGCTTGGCATGCCATAGGGTTGACAAAGATATCCATCTCAGGTTTCACTGTCAACAACTGCTGCGACCGGAGGGAATTATAGATTTCACTCAGCATAGATGGAACTGCATCGTTGTTTGATGTGGCTTCATAAAAACCAGAACCCATTGCGAGGTAATTACGACTTCCCTCAAAACCAGTCGCCTTGATCATCGCTGGCAATTGATCAAACAATGATTTCTTTTGATTGTCAAAGAAACGTGCCTTGGTTTGCCCGTTATTTGCTGAATTCTTTTCGACTTCCTCAATCCACGATTCGAATAATCGCTTGGCATTTCCTGTCTCGGTATCCTCACGCCCCTGAGGCAGAGCATCCAGAATTTTTGTATCGAAGTAATTTCTAAGCCAGCTCAGCAAACCCCAAGCTGCCTTAATGTCGGCGCACGCCAGGTTGGCAGCAGCATCAGGATTTTTCAAATCTTCGCTCGAAAGATCAATCCGCCAAGCAAGATCAATGCTATCCTCCAACGTTTGGCGTGTCCAATTTCCGGTCGAAACGATCAGACGCAGTTGCCACCCCAGCTCGTTGCTTTGAAATCCTATAATGGCGATTTTGGCATGGAGCAACAGGAATGGTTTGTCATTAGGGTTTTTGATTGGTAAATGCGCCACGCTCGGTGCATCAATTAACGAGATTTGTGTGTTGCCAGGATCGAGCATCACCGCTAAAGCAATTCTGCCATCAGATTCACGACTCCTACGGGTTTGTCGTGTAAAACGTTCTGCTGCATCATCGAGAAAAGCCGCATCAGCAGAGTAACCGCACAACCATCCGAAACAGCTTCGATAGTTATCAGGTGCTTCAAAATGTTGAGCCAGAGAAAGAGGGCAATATTTACTCATTGCACACCTCCTTCAGGATTTGGTGTACCACCAAGCCAATCGGAAAGCTTGCCATGCAGATCAAGATTTAAGAGAAACAGGTTGCGAATGCGGGTTGAGATTCCATCTGGCCATTCGATAGCATCCGTAATGTTCGTTTCAGTAACCTCCCCTTCCGGAAATTGGTCGGTGACATCTTCTGGGATCGTGCTTCCCCTGAATGCAGGCCCAGGTAAAACGACACGATCACGGATACGAAGCACACGTTCGTCACGTCCGATTAAGCTAATGAGCAAAACCGTATCATTTTCGTTCACACACTCTCGGCAGAAAGAATTTGCCAACTCATCCTTATGTTGCTTGTCCAAAAAGTCTTTAGCGAGATTGCGCAAGGTTTGAATATCTGGTTTAACACTATCGGGAATGGGATCATCCAGAGAAAAACGTTGATTCTTTTGATTGCCAATATGTGCTTCAAGCCGATCCAGTAAGCGAATTGCAGCGTCACGCACACTGAAAAACAAAGCACCAGCGATCAGATCTTTCCAATGGGCATCATCGATATGAATTGGCTTATTTTCCCATGTAAGCTTTTGATTTGGTTTGTCTCTCAGCGATTCAACCCAGGCGAGGGCCGCACGACGACGTTCTTTGTCTGCCATGTTTTCTTGATTGCTTCCTTGAATAAGGCGCTCCCTTAGAATTTCACCAGCACGAATGGACATCGGTACAAGTGGAGATAACGCTTCCTGAACATCCATATTCTTTCGGCTGAAGGCTGTTTTATCCATTGTCCAGTTAGCCAAGGCTTCAAAAGAACCTTTATGTGAATCAGGGGAATCTCCAGCGAATTGAGCCTCAATAAGGTCATGACCATATTGCGAGCTCGTAAAAGCATTAAACCGATTCCCATCAGTATTGACTATTCCGAGGGCTGGCAAAGGCTGCACAGTCGCCATACGCATGGGCTGTGAAACATAAAAGTCACGTTTGCGAACCGCCGCAAAAGAGATGTCATTCTTGCCTTGCATTTTAGTTGCGCCGCGTAGACGTGCATCAGGCTTCCAGCCATTGCTTTTTAGCGCCCACCAGCACGCAATCGCTTCAATAGCATTGGCTGTCTCGATATTTTGAATGTTCTTACCAGCGCCACGCGTTCGTTCTGCTAACGCAACGCCGAGGGTAGCCAAAAACAACTGTTTGCCAAACCACACATTCCCCAATCCAGGAACGGCGAGATCGTTGAAAGCTCTCACTGATGCGCCCAATCCAAGGGTACGTGTACGTCGTTCGTTAGAAAGTGTTTCTGGGCCAAGTATGCCCCATGATATTTTCATCATTATGTCCTTTGCCTTAGTTCTGTCAGTCTGGTTATATAACGGTTTTTAGGATGACTGAGCATTCCATAAATGTTCACAAACCTGAGCTATTGACTCAGCAAAAAATTACTGCCATCTGTGCAAAGCTCAGAGATCGAAGATTGCATCGAATGGTACGCCGCTGAGTTCACGATCGGATCTGCCGATCTGCACATGTATGTCTGCTTGTCTCTTGCTGGTGTCAATTCGAATCACCTCGCCGGGTATGGGCATGTTCGGAATGTCTATCGACAAAGGCCAATAGACAGCTACCGACTTCTGCGGCTGGATATCGGTAGCCGAGAGAGACTTCCTCGTGCCGATCTCATCGGAATAGACGCGAAACACATCCTTGCCGCCGACGTTGCCTCCGTTGGAAGCCTCAAGAACAATGCTGCGAACGGGACCGAATGGATCGCCGGTATGCACCTCTCGAACGCGCTTAAACAGCGCATCAAGATGCTCTTTGAACCAACTAAAGGGGTTGTTGGAGCGCAGTCGGATGCGCCACTCCCTACGCTTGATGCCTCTACGCCCGATCTCGATCTCGTCGACTGCAGCACACTGGTAAAACATGTTGATCGTGCGCCGGACATCGTACTCGAGATCATAGAGATCGAACGAGTCAAACCCAGGCGGAAACCGCAAAGGTGGTACTGACTTCAGGAGAGTTCCAGTATTGCGAAAGTGCATCTCCTTGATACCCTTGTCGCTGTTGCAGATAAAGCACAACGTCTGCAGGTTGGATGGATCATGCGTTCCGCCGTGGGAGCAAGAAATGATGTGGTCAACCTGCAGCCTATCCGTGTTGCCACAGCAGAGGCAGCGGTTTCCGTCATGGCGAATGACCTGCCGTCTCACATCTTCTGGCACCTCAGCGGGCAAAAGTGGCGGTAGATAAGCAGACACAGTTCCCTGCGGTACTCCTCCAACCGCGCCCTTTGTGCGTCGGTTCTCCCCCAAGACCAGAAGCCGGAACTGCTCGACGAAGAGCTCGAATGTCGGGTACAGGGCGCGCCAGAAGCGCCGCTCATCGACATAGATCGCTCCCAAGTGCTGTTGTGTGCGCGTGGGCCCCCAGTCTTCGGCGGCGGCAACCTTTGCCTCTGGCGTGAGATCATGCTCTTGACGTTGCTCGAACAGGAAGAACGGTGGTGGCTGTCCACCAGTTTGCGCAAGGTGTCGAACCAGGTGAAACAGATTCATACCGAGTCCGCTCGTGCGCATGAGCTCGTCGGTGAAGGACTTATTCAGCCAGTTTTTGATCTGTGTTTCGGCAGTTTTGTACTGTAGCCCAGGGTCAGCGAAGCGAGAGAGATCGTCTTTGCCCACCTGCTTGAGGAATGCATCGTAGTGTTCTTTCTCATCTTCGTATACGAGTACCATCGGGTTTATGTGTACGGTGTCATCGGATCCTAACACATCAGTGTGGAATTCTGGTATGTACCAGCCGAGTGGAAGCAACTCAAGGAAGGTTGCCGACGCGATTTCACCCAACTCCATCTGTCTTGCAAGCCGTCGGATCAATTCGATCGACACCTGCTGCAAAGGTAGCCTCTTCCTCTGTTCGGACTTCCCTTCGGTGCCCCCATCATCGCCCCACAGTTCGTCGTACCCCGCCCAATGAATAGCCTCACGCCAATCGTCCATGAAGAACACGATGTTGGCTGTGGCGGTACCACCGAACTTCGGCCCTCGCATGACACGGCCAACCATCTGGCGGAGCAGGATAAGGCTCGTAGTCTGTCGCGTGAGGAACACGCTCTGGAGCATTGGAACATCCGTGCCTTCCGTGAGCATACGTACGTTTATCAGTACGTCCAGTTGGTTATCGCGGAACGCCTTTAACACGGCGGAGTTTTTATCGCTGTCCTGATTAGAGTATACCACGTCAGCCCGCACTCCATTCGCGAGCAGTTTCTCGCACAGATAGTCGCACTGGAACCACCTGTCGGCAAAGATGATCGTCTTTCCGAATTCCTTGCGGCGATCGACGTAGGTCTTCCAAATCGTGTCGTTGCGCTCCTGGTTTTTCGCAAGCTGGGTTATGATGTCTTCCGGCACGTCCTGGTAGGTCGCGCGCCACCGTTGGAACTGCGCGGCATCGAACTTCGGCTCAAACTTTGTGTCGCAGTGGATCGGGATAGGCTTGGCGAGTATGTCCAAAGCGATCAGCCTCGTTGCGCTCACCTCATACAATATATTCTGCGGGAAGAGCTTTGTCAGCCATTCTGGCCGATTGTTGTGCATCGGGGTCGCGGTAAGCCCAAGCAACTTCATCTTTGGCGCTTCCCGGCGCAACGCGAGGATAAACTCGGTGTAAGACGGGGCTGGTGCGTGGTGTGCCTCGTCGAACACAACCATTAGCTTCCCTTTGGCTGCATCAAGGAATGAACACAGAGCAGCGTGCTTCTCCCTGTATGCTCGAACGGCAGTCTGCAGCGTACAAATTACTATGTCGTCATTGTCCGTGACATCCGCAATCTTTGTGTGTTCCATCGTCCCCGACACAACCCTCGCCCTAAGCCGATCCTTCGGTTCATGGATCAGCCCGACTTCCATCTCGTTGGCCCCATCATCGCGCTTCCCGAAGCTGTTCAAAGCCTGCTCCAGCAGATGGTGTGTGTGGGCGAGCCACAATACCTTGTAGCCATCACTCAACGGGTTGCGGCAAAGAAAGCGAACCGCGGTAAATGTTTTGCCTGCACCCGTCGGGAGTACAAGCAGTCCTCCAGATTCTGGTGTAGGCACAGGCTTGTACCATTCCCTGAGTTTCGCGAGCGCCTCCATCTGGTGCGAGGCCTCAGCCCGTTTCGACGGATGCTTCCTCGCTTCGTTAAGATCGTAGTCACGGTCCCACTTATTGACAGCAAACATTAAATTGGTCTCCTTACTCATTCACTGGCGACAGTCCGCCGAATGTTGAAAAACAAATGATGCAGCATGGGAATAAGAAGAAAAAGCATTCCCCTTCATCCGCTGAATTTTTGTTATTCAAATTTTATTATCTTATTGCACTCAAAGAGAGCATTGGCTAAAGCATCTTTACACAGATTTATCGAAACAATTTTGATGTTCTAACTCCACAGGCACCCTTTAGTTAGGGTCGCAGTCAGCTTTGGCTTTAACTGTGGTCATCATCTTCGTCATCATCTTCAACGACAATATCAGCATCAACACCTTCGTCTGCAACTTCAAAAATATCGTCTTCGTCATCAACTTCAACGTCGGGCAGGTATTGCTCAACAATGCGGGGCGGAACAGCACGAACAGTGGAGAAGCAGCTTTCCAGAGCCACTACCAGAAAGTTATCAAGAGGGATCAGAGTATAGCCAGATTTCCTGAGTGCCAGTTGGATCTCATGCAGGTATTCGTCGGTAAGCTTGGGAATTCCGGCAATTGAGCGGAGTTCGGGCCAGTTAATTCGAAAACGTTTGCAACTGACTTTGGCGAAGTTTTCATCGTAAATATCGATAAGGGTACTTGCGGTTTTCCGTGCTTGTGTCATGTTTGTCCTTTTCTTGCTATTTGCAGAAATTTCTTCTATATCTTGATACTCTGATTCGTCAAATTCTTCATCAGTGGGATCTGAAATAGATTCATCGTCCATTTCATCTCCCATTGTAGTAACTTTAGCTGAGCCACACTTTGGACAAAACATGGAAGAAGCAAGTTTGTCATCTTCTTTCAAAGAGTTAGAGTAAATAATAGATTTACATTCTTCACATTTCACCCGAGGCTGTAAAGCAGGAGAACTATCGCTTAATGAAACAGGACGAGATTCACCTTCAAACTTAGAAAAACAGATAGGACAAAACTCATCTACATTAGATACAACAAGATTCTTGTCACAACAACTACATTTAATCTTAATTAGCGAATCCGGAGAACTCGCAAAGATAAGAATAGGCTTGTTTTTTGCCATAACTCCCTCCCTAAAAAGTTAAATTGACTGCTCAATAGCAACTATATTTGCCAACCCACCATAATGAGATTTATACAGTCAACGCCTGTAACTCTCATCATAGAACTATTTTCATTTCTTCGTTTTTCCAATATATGGAGCCGCTTATCGTAATTTTTGACTGTAATCTTGTCAGGTTATACATGGACTTTCCAGTATAAAATCCTGTTTTTATGTGTTCATTTTTATTCATAAAGTGTCTTATAATCATCAATTTTGTACCATCGTCATCATCTATTATTTTAATGTCAAGCCCTATTGTTGGCATAATTAATCATCTGTTTCCAGAAAAGAGAAATCTGGATTTTCATCGTCAGTGTCACCGTCGTCGTCTTCAACGCCAGGCAGGTATTGCTCAACGATGCGGGGGGGAACAGCACGAACAGGGGAAAAGTAACTCTCCAGAGCCACTACCAGAAAGTTGTCGAGCTGGATCAGCGTATGGCCGGATTTTCTGAGTGTCAGTTGAATCTCGTGCATGTATTCGTCGGTAATATTGGGAATTCCGGCAATTGAGCAGAGTTCTGACCAACCAATCCGGAAGCGTTTATAACTGACATTAGCAAAACTTTTGTTGTAAATTTTGATAAGGGTACTTGCGGTTTCCTGTGCTGTGCGTGCCATGATTGACCTCATCTTTCGTTTTTCACACGAATAACATCCCGGTCTTCCGTATAATCTTGCTGGCGACCAGCCCCAACGTAGAATACCTCCGATATATTCATATTCTCTCAAAACATGGGCAGCCGGTTCTTTACCGCTCTGACCTCGTGAATCTGTAATCCAGAAATCTACCAAACCAATTTTTTCTTTAAACTTCGCTACTCTGTCCGGCAAATCTTTATACTGATCAAGATTTTCGCGCTGACATGAAAAGCCACCCTGTTTGATAAGAGCTACAACAGACAAATGAAAACTATACGAAACGAATACATTTTCCAACAGCAATTCTGAATCGCAAGATGAAAAACATACCAGATACTCATCACTTGTTTCTTCCCGGGCATGTATCCCTTTTACTTGATGCCTTATATTCACGGTAAACAAAGTGATCTTAACATTTCTATTGATGATCCGGTAACGTTCTCTATTCTTGCCAATGGTGGCTGTGGCATCATAAGCTTTCCATAACTCATCATACTGAGTCACCAACTCTTGGCCAAGCAAGTTGTCTTCAGGAAAATCTTTTAAATAATCACTGTAATCGTTCATCCAAAACAGAAGAGGTTTTTCATTAGATTCTTGATTAATTCTATACAATCGCTCGTGTGTAGGATTATTGGGCACATCAAGCAACAACGGAACTAAATCTTTACCACTTCCCGGATACCAAAATATATCAGGTATTGTTTGCAAACTTGATAGGCTCTCTAACAATAAGCTTCCCTGATGATTGGTCTCTGGTTTCAGATTATTCAGAAAATCCTTCCAATCCACGTTGTTCCCTCCTGATGAACTGTTTATAGCTAACCCGGCGTTCAGTGGGCGTGGGATGATTGACGATTCGATTAATTGTGTCAAACTGCGCTTCATTGGAACGCAATATTATGCCAAGAATTTACATGGCCGCCATTGGCTCATAACATGGCTCCATATTTAAATCTTAATCATCAATGGTTGGCAAAGTGTGATCTAATTTCAAGCCAACAAGAATCCAATCTTCAAGTGTTGATTGTAATTCTATTTTGCATTCCCGTATTGATCTCCCAAATGCGATTACACCTTTGCATGGGGGGATTCGTCCGGAAAATGTTTCATCCTCAAGTTTGTTGTATTCAGCATGGGATAGCGCGCTTTGAATATAACCGGTGAAGATGTTTTTTATCATTTTGGCTCCTAATGTATATGGGCTACAAACACCGAAATAAAAAAAAGCCGTCCACTCAGCGCTCCGCTGAAACAGAATGTTAAGCCGAGTCGTCATCTAATAGGAGACATGATGAGCACCTCGTCGATGCCCTCTGCCTCTGGACTCTGCATGGCATCCTCGATAGCGGAGACAACGTAAGGATCAACGCCAGGAGTGCGAAAGTCGAAAAGCACTCGCTTGGCGTGGATGGTCTGGCGATTGGCGCGTAAGAAATCGACAATCTGGGCGCTCAATGCTGCGCTGTCCGTCAAATCGCGGATGAAAACGCGCGGCACTGCGCTGATGGGTGCTTTGGGGTGGAGCGAACCTGACTCCCGCTTGAGATTCACTTTGTTGGCAAAACTCACCAATATCTCTTTGGAAAGCCCGTGCGGCTCACCGTGGATATTCAGTGGCGCAAAACCCTCTTCGGCATAGGTGAGGATGTGAAACTCGCCAAGACGTGCCTGAATTTCTTTTTCGGATGTGTGGGTGATTGGCATTTTTTTTGCTCCTTTTTTCTCACTTCATAAAATTTATGTCTGGCATGCAGTGTGAGTTCAGCAAGCCTAACAAGCGAATCTCTTGCTTCTGTATATACTGTAAACGAGTATAATTTGAATTTTTGAATCCCCACCCCAAATCTCCCCCCGCTGGGGGGAGGGAGTATAAGGAAAAGACAGAATTATGTACATTCGCAGTGTATTATACGAATTTGGAATTTATGCTGAAAACGGTGGTTACGATTGCTAGTATCTGAATTGAAGTTCTCGTACATTGGCAATCAACGAAGCTACATCAGTCCAAATAGCATTGGTCCTTTGTCGAATTAGTTCAATGATACCATCGGGTAAACTCTCACGGTCAAAGTCTTCCTGCAGGGAATACGCCATCTGCTCCAAAGGGCTGTCTTGATAGCCAAATTGCATTAGACCTGCTACGTATGCCAGCAAGAAATTGTCCACTCCCAGCCTCTCCCACTGGACGACGTGAACCAGTTCGTGAAAATAAATGCTCTCTGTTTGATGAAGGTTGTTGACAAAAAATGTATCTTTGTAAGTTACGCCCGCTACAGACGCATTCCCCATTTGCGCGAAATCAGGCAACCCCATACTGCTCAGTGCGAGTGGCAGTGGAGGAAAAGGCACCTGCCCGGTTACAACTACCACCTTTGCCTTTTCCAATAAATCTGAAGCAAATACCTTTTGAAGCCTGGGAAAATTGAGGCTGATAACCGGAATGGCCTGTTCTTTGTTATCTTCCAAAAGTTTTTCAATCCATTCCCGAACAAAAGATAGTCCAGAATGGATATCTTGAATGATATCTTGCTGATTCATGTGTTATTCTTCTCCATATCCCCAGTGCTGATTAGATTCGATATCCGGGTTGCAACCGGGGCTTTCCCAGCCGATATAATCACCTATATTGAGCTACGGTTCAGATCAAGCTCTGTTAATATACAGGCTTTCCGCCAATCGGCTTATGAGATCGATATATGCAAGACATTCACGCCAGTCACTTCGAATGCCTTCAACACCATAATACGCACCGGCAAGTTGCCCATAGATAGCGCCAGTAGTGTCTGCATCATTTCCAATATTTACTGCGAGCAAACAGCCATCTTCAAAGGTTGAAGATTTATGGAACGCCCACAACGCTGCTTCAAGCGATTGAACAACATAGCCACTTCCAACGATCTCAGGAGGCTCTTTCCGCTTGAAGGAACCGCAAGCAATCTCGTCGATTTCAGCACACAGTGGTACTCGGTCCCAAATTCCATCAACGGGTGCATAGCGTTTTGCGAGCAATTTCTCTTTTGAATCACCCTGAACGGCTCCGACAATAAGCCCTCCAAAGTATCGGCAAGCATCAAGACAGGTAACTGCCCCGTGTGTCGTTCTTGAGCTTTCCGCACTCATATTGATGGCTCTTTCGGGATCGGACGCATAGAACAGGGGAACTGGAGCAAGCCGCATCAGGCTCCCATTGCCTGCCGAGTAAGAGTCCGTAGCGCCG
>Ga0194062_1000661_pt1 | contig 14494 bp, 17 predicted proteins | sample SepL2225m_MetaG_FD_155481 | JGI IMG/M metagenome (GOLD analysis project Ga0194062, IMG submission 155481) | Anoxic zone freshwater microbial communities from boreal shield lake in IISD Experimental Lakes Area, Ontario, Canada - Sep2016-L224-25m | ecosystem: Environmental > Aquatic > Freshwater >... | reverse complement strand
TAGACGATCCGACCGCTAATAATTATGTTGTTCAGTTAGCTACCTTAATTAAAAACACGCTAAACCCTGGCATCCATGTTTATGTGGAATACAGTAATGAATTATGGAACACTATGTTTACTCAGACACATACTAACACTGCAGCAGCAGTAGCCGATGTCAACTCTGGTGCTGATCCAAGTCTTAATTACGATAAAACAAATAATCAGTGGTATTGGGGATATCGAAGAATAGCCCATCAAACCTTAAAAATAAGCAAATTGTTTGCGGGTGTTTTTGGGCAGTCAGCTATCAATAACACGATTAGACCTGTTTACATGTCTCAATATGTACAACCATTTTTGACAGAAGATACGTTAAGGTATTTAAATGCGAATTTTGGGGCACCCAGTCAATATCTCTATGGCATTGGTGGAGCGCCTTATTTTTCACCACAAACCGCTTATACCGATATGGACGGTTTGTTTGCTGCGTTAAAAACGGGGTTAAACAGCATATTACCCGGCTTTTCTGGATTGCCCGCCTACACTGGTGGAGTCGTCTATAGTGGGATTCAATTCAGGAATATAGCCAATTATTATGGGCTAAAAACCCTAATGTATGAAGGAGGCCCTGACTTAACCGTTAACAGAACCGATCAGGTTCTTGTTGAATCGGCAGAAGGTGACACTCGAATTAGTCAGGCTGTACAGGCAGAACTCGCTAGCGCAATTGGTTGCGGTAATGATCTATTTGTGTACTATAAATTGGCCGCTCCCACCAGCGATCCTTTTGGTGCCTATGAAGACTTGACGTTACCGACGCCCAAAAGTATGGCGCTTAACAGTATGGCATCAACGCCATTGTCGAATTACAACGTATGCACTTCTTCAGTTCCGGCGGCACCTAAATAGTCGGTGAATTATTTAAACGATAGAAATCTGGTAAGCCTCAGTCTTTTTTTATTAGTAACCACTGGTAATAAGCCACGATTTACGTGGCTTTACTGAAGTGTAGAGGATAATATCGTTAAACATCATTCTATGTTCTGGATCTGCTCTCTCACCTGCTCAATCAAGACTTTAAGCTCAATGGCTATTTGAGTCATTTCTTTGTCAGTTGATTTAGAGCCTAGGGTATTGGCTTCGCGATTGAGTTCTTGCATTAAGAAGTCTAAACGTCTACCTACCGGCTCTTTTTCATTGAGTACCCGTAATACTTCATTAATATGCGTATTGAGCCGGTCTAGTTCTTCGGTAATATCTAATTTCTGGGTTAACAGCACCAGCTCCTGTTCGAGTCGGTCAAAATCAGGTTGTGCAACGAGTTCGGTAATTCTGTCGATTAATTTATTGCGAATTAATAGAAGTACCTTAGGTATACGTTGACCTGCTAATTCAGCAAACCCTTGCATTTTTATGCAACGCTCTTCAATTAATAGTTTAAGCTGAGCGCCTTCACGTTCTCTCACTTCAACAAACTGCGTTAGCGTTTGGTTAACTAAGTGCGTGATTGCTTCGTTAAGCTTGGCTTTATCTGTGGCTGGTTCTTGCTGAATACCAGGGAATGCCAAGATATCTAATGCCGAATATGACAAAGAAGCTTGCATGAGTTCTTCAATTTGATTTGTTGCATCCAATAACGCAGTGACTGCGTTCATATTGATGTTAAAAGAAGGCCCTTCTTTAGCTTGTTTTTTTAAACTGATTGCACATTCAACTTTGCCCCGATTAATTTTTGAGGCTATTAGGGTGCGAATATCTGCTTCAATAAAGCGTAAATGTTCCGGTAGTTTGATAGTGATGTCGCCGTAGCGATGATTGACAGAGCGTAATTCACAATAAAGAGTGGTGTCTCCTATGAGAGTCTCATTGCCTGCGTAAGCCGTCATGCTTTTAATCATTATTCACCTTGTGGTTACAGAATTAAGCCGATAAGTATAGCACTCTAATTCTTTAAGCTATGTGAGTAACCATTTTGTTTTTTGGTTAGTTTGGATAAATTGAAAGCAGAACAACCGACAAGTCAGGTATACTCTGCAGTTTTGATTTAACCGGAACATACATGAGACCCAGCGGACGTAATCCTGATCAACTGAGAGATATAAAATTTACCTGTGGCTATACCAAGCATGCAGAAGGCTCTGTGTTAGTTGAGTTTGGGGATACCCGAGTGTTGTGTACTGCCAGTGTTGATAAAAGCGTCCCTCGTTTTCTTAAAGGAAAAGGTGAGGGTTGGGTGACTGCTGAATATGGTATGTTGCCTCGCTCAACACACAGTCGAATGGGTCGTGAATCAGCACAGGGTAAACAGGGTGGACGTACTTTAGAAATTCAGCGATTAATCGGGCGCTCTTTAAGAGCAGCGCTGGATTTAAAAGCCTTAGGCGAGCATACCCTTACCATTGATTGTGATGTCTTACAAGCGGATGGTGGCACACGAACAGCGGCTATTACCGGTGGTTTTGTGGCTTTATCATTGGCGGTTGAGAAAATGCTTAAACGCAAGTTGATCAAGACTAATCCTATACACGGCCAGATAGCATCAGTTTCAGTAGGCATTTATAATGGTATACCGGTACTAGATTTAGATTACGCCGAAGACAGTAATGCTGAAACAGATATGAATGTAGTCATGAATGATGCGGCTGCATTTATTGAGGTTCAAGGTACTGCTGAAGGCCATGCGTTCAGAAAAGAAGAGTTGGATGCGATGCTTGAATTAGCGGGTATTGGCATTAAGCAATTACTTCAAAAACAGCAAGAAGCCTTAGAAGGGCATTTAAATTAATTAACTTGAGCTTTACGATGGTGTTTTCTCCAACTCAACAACTAGTTCTTGCCAGTGGTAACAAAGGAAAAATTAAAGAAATCCAAGCCATACTTGCGAATCATTTAATTGTTCCACAATCTGCTTTCAATGTATTAGAAGCTGAAGAGACAGGATCTACTTTTGTAGAGAATGCCATCATTAAAGCAAGAAATGCCGCGTTGCATTGTAATTTACCGGCAATTGCAGATGACTCTGGCTTAGTCGTTGATGCTTTAAATGGAGCCCCTGGCGTTATTTCTGCGCGATACGCAGGTGTTGGTGCAAGTGACCAAGATAATGTAATTAAATTACTGCAGCAGTTAAAGGGTATTCCTGAAGCACAACGGACTGCTCGATTTATTTGTGTCATGGTATTTATGACGCATGCTGAAGATCCTTTTCCGGTGATTGCTCAGGGAGTTTGGGAAGGTTTGATTTTAAATGAACAGGTCGGGGCCAATGGTTTTGGTTATGATCCGATCTTTTGGGTGCCAAACTATCGATGTGCATCGGCTGAACTATCTGCCGAAGTTAAAAATTCTTTGAGTCATAGAGGCCAGGCTTTGAGGCAATTAACTGACTTAATTAAGGATAGAGAGTCCTAACGGAATATTGCCTTATCACTTTTTATGAAGACTTCGCCACACTTTATTGCCGAGCAATTTTCTACACCTATTTCAGAGTTGGCACCACTGGGTAATGGATTAATCAACGATACGTTTTGGGTTAAATCGGAATCAATGCAGTTTGTGCTGCAGCGCATCAATAGTACAGTTTTTCCCAAGCCACTTCATATCATGGATAATTTGTTGCATCTAAATCAGCATATTGAACAAAAAACCGAAAGGTCAGGTAAGCTCAAGATTCCAGCATTTTTAAAGACCTTTGCTCATAACGACTTTTATCTGGATGAGCAGAATGATTGCTGGCGAGCCCTGGCTTTTATTGAAAACACTGAAAGCTTAGAGACGTTGGCTAATGTAGCTCAGGCTCAACAGGTTGGTTTTGCATTAGGATATTTTCATTGCTTATTAAGTGATCTTGAGCCTTCATTATTACATGATACGTTGCCTGGTTTTCACATTACCCCTGATTATGTAAAGTTGTATGAAAGAGCTTTAGCAAAAACGGCCGTTCAAGATGAGCCTGATAGTCTTTTTTGCGTTGATTTTATAGCCAGGCACCTGCATCTGGCCGAGGATCTAGAGACAGCAAAAGCACAAGGCCTTCTGGTATTACGGGTTATTCATGGTGATCCCAAGTTAAACAATTTTCTTTTTGATAAGGATAGTAAAAAGATTATCAGTTTAATTGATCTTGATACGATTAAGCCAGGGTTAGTGCATTATGATATTGGGGATTGTTTACGGTCTTGTTGTCATAAGCAGGGATCTAATGAATTTGATCTGGAACTTTGTGCAGTTATTTTAGAGAGTTATTTATCAGAAGCTAGCACATTTTTTTCAGCCTATGATTACGACTATCTTTATACGGCTATCCAATTACTTCCCTTTGAACTAGGGTTGCGGTTTTATACGGATTTCCTGGAAGGGAATCAGTATTTTAAAGTGACTGACCCAAAACAGAATTTAAATCGTGCGGTTGCTCAATTTCAATTGTGTGAAAGCATTATCGCTCAGGAATTAGCCATTAAGACTCTAATAAAGCAATTAAGGCATTAATGCCTCAATTTAATAATGGGTTCTTTAAGCAGCTTATACTGGAGTTGGTTTACTTGCTGGACAATCATTAAAATATAGATTAGATTCACTCATCATTAACTCAGCTTATTGTAAGGAATTATGAAAAAATTAATCAGGCTTATCATGCTATTGTCGGTTATAGGCTATGCAAACGTTAGTTATTCACAAAGCACCGTTCAGAGTGATCCGGGCTTTTATTTATTGGATGTTCTACTTTATAGACCTGTTGGTTTAGTGGCGACAATTGCGGGTACTAGCGCTTTTGTCGCTATTAGTCCATTACTAGGATTGGCTTCTATACCTGAACCACATGATGCATTTCAAAGGACTGCGGGGATTTTAGTGCTTGCACCAGCATCTTATACCTTTGTTAGACCTATTGGTGACCGTGATTTTCCTTATATTGCTCCACTGCCTAAGCGAACACTTTCTGTAAGACCTAACAACACCCAGACAGTGCAGCCTCCCGCGCCTACTATCCAGCCTAAGTAAATAATGTACGGGGCAGCGTTTATAACTGATATCAGTGCTCTACGAGGTTAACTGCTAAGGTTGCCTCGTAGATATCCCTTATATGCCACTTTTATGATTTGGGCGGCACATAACCTTCAGGCATATCATTATTGCCTTCAAACAAAAATTTAGTTCTTTCTTCAGCTAAAAATGCCCGTGCTTTCGGGTCAAAGCTTGCCAATCTATTTTCATTAATCAACATAGTCTGTTTAGCTAACCACTCCTTCCAGGCTAATTTAGAAATGCTATCAAATATTTGTTGACCTTTTGGGCCCGGAAAAGGCGGTTCGTCAAACCCTTCAGCCTCTATACCCAGTTTTGCACATTTAACCATTCTAGCCATCGTCATCCTCTTGCGTGTTGTTGCAGTAATAATTTTATAGGTGCTGGTAAGCCCAGCTTTTTCAGTTGGTCTAATTTATACCAGACAGTTTGATTGGCTTCCATCACAAAATTTATAGGGTTTTCGGCTTTGATAAGCACAGTCGTGTAATCTAAGTGGTAGTGTGAAAATGTATGACGTTGCGGTGCCAATGTCTGCACATCAATGATGGGTTGATTATTTGTTAGGCACCAATCATAAACTAATTCAATAGTATTAAATTCAGGTAAGCTCCATAACCCTCCCCAGATACCTGTTGGAGGCCTTTTTTCTAATAATATTTGCCCAGCACTATCGCTTAATAGTAACAGCACGAGCTGTTTAACAGGGAGTGTTTTAGGAGGCTTAGGAGTCGGTAATATAGAAACAGTTTCAGTTTGTTTGGCGAGGCAATCAGTTTGAATGGGGCATTGAGTACAGTTTGGTTTACTGCGCGTACAGACTGTTGCGCCTAGATCCATCATGGCTTGAGTATATTCGGCGACACGATGTTCAGGCGTTAATTCGGCACTGATGGCCCATAATTGTTTATTTACAAAGCTATGTCCAGGCCAGCCAGAAATAGCTTTAAATCGTGCCAGTACCCTTTTAACATTACCGTCTAATATGGGATGACTTTTTTTAAATGCGATACTCAGGATTGCACCTGCAGTTGATAACCCAATGCCAGGCAAGTTTATGAGTTCTTCTAGTGTATTTGGGAAAGACCCTTGTGTTGCTATGATTTGTGCTGTTTTATGCAAGTTACGTGCGCGTGCGTAATAACCGAGTCCTGACCAGTGATGCAATACATCATCTATAGGTGCTTGAGCCAATAACTCAATACTGGGATAGTGTTGCATGAAAGTATTAAAGTAAGGAATAACAGTCAATACCTGGGTTTGTTGCAGCATGGTTTCAGAGAGCCATACACGGTAAGGCGTAATATTTTGTTGCCAAGGCAGGTCTTTGCGACCTTGAAGATCAAACCATTCAAGGATACGTTGTTGAAACTCTGAGGGGTTCATTATCGGGTAAAGGTTAATAAATTAATTTTAATGGACTTCCCCATTTCTACCCAGGTTTTCTAATTTTAAATAGGTGTTATGATTATTCATTATGGAATATCATGCGACTTTGTTGCTAGGTTAATTCTAGCTACAATATTCTAAATAATAACTAAAAGAGGTGGGAAGATATGTTGTTGTTGGCTAAATTTGCTGGAATTGCTGTTCTTGTATGGTTTTATTTAACGGCAAAAGAAAAAGGTGAGCAGCCTATTAAGTGGGCCATTATAGGATTGATCGGTTATTGGATTACTTGGTGGGCACTTAGGTTAACATTCGTGGAGGCTCTATCGGGTGGTGCTTTGAGTCGAAGCCCTATTTCGGCTTTCATCGTTTTTCAGATACCCGCTCTAACTGCCATTGCTGCTGCGTTCTTTATCAGAAAGAAGTTGATAGCTGATATTGCAGAAAAATAGATATAAAGGTGCAAGGACTGAAGCATCCTTGCACCTAAACTATAAATTATAGTTTGTCTGCGTTTTGATCCAGATATTCAGCAACGCCCGCAGGACTTGCGTTCATGCCTTTGTCACCTTTGTTCCAACCCGCTGGGCAAACTTCGCCATGCTCTTCATGGAACTGTAATGCGTCAACAATTCTGATTAATTCGTCAATATTACGGCCTAATGGCAAATCGTTAACCACTTGGTGACGGACAAGACCACTACGGTCAACTAAGAAAGAACCACGGTAAGCAACACCACCGCCTGCTTCAACGTCATAATCTTTAACAATAGAATGTGTTAAATCAGCCGCTAAAGTGTAGCGAACTGGACCAATACCACCTTGGTTAATCGGTGTGTTGCGCCATGCATTATGGGTAAAGTGTGAGTCAATAGAGACCGCTACAACTTCAACGCCACGGCTTTTAAATTCATCGATACGGTGATCTAAAGCGATTAGCTCACTTGGACAAACGAAAGTGAAGTCTAAAGGATAGAAGAAAACAACGGCATATTTGCCGCTAGTGGCTTCAGAAAAACTGAAGGCATCAACTATTTGACCATCTCCTAATACGGCAGGAACTGTAAAATCGGGTGCTTGTTTACCTACTAATACGCTCATTACATTGTCTCCAAAATATTGAAAAAGCAAAAGGTTATGGACTTCTTACCAGCAACTGATGTAGTTGGTATAGGTATATTCTACACTGAAAGACTTGGTAATTGTCTAGTGTTGTTATTCTTTAGCTTGCTTTTATATGTGTTTGAGTGATAATTTCAAATTACAAAATTAAAAATATTGAGTTAGAAGGTTATTTTTATTCTGCATTAAAGTTCGGCGCCCTAGGCTTGCCGTTACTTAGGATTATGATATACTCTTCTATCAGGAGGCGTGAATCATGGCAAAAAATAAACATATAACTGAGCCAGATGTGTTTGGTTATCAAGTTCGGATTGTTAGACGCGGCAAGGAAAGTAGCCGTTATTTTTCTCATAAACTATGGGGAAATAAAAATAAATCGTTGAGTGCTGCAATTACTTGGCGAGACCAGATGTTAGTAGTTTTAAAAGGGAGCAAGACCCGGTTCCTCAAACCGCCTAAAAATAAAACAACGACGGGGGTGACTGGCGTCTCCAGAACCATTAAATACGACCATAGAAAAGATAAAAACTACTTATGCTATACCGTTTTTTGGGTTTGTAACGGCAAGTCCAGAAATAAAACTTTTCAGGTTGGCAATGTAGATAAAGTGACAGCTGATGATGAATTACACGCGTTTCGTACCGCTAAGATATTCAGAATTTGCTATGAAATATCTATTGATAACGATATAGAGTTTCATGATGAAAAGTTTGCTGGATGGAAAAAAGTTCGACTTTATGATGACGAAAATTTAAATGCAGTATTGTAATTAAAGACTCACTCGTGGTCTTTAAAGTGTTCAATAATGCCATCTAATTCGTCCAGGCTGGAATAAGTAATGACCAATTTTCCAGAGCCATTTTCTTTGTGGTCGATGACAACTTTTGCGCCCAATTTTGCAGTTAGATCATCCTGTAGTCGTAGCGTGTTATTATCTATAGCTTTGATCTTTTGAACTTTGGGCTCTTCATTGCTTTCTTTAACCAGGCGTTCCGTTGCGCGTACGCTTAGGCCTTCTTTTACAACTTTAGTTGCAAGAGTAATCTGCTTTATTCCTTCTACTGACAAGAGTGCTCTTGCATGACCCATTTCCAGCTGATTGCTCAGTAATAGTTTTTTGACCTCAGGATGTAGCTCAATGAGTCTCAACAAGTTAGTAACGGTCGTGCGAGATTTACCAATGGCTTCTGCGACCAGTTGATGCGTCATATTAAACTCATCCAGTAATCGCTTTAAAGATTCTGCTTCTTCTAAAGGATTAAGGTCTTCACGCTGAATATTTTCTATTAATGCGATTGCCATTGCCGCTCGGTCATCTATTTCTTTAATGACAACGGGCACTTCAGATAGTCCAACTAATTGAGCCGCTCGCCAGCGACGCTCTCCAGCAATTATTTCGTATTTTTGAAAGGCAATTTGTCGTACAACAATGGGTTGTATGATGCCTTGTGATTTGATGGAATCAGCGAGTTCCTGTAACTTTTCAGGATTAATATCTTTACGGGGTTGATATTTCCCTCGCTGCATATATTCAATTGGCAGGGCCTGTAAATGATGTTTTTCTTCTTTAACAGAAACATCACCTAATAAGGCATCAAGCCCACGACCTAACCCACGTTTATTTGAAGACATTTTTTCTCTGCGATCTTTTGGTGAAGTAAATTATTCTTTAAGACAAAAACAAATGACTTATAGTCGCTCAATTATGACAGTTAACTCATTAATCAATTTTCTTAAGTCCTCTGCTTCGTGCAAAAGATTAGCGTTTTCTTTTCGAAGAATTTCTATTAGGGCACTGGAATATTGCGCGTTGGTTTTTTCGATGAGCTGAGGCGCTTCCGGTTTTTCAATTAAAGTATCAGTCTCGTTATTATCTATGCCAGTAGAAGGTGGTGATTGTTGTTGAGAATTATCTTCTGTAACCGATACATCCACTAATAGCGCTTCAAGCCCCCTACCTAAACCCCGTTTTTTTATTGCCATACATTAATTTCTTTATTCAGCATTTCATCCGCTAAGGCGATATAAGCCAAAGTTCCACGAGAGGATTTATCATAACTTAATGCCGGCAAGCCATGACTGGGTGCTTCAGCTAAACGGATATTTCTGGGGATACAGGTTCTAAAGACTTTATCTCCAAAGTAACGAATCAGTTGTTCGGATACATCTTTAGTGAGACGATTTCTATCGTCATACATCGTTCTTAAAATACCTTCAAGATGCAAGTTTGAATTCACAGTGCTTTGAATGTTTTGTAGTGTGCTCATTAAAGCAGACAAGCCTTCCAGTGCGTAATACTCACATTGCATAGGAATCAACAAGCTATCAGCCGCTACCATGGCATTTAAAGTCAGCATGTTTAAAGACGGTGGGCAATCAATCAGAATAAAATCATATTGAAATTTTATTGGATTCAACGCATCAGCCAAACGCATTTCTTTACGGTCAGCATGGATTAAATTTACTTCAGCAGCGGTTAAATCAGCATTGCCTGCAATCACTGAAAAGCCAATGTTAGGTAGATAAATAACGGCTTGAAAAGCCGGTACATCTTCCATCAGTAAATGATAGCTTGAATAGTTAACCGTCTGTTTATCTACGCCACAGCCCATTGCAGCATTACCTTGCGGGTCAAGATCAACTAACAATACGCGCTGATTGGCGGCAGCTAAAGAAGCGGCTAAATTAACACTGGTTGTTGTTTTTCCTACGCCGCCTTTTTGGTTCGTTACGGCAATTATTTTTCCCACGCACTTTCCTCGGATTCTTTAGTCAATTGAATTTTAACCAGGCATCTTTCTGCATCTATGCCGGGTACATTGATAGGGATTAGCGTTGTTTTCGCGCCTTCAAGTTCGGGTATATCAGTTGATTGTCCTTTCATTGCCAATAACACGCCTTGCTCATTTATTAAATGCCCTGTCCACGCCACAATATCCGTCAAACTAGCAAATGCGCGAGTAATAACAGTGTCATAATAATGATCTGGATGATAGTCTTCTACGCGATTATGGTAGACACTGACATTTTTAAGTTTTAACTCTAATAGTGCTTGTTGGACAAAGCGGGTTTTTTTAGCATTACTATCTAATAAGGTAAAGTGAATGTCAGGAAAATAGATAGCTAATGGAATGCCAGGTAAGCCCGCTCCTGTACCAATATCAATGACACTTTTACCTTCAATAAAAGGCACAATCGCTAAACTATCCAGTAAATGTAGGCTAACCATGGCTTCTTTGTTTCGAATTGCGGTCAGATTATAAGCTTTATTCCATTTTTCAAGCAGTTTTATAAAGTCTAGTAACTGTTCAATCTGGTTCTCATCAAGGGTTAGCTTTAATTCATCAAGACCCGCAACCAGTGTTTTTTTACAGGTATCCATTAGGCGCTTTTCTTTTTTAAATAAACTAATAGCAAGGAGATGGCGGCAGGTGTCATGCCTGGAATTCGAGACGCTTGTCCTAATGTTTCGGGTCGTTGTGCTTTAAGCTTTTGACTGACTTCATTAGAGAGTCCTGGAACACCCGCATAATCAAGAGTTTCAGGAAGACGTAAATGATCATAACGCAAGGTCTTATCAATTTCTGTCTGTTGTCTGACGATATAACCCGCATATTTGGCCTGAATTTCAACCTGCTCACCAACTTGTTCATCGATCGCGTCACCGTTTTCAAAAAATGATAATAAGCGTTGAACATCTACTTCGGGCCGACGTAATAATTCCATTAAACTGGCTTCTTTGAGCAACGACTTACCCCAGATTTCAGCGACCCGAGCGGCTTCTTCGGTTTCGGCTCTAATCCATTTCTTCTTTAAATCATCTTGCAAGGTTGAAATAGACGCACGTTTTGTTTCAAAAGCTTGCCAACGTTCATCATCAACGAGTCCTAATTCACGGCCTTTTTCAGTGAGGCGCAAATCTGCATTATCTTCTCTTAATAAGAGACGGTATTCAGCTCGACTGGTAAACATTCGATAGGGTTCTTGAGTGCCACAGGTAATTAAATCATCGATCATAACACCTATATACGCCTGATCACGGGCCGGACACCAACTATCCAGACCTTTCACTAGACGTGCCGCATTAAGACCTGCAATCAAGCCTTGTGCCGCTGCTTCTTCATAACCGGTTGTGCCATTCACTTGGCCCGCAAAAAACAAACCCTCCATGTGTTTGGTTTCCAGAGACATTTTTAAATCTCTGGGATCAAAAAAATCATATTCAATCGCATAACCTGGGCGCAATATTTCTGCATTTTCAAATCCCAGCATTGAGCGGACTAATTCATATTGCACATCAAAAGGTAAGCTTGTAGAAATACCATTTGGATAAATTTCATGGGTATCTAGTCCCTCAGGCTCCACAAAAATTTGATGGGTATCACGATCAGCAAAACGAACCACTTTATCTTCAATCGATGGGCAGTAACGAGGGCCTATACCTTCTATAACACCTGAGTATAAGGGCGATCTATCAAGCCCGGCACGAATAATGTCGTGTGTTTTAGTATTGGTACGGGTGATATGACAGGGTATTTGTCTAGGGTGCTGTGCACGAGTACCCATGAAAGAGAATACAGGGACTGGCGTATCGCCATGCTGTTCTTCCAGTTTACTAAAGTCAATAGTTCGGCCATCAATCCGTGGGGGTGTACCCGTTTTTAAACGATCAATACGGAAAGGAAGTTCTCGGAGTCGATCTGCCAGTGCAATAGAAGCCGGGTCACCTGCACGACCACCACTGTAATTTTCCAGGCCGATATGAATTTTACCGCCCAAAAAGGTACCCGTTGTAAGCACAACCGCTTGCGCCATGAAATCCAGCCCCATTTGGGTCTTAACCCCAGCTACTTTATTACCAACAACAATCAAATCAGAGACAGTTTGTTGAAATAAAGCCAGATTGGGCTGGTTTTCTAAGGTAAACCTAACTGCCTGTTTATAGAGTTTACGATCCGCTTGTGCGCGGGTAGCCCGAACCGCTGGGCCTTTGCTGGCGTTTAGGGTACGAAATTGAATGCCGCCTAGATCTATCGCTTTCGCCATGATCCCGCCTAAGGCATCTATTTCTTTAACCAGATGGCCTTTGCCTATTCCACCAATAGCAGGATTGCAGCTCATTTGCCCCAGCGTATCAATATTTTGCGTTAACAATAATGTTCTCGCACCACTTCGAGCAGAGGCTAATGCGGCTTCTGTACCAGCATGACCACCCCCGACCACAATCACATCAAAATCTTTTTTGAATTTCACAAGCTTTTTTTACTCTGAGTCGCTATATTAATGTCTGTCAAGTAAGACCTATTTCTGACTATTATAAGAGGTAAACAATGAAAAAACGTAACAAAACAAAAAAAATAGAGTGTGTTCCTGTTCAAAACCCGGTTGCAAAGTTTGCACACCAGTTTAACAAAGCACTTGTCTATGCAGATAAAATCCAATATCGTCGCAATGCAAAGCACCGGAAGCAGGAGGCTTCTTTAAGCATTCTAAACAGAGTGATTAAAGAAGTTTCTTGTTTTATGGGTAGGGTTATCACTTATCCAAACCTTATCAGTACACCGGCTTAGCCTATGTTATCAAACGGGTGTCATTTTCTTAAAGAAGATATATGGCTCTTACAGGAGCAAAAGCTACCGTTATTTAAATCTCTCTTCATTAAATCGCTAAAAGTCATTATCCTTTCTGCACAAGGCTTCTCTCGCGATCTTTGCCCACTCAGGGCTGCTGCCTTAACGTTATACAGCATTCTTTCTATCGTTCCCGTTATCGCGATGCTGTTCGGCATAGCCAAGGGCTTTGGCTTTGAAACCCTGTTCGAACAACAATTATTGCAGCATGCACTTCATCAGGATGCAATGGTGCTGCAACTGATTAGTTTTGCACACAATTTGTTAGAAAGCGCTAAGGGAGAAGTCATAGGCGGTATTGGCATTATTGTTTTATTTTGGACGATTATTAACGTCATTGGAAATATTGAAGAATCCTTTAACTTCATCTGGAAAATAAGCAAAGGCCGTTCAATCAGTCGTAAATTTAGCGATTACTTGTCACTGATGCTGTTAGCACCGATTTTATTAATTGCGTCGAGTAGTATGACGGTATTTTTAACTACCAAGATTGCGTGGTTGATTACAGTGATTGAGTTACCCGCTTTTGGAACCTGGCTAGTTTTAAAAGCCTTGGGCTTATCGCCTTTGGTATTGATGAGTACGCTCTTTTCAGTGACGTTTATTTTTATGCCGAATCATAAAATAAATTTTAACGTGGGTATTATTGCTGGAATCATTACAGGCATTTTGTATCACTTGACCCAGTGGCTTTATCTAAGCCTACAGATTGGCGTGTCCAGTTATAATGCTGTATACGGTAGCTTTGCGGCATTGCCATTATTGGTGGTTTGGTTGCAAACATGCTGGATGATTGTTTTGCTGGGCTGTGAGGTCGCATTTTTTCTACAGAATTATGATATTTATCGAAATAACAATCGTTTTGCGGATTTAAGCTTCTCCTTAAAAAAGGTGTTGGCTTTACAAGTGATGCATTTGATAGTCAAAAACTTCATTGAGTTTCAAAAGCCATTAACGGCTACAGAAATAGCGACTCATCTGGTTATGCCGATAGCCATTATTCAAACCGTGTTATCGAATTTAATGATCAGTCATATTCTTGTCGAATTTAAAGAGCAAGATGATAGTGATGAGGTCTATCAACCCGCAGTCGATATCAATATTCTTACTATTGCATATGTTGTGACAGCCTTGGAAGAAAGCGGACAAAACCAGTTGCCAGAGGTTAATCAGGAACATTTATTTATGGGTGTGGTTAATGAGTTTAAAGCCTTGGCTAAAGCTTCTGAACAAAACCGGTTGTTGAAGGATATTGATTTAGAGAGAGGGGCAAAAGGTCAAGAGCTCAAAACCATTACTTCACGGATCTGACTTCGAAATGAATGCCGCTTTGGGTTTGAAGAT
>Ga0194062_1000660_pt1 | contig 14497 bp, 15 predicted proteins | sample SepL2225m_MetaG_FD_155481 | JGI IMG/M metagenome (GOLD analysis project Ga0194062, IMG submission 155481) | Anoxic zone freshwater microbial communities from boreal shield lake in IISD Experimental Lakes Area, Ontario, Canada - Sep2016-L224-25m | ecosystem: Environmental > Aquatic > Freshwater >... | reverse complement strand
ACAAACTCACCCTGATGATTCCCGGCCCCACCCCGGTGCCGGAAACGGTCCTGCTGGCGATGAGCCGCCATCCAATCGGACACCGCAGCGCCGACTTCCTGAAGATCGTCAAACGCACCACCGAGCAGCTCAAGTGGCTGCATCAGACCCGTAGTGATGTCCTGGTGCTGGCCGGCAGTGGCACCGCCGCCATGGAGGCGGGGATCATCAACGTATTGAGCAAGGGCGAGCGGGTTCTCTGTGGGGACAACGGCAAGTTCGGCGAACGCTGGGTGAAGGTGGCCAAGGCCTATGGCCTCGACGTGCAGGTCATCAAGGCCGAATGGGGCCAGCCCCTCGACCCCGAAGCTTTCCGGGCCGCCCTGGAGGCCGACACGGCCAAGGCGATCAAGGCCGTGATCCTCACCCACTCCGAAACCTCCACCGGGGTGATCAACGATCTCGAGACGATCGCAGCCCACGTCAAGGCCCATGGAACGGCCCTCACCATCGCCGACTGCGTCACCAGCCTGGGCGCCACCAACGTGCCCATGGATGCCTGGGGACTGGATGTGGTGGGTTCCGGCTCGCAGAAGGGCTACATGATGCCGCCGGGCCTGGCCTTCGTGGCCGTGAGTGAAAAGGCCTGGGCCGCCTATGGGCGCTCCGATCTGCCCAAGTTCTACCTGGACCTGGGCAAATACCGGAAGTCCGCCGCGGCCGACAGCAACCCGTTCACCCCGCCGGTGAACCTCTACTTCGCCCTCGAAGCCTCCCTGGAGATGATGCAGAAGGAGGGTCTTGAGGCGATCTTCGCCCGCCACGAGCGCCACCGTCGCGCCACCACTGCGGCGATGAAGGCAATCGGCCTGCCCCTCTACGCCGCCGAGGGCCACGGCAGCCCCGCGATCACGGCCGTGGCCCCTGCGGGCCTGGATGCCGAGGTGCTACGCAAAAAAGTGAAGGACCGCTACGACATCCTGCTGGCCGGCGGCCAGGACCACCTCAAAGGGAAGGTGTTCCGCATCGGCCACCTGGGCTTCGTCTGCGACCGCGATGTGCTCACGGCCGTGGCCGCCATCGAAGCCAGCCTGCAGGAACTGGGGGCTTCCCCTGGAGCTGTCGGCGCCGGCGTCGCTGCCGCAGCTGCGGAGTTTGCCCGCTGACACGTTGGCGGAGGGGGATACCATCAAGCTGGTGCCCCCACCTGCCCCCTAGGCGTTCATAGGGACCAACGCCAAGGAGTGATTTGCTAAAGTATGGGGTATGCGGGTGTAATTCAGTGGTAGAATGTCAGCTTCCCAAGCTGAACGTCGCCGGTTCGAGTCCGGTCACCCGCTTTGGCAACAATCTGCACAAATAATCCATCTAAACCAAGCCACAGCTGGTTTTAGAGCCTTAAGCCATCGGTTCTTTAGAAGGGTATCCGAGCCCACTGAACAAGTGGACGAGTTGCGGGAGCCCTGATCGTCAGGATCGGGGCTTGATCAATTGGAGCACCTGGGGCCCCAGACTTCCGGCACGCCGTTCACAATCCAGGGCCTGAAGAATGGATCGGGCCGATTCGGCCAGATCACCACGATGGGCTGATGCTTCAGCTGCTGCCAACAATGTTGAAGCCTGATGCAACAGCAGCGAACGTTGATCGCCCATCCCAGAATGTTGAATGTTCTGGCTGGGGCGGGACGGCACCTGGAGCGTGCTGGCCACTGAACTACCTGATTGTGAACCGATTGTACGGCTGGAGAGGCCGATGGCCAGTGTGATGATTAGGTGCCGGGTTCTTCACGGTTGCCACCGAGGGCTGCAATCTGGGCTCGAAGTTGCTCCGAGCGATGCACATCACCTCTGGTGATGGCCACCGCGAGGGCAAATTCAAGTTTCTCAAGTTGGTGGCCCCCTTCAAAGGAACTCACCGGCTGACGACATGCCGGTGTGCCGCTGAGGTTGGTGGAAGCGAAGGTCCTGGATCCGGTGTGAAGCCCGTTGGAGCTGCCCATGGGTCGCTTTCTTTCCATTCTGACACCCCATGCCAGGGGCAGCCGCTTTTGCTCAGGCGGCGTAAGCGTGATCCAGCCCTTCGTAGGTGGACGCGGCCTCCAGGGATAGGTCCTCCCCAGGGGCCGATTCCTCCAGAAGACTGCGGCAATCGCTCAACAAGCGCTCCACACTCTCGAGGCTCGCCAGTTCGTCCGCCCCGGGCTGAGCGTGGCTGGTCAGTTGCAGTTCCAGACCGGTCAGCCGTTGCTCCAGCCGCACCAACCGATGGGAGAGGGCACTGACGGTGTTGGCCAGATCCTCGGCCGTTCGTGTGATGCGAAAAGAAACCGACTCAGTTGCCATGGCGGGAGGCTACGGACGTTGGGCCGATGACAACACAGAAACACGCCCTACTCAAGACATCGCGCAGACTGAACCCTCCCCTCCGCTGCCGCTCCGGCCGGCCATGAGTGCTTCGCTGAATCTCTTCGCCTATCTCCTGGCCGGCCTGGGCGGCGGCCTGCTGGCCCTGCGAACGGGCATCCCGGCCGCTCCCCTGGCGGGAGCCCTGTTGGGGGCTGGCCTGGTAAGCATGTCGGGGCGCCTGGAGACGGCCATCTGGCCCGTGGGCACCCGCACCCTGCTGGAAATCGGCATCGGCACCGTGATCGGCACAGGGCTCACCTCCTCGTCCCTGACCGAGCTGCGCCAGCTCTGGAAGCCCGCCATCTTGATCACCGTCACCCTGGTGGCCACCGGTTTAGTGGTGGGTTTGTGGTGCAGTCGGCTGCTGGGGCTTGACCCGATCGTGTCGCTGCTGGGCGCCGCCCCCGGCGGCATCAGCGGCATGAGCCTGGTGGGGGCCGAGTTTGGCGTAGGGGCTGCCGTCGCCACCCTCCACGCCGTGCGTCTGATCACGGTGCTGCTGGTTCTTCCCCTCACGGTGCGTTTCGTGACGTCGTTCACAGCTGGTCACGCGTCCAGCTGAGGGGGTTGGCGCCCCCCCCTCGACAGCACCGGTTGGCTGGATACGTTGGGCAACGATCCCCCTCCGTCCGGTCCCACCCAATGGCGAGCCGCCCTCACCCCAGCAGCCGACGACCGGTCACCTCCCTGGCCGCCGCCGCCCTCCTGGCCGGCATCGTGCTGCCGATGGGGCTCATCCCGTTGCCGGCGCGGGCCGGCGCAACGGACACACCGGGTGGCAAGGGGGCGCAGGTGTACTGCTTCATGCGCGGGGCCGGCAACACCCATGAAGTGAGCTGGATCGCCGCCTACGCCTTGATCAAACGCCAGAGCGCCGGCGTGTTCAAGACCTCCCCCGAAAACGCCGCGGTGCTGATTACCGAGGCGGTGGTACAGAACCCCGGCACCTTCCCTGACTGCGGCCGCTTCCTTGGTTCCCTCTACGAGAAAGCCGCGACTCCGCCAACGGCCGACGCCCCGGCCACCGGTACCGGTTCGAGCTCCAATCCAACCGGCGACCCCGGGGCACCCCGGTCGAACCGCTACGGCTACTGAACCAGGACCTCACCAACGCTTCAGCAGATCCCGAACCATGGCCGGTAGCGGCTGTCGTTTCAACCGGCAGGAGCGCTGATCCAGCACCAGGGAGATCCGTTCTGCTTTGGAGGCGATCAGGCCATCGACGAACTGATCGGCCACCCCCAGCTGGAGCCAATGACAGGTGAGGCCGCCCTCCATACCAATGCGGTGGCACCGATCCTCCGCCTGCTCCGTGTCCCCGGGGGTCCAGGGACGTTCAAGCAGGACCACGTGGCGGGCCCGGTGCAAGGTGAACCCCAGACCACCGGCCCCGAAGGTGGCAGTCAGCAATGGCTGTTGACCAGCTTGGAAACGTTCCACCTGTCGCTGGCGCTCCGGGGGGGGTAGCCGACCCGTGAGCAGGGCGCCGCCAAGTCGATCCTGCAACAGTTCCGCCGTGGCCACAAAGGCGGTGAACACCACCACTGCTTCAGAGCGGGCAAGCAACTCCTCCACCAGGGCGGCGGCGGCAGGCAGCTTGTACTCGGCGCCAATGCGTCGCAGGGCCGTGAGCACCGCCAGAGCCTCAGCATCACGGCGCACTTCACCGCGGGCCGCCCGCAATCGGTAGTCATCAACCGCCAGCTGGAGCCGATGCTGGAACCCCTTCCCCTGGTTCCCATCCAGATGGACCGGCACGAGTGAACGATGCTTGGGCGGCAGATCGAGGCAGTGGTGCTTGGCTCGGCGCAGCATCAACGGTCGGGTGAGGCGCTGGAGCTCGCCCAGCTGACTGGCCCCTAGCGCATGCCAATGGCGCACCCCGCCGGACTCCCGCCAGTGGCCAGCGCAGAACAGTTCCTCGAAAGCCCTCTGGTCCAGGCCAAGGGGGTGGCCGATGGCCGCCAGCAGCGGAAAGAGCTGGACCGGGCGCCCGTTCTTCATCGGCGTGCCACTGAGCAACCAGATCGCCCGCAGCCGGGGATGGCGAGCCAGACGAAGAAAGCGCTGGGTACGGACCGAGGAAAGGTTCTGGGCATAGTGGGCCTCGTCGGCGATGAGGATGGTTCCCGCTGCTGGCAACTCCTCGGGCAAAGCGGCCCAGCTGTGGAGTTCGATCTCCAGGGGGACGCCCGCCGCCTCTTGGCGCCAGAGGGCATGGAGCCCCACCGGCGCGATCACCATCACCCGGCAGCCGGTCATCCTGGCCAGGGTCCGAGCCGCCACCAGCGCCGAGAGGGTCTTGCCCAGGCCCATGGCGTCCGCCAGGACTGCGCCGCGGCGGACCATCAACCAACGCACGGCAAGGCGCTGGTGGGGCAGCAGGCTGCGCCCATCCTGAAGGGGGCGATCCACCTCTGCGGCCGCGAGCAGCTGCCGAAAAGGCGGAAGTGGGGGCAACGGCTGATCCAGCCACAGGAACCAACGGGCCAGCTCGGGCTCAATGGCGAAGCGATGGGCCAACTGATCCTGAAGAACCCTCGCCGCCGTGAGGGGGAATTCCCAGCAGCCACGACGGGAACGCCACTGGCCCCGTGGACGGATGGCCCGCAGCTGGGCCTGGGTGACCGCGTCGAAGGGGGACACCACCTCGATCAAACCAGCCGGTCCGAGCCGCAGCAGGCAGCGTGCGTGGGCCTGGGCTCCGCTGCTACGGGAAATGGAGCGATGGAGGGCTGGTGCGCTCAGCGGCATCAAGCCAACTGGAGCGAGTGTAAATCTAGTGACTTACGGCGAGAAAACAACGGGCCGGGGCCAAAGCGGAAAAATGCAGTCTTCGACACATTGACAGCCCAGTGATGGTCGGCAAACTGCTGTCAATCGAGGCCTGCAGATGCACGCGAGGGACGGGGTTTTCCTTGAGGATCTCTGCCCAAAGTTCCGTGTCCGACGCTGGCGACAATCCCTGCATAAGTACACCGATCAATGCTGTATTTACTGCGGCCGGCCCTCTGAATCCATTGATCATGTCTTGCCACGCAGCCGTGGTGGCCTCAGCGTGACCGAGAACTGTGTGCCCGCCTGCCTGGCCTGCAACGGCCATAAAAGTGATGCAGACGCCTTTGAGTGGTACAGGCAGCAGCGCTTCTATGACCCACGCAGGGCGATGGCGATCCGGGCCTGGATGGATGGCGACCTGCGCCTCGCCCTGCGGTTGCTCCAATGGGCCAATCCGACTCAACCCTGCCCAGCCCCGAAGCAACCGGCTCCCCTGCAAAGGAATCTGGACACCGGTGGCGGAGGCTGGGTCCTGCAGGCGGCCTGATTCACCAGACCCTGCAGGCCGCCGGTCCGTTGTGGCGTTCGCAAATGGAGCCCTGCTGAAGGGGCTGCTCAGGGGCCACGAGGGCAGCCACCACCATCAGCACAAAGGCCATCGCCAGCGCCGAAGCACAGGATCCGGCGGCATCAGCCCCGGGGCTGGAACGGCGACGGGGCTGCGCCAGAGGACGCTGGGTCCCGGCGGCGGCGGCATGGGGAGTAAAGAAAAGGGAAGCGGTCATGGCGTCGATTCGCGACTAATACATCTGTACTCATGGTCAATCAGACTGTCAACCCCCTGGCCGCGGATAGCCAATCGGATCTGGGCCAGGGTCGGGTACTGGTGCTGGGGGGTGGCTACACCGGTCAGCGCTTCGCCCACGCCCTGAGCGCCCTTGGCATCGCCGTGCGCCTCAGCCGGCGTCTCAGCTCAGACGGCAGCCCCCCAGCCACCTTCGATGGCCTGGAATGGCTGAACTTCGATGGCGATCGAGGTGTGGTTCCCCCTGCCGAGGAGCTGGAGGGCATCACCCACGTACTGGTGACGATCCCCCCCGACCGCAGCGGCGGCGATCCGGTTCTGACCCATCTCGGGGAGGTCCTGGGTCAATTGCCGTTGCGCTGGATCGGCTATCTCTCCACCACGGGGGTCTACGGAGACACCGGGGGCGCATGGGTGGACGAGAACGCCCCCACGCCCGCCGGCCCTGGTCGCAGCCAGGCCCGGCTCCAGTGCGAGGCCGCCTGGCGCTCCAGCGGGCTGCCCCTGCAGGTGTTTCGCCTTCCGGCGATCTATGGCCCCGGACGCTCCCCCTTCGCCGCTCTTGCCTCCGGCCAGGGCCGCCTGATCCACAAACCGGGCCAGGTGTTCTGCCGCATCCATGTCGATGACATCGTCGGTGCCCTGCTCCACTGCCTGGCGTTGGATGACTGCAGACGACCCGAGCTGCTCAACCTGACGGACGACTGCCCGTCGCCTTCCAGCGAGACCCTCGGCTTCGCAGCCCATCTACTGGACTGCCCACTGCCGGAGGTGCAACGCTTCGAAAACCTCACCGCCGAGATGAGCCCGATGGCGTTGAGTTTCTGGAATGAGAATCGCCGAGTAAGCAACCTCCGACTCAAGCAGGATGTGGGCTACTCCCTGCGTTACCCGAGCTACCGCGAGGGGTACCGGGCTGTGCTCGCCGAGGAGCGGAGGAGCTTGAATACGCCAGACCCATTGGGCATCATTTGAATTTGATCAGATCGCTTAATGCCTTGTACGTTGGCGCTTGAGGCTGACTGGCTGGATCCTCTTTTGTTTGATCAGGAGTTTTATAAATATCCTCCGTCCAGTTCGAATTCGGTAGATGCAAGTCCTTTGACATGAGATCCCAGTTCAACACAAGCCATCCGTTATTCACACCAACACCCAGCCCTGCCAGCAACAGACCCAACAGGAGCCAACGAAACATGAATGCCCCATCTATCACATCAAATAGTAACGCGATCCGCATCGCGATTGCAGCAGGGGATCCTGCAGGCATCGGCACCGAAGTGGTTCTTAAGGCCCTGCATCGGCTTCGGAACCAGGGCCTGCATCCCCTTCTGGTGGGCTGCCGACGCCAGATAGAGCTTTGCTACCACGAACAAGGGCCGCTTAGCCCTGAACCCCTGGCCGATCCAGGAGGCCTAGAGATTCTCGACCTCCCCCTGGAGGGCCCCTCCACACCTGGACTGGCAACGGCCAGCGGTGCCGATGCCAGCTTCCGCTGGCTCACGGCCGCCGCCGAACAGGTGCTGGCGGGGAACTGCGACGCCCTGGTCACGGCACCGATCAGCAAACAGGGTTGGCAGGAAGCAGGGCACACCTATCCAGGCCAGACCGAACGGCTGGCGGATTTGTGTGGGATGGCCAAGGCCTCCATGCTGTTCACGGCCCTCGCACCCCACGGCCGCTGGCGCCTGAACACCCTTCTGGCCACCACCCATCTGCCCCTGGCCGAGGTGCCGACCGCCCTTACTCCTGCAGGTGTGGAGGAGAAACTGGAAGTGTTGCTGCGGTTCGCACGCTGCTTCAACCCGGCACCCCGGCTGGTGGTGGCAGGCCTCAACCCCCACGCCGGCGAGGGCGGCCACCTGGGAAAGGAGGAGGTGGACTGGTTGATCCCCCTGCTGGAGCGGTGGCGGGCTCGGCATCCCGATGTGGAGGTGGTGGGTCCGCTGCCGCCAGACACCTGCTGGCTGGAGGCCGGCCGGGCCTGGCAGGGGAGCACCCAGGGCCCCGACGGTTACTTGGCCCTCTATCACGACCAAGGTCTGATTCCCGTGAAACTGCTGGCCTTCGATGCCGCCGTGAACACCACTCTGGGACTGCCTTTCCTGCGCACCTCCCCAGACCACGGCACGGGGTTCGATATCGCTGGCCTGGGAATCGCCCGGGCCGACAGCATGCAGGCAGCCCTGGAGGCCGCCCGGGACCTCAGAGCGGTTTGACCCGGATCAGCACCTGGCCAAACTCCACCGGCGTGCCGTTCTCCACAAGGATTTCCACGATCTCGCCGCTGTGCTCAGCCTCGAGTTCGTTCATCAGCTTCATCGCTTCGAGGATGCAGACGGTTTGGCCAACGCTGATGCGCTGGCCCACCTCAACGAAGTTGGGCTCCCCGGGAGCTGCGGCCCGGTAGAACGTGCCCACGATCGGGGCGCTGATCTCCAGAAGATCGCCACGGGCGGCGGCGGCCGCAGGCGGCGCCGCTGAGGGTGGGCGAGCTGCGGGCAAGGGGGCAGGTGCCGCCGCGGCCACAGGTGCCTGGGGCGGCAAGACCACCGCCTGGGGTGCGGGCAGATTGCGCCGTACCTCCAGCCGAAAGTCGTCGCCCTCGAGCTTCAGCTCCTGGATGTCGCTGGCACCCAGAAGGGCCAGCAGCTTCTGCAGTTGGTCGTGATCGAGCTGCATGGCGGTGCCTCAGGACTCCCGACCGAGGTAGCTGTCGGTGCGGGTATCGATCTTGATCTTCTCGCCGATCGTGATGAACAGCGGGACCATCACCTGGGCACCCGTCTCGACAATGGCCGGCTTGGTGCCGCCGGTGGCGGTGTCGCCCTTGACGCCGGGGTCCGTCTGGGTGATCTCGAGCACGACGGAATTGGGCAGCTCCACCTCAAGGGGCTTGCCGTTCCAGGAGACAACGCTCACCTCCATGCCCTCCTTGAGGTACTTGCGGCTCTCGCCAATCTGCTTGCCGGTGAGGCGGGTCTCCTCGTAGCTGGCCATGTCCATGAAGACGTAGTCGTCTCCTTCCATGTAGGTGTGCTGCAGGGTGGCCTTCTCCAGCACGGCCTGGGGCATCGTCTCGCCAGCCCGGAAGGTCTTCTCGACCACGTTGCCGCTCTGCACGCCCTTCAGCTTGGTGCGCACGAAGGCGGAACCCTTGCCGGGCTTCACATGCAGGAACTCCACCACCCGCCAGACCACGCCATCCAGCTCGATCGTTGTACCGGTGCGAAAGTCGTTGCTGGAGATCATTCCGGCGGAACGGGTTCAGGCGGATTGTACGGCTGTGCCAGAGTCCAGACAGAGGCTGGGTTGGCCATGGCGCAGGACGAGCGACGCAGGCAGGGAGAGGGGGGGACAGGAACCCTCCTCGGACTACTCGCCCTGGTTCTGACCTTCCTGTCACTGGGTTGGGGTTGGACAGCTGCCCCCGCCCTCGCGGCTCTTCCCCCTGGCAACGCCGTCACCGACCCCTCGGCCCTGTTGCGGGACGCCCTGCCGGTGGACCAACCGCAGCTCAAGGAACTGCAACACCGGTTGGAAAACACCAGCAACGACCTGCGCGCCAAGCGCTGGGGGGCCCTGGCCAACACCGTGCGGCGCACCCAGTCCCTTGCCACTGGCCAACGGGCGGGGATCCTGGCCAGCTTCCCTGAAGCGAACAGGCCGGAAGCGGAAGCCCTGTTCGACCAGCTGGACCAGCAACTGCAATCCCTGGCCGACGCCAGTGAGGCCGAGAACCGTGAGGGTTTTCTCAACGCCAGGCGCCAGGCCCTGGGCGCCATCGGCAGCACCGAGTCTCTGCTGGTGGGCCCGTTCCCCTTCACCATCCCCGAGGCCTTCACCGACCTGCCGCGGCTCTTGGGCAGGGCCACGGTTCGCCTCACCACCACCAAGGGCGATCTGACTGCGGTGGTGGACGGCTACAGCGCACCGCTCACGGCCGGCGCCTTCGTTGACCTGGTGCAACGGGGCTTCTACGACGGCCTTCCCTTCAACCGGGCCGAAGACTTCTACGTGCTCCAGACCGGGGATCCAGCGGGTCCCGCCGATGGCTTCATCGATCCGGTCAGCAAGCAGCAGCGCCGGGTGCCCCTGGAGATCAAGGTGCCCGGCGAGGCCAGCCCCTTCTACAACCAGACCTTCGAGGAGCTGGGCCTGTTCAAGGCCAATCCCACCCTCCCCTTCGCCACCAAGGGCACCCTGGGCTGGGCCCACTCCGATGCCGCCCTTGACGATGGCTCCTCCCAGTTCTTCCTCTTCCTTTTCGAGGCGGAACTGACCCCTGCTGGACTCAACCTGATTGACGGCCGCTACGCCGCCTTCGGTTACGTGGTGGATGGCTTCGATGTGCTCGCCGAACTCACCGCCGATGACGGCATCGTGAGTGCCAAGGTGCTCGAAGGAGCCGACAACCTGCGGGCCCATGGTTGAACCGGCCACCCTGGCCCAGCTGGGGGAAGCCGAGCTGATCAGACGCCTAGGGGCCTATGCCGCCCCTGGCCAGTTCAACGATGACGCGGCCCTGCTGCAGGAACGAAGCGACCGGGTGCTGGTCCTCACCACCGACGTTCTTGTGGAGGGCGTTCACTTCAGTGACGCCACCGTGGCGGCCACTGATCTGGGCTGGAGGGCCGCAGCGGCCAACCTGTCCGATCTGGCGGCCATGGGCTGCCGTTCCGTGGTGGGGCTCACCGTGGGACTCGTGGCCCCGGGCACCACTCCCTGGAGCTGGGTGGAGGGGGTCTACGGCGGCCTGGGGGAGGCCCTCGATCGCCATGGCGGCCAGCTGCTGGGCGGCGACTGCAGCGGCGGCAGCCAGCGGCTGTTGGCCATCACCGCCCTGGGGCACCTGGGCTCCGGCGGGCCGATCCGGCGGGCCGATGGCCGCCCCGGGGATCAGCTCGTCTGCACCGGCTGCCATGGGCTGAGCCGCCTGGGGCTGGCACTGCTGCTGCAGGAAAACCCGCTGCCGCCCCTACCTGAAGGCCTGGGGGCCCGGGCCCTCCAGGCCCACCGACGCCCGGTGCCCCGCTTCGATGCCGTGGCCGCCCTGGAGCGCAGTCGCCCGCCCCATCAGCCCTGGCGGGTGGCAGGCACCGACAGCAGCGACGGCCTGGCCGCCGCCGTGGCCTTGCTGGCCCAGGGAGCCAGCTGCACAGCCCTTCTGGAGCGAGACCGCCTGCCGGTCGATCCCGCCATGGCGGAGTTCCCCGAGGCGGAGGAATGGTGCCTGGGGGGAGGAGAGGATTTCGAACTGGTGCTGGCCCTGGCGCCCAACTGGTGCGACGCATTCCTCGGGGCCCTCCCCGGCAGCCGCACCATCGGCAAGCTCAGCGAGGGCCCGGCGGAGGTGCGCTGGGCCGACACGGATTCCGCGTTGGAGCTGACCTGCCTGGGCTATCGCCACTTCGGCAGTTCCTAAAGGCATACCTGTCACTCACCCCCCCCCGAAGGGAGGGATCTTCAAGGCTGTTCGTCAGGTCAGGGCCTCACTGCCAGTTGCGGGCCACCACCTCGGCCAGATCCACGACCCGCTGGCTGTAACCCCACTCGTTGTCGTACCACGAGATGACCTTGACCATGTTGTCGCCCATCACCAGGGTGAGATCGGAATCAACGATGGTGGACTCGTCGGTGCCGGCATGGTCGGAGGAGACCAGGGGCAGGTCGCAGTACTTGATGATTCCTTTCATGGCGCCCTCCGAGGCCGCCTTGAGCACGGCGTTCACCTCGTCGCGGTCGGTGGCACGGCCCACTTCGAGAACCATGTCCACCACCGAGACGTTGGGGGTGGGAACACGCATGGCGATCCCGTTCAGCTTGCCCTTCACGGCCGGATACACCAGGGCCACGGCCTGAGCGGCACCGGTGGAGGTGGGGACGATGTTCACCGCGGCGGCACGGGCACGGCGCAGGTCGCGGTGGGAGGCGTCAAGAATGCGCTGGTCACCCGTGTAGCTGTGGGTGGTGGTCATCGTGCCCTTGACGATGCCGAAGGTCTGATCGAGCACCTTCACCAGCGGAGCCATGCAGTTGGTCGTGCAGCTGGCGTTGCTGAGAATGTCGAAGTCCTCGTGGCGGTACTGGTCAGCGTTGACGCCCACCACGAACGTACCCACACCGGCACCTTTGCCGGGGGCCGTAAGGATCACCTTCCGGGCACCTGCCGTCAGGTGCTTGCTGGCGCCCACATCATCGTTGAAGACGCCGGTGGCCTCGATCACCAGGTCCACACCCCATTCCTTCCAGGGCAAATTGAGGGGATTGCGGTCGGAAAAACACTTGATCGTCCTGCCATTCACGATCAGGGCGTTGTCGGTGTAGCTGACCTCGGCATCCCTGATCCGACCCAGCATGGAGTCGTACTGGAGCAGGTGGGAGTTGGTCTTCGGATCAGAGGTGTCATTGAGGCCCACCACCTCGATGCCGGTGTTGGCGCCCCGGCTCAACCAACAACGCATGAAGTTCCGACCGATCCGACCGAATCCATTGATCGCAACGCGCAAGGTCATGGCAGGGGGGGGGAGGGCAAAACCCGAAAAAACGGGTGATTTGGCTGCAAATCATACAGAAATAGGGTATGGCCCCCTCCCGACCGGGATGCGGCCGCGGAGATCTCAACCTGCGACGGCCCCTAGAGACAAGGGGGGCTTTCCGGCTTAGTTTCGGTCAAGTCTGGAAAAGCCCTTGGGACTTGAGCTCGATCGTCAGCAACCTCTCCACTTCATCGGGGTTGGCGGGATCGGCATGTCTGCCCTGGCAGGGATCCTGGCCGATCGGGGCTTCAACGTCAGCGGCTCTGACCCCAAGGACGGCAAGGTGCTGCAGGATCTGCGCCGCCGCGGGGTGCGGGTGTTCCGTCAACAAAACGCGGCAACCATCGATGCCATCCGCAGTGGCACCTCCAGGGCGCCACTGGTGGTGATCAGCACAGCGGTCCCGGCGGCGAACCCCGAACTGGCCGCGGCCCGCGCCTCCGGCCTGGAAATCGCTCACCGCTCCGACGTGCTGGCGGCCCTGATCAACGGCCAGCCCTCGATCGCCATCGCTGGCAGCCACGGCAAAACCACCACCAGCACCCTGGTGGCCACCCTGCTGGTGGCCACCGACCACGACCCCACCGCCGTCATTGGTGGCATCGTCCCCGCCTTCGGCAGCAACGGCCGCAGTGGCGAAGGTCGCCTGCTGGTGGCGGAAGCTGACGAATCCGACGGCTCCCTGGTGAAGTTCAGGCCAAGCCTTGGTGTGATCACCAACCTCGAATTGGATCACACCGACCACTATCCCGACCTGAACGCCCTGATCGCCACCCTGCAGCGCTTCGCAGGTGGTTGCGAAACGGTGCTGGCCAACCACGACGACCCGGTGCTGCGGCAGCACTTCCAGGCCCAGGCCTGGTGGTCGGTGAGCGATGCCGAAGCGGCCACGTTCGCCGCGATCCCCCTGCAACTGGACGGAGACTGCACGGAGGCCGAATTCTTCGAACAGGGGCACTCCCTGGGACGTTTTGTGCTGCCCCTGCCAGGCCTGCACAACCTCAGCAACGCCACAGCCGCCCTGGCGGCCTGTCGCCTCCAGGGGGTCTCCTTCACCGAGCTCCGGCGGGCGATCCAGTCGCTCCAACCGCCCGGCCGCCGTTTCGACTTCCGTGGCAGCTGGCAGGGTCGGCTGGTGGTCGACGACTACGCCCATCACCCCAGCGAAGTGGAGGCCACCCTTGCCATGGCAAGGCTGATGGTGGACAGCGGCCGCAGCCCCTTACCCGTGGCACCGCGTCGCCTGGTGGCCGTGTTTCAACCCCACCGCTACAGCCGCACTGCCGAGTTCCTCGATGGTTTCGCCAAGGCCCTCTGCCACGCCGACGCCGTTCTGCTGGCCCCCCTCTACGCAGCAGGAGAGGCGCCGATCAACGGCGTATCGAGCGAAGACCTCGCCGGCCACATCCGTCGCATCAAACCAGAATTACCCATCTGGGTGAGCCAGGACCTCGACCATCTGGCGGAGCAGGTGGGACGCCACAGCAAAGAGGGAGATCTGGTGCTGGCCATGGGCGCCGGTGACGTGAACGCACTCTGGGATCGCCTCCAGACCCTGGAGCAGGGGAACCCCCTCACGGCCCTGGCGGCCTGAGCCATGGCTTCGGATCGGATTCCCGCCGGTGTGCGCCGGGCCGTCACCCTGGCGGACTTCACCACCTGGAAGGTGGGGGGAGCGGCCCAATGGTTCGCTGAGCCGGAAACCACCGAACAGCTGATGGCCTTGGGCCTCTGGGCCCGCAGCGAAGGGCTCGCACTGCAGCTGATTGGCGCAGGCTCCAATCTCCTCATCGCCGACGACGGCCTTGGGGGCCTGACGCTGTGCAACCGACGCCTGCAGGGGAGTGCAATCGATGGGGGCAGCGGCCTGATCGAAGCCCAGGCGGGCGAACCCATTCCCACCCTCGCCCGCAAGGCCGCCCGGGCAGGACTCAGTGGCCTGGAGTGGTCGGTGGGCATCCCCGGCACGGTGGGGGGGGCGGTGGTGATGAAT
>Ga0194062_1000659_pt1 | contig 14504 bp, 8 predicted proteins | sample SepL2225m_MetaG_FD_155481 | JGI IMG/M metagenome (GOLD analysis project Ga0194062, IMG submission 155481) | Anoxic zone freshwater microbial communities from boreal shield lake in IISD Experimental Lakes Area, Ontario, Canada - Sep2016-L224-25m | ecosystem: Environmental > Aquatic > Freshwater >... | reverse complement strand
CCGTAATATTTGGCAAGTCATTTGGCTAACTCTTAGTTTTCCGACTTTATCTTATTGGTTTATATAGGCGGTTTGTATTATCGCTTTAAGGCTGCTTGATGCAGAGATCGGGGTGTCTGATCTTGCGCCGGTCTTCCTCCTGCAACTTGCCTTGTTGACCACTCAACGGGCCAAAATGCTTGCCCCATCCAATCCATTTCATGGTATCGGCAAGCACGTCCAGCAATGAAAGGCCCATGCCATCGAGTTTACGCCTTAATGCGTCATCCAACTCCTTGAATCCGGGTGGCGTCTCTTTTTTCTCCTGCCGACTCAGCTTCGGCCTGCCATCAACGATCTTGAAATAAGGATTGTCTTGATAGGTCTTATCAGCCATCTGTGCTGCCTCTGTCAGCAGGGTGCGAATATGCTTGATAAATGCCGCACTCTCGACTGGTAAACCTACTTTCTCGCCGTAATCCGCGCGTGTACGTTCGCATTCCTCCATCGGCACCAGTTCATTCCGGTGATCTGAATACGCATCGCTGCCGATCACGCAAAGGTCGCCAGATTTCAGTTCCCTAACCATCTGCAAACAGACGCATGCCTCGAACTGGCGGCGGTTGATTCGGGTCGGAACGGCATCGCGTTTGACCTCGCCAGTCACCAACTTCCACCATTTTTCGGGAATCCAGTCCAGATCGTCCTCGGTTAATATTATCTTACCTTTGCCCTTGAGTGTTAGCCACTGGCTCTGCCGATGGCTATTCTCCAACATAAAAGCCAATGACCGCTCAAAACTGGCGTCCTGGCTAGTGGATTCTAGCTTTAATTTGCTCAAAATCCGTAGCATCTCGGCCCGCCGTGGTTTGAAGAACTGCCAGACAAAACGGAACTCGTTCTTCCCGCCGTATTCCGCATGCAATCGTGAGAATTCGCACAAATCGGGGCGAGCCGTCACAGCTTGATGAACGCCTTTCAATTGTTCATCTGCCGATTGGGTGGAGTTCAAGAGCGTTTCCAGCATCGCAAACCGGCGCAAAATCTCATCGGTCTTCTCTTGGTTGTCATCCAAATATTTTTCAAGGGCTTCTTCGGCGCTGTGTAACGCTCTCTTCATCTGTCTGCAAAAGATATTGCAGAGATCATCGATCACAATCGCCAGACGTTGCCGGATTAAGGCCAAGGCAACGGCGTAGCGTTTGGCGGCAGCCATATCCACCATGCTGGCGGCATCGAGACTGTTGCCTTCCAGCGCCCATTGCTTGATTTTAATGACCGGTATGGTTTTTAACAGGTCTGCGTGACAAGCCAACTCGGTCAATCGGTCATAGCGCTCGACCAAATCGCGCATGCCGTCTATCGTCGGTTTGGCGGCATCTTGCTTGATATCGTTCCAAGGACTCACGCGGCGCGGATCATCACCCACGACAAAGAGCTTGTCGAGAAAAACACGGCCAGCATCTCCAAGAGCATCGTGAATTTGCGTATGCAGCGCCTGATTCGTTGCAATCCGCTCGACGCGAGCTTCCCGCAGCAAGGTATCGAATGCTGGCAACTCGTAACGATGACGCACCAAGGTTTCGATACCGATATTGATAATATCAATGACATCTTCCTTGGTTAGCGCCGCTTCGGAAAAAGTTTGTCGCATCAGCGCTTTACCATCGTCGCCGAAGGGTTTGACCGCTAAAAACTCCCGAACCGCCGACAAGTGTTTGCGTCTGGCTTGGGAGACATCGTAATGCCGCAAATTCTCTATATCATAGGGTTCGCCCATGCTGGAGGCGACATGCTCGGCAATGGCATTCGGTACTTGCTCGGAGATTACAAAATAGCCCAGCCGTTGATAGGTTTTTAATAGCAGGGCAAATCCCAAGCGCGTAGTGCTTGATCGAGTGGCGCTATCGCAACATGCCAGTTCAACATCGGTCACCGAGTAGAAACGTTCCAATTCCGATTGCGCAAGTCGGCTTTTGAATCGAGGATAGGCGGTATCGCTGGGTTGCAATTTTAAAAACCGAAAAGTGATTGACTACAAGAAAAACGTCCGTTTATCTTGCATCTAAGAAAACGTCCAAATTATATAAATAATCTACAAGAAAACTGATTGAGAAAATCTACACAATATTGTACCCTTACTTCTATCTTTTCTTGCACATTGAAACTCATCATGCTTGTTGGTTATGTCCGCGTATCCAAGAACGATGGTACTCAGACTCTATCGCCGCAGCTTGACGCTATGCGGGAAGCAGGGGTTGAGTCGAACCGGATTTACGAAGACTTGGCATCAGGTCGCAAAGACGACAGGCCAGGACTAAATGCCTGTCTCAAAGGGCTTCAACCTGGCAACACGCTAGTCGTATGGAAATTGGATAGACTAGGCCGCGATTTGAAACATTTGGTAAAAACGCTAGACGATCTGCGTTCTCGTAACGTCGGATTGAAAGTATTGGCAGGTGCCGGAGCCCAAATCGATACAACCACCTCAAACGGGCGATTGTTCTTTGGGATTTTTGCAGTGCTGGCTGAATTTGAACGGGAATTGATTGTTGAGCGCACTCAGGCAGGACTTGCTGCGGCAAGAGCCCGAGGTCGAAAAGGTGGTCGCCCTCGAAAGATGGATAGATCAACTTTGATGATGGCGATGTCGGCTTTGTCCGACCCCAAAGCTAATGCGTCTGAAGTAGCCAAAAGGCTTGGGATCACGACTACGACACTTTATATGTACGTCAACGGCGATTGATCGTTAAAAGAGGCGGGGCAATCCATCATTAGATAAATTGATTTTTGACAAAAACGGTCATTGAATTTTTGAACAATAATGTAGCAATCGACCCCGAGGAGACATTCAACCCAAATTTCTGAATGGCAAAATACCAACGGAGAGCTGACAATCGATTTCAGCGAATCTCTTGGCACATAACTTTTTTATCTCATGGGGCAGGTCTTTCGAGGTTCCCCTACAATAGGCCATAGAATTTAAACGTATTTTAAAATTACGGCAGATTTGAAGCGACTATCCATTGACTTCAAACTGCTACCATGTCGAGTCACTTGCGAAAGGAGCGTTTTTTGCCGCCATGAAGAACTACGCCGCCTGGATGCCTCTCCCAATTTTTGTCACCAGCACGTTTCGCGATATGCAAGCGGAACGGGACTGGTTGCACACACACGTGTTCCCGGCTCTTGTCGAGCGGTTGCGCGAACGCTATCACTTTCTAGAAGCAATCGACCTTCGCTGGGGCGTGGAGCTGACCGGGGCGGGCGAGCAGCAGGCCAAAGAATTGCTCGTCCTGAAGGTCGTCCTAGATGAAATCCGGCGCAGCCATATCCTTATTGGGCTCATTGGGGATCGCTACGGATGGACGCCCCCACTGGAGCATATGAGAGCGGCAGCGGAGGAAGCCGGTTATAGCGGGACGCTGGAAGGCAGGAGCATCACCGCATTGGAAATCGAGTTTGGAGTGCTGAAAAGCCCGAGCCAGAAACGCCGCAGCCGCTTCTACCTGCGCGAACCGCTGCCGTACGACGAGATGGGCGCGTTAGCTGCCGACTATAGTGACCTCCACTCCGAAAAAGTGGGCGCATCGGAAGCGCACCAGCGTTTGGATGCCCTGAAGCTCTGGTTGAATGGCGAGCTTCCTGACCGCGTAAGGTCCTACCGCGCGGAGTGGGACAAGGAACGTGGCGTCGTGACTGGCCTCGACGTTTGGGGCCGGATGGTACTCGATGATTTGTGGGCGGATCTGGAAGAGGAAACATGTGACTATGTCCACGCCTCGCCCGCCACGTGGCAACAGGAAGAGGCGTGGGTGTTCGAGCAGTTCATTGCGACACAATGTCCGGATTTCATTGGGCATGAGGAATCCGTCGGCCAAGCGCTGGATTTCGCCGCCACGTCGGGAGGGACACCCTGGTGTCTGGTGGTGACGGGCGAGGCTGGATCGGGTAAGAGCAGTTGGTTTGTACGCGTGTGGCAGTTGCTGCGGGATCATAGAGATTGTCTTGTTCTTGCCCACTCGGTAGGTATCAGTGCACGAGCTGGTAGCGTAGACGCCATGCTGCGGCGCTGGATTGGCGAACTGGCCGCACATCTGGGCGTACCGGATACTGAAGACACATTGCGGGGGCGCGAGGACGTGGAAAAGGCGTTCGCGGAGCTGCTGTCCCGGGCAGCGGCACACGGGCGGGTGGTTTGCCTGATCGACGCGATCAACGAGTTCGAGCGCATGCCGGTAGCGCGGCGCATGGCGTGGCTACCGGAATTGTGGCCTGTCAATGCACGCCTGATCGCTACGGCGATTCCAGGCGAGGAAAGCGAAGCGCTTACGGCGCGGCCAGGCGTTAGGCAGATGGAGCTGCCGGCGCTCGACGAACGGCAGGCGGCGGCCATCATTACGACCGTCTGCGGGCGCTATCACAAGACCCTGCCCAAAGCGGCGCGGGGGGAACTGCTCTCAAAGAAGCTGCCGGACAACCGCCCGGCAGCTGGAAACCCCTTGTGGCTGGTACTGGCGCTCGAAGAACTGGCGCTGCTCGATGCCGACGATTTCGCCTCGGTGGAACGAGAATTCACCGGCACGGACGACGAACGGCTATCAGCGATGCTGGTCGCCGTGGCGCGTGGCTTCCCGCCGGAAGTACCATCTCTTTATGACACGTTGCTAGCTCGCGCTGAGCGCGCTTACGGCGTCAGTTGGACGCGCGGTTTTGCCGAACTCCTGGCTGTCAGCCAGACTGGTTGGCGGGAAAGCGATCTGGAGGCGCTTTTGCCGCGCGTGACGCGGGAAGCTTGGGATACATTACGTTTCGCGGCGCTACGGCGGGGATTCCGGATGCACCTAGTGCAGCGCGGCGCGTCCGCACAATGGGATTTCTCCCACGCGCAGATGCGCGCAGCCATAGAGCAGCGATACCTGGCAGGGGAGGAAACGCGGCGCGCAAGGCACAGACTGCTGGCGGCACATCTGGCCGCGCTTCCCCTTAACGACCCGTTGCGATTGAGTGAGCGCATGTTTCATCTGATCGGCGCGAATGACCGGGCAGGTGCGGCCTCGCACTACGGTGACCCTAGTCTGAGCACAGGCGAGGTCTCCTATGCCACGCGGACGTTATCGGCGCACGCGGCAGCCCGTGGCGAGGAGGGGGTCGAATGGGTAGCGTCACTGGTGGGCGCGCTGGAGAGAGACATGCCCTTGCGCCATTTGGGCCATCGATTTTTGTCCGACTTGCAGGATGCCATGGCAGACCTCACCGACGTGGCGGCGCGCTTGCGGGTGGCCGAAGCGGCGCAGCGAGCCATGGAAGAGTTACGGCGGCAGGAACCGGAGAGCGTCGATTCCGCCCGTGACCTATCGGCCAGTTACAGCAAGCTGGGTGATCTGTACTTTCACCTAGGCAGTCCGCCGCAAGCATTGGAGTTCTACCGCAAACATCTGACGATTGCCGAGGAGTTGCGGCAACGGATGCAGGGAAGCGTCGAGGAGGCTCGCAGCCTTCGGATAAGCTACGAACGACTGGGCGTATTTCACCAGGTTGAGCTTGGCGAACCGCAACAGGCGCTGGAGTTCCAGCAGAAGGCTCTGGCGATTGGCAAGGAGTTATGGAAGCAAGCCCCGGAGAGCGATAAAAATGCCTACGGCGTCGGCCTAAGCTATTATCGGCTGGGCGAGTTGTACCGAGAGTTGGGCGACCTCGCGCGGGCGCAGGAATTCTGCCGCAAACATCTAGCGATAGCTGAAGACTTGCATCAGCGAGATCCAGAGAACACCGAATATGCTTGCGATCTTGAACTGAGTTACTGCCGACTGGGCAATCTGCATAATTTCCTGGGGGAACCGCTGCTCGCTCTGAATCTCTACCAGAAGGCCTTGGCGATTGGCGAGGATTTACAGCGGCGGTTGCCGGACAGCGCCGAGGTTGCCAGCGACCTTTGGGTCACCTATTTGGAACTAGGCGACTTGTACGCTGCGCTGGGAGAACCACAACGGGCACTGGAGTTCTACCAGAAGGCTCAAATAATTGGCGAGGACTTACGGCGGCGTGTGCCGGATCATGCCGAGTATGCTCGCAAACTCTCAGCCACTTACAGCAAGTTGGGCGAGTCGCGCCTTCGCTTGGGCGAACAACGGGAGGCACTGGAATTCTTCCAGAAGTCGTTGGCACTGACCGAGGAATTGCACCGGCTGGCTCCAGAAAGCGCAGAGTATGCCCGCGATCATTCGACTAGTAATAGTCATGTGGGCATGCTGTACCATGGGCTAGGCCAGCCGCAACAGGCGCTGGAGTTCTTACAAAAATCATTGACGTTGCGCGAGGATCTGTGGCGCCATGCGCCGGAGAACGCTGAGCATGCCCGAGCCCTCGGCCTCAGCTATGAACGACTAGGTGTCGTGTATATTGATCTGGGCCAACAACAGCAGGCGATGGAATTCTTCGAGAAGTCGTTGTCGTTGCGCGAGGATCTGTGGCAACGGGCACCGGAGAGCAGTCTGTATGCCAACGACCTGGCTAACCTTTACAACAATCTGGGCAACCTACTCGGCGAGCTTGGCGAACCGCAACGCGGAGTGGAATTATATCAGAAAGCCGTGGCGGTGGTCGAGGCCTTGCATCGTCGCGCGCCGGAGAACGCCGAGTATGCCCGCAGCTTGGCTTTATCCAGCTACAACCTGCTGCTCGGCGCACAGCACACCGATAGCGAGCTAGCGGCATCTTGCGCGAAGCGCATCGTGACGGTTGTTGAAGAAATGCGCAACGCGGGCATGTTCGTCGACGAGGTTCTCGACAAGTTGTACCAGGAGGCTCTCGATCAGTTCTACCAGAAGATCCCCCAGGCATTGTCCAAAACTACAACTCAAACATCTAACCGTGAACACACCACGAGTTTTTGGAAGCGATTATTCGGTGTCAAGGAATCGCCAAAGGTTGACATTACCGAAAGAAAATTGACCCCGGAATCAACCCAGTCGTCAGCTAGTAATGCGCCGCCTCCTTCTGCCCAGCCAATACCGGCCATACCACCACAACCTGCACTTCCACAGGCGAACTTGGTCGCAGCGGATCACCAGCCAGCTTCTTTTAACGACGCAGCGAGGGATGGTGACTTGGAAAGGGTAAATGTACTGCTCAAAGGCAATCCTGAGCTGGTTTTCAGCGCAGACAAGCTCGGTGATACGCCTTTGCACTATGCGGGGGCTTTTGGCCGCGAGGGCGTGGCGGAATTGTTGCTGGCCAGCAAGGCCGAGGCCGAGGCCGAGGTCAATGCCAAGGACAACAAAGGCAGAACGCCTTTGCACGAGACGGCGCATGCAGGGAACACAGAACTGGCAAAATTGCTACTGCTCCATAGAGCCGATGCGGACACCAAGGACTGCGACGACACGACTCCTTTGCACTTGGCTGCGAACAGGGGGCACAAGGAGGTGGCGGAACTGCTGTTGGCCAAAGGCGCCGACATCAATGCCAAGGAGAAGCACGGCTCGACGCCTTTGCACCTGGCCACGGGGTTAGGATTTAGGGGCGTGGTGGAATTACTGCTAGCCCACAAAGCAGATGTCAATGCCCATAGCAACAGTGGCCAGACAGCTTTGCACGTGGCAGCAGGTTTAGGCCTCAAGGATTTGGCGGGATGCCTGCTGGCTAACCACGCCGAGGTCAACGCAAGGGAGGAGCACCACGGCACGCCTTTGCACTTGGCTGCGTTTCATGGCCACAAGGAAGTTGTGAAACTGTTGCTAGCCAGCAAAGCTGAGGTCAATGCCCAAGACAACGAGGGACGGACAGCTCTGCACGTGGCGGCAAATCAGGGCGACAAGGAGGCGGTGGAATTGCTGCTAGCCAACCAAGCCGCGATCAACGCCAACAACGACAATGGCCAGACTCCGCTGCACCTTGCGGCCGACAGAGGCCATACGAAGGTCGTGGAACTGCTGATCACCAGTCGTGCGTACCTCAATGCGAAAGATTGCAAAGGCATGACGCCTCTGCATCTGGCTGTAGGCAGGGGCTGGAGGGATGCAGCAGAAGCGCTGCTGGTCCACCACGCTGCGGTAAATGCCGAGGACGCCCAAGGCCGGACTCCGTTGCACTTCGCCGCGCACTGGGGAAACAAAGATCTGGTGGATCTGCTGCTGGTTCACCATGCCAAGCTTGATGCCAGGGACAAAGATGGCGATACGCCGCTTCACGCTGCAGCGATGGCTGGCAGGAAGGAAGTGGCGGAAACGTTGCTTGTTAATCACGCACAGATCGATGCCAGGAACCACGGTGGCTGGACACCTTGGGATCAAGCCGCGTTCAACGACCACGGAGACTTATTGGAGTTGCTGCGTCGGCACCGAAGCCTCAGCCAGGCGCACTCGGTTGAGGCGTGGAACCAACTGCGTCAGTCCATTCGGGATGGAAATCTGGAACAGATTATGTCGCTCACCAAAGAAAATCCGACTCTGGTGGTCGGCAAGGATAGCCGAAGTAATACTCTATTGCACTGGGCAGCGTTAGACGGGCAAAGGAATGCGACGGAGTATCTGCTGGAGCATGGGGCAGAAGTCAACGCCAAAAATAACGAGGGTGCCACTCCGTTGCAGATCGCGGCGCAGTGTGGACACGAAAAAGTAGCAGCACTGCTTCGCCGGCACGGTGCCCGAGAATAATGCTTCTCGCTTAACGGAGAACGGAGACATATCATGAATTGGTGGAAAAAACTGATTGGCCACGAGAAGTTGCCGACCAGTAAAAATGTCGAAACTAAACCGGCCGAGTCCTCGCGGTCACTGAATTTGGAAGAATTCAAAGCTATGCTCAGGAACACACAGGTCAAGACAGTCGTTGGGGGGACGCTTCTGCTCATGGCAGTGACGAGCGGCGACACAGAGCTGGTGGCGCTCATGCTGGAGAAGGGAGCGAACGTCGATGCCCAGGACAGCGGCGGCACGACTGCTCTACACCTAGCGGTGCAGAAGGGGCGGATGGACATGGTGAAGCTGTTGCTCGAGAACAAGGCTGATGTCAATCTTAGGACAAACATCGACATGAATGGTGCTACTCCCCTGCACGTCGCAGCCTCCTATGGTTACGCAGAAATTGCATGTCTGTTGCTGGATCGCAAGGCTGAAGTAAACGCCCGAGACTCGTATGGCGCAACGCCTTTACATCTGGCGGCGTTTGCCGGTCAGCAGGACGTTGCGGAATTGCTGCTCGGCCACCAGGCCGAAGTCAATGCCAGAGACAATGATGGCTGGACTGCCTTTGTCCAGGCTGTGCACAAAGGCCATGAGAACATCGCGAGGCTGTTGGTCCAGCATGGTGCCAGCGTGTAAGGATCTAGCCAAAAATAACTTCCCGAATTCACTTCTCCAGCGGAATGGCGCGGTAGTTCCAGCGCGGAAGGTTTTCGTCGAAGGCGATCCGCATTGTCTCGAGGAAGTCCGCGACGCACCCGCACCCGTACAACTGGTTCAGTTATGCCTCGCCTTCTAATGATCTGTACGTCAGCTTAAGGACTGACAAGTGCCATTTGTAAAGGCTGATTCACTGTCAGCTCGTGGCCGTTTCCAACATTTGCAAAGTGTAAACATCGGTCTGCATTCGATTAAATTGAAGCATACCTGATTAGGATGTTACTCATTTACGAAGGAATCCTTACGGTACCCCCTCTAGCATTGGGAAAGTCTGAATATTTAATTTCGGTATTATCTTGGTTTTTGGGACAATCGCCTCTGACAACTGGTCGCATTAGTTATGTTCCTCACGCTTTTTCTCTGATTTACCCAAACCTGCCGCCATTCGTTCCATTTCCAGAAAAGCATGATAGGCGACATTATCGCTAAAGGGAGCAGAAAACTCATCCAATTGTGTTTTGAGTCTCTGCTGTATATCTGGAGGGGTGTCTTTTGCGTCTTGCAGAACTTGATAATAATTTTTGGCAGCCTCGTACATCTTTTGATATCGATCACTACGCTGAGGAACGTCAACTCCCATTACATCTTGAACAATGTCCTCAATAGAGCGATTACTGTATTGGTCTGCAGGTCCAGGAGCGGCTATTCCAGGTGAAATATTTTCAGTATCTGATAATAACGGTATACGATTTAGATCAATGACCTCTCCAGGTTCAAGTGACTGGAGAATAAAGGGTGAATGCGTAGAAGCAATAAACTGTAATTTGGGGAATGCTTGTTGCAAATCACGAACAATTTTGCGTTGCCATTTTGGGTGCAAATGTAGATCAATTTCGTCGATCAGTATAATCCCTTCGGTTTTTTTTGCGGCTTCAATTTCTAAATGCGGATTCAATCGCACGGCCCGATAAGCAATATCGGCAACCATCGCAATAATATTGCGATAGCCATCTGAAAGATTATTAAACGGAACAACTCCTTCTTGTTTTAATTTAATTAGGATTTGATCTTGAAGAGTATCAAAATAAAATTCCTCTGCATCAGGTATGCAGGTTAAAACAGCCTGCTTGACAGCAATGAGTGAGGGGAGTGCTTGGTGTTTTTGTAATTCAGCATAGGTAAGACTTTTAAACCACTGTTCAAAGGCCTTTTGATCAGATTTTGGATTAAGACAGTTTTGATAAGCGTCTAATCTGGAGCCTGGTTTTTCGGTTGGAATTAATTGCTGAACTGTCCACAATCTTCCGGCACCGTAATAGAGCAATAAGGGCAATGAGGCATCATAATTTAACGCATTTTTTAAAATATTTACACCAGGCACCCCAAATGCCTTAGTGCCCACAAATCTTTGCCATACAACATTGGCATCGTGAATGACTGCTTCTGCCTCAATATACACATGGCTATAATCTACTTTGCCATCGACACTATGTCTATCTTCAAAATATACCTGCCCGCCTATTTCATGCATGACCAGCCGGGCATCTGTTTTTCGTAGAACATTTTGTCCGGTTCTTATTTTAGAGTTTTTAAAACAAGATCCTAACATCACGGCAACTGCATCCAATACCGTCGTTTTACCTTTACCATTTTCGCCGGTTAATACTGTAAAACGGGGATGAAATTGAAAGCGGGCATCTTCGTAACGTCGAAAATTTCTAAGTGTAATATTTAGTAATCTCATTTTAGTTAGCTAACCGGAGCAATTCTAATAGTGCAATATGTTAGGCTATCATCATAACACTACATAATTCAAACCAGCCTAGTTTTAAACCCATACTTACGAAACATAAAAGCCACGTTTACTAAAGCAATCATCACCGGTACTTCTATCAATGGACCTATCACTGCCGCAAACGCTGCACCGCTATTGATTCCAAATACCGCGACTGCCACAGCAATCGCCAGTTCAAAATTATTGCTTGCGGCAGTAAAAGCCAGGGTTGTCGTTTTGCCATAATCCGCACCAATGGCTTTACCCATCAGGAAGCTGACTAAAAACATTACCACGAAGTAAATCAACAGTGGAATTGCAATGCGTACTACATCCAAGGGTAGTTGCACAATCAGTTCACCTTTTAATGAAAACATCACCATGATGGTGAATAACAGGGCAAAGAGTGTCAGTGGGCTAATTTTTGGAATAAAGCTTTTGTGATACCAATCCTTACCTTTAGCCTTTACTAATACAAAACGTGTTGTAAAGCCGGCAATAAAGGGAATACCCAGATAAATAAACACGGTTTTGGCAATTTCACCGATGGTAATGGCAACTACGCTACCTTGCAAGCCGAATAAGGGTGGTAGAACAGTAATAAAAAGCCAGGCATAAACACTAAAAAACAACACCTGAAATACGCTGTTAAAGGCTACCAAGGCCGCACAGTATTCGTTGTCACCCCGTGCCAGTTCGTTCCAGACGATCACCATGGCTATACAACGCGCCAAGCCGATCATGATCAATCCGGTCATATATTCGGGATAGTCTCTTAAAAAAACGATGGCTAATACAAACATCAATATCGGGCCGATGATCCAGTTTTGTACCAGAGACACGCTCAGCACCCGCCAATTGCGGAACACATCCCCCAGTTCTTCGTAGTGAACTTTTGCCAGCGGAGGATACATCATTAGAATCAAACCCATAGCAATTGGAATATTGGTTGTGCCAACTGAAACAGCGGTATTTACATTCTTGACTTCTGCAGGAAACACAAAGCCAATGCCCACACCGATCGCCATCGCAATAAAAATCCACAGAGTCAGGAAGCGGTCGAGAAAAGAGAGTCTAGGGGCAGGGCAAACGGATGTATTCATAGTTGTGTCTCTGAAGAATGGATTCAACAAGGGCATATAAGGCTTATCGCTTATCCAAGCTGCTTATTCCTTAGCGATTCAGGGTAATAGGGAGCCGATACGATCCAGCTCAGCTTTTAATCGGTCGCGGTCTTGCTTTAATTCATTCAGCGGTAACGCCAGAAACTGCTCGATGCGATAACGTAGAATGCCATAAGCGGTCTCAAAAGCGGCTTTGATTTCTGTTTCAGTCCCTTCAAAATGAGCAGGATCTTCTACGCCCCAATGGCTGCGTAAAACCGGACCCAAATAAGCAGGGCAGGTTTCATTAGCGGCATTGCCGCAGACACTGATGACAATATCCGGTGTTAACGGCAAATCATTCCAGGACTTGCTGTAATAGCCCTCAATCGAAATGCCTTTTTCTTGTAGCAAAGCCACTGCGCCGCTATTTAATTGCCCCAACGGTTTGCTACCTGCACTGAGTGCATGCCAACCTGCAGGCGCAAGATGATTGAAGGTCGCTTCACCCATCAGGGAGCGGCAAGAATTACCGGTACAAAGAAATAACACGTTCATATTTAATGGTTATCCGTCGATGAAATTAGTTAGTTAGAATCACAGCAGGATGCTTCTTTCGTGGTGTCAAAACAGAGCTCTGGATTACCGGCACAGCATTCGGCAGTCAAGTAATCAATTAATGACTGCATTACTGTGAGATTTGCACGATAACGCTGATACCGGCCTTCTTGGGTTACGTTTATCAGGCTGGCATAGGTCATTGCTTTTAGATGAAAAGAAACATTGGTGGGTGGTAATGCCAAGGCAGTGGAGATTTCACCGGCAACGAGCCCCGTCGGTGCGTGTTTAACAAGCAGCCGAAAAATATCCAGACGAATGCCAGAGGCCAGTGATTCAAAAAGTGTTGTTGCAAGTTGTTTATCCATAAATTAACTATACAACAATTATTGAAGCATTGAAATAGACTTATCCAAAAAGTCGTGAGTTTCTGGTAAATTGTTATTGCATGTTGGCGAAAGCGATCGTACTAAGCGTTATTCCTATCGCTTATACGGCTTAAGCGATAGGAATATCCCTTTTTCCGGTCGCTTATGTGGCTTAAGCGATAGGGATATCCCCTTTGCCGATCGCTTATGTGGCTTAAGCGATAGGAGTATCCCCTTTACCGGTTGCTTAAGTGGCTTAAGCGATAGGAATATCCCCTTTACCGGTCGCTTATGTGGCTTAAGCGATAGGAGTATCCCCTTTGTGGATCGCTTATGTGGCTTAAGCGATAGAAATATCCCCTTTACCGGTCGCTTATGTGGCTTAAGCGATAGGAATATCCCTTTTTACTATCGCTTAAGCCGTATAAGCGATATGCGTTAACCAATAGTAGATTCCAAAATCCGGTCAATATCCGCGATGCTTAATCCGGTGATATCCGCTATGGTTTCTTTGTTTTCACCCTTCTGAAGTAGTTTTAACGCGATTGTTTTTGTGGTTTGTTGTATGCCCTGTTCTATACCTTGCTCTATACCATGCTCCATACCTATCGCTTTGCCTTCATAATAACCATCACCAAAAGAAGACTCAAACATACTGGCTTGGTATCGCAAGTCGTCTTTATAATGCTCGTAGGCTTTTTGTTCGTCTTCTGGCAGTTTCATGATGCTGAGTTTTTCTTGGGCTTCTTTTAAGCCTTTGGCGGTAAAGCTGTCTTTAATTTCTTCATTTTTTAGAAAGTAAATCCACTCATCTAAGGTATCTTTGGCAATGTCGTTAAAGCGGTTTATTTTTATCAGATAATATTCTGGGTACAATGATTCTATACTGTCTTTTTCGAAGAGTTGTTTTTGTTTTTCATTAAGTTCTAAAACATCATGATTGTGTAAGCCTATAAAACGGGTGGTGCCTTTGTAAATATAATCAGTGCCGCTACCCAAATCAAAATAAAGGATGTTAATGGAGATGACTTTGGTGATGCTAGCGTAGGAACTATTATCTGCCATGTGTTCTAGGGCTGTTTTTGAAACCGCATAAAATATACGCTGCAAGTAGTCATATTCTCGATCATATTGTATTTCTATGATGACTATTTCTTGTTTGCTGTTGCGTACTTTTAGATCAACGCGGTTGAATTTATCTATTTTGGTCTCTTTGTTACTTTCACTTTCCAGTACATCCAAAATAGTGATGTCTTCTTTAAGCAATTCACTTAAAAAACCTTCAAGGATGCCAAAATTAGCTTTACTGCGTAGTAAACGTTTTATTGCCCAATCAAAGGTAATGAGTTTTCTTTTAGTGACCATCTTAAATTTCCAG
>Ga0194062_1000657_pt1 | contig 14520 bp, 13 predicted proteins | sample SepL2225m_MetaG_FD_155481 | JGI IMG/M metagenome (GOLD analysis project Ga0194062, IMG submission 155481) | Anoxic zone freshwater microbial communities from boreal shield lake in IISD Experimental Lakes Area, Ontario, Canada - Sep2016-L224-25m | ecosystem: Environmental > Aquatic > Freshwater >... | reverse complement strand
GTGATGATTGGTTTTGATGAAAAACTCTCACATTTGATTGAGGCTGGTATCGACATATTTTTGATGCCATCCCGTTTTGAGCCTTGTGGTTTGAATCAAATGTACAGTCAGCGCTATGGTACGCCGCCAATTGTGCATGCAACGGGTGGCTTGGTTGATTCAGTCGTAGATTGCTCACCAGAAAATTTGGCAAAATCTAGTGCGACAGGTTTTGTGTTTAGTGAAATGACACCGTTGGGTTTGTTCACTTGCATCCAGCGAGCCTTGCTTGTTTATCAAGATAAAAAATCTTGGAGTAAGTTGTTGTCTACAGGGATGAGTAAAGATTTTGGTTGGCAAGCGAGTGCGAAGAAATATCATGAAGTGTATGAAGCTGTGTTGCCAACAAAAGTGTAATTAAACTTAGAGGGAGCTTTAACGATGAAAACAAAACTGATTTTTACGACAATTGCACTCGCTTTAGCTTTAACCGCATGCGAACAAAAGAAAGATCTGGCAACACAAGCAGGTGAGGCAGCTAAGGATTTGACCGAGAAAGTTCAGGATTCTGCACAGCAGGCAACTAAAGAATTGGCTACTAAAGCGCAAGATGCGGCGTCTAAAACTGGTGCTGAAGCAATAAAAGCCTCAAAAGAGGTTGCGGCAACAGTCCAAGAAAGCGCACAAAAAACAAAAGAAACAGCAGATACTTTTTTGGCGGACACCGTCGAACATGGTCGGGAAGTGACAAAAACACAAGACTCAGCCTCGAGGAAAAAAGGCCAAAAAGCCGAGGATGAAATGATGATGGAGCTCGGCGGTAAAGGTAAGTAGTTATTTTTTAAGCTGTTACCGAAAATTACCTGCTTTAATCAGAGGGATGCTTTAGGTAAGCAGGTGTGCGGGTAGCAGGTTTCAGGTATTATTCCCGCGTGTGTAAGAGTTCGGTTGTGATTGATTCCTAACCTTAGGAATGTCTGACTTGTCTTCGCAGTGCCTAATAAAACAATATCTAAATTGAATCCGTAGAGAGTTGGCGGTGATTTGAGATTGTTTGTTGGGCGCTTTTTTAATTTAAATTCAAGGAAATTATTGTATGTCCAGCGTAGAAACATTAGGCGGTTTAGAGCGTCGTTTGAACATTTCCATCCCACAAACGCAGTTTCGTGGGGAAATTGAAGCTCGCTTGAAACAGCTTGGGCGTACAGCCAAAGTGCATGGTTTCCGTCCTGGAAAAGTCCCATTTAAAGTGATTGAGCAGCAGTATGGCCACCAAGTTGAGCAAGAGGTGCTTGGGGAGAGCTTGCAGCGTTCTTTCGCACAAGCCGCTCAAGAGAATAAATTGCAGGTGGCTGGCTATCCAAAAATTGAGATCAAGACCAAGGATCTATCTGCACCGAAAATCGAATATAGCGCAACGTTTGAGGTTTATCCTGACGTTGTAGTGGGAGACATTGCGGCACAGTCAATCGAGCGTTTAACCTTTGCGCTAGCCGACGCGGATATTGATAACACGTTGACTACATTGAGAAAACAGCGTGCAACTTATGCAAAAGTTGATCGTGCAGTGCAAAAAGATGACCAAGTTCGCATCGACTTTAGTGGCAAGTTGGATGGCGTTGTTTTTGAAGGTGGTGAAGCTAAAGACTTTTCTGTTGTTTTGGGCGCTGGACGCATGTTGCCAGACTTTGAGGCCGGTATTGTTGGCATGAAGGTGGGCGAGACGAAATCGTTTGATATGACGTTTCCGGCCGACTATCACGGTAAGGATGTGGCTGGTAAGAAAGTCACTTTCACGATCACCTTGCATTCGGTTGAAGAAGCACGCCTGCCCGAGGTTGATGCAGAATTCGCTAAAGCGTTGGGAGTTGAAAATGGCGATGTTGCGAAACTGAAGGAAGAAATTCGCGGCAATTTAAATCGTGAAACTCAACGCAGATTAACCGCTCGCAACAAAGACAATGCGATGGAAGTATTGCTGAAAGTTGGTCAGCTCGAAGTTCCAAAGGCTTTGCTTGAGAGTGAGGCGCAAAATCTGATGCAACAAACGCTACGCGATATGGAAAGCCGTGGCATGAAAGTGCCGAAGGGTATGCAGTTGCCGACCAATGTATTTGAGGAAAGAGCATCTAAGCGCGTTAAGTTAGGTTTGATCTTAGCTGAATTGGTTAAAAAGCATGATCTGCAGGCTAAGCCTGAGCAGGTTAAAGCCATGGTGCAGGAGTATGCGCAGAGCTATGAGCATCCTGAAGAGGTGATTCGTTGGTACGCAGCAGATGCCTCTCGTCTGACAGAGGTTGAAAATATGGTGTTAGAGGACAATGTAGTTGCTTGGGTGATGTCGAACGCTAAAGTAACTGACACCAAAATTGAATTGAATGCATTAATGGAGAATAACTAATATGCATAAAGAAGCCTCGCAACTGATTGAGCCGCAAAATCTAGGTATGGTGCCGATGGTCATTGAGACCAGTGGTCGTGGTGAGCGTGCCTATGATATTTACTCCCGCCTGCTCAAAGAGCGAGTGATCTTCTTGGTGGGTTCTATTAATGACCAAATGGCTAATCTGGTTGTAGCGCAGTTACTATTCCTCGAATCTGAGAATCCAGAAAAAGATATTCATTTGTATATTAATTCGCCAGGTGGCTCAATCTCTGCAGGCATGGCAATTTACGACACCATGCAATTTATTAAACCGCAAGTTTCTACCTTGTGTATTGGCATGGCGGCTTCAATGGGCGCTTTCCTGTTGCAAGCGGGCGCTAAAGGTAAGCGCTTTGCCTTACCTAATTCAACCGTGATGATTCATCAGCCTCTAGGCGGATTCCAAGGTCAGGCAACTGATATTGAAATTCATGCCAAATACATTTTGAGCTTGCGTTCACGTCTTTACGCTTTGATGTCTGAGCATACTGGCCGTAGTGTTGAAGAGATCGCACGTGACAGTGAACGTGATAACTTCCTCACTTCAAAAGAAGCGATGGAATATGGTTTGATCGATGAAGTCTTGAATAAACGCGCTTAAGTTAATTCGTAAGCTGTCGATAACTAATGAACATGGGGATTTAAATGTCGTCGGATAAAACCAAGGGTGATAAATTGCTTTATTGTTCATTTTGCGGAAAAAGCCAGCATGAGGTAAAAAAACTCATAGCGGGTCCATCCGTATTCGTGTGCGACGAATGTATAGCGCTATGTAATGACATTATTCAAGAAGAAGCGCAAAGCATCACGGGCACTGAAAAGTCTGACAAGACAGACCTTCCTGTTCCTCATGACATTTGTGGTCGTTTGGATGATTATGTTATTGGTCAGCGCCAAGCAAAGAAGATTCTCTCAGTCGCCGTTTACAACCACTATAAACGCTTAAAAAATACCGATAAAGATGGCGTTGAGTTGGCTAAGAGCAATATTTTGCTGGTTGGCCCTACTGGTTCCGGTAAAACACTGCTGGCTCAAACACTAGCGCGTTTGCTAAATGTTCCGTTCGTGATGGCAGATGCCACGACCTTGACTGAAGCGGGTTATGTCGGTGAGGACGTCGAAAATATCATTCAAAAGTTGCTGCAGGCATGTGATTACGACGTAGAGCGCGCGCAGCGTGGCATTATTTATATCGATGAAATCGACAAGATTTCACGTAAGTCAGACAACCCATCCATTACTCGTGACGTTTCTGGCGAAGGAGTGCAGCAAGCTTTGCTTAAATTGATTGAGGGTACCAAGGCTTCGATCCCTCCGCAGGGCGGACGTAAGCATCCCAATACCGAATTTTTGCAAGTGGACACTACTAACATTTTGTTTATTTGCGGTGGCGCGTTCGACGGCTTAGAAAAAGTCATTCGCAATCGCTCTGAAAAAGCCAGCATTGGTTTCTCCGCAAATCTTGCGAAACGCGATGATGACAAAGACATTGGTGCAGTGTTGCGTGAGGTAGAGCCCGAAGACTTAATCAAGTTTGGCCTCATTCCTGAGTTTGTTGGGCGCTTGCCGGTGGTCGCAACGCTAGAAGGCTTGGATGAAGCTGCCTTGATGCAGATTTTAACGGAGCCTAAAAACTCACTCGTTAAACAGTATCAAAAATTGTTTGAAATGGAAGGCGTGGAGTTGGAGTTTAGAGCTGATGTATTAAAGCTCATTGCCAAGAAAGCGCTGACGCGCAAGACAGGAGCGCGGGGATTGCGCTCAATTCTTGAAAATTCTTTGCTCGACACGATGTTTGATTTACCTTCAATGCAAAACGTGAGCAAGGTTGTGCTAGATGGTAACGAAGCTGGTCAAATCAACACGATTGTGATGTACTCCGAAACACCAAAAGCTGCATAAAATTTCATAACCGGCAGTGCGGGGCTTGAATTTCCCCGCACAACACCCAATTTGGGTCACATTGCTACCTTTTATGATTGCCTATCATGTCAGAACACGATCCAATAACCTCTGAGACTGCATTATTACCATTGCTGCCGCTGCGTGATGTAGTGGTGTTTCCGCATATGGTTATCCCCTTGTTTGTGGGAAGAGCTAAATCAATCAAGGCACTAGAAGCATCGATGGAGGCAGGTAAGAGCATTGTGCTAGTAGCACAAAAATCGGCCGCTAAAGACGAGCCTGCGACTGAAGATATGTACCGTATTGGTAGTATCGCTAATATTTTGCAGATGCTAAAGCTGCCTGATGGTACGGTGAAGGTGTTAGTGGAAGGCACTCAGCGCGCTAAAGTACTTAAAGTATTTGATGATAAATCCCACTTCGATGCTGAAATTCAACCAGTTCCTCCTGATGAAGAGCTTGGCAACGAAGCAGAGGCGATGCGCCGAGCTTTGATCAACCAGTTTGATCAGTATGTGAAACTAAATAAAAAAATTCCTCCTGAGATATTGACCTCATTGGCAGGCATCGATGATGCAGGCCGCTTGGCAGACACCATTGCCGCACACTTACCTTTGAAGCTAGAACAGAAGCAAGAAGTGCTCGAAATATTTGATGTGCAAAAGCGCCTAGAGCACTTGCTTGGCTTGCTTGAGGCTGAGCTCGACATTATGCAGGTTGAGAAGCGTATCCGTGGACGTGTAAAGCGCCAAATGGAAAAGAGTCAGCGTGAGTACTATCTGAATGAACAAGTGAAAGCAATTCAGAAAGAGTTGGGCGAAGGTGAAGACGGCGCCGACATCGAAGAAATAGAGAAAAAAATTAAAGCTGCGCACATGCCTAAAGAGGCGCGCACCAAGGTTGAAGCTGAGCTTAAGAAGTTAAAGTTGATGTCACCTATGTCGGCTGAAGCAGCCGTTGTGAGAAACTATATCGATATCGTGATTGGCTTGCCGTGGAAGAAAAAAACGAAAATTGATACGGATCTTAAGCACGCCGAAGGTGTACTCGAGGCTGATCACTATGGCTTAGACAAAGTCAAAGAACGTATTGTTGAATATCTCGCCGTGCAGCAGCGCGTGGATAAAATGAAGGCACCAATTTTGTGTCTGGTTGGACCTCCTGGCGTGGGTAAAACCTCTCTTGGTGAGTCGATCGCTCGTGCGACTAACCGCAAATTTGTGCGCATGTCGCTCGGTGGCGTGCGAGATGAATCAGAGATTCGTGGTCATCGCCGCACGTATATTGGCTCAATGCCGGGCAAGATTTTGCAAAACATGAGCAAGGTTGGGGTTAAAAATCCATTGTTCTTATTGGACGAAGTGGACAAGATGGGTATGGACTTTAGGGGCGATCCATCTTCAGCTCTGTTGGAGGTTCTTGACCCTGAGCAGAATCATACTTTCGTAGACCACTACGTTGAAGTTGAATACGACCTATCTGATGTGATGTTTGTTGCAACATCCAATAGTATGAACATTCCTGCGCCATTGTTGGATCGCATGGAAGTTATCTTTGTATCCAGCTACACCGAAGATGAAAAGGTAAATATTGCTACTCGCTATTTGATGCCAAAGGCGATTAAAAATAATGGCCTTAAGCCTGAAGAAATTAGCATTTCAGAAAGTGCGATTCGCGACATTCTGCGTTACTACACTAGAGAAGCAGGTGTTCGTAGCTTAGAGCGAGAGCTGTCAAAAATTTGCCGCAAAGTGGTCAAGTCACTCCTGCTTAAAGGCAAAGAAGTAAAAGTTGCGATTAATTCACGCAATTTAGATAAGTACCTTGGTGTGCGTCGTCATAGCTACGGCATCGCTGAAAAACATAACCAAGTTGGTCAAGTGACTGGTTTGGCTTGGACTGAAGTTGGCGGAGAGTTGCTAACCATTGAGACTGCGGTATTGCCAGGTAAAGGTAAGACTACGACCACCGGTAAGTTGGGTGAGGTGATGCAGGAATCTATTCAGGCTGCATTGAGTGTGGTGAGAAGCCGTGCGAAGGATCTAGGCATTGCGGCAAATTTCTACGAAAAAAATGATTTGCATATTCACTTGCCAGAAGGTGCTACACCTAAAGATGGGCCAAGTGCGGGTGCAGGCATTTGTACAGCCATCGTTTCAGCACTTACCGGTATTCCGGTTCGTGCAGACGTGGCGATGACAGGTGAAATTACTCTGCGTGGTGAAGTGTTGCCTATTGGAGGCTTGAAAGAAAAATTACTTGCCGCACAACGTGGCGGAATTAAAGTAGTGTTAATTCCTGAAGAGAACGTGAAGGATTTAGTAGAAATTCCAGATAATGTGAAAAACAAACTTGATATTCATCCGGTTAAATGGATTGAGCAGGTTTTGGAATTGGCCTTGGAAAGAAAACCGGAGCCATTGGTTGAGGGCGAAGCTGTTCCGCCAGTTGCGACGACGAGTGTAGCTGAACCCGTACAGCTGATGAAGCATTAACTTGTTGAAGGACTCGGGAATTTTATTCAGTTTAATGAGTGTATTTTTTTAGCCGAGTTGAATTTTTTTGTTTACTTAAAATTTCAGATTTTGGGCTGTTAAGAGCAAATAGAAATGTCCGGTTTTGTAGCACATGAAATGTCCGCTTTTTATTTGTGTCACCACTGCCTGGCGGACAGATCAGGCAGCGAGTTGTAACTCGAGTTTGGGTAAGTTTCCTTGCGCATCATACTCTGCCAGTTTTCGAGGTCCGTGAAACACAGCTAAGGTTCCATCGACATAGCAGTGCACTCGCACATTCACTTTGACGTAGTGATGCCTTGCGCCGTCCATAGGTATTTGTAATTTCATAGTCTTGAAGCTCACGCAGTTGTCATTTCCGACGATGCGCTCATGCTGTTCACACAACACGTCAGGTAGGTTATTGCCGATGTAAGGAATGAAGGCCGAGCCTTCTGCTGTTGCAGGTACGGCAAACTCTTCATTGTGTTGTGGCAGGTAGATTTGTTCCAAGTAACGGTTGGCGTCCGCCATGTTGGTGATGCCTGCTTTGGCCAGTTCATTTGGCAGACGCCCTTGATGTGTTTTGAAGGCGCGCTCAGAGCGTCCACGCGCTTCTGGTGAGGGTGTACGAAGTTTTGTGTAAACGGTCAATTGGCGGGAAACTGCCATAACTTTGAAAGGAGTGAACATGACCGCAATACAAAGAACCCCCTCGCCAGAATTGATTGCTCAATTAATGGCGGACTATCAGAAGCCTGAAGACCTAATTGGTGAGCATGGTCTCCTTAAGCAACTGACCAAAGCCGTTGTAGAGCGCGCCTTACAAGCCGAGATGGAAGCGCATCTTGGGCATGGTAAAAACGATAGCGTCACTAATCCTAGCGGCAACACTCGCAACGGCAAGAGTCGCAAAACGCTCAAGGGTGAATTCGGCGAACTGCCGATTGAAATCCCTCGAGATCGTGACGGCAGCTTCGAGCCGCAAATCATCGCCAAACATCAAACGCGCTGGCACGGCTTCGATGACAAGATATTGTCGCTGTATGCACGCGGCATGACAGTGCGAGAGATACAAGGTCATCTAGAGGAAATGTATGGCACCGAAGTCTCTCCTACGCTGATCTCCTCCGTGACCGATGCCGTGGCTGATGAAGTTAAAGCGTGGCAATCTCGTCCTCTCGATGCGCTATACCCCATCGTCTATATGGATTGTATTCATGTGAAGGTACGAGACTCTGGCGTCGTACGTGCCAAGGCGGTGTATCTGGCGTTAGGCATCAATATGGAAGGTCAGAAGGAATTGTTGGGCATTTGGATCGCCCAAACCGAAGGCGCTAAGTTCTGGCTTCAGGTTGTGACCGACCTCAAGAACCGGGGCGTACAAGACGTCTTTATCGCCTGCGTTGATGGATTAAAAGGATTTCCTGAAGCCATTGAAACCATCTACCCAAAGACAGCTGTGCAACTTTGTATCGTACATATGGTGCGTTACAGCCTAAGCTATGTCAGCTGGAAATTGCGTGATGAAGTGGCGTCTGACTTAAGGTCAATTTATACCGCATCGACCGTTGATGATGCTGAAATACGACTCGATGAATTTGAAGCAAAGTGGGGCGCTGACTATCCGCCTATTGTTCAATCCTGGCGGCGGAACTGGGCACGCATCATTCCGTTCTTCGATTACCCGCCGGAGATCAGAAAAGTGATTTACACCACCAACGCAATTGAGTCGGTGAACATGAGCTTGCGCAAAATCACCAAGAACCGCGGCTCATTCCCCAGCGATGAAGCTCTCCTAAAACTGTTCTACTTGGCGTTGAAAAACATCAGCAAGAAATGGACGATGCCAATTCGAGATTGGAAGGCTGCGCTAAATCGGTTTACTATTCAGTTCGAGGACAGGATGCCTCAGCAATGACGAATCCCGTTTACACAAAATTCAGGACACCCTCCTTCTGGTGAGTAAGCGGCTATGTGCTTGATGCCGATTTGTTTGAGTGCGCGACCAACCTGTGTCAGATTGTTTTTATCTACCTTGCCACCGGCTACTGGCGTATTGAAATAGTGGCTACCACGGTCTGTGTAAAACACGCTAAACAGCCCGTGACAGGCGACTGTCTGTCCGATGCCGTGGAAGCTCGATGCAGTACCTTCCTCGTCGCAAAAGAACATCGACAGGTGCTCTCCCGTGGCATCGTCCATCGTCACCACCAAGTCCCAGCGATGGTCCAATATCCATTCATGAGTGCTGGCATCCTGATGCACCATCATTCCCGGCAACGGCTCTCGGTCTCGCTTCTTGCGATGCTTGCCTCGAGCTTTGGCTTGGATAACCGCACCGGCTTGTTGCAACTGGTTCTTGACCCAAGTGTAGCTACGATTTCCACCGTGCTCTCGTGCATACCAAGTGTGGAAGTGCTTGGTGTTCCAGCCCGGATAGTCCGAGCGATAAAGATCAACCAGTTCCATGACTTCATCGACAGGCGCTCGCAGGTGTGAGAGTTGCGACAATCGCTTATCAATCAGGCCATCTATTCCGTCAGACTCATACCGGTCAATCTGCCGCCTCAAAGTGCGCTCGCAAACACCCAGTAGCCGTGCCGCTTCAGCTTGTGTTAAACGTCCTTCTTGCCAATCTATATACGCTTCTTCGAATCTCATCTTCCGGGTCTCCTGTAACCAACGTGCCCGGCTTAGGAGTACTTCCATGATGCCTCCCTAAACCGGACATATTACGTGCTACAGAACCGGACATTTAATTTGCTCCCTACAATTTCAGATTTTGGGCTAGCAAAAAAAATAGAGTTGCTATAAAATAACGAGCTTATGCGGGTGATTAGCTCAGCTGGTAGAGCACCGCCCTTACAAGGCGATTGTCGGCGGTTCGAACCCGTCATCACCCACCAAAAAAACAAAAAAGCCACCGACTTAGGTGGTTTTTTTGTGTCTATAACTGCCGCGAACCCATTGATATAGAGGGTTTTAGTTAGTCGTAAGTCCATTGTCGTCCGAAGTTGTTCTGTTGCATCCAGTCCTTAAGGACCCAGTGTTCACAGAAAGTTGAAGATTACGAATGAGCGCTCTGCGCATGGAGTTTTATTCCTAGCGCGGAGGTGACTTTTAGAATAGTGGCAAAACTTGGATTGCCTTCACCAGATAATGCTTTGTACAAACTTTCGCGCCCCAGGCCCGTTTCCTTGGCAAGTTGTGTCATGCCTTTAGCGCGGGCAATGGTGCCGAGCGCCTTGGCAATAAATGCAGCATCATCTCCTGCCTCCTCAAGGCAGGCTTCCAAATAAAGCACCATGTCCTCATCGGTTTTAAGATATTCAGCACTATCCCATTTGCGTAGTTTGATTTTTCCCATTTTCAGCTCCCTAAATTTGTCGTGCAATTTCAAGCGCACTTTTAATGTCTTTCGACTGTGTCGCTTTATTTCCGCCTGCCAATAAAATCACTATCTCCAAACCGCGCTGAACAAAATAAACACGGTAGCCAGACCCATAGTGAATTCGCATCTCAGAAACACCTTCACCAACCGGCTCACAATCACCAAAATTCCCATCCTCGGCTCGATCGATTCTCGCCTGCACTCGACGAATAGTCTGCTTATCCTTTAAGCCAGCGAACCAGTCATCGAACACCTCGGTTGTTTGAATAGAGATCATGTGATGCAGTGTATTGTTTGGGATACGCGGTGTCAATTCATTCATCGTGTCTGCTCCTCAGATAAAGAGAGTCAATCATTCCTGTTCTGCCAGACAAGGTAGTGTTTTTTGCGACTGTTTGATTTTATATGGCTTATCAAAGCTAAATCAATGAGATAGAAAATTCTCTGCATTCAGTCAAGTTTAGAGTGATGCAAAAAGTATATAGATACTCAAAAAGTGTATAGGCCGTTTGGCATATATCTACCTATCTCGTAAGTGGGTAAGGGCTCTCAATATTGGAAGCAGTTAATTCAAGATGCAATTTCAGGCGGTCGCCTGACTTTATTTGCTCAGATGGTGATGGGGTTGCATAAAGAAGAAAGGCTGCAAATCGAAGTTGTAGGCCGTTTGAAAGATGAGAACGGTGACTTGGTGCCAGCTGATCAATTTATTCCGATGGCGAATCGACATCGGCTAACGCCCGCATTCGACTTGGCAATCTTGCAAAAGCTATTTGAGAGAATGAGCAATGGGGTGATTGCAGATCAAGAGGTGGCGATCAATCTTTCGGTACACTCAATTCATGATGCGACACTTCTATATTGGCTGACTAATGCGATGCGAGCTGATCGCAATTTGTCTCGTCGTCTCGTATTCGAATTTACCGAGTTTGGTTTGGTGCAAGATAAAGTAGGGGGTGAAAAATTTGTGGCCGAGATTCGCAAGTTGGGTGCAAATTTTGCGGTCGATAATTTTGGCCTGCATCCGAGTGCGTTTGAATATCTTCAGCAGTTGAAGCCTCGCTATGTGAAGTTAAGTCCTGCATATATTCGTGAGTTGGCAAACAATCAGAAGCATCAATTTTTTATCTCTTCTGTTGTAATGATCACGAGGCCGCTAGAGATTCAAGTCATTGCATTGGGGATTGAGAATGTTGATAGCTTAGCCTTGCTTAAAGATTTGGGCGTGGATGGTTATCAGGGTTTTGTTACAGGAAAGTTGCTTGAAATTGTTTAATTTGTGGCTCGTGGCTTACTATGTATATGCGACTTGGTTGTGATTTGGGGATCTGGAAGTTGGGGTGAAATTCGCTGTTGGTTGATTATGTAACGCGAAATTGTAACGCGAAATTGTAGACAGAGTGACGGGGTGTGAATATAATGCGCGCCGTTGCATTGTGTTGGACAGTATCAGACAAACAATGCAGTGTTAGTTTTTGGGTGTATGTCTGGGTGTATGTTTTTAGATCGAATTAAAAATAAATCTAAAAATTATAGGGTTAAGAAGAAAATTCGATCCCGTCATCACCACCAAAAATCTGGAGTGGTAGTTCAGTTGGTTAGAATACCGGCCTGTCACGCCGGGGGTCGCGGGTTCGAGTCCCGTCCACTCCGCCAATATGTAAGTAACTAAGCACCTTTCGAGGTGCTTTTTTATTTTACCCATCATTAAACCCATCAACTTGGGCTGCCATTAACAACGTACTAGATAAGATCAACTTTTGAGGTCAATACGTGCCTGAATGCCTCTTCGTGGCCTAGCAGTTCGTGCAGAACACAAAACCCGAGTCATAGTAGTAGTCGCCAATAAATAAATCACGGGCGAATCTCTCCACGTCGAAGTAGTAACGCAAACTCTCGGGGATTTGATCTAGCGTGCCCGTATCATCAAGATACTGCTGAGCAAAATCTTCTTCGCTGTCATAACTCCCCATGAAGGTACTCTCGAACGTATCGCAAGACCATGAGCCATGCCAACCAATAAAAGCCGCTACAGCCTCAATGTCGTACCCGTGCCGTGTGATGTCTTCCTGCACTTCGAGGAATCCGTCAAGGTCAAACAGATCGAAGCTGGAAGAGTAGCAACACCGCGCCAGCGCGCCTTCGATGTCAGCGACAAGAATGTCGCCATCGTAACCATCGCCGATGAAGCCTTGCTGTGATAACTCACCGCGCACCTTATCCCATGAATCAACATCATCGAGATCAAGCCACGCGCCCTTGGTGGGGATGCCGTCAACGTAGAAAAATGCACACTCCCGCGCAGGTGCGCGGCTATACTCTTGCTCAGCCATTTTTGACTCCTAATAGTCTATTTTGGTTAGGCGGTCGGAGAGCTCGAACTCTCTGATTCGCCGCTTATCGCGTCATTTACGATGGCTGCATTATGGCATAAATACGCTTTTTAATCAATGGGTTGCGTGTTTTTGCGGCGCTGTAACATAAGCATTCTTTAAATATAAGAACCCCGGGGAGGGGGGGGGAGCGATCCCAAATGTTTATCTAATGGTTGCTCATAAATTTTGTGCTGTTTTTCTAAATGACCTATAGAGGTCACTTGACCTACGGAGAGCGCCCTATCAAAGTCTCGGCGGCATTGTTGAGTGACGGCTTTGGGGTGGTGAATATTGGGGTGTGTACTTCGGCTTCGTGCCATCAAGGGACAGTCATGCTTGCAATTGCACTCCCAGTAAGCGGTCGTTGGTGCCAACTTATACTGATACAGATAGATGTCAGTAAACAAGCGCAATGTCGTTATATTGAAAAGGCGTAATTTGCATCTAGTTCACTTGATTTAACTCAATGAATTTCGATGGCAATTCTGTGAGACTTTGTTAATGGATGGCAACAATAGGAAAAGTAATTGAATAATTTGCCAAATAGTCGGAAGGTGGCGATTCATTTCACAGTGATGGCACTACTATCTTGTTTGATAGGGCCTGTGCTTGGGCCGTGGATTGTCCATTGGATCAACCCATCTCAAGTTTGGAGTGATGTGGCAAATCCCGTGATTTATTCCCCGATGAGTTTTTTGGTTTGGGGATTAACATTTTTAATGTTCGAAATGTTTTTCTACACTGGTTGGTTAATCAAAATGGGGCGGCTGGATAGAAAAAAAGAGTTGCCAAAAGCTTGGTATAACTAGTTACCCTTCGTAGGCACGGAGCTTGGCAATATCCTTGATACACACATCCTTGCCATTTACTTCAATCAGTCCCTTGCTAGATAAAATGTTCAGGATGCGTGAAAAGGTTTCTGGCGTAATGTTGAGATTAGAGGCGATTACGTTTTTGTTAGCTGGAAAACTAATGTGAAGATCGTAACCGGTCTGTCCATCTTCCGACTGTAGTAGATAACCAATCACTCGTTGCGACGATGACCGTAGCGAAAATGATTCAACATAGTCAATCATGCGGTGTAATCGAAATGAAAGTCCCGCCAGCATTTTTCGACTAAAGGTCGGATCGCTATCTATGCAGCCAAAAATAACACTCTTGTTGATATGCAAAACTAGGCAGTCTGTCAGCGCGTGAGCATGTACTGGATAAGGCTTCTCAGAAAACATTAGCGCCTCGCCGAAACTCTGCTCTGGACCGAACAGTTCCAGGACTTTTTCAATTCCCTGAGGTGAAATCATCGCCAATTTTATTTGGCCGTGTACCACTACATAAAAGCCATTAGAAGGATCGCCGCGCTGAAAAAGCATATCTCCGCGCGCTAATTGTATTGCGCGCGTGCCTTGAGTAATAACCTCAATTTCAGCGGGTGATAGCTCTCCGAATAATGGAAGATTTTCTAGGAGGGAAGAAATTTTTACAGGAGTCGACAAAGTGTATCCTCATTTTTTGAAAGCGAATTATAGGATTAAGAACATTGAATGCGCAGCTTAGTTTTGCGTCTATTTCGATGAATAAAAAACCTGAAAATAAAAGGCCATGTTGATTGGATCTCAATTGTCTTGATTCATATCAAGGATAGTCAAACCCCCAATGTCTAGTATCGAAACGCGGTAATTCAGGAATCTGTTAGCTGACTATTGAGTTGATTTTAGAGCATAACAAGGTGGCTCATCAGATTTGAAGTAAACAATCAAAGCTATTCAGGGGGTAAGTTATGAATGAAACATTTACCAAGGCGATGGCGCGAAACATATTTTATGGAGGAGCTACGTTCTTCTTCTTATTGTTTCTCGCCTTGACCTTCGACACAGTGCAGAACCTGCCAAAACGGGATCACCGAGAAAATATCACCGACTCGGTTGTGCTTACCACGCACAACCGAGT
>Ga0194062_1000656_pt1 | contig 14548 bp, 14 predicted proteins | sample SepL2225m_MetaG_FD_155481 | JGI IMG/M metagenome (GOLD analysis project Ga0194062, IMG submission 155481) | Anoxic zone freshwater microbial communities from boreal shield lake in IISD Experimental Lakes Area, Ontario, Canada - Sep2016-L224-25m | ecosystem: Environmental > Aquatic > Freshwater >... | reverse complement strand
GATGTGGTGGTGGTGCTGGGGGGCGGGATCAGACCGCGCCTCGCCCCCCGCAGCACCGTGGAGCTCAACGAAGCGGGCGACCGGCTGCTCACCGGCCTCCGGCTGATGCGCCAGGGGCGGGCCCCCACGTTGGTGGTGAGCGGCGGCAGGATCGGTCTGGCGGCCGATGACCCCTCGCCACCGGAAGCCCTCGCTGCCCGCTCGCTGGCGATCGAGCTGGGCCTGGCCCCAAAGGCGATCGTCACCAACCCCCGATCCCGCACCACGGCCGAAGAGGCCCAGGACATCGGCAGGCTGGCCCGGCAACGGGGCTGGCAGAGCGTGCTGCTGGTGACGAGCGCTACCCACCTGCCGCGGGCCATGGCCAGCTTCCAGCGCCTCAGCGGCCTGAGGCTGATTCCCATTGCCTGCGACTTCCAGCTGCCCTCGCGCCGCAACTGGGGAAGCCCCACCGCCGCCAGCTTGCTGCGGGATGTGCTGCCCGATGCCGAATCCCTGTACCTCAGCACCGTGGTGCTCAAGGAGTACCTGGGAATGGCCAGTTACCGCCTGCTGGGGCGCAGCTGAGGATGCCTACTTCTTAGGGACAGGAGGCACCAGGCTCACCCCCTCGGGGGGCGGGGTGGGATCCGGATCGGCGATCAGCATGTGCTGAAGCACGATCTCAGGGCGTTCGCTATCCCGCCAGCGGATGCGGTAGGCGGGCATCTTGGTGCCCCGACTGGTGGTCTGCTCCACAGGCTCCATGACCCAGCCCCGACGGGAGCGGCCCTGGGGATTGCGCTTGACCACTGCATCCGCGTGCTTGAAGCGGAAACCTACGCGCTCACCACTCATGGGCCGGTTGAGATTGCCTAGTGGGTCCATTATCTCACTGCGCCGGTTCAGGAGCCGATTCGGCGCTTTCCAGGCCGTCCCGCTGCTCCGGACGTAGCAGCGGGAAGGCGATCACATCCCTGATGCTGGGGCTATCGGTGAGGAGCATCACCAGGCGGTCGATGCCGATCCCAAGGCCGCCGGTGGGGGGCATGCCGACTTCGAGGGCGTGGAGGAAGTCCTCGTCCACGCCCTGGGCCTCCAGGTCTCCGGCCAACTTGCGTTCCTGTTGGGCCTCCAGCCGCCGCCGCTGGTCCACCGGATCGATCAATTCGCTGAAGGCATTGGCCGTCTCGCGCCCGACGATGAACAGTTCAAAGCGCTCCACCAACCCAGGTTTGCTGCGGTGCGACCGGGCCAGGGGTGAATTCTCCACCGGGTAATCGAGCACGAAGGTGGGCTGGATCAGATCCGCCTCCACCCGCTGCTCGAAGGCCTCCACCAGCAACCGCCCCACGGAATCGGCCAGGGCCGGCACCTGCAGCCCCTGGGCCTCCATGGCGGCGGCGGCCTCGTCTCGGCTGGTGAAAGCATTGAAGTCAAGCCCGGTGGCCTGCTCCACCAGTTCATGCATGGTGGCGCGCCGCCAGGGGGGGGTGAGATCGATCTCGGTTCCCTGGTAAGTGATCCGGGTGCTGCCGCACACCTCCTGGGTGGCCTCGGCGACCATCTGCTCGGTGAGAACGAGCATGTCGATGTAATCGGCATAGGCCTGGTAGATCTCCACCGAGGTGAACTCGGGGTTGTGGCGGGTGCTCACCCCCTCGTTGCGGAAGATGCGCCCGAGTTCATAGACCCGCTCAAAGCCGCCCACCACCAGCCGCTTGAGGTGCAGCTCTGTGGCGATCCGCAGGGTGAGGGGCAGATCAAGGGTGTTGTGGTGGGTCTCGAAGGGGCGGGCATCGGCGCCCCCGGGCACGCTCTGCAGCACCGGCGTTTCGATCTCGAGGAAACCCCGCGCCTCCAGCCAGCGGCGCAGGGCGCTCACCAGCCGGGCCCTACGGCGGAAGGTCTCCCGGGTGTGGGGGGAGACGATCAGATCCAAATAGCGCTGCCGGTAGCGCTTCTCCACATCGGCCAGGCCATGCCACTTGTCCGGCAGGGGCTGCAGGCTCTTGGTGAGCATCGACCAGCCCTTCACCTTCACCGACAGTTCACCGCGGTCGGTGCGCCGCAGGCTGCCGTGGACCCCGATCAGGTCACCGGCGTCCACCAGGCTGGTGAGATGGGCAAAGGCCTCGGGATCTTCCGGCATCGAGTCCACCAGGGTGGCCTTCTCGATGAACAGCTGAATCGGGCCGGATTCGTCAGCGAGGGTGAAAAAGGCGATCTTGCCCATCACCCGGCGGGTCATCACCCGGCCGGCCACCGCCACAGCCACCTCACGCTCCTGGCCGTTGGGCAGATCGGCATGGTCCCGCTGCAGGTCCGCAGCGCGGTGACTGGGGTCGAAACGCAGGGCGTAGGGACCCTGTCCCAGGTCGCTGAGGGCGCGGGCCTTCTCCAGACGGGCATGCTCCAGGCGGTTCGGGCGCAGCTCGCTCACCGTTGGGGTTCGGTCGGGAGGCCCCATCCTGCAGGACCACGCGCAGGCCCCAGCGGCGGGAGTGCCCTCAGGCGATGGCGCCGGCCAGGGCCGGTTCACCGACCCGCTGGGAGGAGTAGCCGGTGCCGCGCACGGTGAGAATCAGCTCGGGGTTGCGTGGATCGGGCTCGAGCTTGCCCCGCAGCCGGGCCACGTAGACGTCGACCACCCGCAGATCGGCGGCACGGCGGGGGGGGTAACCCCAGAGCTGTTCAAGGATCTCCGCCCGGGGCACCACCCGGCCCGGATCCCGGAACAGCAGCTCCAGCAGGCTGAACTCGGTATAGGTGAGGCCGATCCGCTCCCCCTCGCGGGTGACCTGGCGGCGGTTGGTGTCCACCACCAGATCGCCGACCCGCAGGACGCCGTGACCCACGGGCAGTTCGCGGGGTTCGCTGGCGGCCGAGCCCCGGCCCACCCGGCGCAGGATGGTGGCGATGCGGGCCTCCAGCTCCTTCGGGCTGAAGGGCTTCGGCAGGTAGTCGTCAGCTCCGAGATCCAGGCCCGCCACCCGTTCGGAGATGGCATCGAGGGCGGAAAGAAAGATGATGGGCACGCAGGTTTCGGCCCGCAGGCGCCGACAGACGGCGAAACCATCCAGCTTCGGCAGCATCACATCCAGCACCACCAGATCGGGCTGTTCCTGGTGGAAGAGGCTGAGCGCCTCTTCGCCGTCTTCAGCGCAGATCACCCGGTAGCCCGCCAGCTGCAGACGCATCAACAGAACCCGGCGGACCGCCGGCTCGTCGTCCACCACCAACACGGTGGCCTGATGCTCACCATGCCCGGATTCGAAGGGATCGTCCTGATCAGAACTGGCCTGATCAAGGCCTGAATGATCCTCCAAATGCATGGCATTCCGCCAGATGAAGAATGACAACACTACCTTTCGGGTAGGGCCGAATGAGCCGTAACCGGCTGGAACCAGGCGGTTTTCGCCAACTCTTAAGGATTCATACCGATCGCCTGCTGGTGTGGGTCCCCGCACCCCGCCACCAGGGCCCTTCTCGGAGAGCCCGCCAGGGTCTAGGGCCAGCGGGCCTCGGCGTAGCGGTTCCACTCCAGCGCGGCGGCCTTGAGGGCGGCATCGCTGCTGAGTTGCCCCAGCATGGCCCGTTGCAGCTGGGTGTAGACGATCGCCTGCAGGCGTTTGATCCCTGGGTTGGCGGGCACCAGCACCCGGGCCCGCTCCAGGGTGGTCAGCGACAGCCTGCGGGCCTGCCGCACCCGGTCATCGGCCGATCCTGGGGCGCCTGGTTGGGCCAGCCCTTCCCCCACCAGGCGGAGGGCCCCAATGGACGAGGGCAGCACCTTGGCCTGATCGGCGAAGCGGGCCTGGTTGCGGGCATTGGTAAGGAACAGGGCGAAGCTCACCGCCTCCCGGGGCAAGCGGCTCTGCCTGGGCACCGCCAGGTTCATCACCGCCACGTTGGCGGCCCCATCTGGGCCCACCAGGGGCGGATAGGGGACCGTGGCAGCGGCAACGGTGGGGGCGTTGGTTTGGATGCTGCGCAGGAACTCGGCGCCGCTGGCCACCTGGGCCAGGTCGCCGCTCTGGTAAAGCTCGATCGCCCGGCGGAACCCCTGGCTGACCACCTCCTTGGGCAGCAGGCCACGGCGGTAGAGGTCGGTCCAGAAGGCGAAGGCCCGCCGGCCTTGCGGCGTGTCGAAGGCCGCCCGCTGGCGCCCATCCGTGAGGGTCACCCCCATCTGCACCATCGACTCCAGCAGTTCCGCCGAGTCATCGGGCACCACGGTGGTGAACAGGGCGTAGCGGCCGGTGCGGCGCTTGACGGCCTCGGCATAGGCCGGCACCTCCTGCCAGCGCTTGGGCGGCTCCCTGTAACCCGCCCGTTGGAGCAGATCCCCGTTGGCCAGGGTGATGCGGGTGGTGAGATACCAGGGAATGGCGATCTGGTGGCCGCCCGTGCGCCCCGCTTCCCAGATGCGCGGCAGGTAGGTGGCACCGGCGCCGGCGGGCAAGACGGGATCGAGGTTCAGCAGGCCACCCTTGCTGGCCAGATTGGCGGCGAAGAGAGGGTTGAGGTTGACCACGTCCGGGGCAGAGCGGGCGAACACCGAGGCCAGCAGCTTGCGTTCCACCGACCCCCAGGGCAGGTCGGTCCAGCGAACGGTGACGCCGGGGTTCTGCCGTTCCCATTCGGCGATCACCTCCTGCATGTAACCGTTGAACTTGGGCGCCAGATCAAGGGTCCAGAACTGGAGCTCCCGCTTAGGGGCCTGGGGGCGAGCGCAGCCCGCCAGCGCCACTAGGGCAACAGCGATGGCTGCGCTGCGGGCAATCCGGGTGCGGGACCATCGCAAGGGCAGCCAACGCGAGAGGTTCGGGCGCATCATCAGTTCAGCCCCGCAGGGAGGAGATCTGCCGCCGCCAGAGCAGCAGCTGCAGGGAGCAGAGCATGGGCGCCAGCAGGGCCGTCACAAGTGTCTGGGCGAACAGGATCTGGACACCACTGAGCCGGAGCACCTCCAGTGGAGTGCCTTGGAGGGCGAACTGGAGCATCAGGCTGAGGTTGAGCAGCAGGGCGCCGAGCAGGGCCAACAGACCAAGGCTGAAGCTCCGTTCCACCGGCGGGCCTTGGCGGGAGATTTGCCCCCACCACCAGCCCAGCAGCACCAGGGCAGGGACCTGGCTGGCGCCGCCCAGGTTGAGGGCGTCCAGCATCAAACCCAGGGCAAAGCCCGCCAGAGCCCCGGAAACGGGACCATCCACCAAGGCCCAGGGCAGCAGCCAGAGCACGGCCCAGGAGGGGGACACCCCCGCCAACTTGAGCAACCCCGGGGAGGCCATCGCCAGCAGGGGAACGGCCAGGGCCGAGGCGAGGCACCAGGGCTGATGGGAGAGCCGCGCCATGGTTCAGCGGGAGGAGTTCAGAATCACCTGCACCCCATCGACCGCTTCCACGGGGGCACTGAGCTGGACGACCGCCTCAGGTGCCGGCACGGCTTTGTCGTTGATCGCCTGAATCACCCCGACGGTGATGTTGGGGGGCACCAGGGTGCTGGCCGGCGACGTGACCACCACATCCCCCGGACGCACCTGGGGATCCTTCTCCAGGAAGCGCAGCACCGGCCGGGCGGTGCCCACTCCGGTGAGCAAGCCATGGCGCTGGGTGCGGCCCACCCACACCCCCACATGGCTGCTGGTGTCCGTGAGCAGGGTGACCCTCGCGGTGATGGGGGTGACGCTGGCCACCCGACCCAACAACCCTCCCGGGGCCAGCACCGCGTCGCCGGGGTGGATGCCCTGCAGTTCTCCCCGCCCGATCAGCAGCTGCTGCCACCAGCCCCCAGGCTCCCGGGAGATCACCGGTGCCATCAGCAGCTGTGGATGGGCGTGGCTGAGATCAAGCAGGGTGCGCAGGCGCCGGTTGTCCTGCTGCAGCTGGGCCAGCTGGGTTTGGTCGGAGAGCTTCTGGGCCGACTGCAGCCATTCCTGCTGGGCCGAGCCAGGCCAGAAAGGGGCGCTGAGCAGGGCATAGAGCTCGCTCAGGAAGGCCCCCTTGCTGAGGCGGATGCCCGCCAGCGCCAGCAGCAACAGCAACCAGGGCCAACCCTGAACCAGCAGCCGCGGCGAGGGGACGCGGAAGGAGCGTCCGGGGGGCATCGGGATCAGGTAGTGGTGCGGGAGAACTCAGGGGTGTCCAGCACCCGCTCCAACCGTTTGTAGTCCTCCAACACACAGCCACAGCCGTTGACCACGCAGAGCAGGGGGTCCTCGGCGATGTGGGTGAGGATGCCGGTCTCGTGGCTGATCAGGTCGCTGATGCCACGCACGAGGGCACCGCCGCCGGCGAGCATGATGCCGCGATCGACGATGTCGGCCGCCAATTCGGGTGGGGTGCGCTCCAGGGTGCGCTTGACCGCCTCGACGATCACGTTGAGGGGTTCAGCCATCGCCTCTCGGATGTCGCCGGCGCGCACATTGATCGTGCGGGGCAGGCCCGAGAGCAGGTGCAGACCACGCACGTCCATGGAGGTGTTGTCGTGGCCGTCGTCAGGGAAGGCCGAGCCGATCCGGATCTTGATGTCTTCCGCCGTGCGCTCGCCCACCACCAGGTTGTGCACCTTCTTGAGGTAGACGCCGATGGCCTCGCTGAGTTCATCGCCGGCCACCCGCACCGACTCACTCAGCACGGTGCCGCCGAGGCTCAGCACGGCCACTTCGGTGGTGCCACCACCGATGTCGACGATCATGGTGCCAACAGGTTCGGTGACGGGCAGGCCCGCACCGATGGCAGCCGCCACGGGCTCATCGATCAGGTGGACCTCGCGGGCACCGGCCAGGCCGGCCTCCCGCACGGCCCGCCGCTCCACACCGGTGACGCCGCTAGGGATGCCGATCACCAGCCGGGGGGCAACGATGCCGCGGCCCTCGTTGCCCTTCTGGATGAAGGACTTGATCATCTGCTCGGCGGCGTCGAAATCGGCGATGACGCCATCGCGCAGGGGCCTCACGGCCCGGATGTTGCCCGGGGTGCGGCCGAGCATCAACTTGGCCTCATCCCCCACCGCCAGGGGAACCCCCTTCTCAAGATCGAGGGCCACCACGGAAGGCTCCTGCAGCACGATGCCCTTGCCGGAGACGTACATCAGGGTGTTGGCCGTTCCCAGATCGATGCCGATGTCGCGGGAGAGCTGGAAACGTCGGAAGAACACGGGGGACCCACCAGGACGGTGAATCATAGGAGTGGCTGCCGAAGCCCCTTCAGCGGCCTCTGGGAACCCCGACCTGGTACAGCCGCCAGAAAGGGTGGAACTCCTTGAACGAAGCGCCCCAATCGGTTGGCGCATCATTGATCCATCACAACCAAGGAGACAACGCCATGGGCGTCAATTCCGTCACTCTCGTCGGCCGGGCCGGCCGCGACCCCGAAGTGCGCTACTTCGAATCCGGCAGTGTCGTGGCCAATCTCACCCTGGCGGTCAACCGCCGCGGCCGCGACGAGGAGCCGGACTGGTTCAACCTCGAAATCTGGGGCAAACAGGCCCAGGTTGCCGCTGACTACGTCCGCAAGGGATCCCAGCTGGGGATCATCGGCTCGTTCAAGCTCGACCGCTGGACCGACCGGACCACCGGCGAAGAGCGCAGCAAACCCGTGGTCCGGGTGGACCGACTGGAGCTGCTGGGTTCGAAGCGGGATGCCGAGTCGTCCAGCGCCTACGGCGAAGGGGGCGGTGGCTTTGGGGGCGGCTCCCCCAGCGAGGAGGAAGTGCCGTTCTGAGGTCAGGGGCAGTCCTTGGGGTCGGACAGCCTCCTAGTGGCCCGTCCGGCTCTTCCGCCAGGTGCGCAGCCCCAGCCAGGCCACCGCAGCAGCGGCGGCCACGATCAACAGCACTTTGATCGCCTTCGAAACGGGTTCGATCCAGTGCTCCACCTGGCTATAGCTCTCCCCGAGTGCTAGGCCCGCCAGGGTGAGCAACAGGGTCCAGATCAGGCTGCCGGCCGTGGTCCAAATCAGAAACGGACCGATGGGCATCAGTTCGATGCCCGCCGGTACGGAGATGAGGGTCCGGATGCCAGGCACAAGTCGCCCCCAGAACACCAGGGCAATGCCATGGCGCGCAAACCAGCGGCGGCTGCGGGCCAGGTCCTCGGGGCTGATGCCAATCCAGCGGCCATGGCGCCGGAGCCAGCCCTCAAGCCGCTCCTCATTGACCAACCGGCCCACCCCGTACCAGGGAAGGGCCCCGAGCACCGTGCCCAGCAGGCCCGCCAGCACCACGGGCACCAGGGCGAGCTGCCCCTGCTGCACATAGAACCCCCCCAGGGGCATGATCAGCTCCGAGGGGATCGGCGGGAACAGATTCTCCAGGAACATGGCGGCGAAGATCGCCCCGTACCCCAGCCAAGGATTGGCCTCCACCGCAGAACCAATCAACTGGGGCAATTGCTGGACCAGTTCCGTCAACCCCATCCGCTGGCTTCAACTCAGACGTCGCTGAGTCTTCCATGGCGGCGGCGATCAACCTCCCCAGGCCATAAAAAAGCCCGGCCATCCGGCCGGGCTAGGGATCCCCTCACTCGGGAGGTTCAGTAGCGGTAGTGCTCGCTCTTGTAGGGCCCTTCCACCGGCACGTTGATGTAGGCGGCCTGATCGGAGGTGAGCTCGGTGAGTTTGACGCCGATCTTCTCGAGGTGAAGACGGGCGACCATCTCATCGAGATGCTTGGGCAACACGTACACCTCCTTGCCGTACTGATCACCCTTGCTGAACAGCTCGATCTGGGCCAGCACCTGGTTGGTGAAGGAGTTGGACATCACGAAGCTGGGGTGGCCGGTGGCGCAGCCCAGGTTCACCAGGCGACCCTCGGCCAGCAGAATGATCTTGTTGCCGGACGGCAGGATGATGTGGTCCACCTGGGGCTTGATGTTGTCCCAGGTGTACTGCTTGAGCGAGGCCACATCGATCTCGTTGTCGAAGTGGCCGATGTTGCAGACGATCGCCTGATCCTTCATCTGGATCAGGTGCTCATGGCGGATCACCCTGAAGTTGCCGGTGGCGGTCACGAAGATGTCCACATCGCCCACCACCTCATCGAGGCGCACCACGCGGTAGCCCTCCATCGCCGCCTGCAGGGCGCAGATCGGATCAATCTCAGCGATCATCACGATCGCACCAAGGCCCCGCAGCGACTGGGCTGAACCCTTGCCCACGTCGCCGTAGCCCATCACCAGAGCCACCTTGCCGGCCACCATCACATCGGTGGCGCGCTTGATGCTGTCGACCAGGGATTCGCGGCAACCGTAGAGGTTGTCAAATTTGCTCTTGGTGACCGAATCGTTGACGTTGATGGCCGGGAAGGGCAGCTCGCCGCTCTTCTGCAGCTGATAAAGACGGGCAACGCCGGTGGTGGTCTCTTCGGTGACGCCTTGGATGGTGGCGTGGATACGGGAATAGAAGCCGGGCTGGGCGGCGAGCTTTTGGCGGATCGAGTTGAAGAGGGCGGTTTCTTCTTCGTTCGAAGGGTGATCAAGAACGGAGAGATCGCTCTCAGCCTTGGTGCCCAGAATCACAAGGCCGGTGGCGTCGCCGCCATCGTCCAGGATCATGTTAGGGGTGCCGCCATCGCCCCACTCGAGGATGCGGTGGGTGAAGGCCCAGTATTCATCGAGTGTTTCGCCCTTGTAGGCGAACACGGGAACGTTGGCCGCGGCGATCGCGGCGGCGGCGTGGTCCTGAGTGGAGAAAATGTTGCAGGAGGCCCAGCGCACCTCGGCGCCGAGGGCCACCAGGGTCTCGATCAAGACCGCGGTCTGGATCGTCATGTGCAGCGACCCGGCGATTCGGGCCCCCGCCAGGGGCTTCTCGGCGCCGTATTTCTCCCGCAGGGCCATCAGGCCGGGCATCTCGGTTTCGGCGATCGCGATCTCCTTGCGGCCGAAGTCGGCCAGGCCGATGTCGGCGATCACGTAGGACGTGGTGACCTGCAGGGCAGGCGAGCTGGGGGCGGCAACCATGGGGTTCGCGGCAATGTGGATGGACTTGGGGTGTTGGGCCGATGAAATCGGCGGTGAGGGTGCGATCGGAACGGCAACCCCCCCAGGGAAAGCCTGGGGCCTGGGAATATCTGCAGAGACGCCGAGGCTTCGGGCTCGCTTAAGGCGAATCTACAGGGATGGACCAGAGCAACGTGTTCCTCGCCGATGCGGCCGCCACCCTGGCGCTGGGCCAGTCCCTGGCCGCCGAGTTACGGGGTAGGCCCAACCTGGAGCGCCTGCTGTTGCTGCGGGGGCAACTGGGGGCCGGCAAGACCTCCTTGGTGCAAGGTCTGGCTTTGGGCCTGGGCATCGAGGAGCCGATCACCAGCCCCACCTTCGCCCTGGCCCAGCACTACGCCGGCCAGCTCGATGGCGAAGTCACCCACCTGATCCATCTGGATCTCTACCGACTGGAGGGCCGCGCCGCCGCCGACCTGTTCCTGCAGGAGGAGGAGGAGGCCCTGGCCCAGGGGGCCGTGCTGGCGGTGGAGTGGCCGGAGCGGCTGGGATTCGAGCCCGCCGGCGCCCTGGCGCTGGATCTGGTGATGGAGGGGGAGGGGCGGCGGGCCCGTTGGATCAGAACCCTCTGAGGGTCGAGCGCTGGGCCAGAAACGCCTGCACCTCCGCTTCGCTGGGCTGGGGATCGATCGCCCCGGCCCCCTGACAGACCAGGGCACCGCAGGCACTGGCGAAGGCCATGGCCTGGCGCACCCGGCCAGGTTCGGCGCCGCTGAGCAGCTCCGGTTCGGCGCAGATCCGATGCAGGAGGCCCGCCAGGAAGGCATCCCCCGCTCCGGTGGTGTCCACCACCTCCACGGTCCAGGGGTCCGCCGTGCCCCCATGGCCCCCCAGCCACCAATGCAAGGGGCCGCCGCCATCGGTGATCACCACGGCGGGCCGCTGGGGCAAGCCGGCCTGAATTCGTTGCGGATCCCGCGTGGCGAAGAGCCACTGGGCCTCCTCGGCCGCCAGTTTCAGCAACCGCACCTGGTCCAGCAGCGGCCCCATCGCCTCCAGGGCCGCTGGGGACGGACCCGACCCCACAGATGCCTGGGCATCCCAGAACGTGGGGCGCCAGTTCACATCCAGGGCGATGGCCACGCCGTTCTGGGCCGCCCGTCCAAGGGCCAGTTCCAGGGCCTGGAGCGAGGCCGCGCTGGCCAGGGGGATCGTGCCCACCAGCAGCCAGGCGGCCTGGGGCATCAGCCGCTCCAGAGGTTCGGCCAGCTCCTCAGCGGCGAAGGCCTGGTCAGCGAAACCAGCGCCCCGATCACCGGCGAAGCCCTGGAAACAGCGCTCACCACAGGCATCGCGCCGCACCAGCACCACCCGGCTGGGTCGCTCCCTATCCCACTGCAGGGCGGAGACATCCACCCCCCGCAGCTCGAACAGGGAATGGAACGCGGCGCCGATGGAGTCCCGCCCCAGCCGGCCCAGGAAGGCCGCCGGCGTGCCGAGGCGGGCGAGGGCACAGGCCACGTTGGCGGGCGCTCCACCGAGGCGGTCATCGAGTTGATGAGAGGGGGCGCTGGCCGGATCCCCACCCGGCGGCCCCAGGCGGTCCACCAGGGCCTCACCGAAACACAGCACCATCAGGCCGTCGCGGCAGTGTCCCCAGGTTGATCAGCAGAGGCACCCGCGGATGGCAGCCCAAGCCTCTCCCTTAGCGCCGCCATGATGCGGGCATTGGCGGCCGGGAAGGGATAGTCGCCAAGGCGATCGGGCTCCACCCAGCGCACCTGTTGACTGGCCAGGGGCTGGGGTTCGCCGGACAGCCAGCGGCAGAGATGCACCACGAAGCGCAGCCGCTTGTGGCTGTAGGCGTGCTCCAGGGTGAGGAGTTCCTCGCCAACCGCCACCTCGATCGCAAGCTCCTCGCGCAGTTCGCGCCGGATCGTTGCGGCGATCGCCTCGCCGGGCTCCTGCTTGCCACCGGGAAACTCCCAAAGGCCCCCCAGCAGGCCCTCGTTGAGGCGCTGGTCGATCAACACCCGGCCGACCGAATCGAGCACCACCCCCACGCCGATCACCTGGAAGGGGAGGGGGCGGGGGGCTTCGACCACGGGGAACGCCTGGGGGCTTCCGGCAGCGTAGGCAGCACACCAGTCCCGCCAGGGACAGCGCCCACAGGCGGGGTTCCGGGGAGTGCAGACGGTGGCCCCCAGGTCCATCAGGGCCTGGTTGAAGTCCCGGGGACGGTGCGGATCAAGCAGTTCGCCGCTGAGGCGCCAAAACAGCCGCCCCTGGCGGCGGGGCGGAACTCCGAAGGCCAGCAGCCGCGCCAGTACCCGCTGCACGTTTCCATCCAGGATCGGCAGCGGCAGATCGAACGCCGACGACAGCACACTGCCGGCGGTGCTGCGGCCGATGCCCGGCAAGGCCAGCCAGCCCTCCAACGTGCGGGGCCAGGGATCCGCAGTGGGCCCACGGAGATCCACCGCCTCGCTGAGGTGCTGGGCCGACGCATGCAGCCTGCGGGCGCGGGAGTAATAGCCAAGCCCCTGCCAAAGCAGCAGCACGTCGTGGAGTTGGGCCGCCGCCAGGGCCTGGAGATGGGGGAAGGCGTTCATCCAGCGCCGCCAGTAGGGGAGCACCACCTCGAGCCGGGTCTGCTGGAGCATCACCTCGGCGGTCCAGATCGGGAAGGGGTCAAGGATCTCCCCTGGGGCGGGCCGCTGGCCTGAGGCAGTGAGCTTCCAAGGCAGGTCGTGGCGGCCATGGAGCTGCCACCACTCCAGGAGTGCGCCCCGCAGGACCGGCGCGATGCCTGTCAGCATCGGCTCAGGCGACAAGGGGGAGACAGCGGCGGAGAGCGACCGGGAAGCGGCCGTCCCACCCCCAGCACGATTCAGCCAGGCCATGGCAGCGCCACCAAGGAGCCTGGCGGGGACGCGCCCACCGGGATGGAGCTTTCAAGGCTTGGTGTGACCGCCGTGCGCCTGACACCGGGTGAGGAGCTGCTGGCGGATCGCCCTTGCCTGGACACCAGCACTCTTCTCGATTAGGCGCCCGTCTGCTGCAGGGCAGCAATGGAGCCGTCCGCCTCAATCGCCCGAACCACAAACGCGCCCTCAACCCCCTTGAGCTGCACGTCCTGGGCTGGCCCGATCCGAAGCCCATCGCGATCGATGAGCTGCTCAGCCACGGCCTGGGACACCAGCAGAGGGGATCCGAGCAGCTTGGTCTGCCCTTCCAGTCGACTGGCAATGTTCACCGTGGCGCCAACCAGGCCGAATCTCAGATCATCGCTGGGGCCCACCTTGCCCACAATCACCGGTCCGACATGAATGCCGACACCGATGCGCAAGGGCACTCCGAAATCCTGCTCAATGACCCTGGACAGCACCTCGATGCGTTCCATCATCTCCAGGCCTGCATCCACGGCCTGGCGGCAGGCCAACCGAGGGTCGGTCTCCAAACCAAATACCGCACTGATTTCATCACCCACAAAGAGATTGACCTGGCCGCCGTGTTTGACAATCACCTGCTTGAGAGCGGTGAAATAACGGTTGAGGATATAGATCACATCAAACGCGGAAGAGGATTCCGTGATCGGAGTGAAGTTACGCATGTCGGCGAACAACACAGCCAGTGAACGGATCTGACCCAGGCCTTCCTGCTTCTCTAGCCTTCTCTGGTGCTTCCTCTCCTGCGGGGGAGTGATCAAACGCTTTATGGTTACAGGGCCCGCGCCCACGATTCGCGTGGTGCAAGCAAGCCGCACATGGTCAGGCCAGCCGCGCTTGGTGGCCATCAAGGACTCGGCGTCACTTCGCGCCGTGAGTTGATCAAGGCCTTCCACCACTTCCACCCGGCAAGTGGAACAGATGCCATTGCCGCCGCACGCTGAAACGGTTGGAATCTCCGCGGCGAGAGCAACCTCCATCAAGCTGGACTGGGGTGGGTACCAGGGGCATGACAGAGCCGCGCAGTCAAAGGTGATGCCCATCGCAGTGGAGAGCGGCGGGCTCAGCCTGCCACGTAGGCCTCGACGCTGGCGCTCAGGCGCCGCAGGCTGATGAGGCCGTCCCGTTCCAGGTTGCGCACCCGGTCGCGGCTCATGCCGATGATGCGGCCAATGCCGGTGAGGCTCATGGGCTCCTCCACATCGATGCCGTAGCGCATCTTCAGCACCCTGCCCTGGAGTTCGGGCAGTTGCTCCAGAAGGGCCCGCATGTCACCCCGCAGGCACTCCCCATCCACGGCCTCCTCGGGCAACATGCCGTCCCCCTGGAGCAGATCCAGCAGTTCGGTGTCCTCACCGTCGCCCACCTTCATCTCCAGGCTCACGGGCTGGCGGGCCCGGCAGAGCAGGTCCTTGACCTCCTCCTCGGGCAGCTCCAACGCCACCGCCAGCTCGCTGAGGGTGGGGGTGCGTCCCAGCTCCTGGCTCAACTCCCGCTGGCCCTTCTTGAGTTTGTTGAGGGTTTCGGTGATGTGGATCGGCAGGCGGATCGTGCGGCTCTTCTCGGCGATCGCCCGGGTGATCCCCTGGCGGATCCACCAATAGGCATAGGTGGAGAACTTGTAGCCGCGGGTGGGATCGAACTTCTCCACGCCCCGCACCAGGCCGATGGTGCCCT
>Ga0194062_1000655_pt1 | contig 14553 bp, 12 predicted proteins | sample SepL2225m_MetaG_FD_155481 | JGI IMG/M metagenome (GOLD analysis project Ga0194062, IMG submission 155481) | Anoxic zone freshwater microbial communities from boreal shield lake in IISD Experimental Lakes Area, Ontario, Canada - Sep2016-L224-25m | ecosystem: Environmental > Aquatic > Freshwater >... | reverse complement strand
AAATAGCTACATCGGAAGTCCCACCGCCGATATCAACCAGTACTACGCCTGCTTCCTTTTCATCTTCACTTAAAACGGCATCAGCTGAAGCAATAGGCTCCAGGATAAGTTCAACTACCTCAAGTCCGGCCTTTCGCACACATTTGTAAATGTTCTTCGCCGCTGCCGTCTGCCCGATGATGATATGGAAGTTGGCTTCGAGCAAACGCCCGTTCATGCCTTTTGGCTTGGATATTCCAAATTCGCCGTCAATGCTGAATTCCTGAGCTATCACATCAAGGATTTCCTCCCCAGGATTCATATTCAGGTTGTACATGCTGTTACACAACTTATCGATATCCTCCTGACTGATCTCGGTATCGAAATTTTCCCTGATCATACTTCCCCTGTGTTGAAGGCTCTTGATATGCTGGCCTGCTATACCAACGTTAACATACTTGATGTCGACACCCGATTTGGCGGAAGCTGCGGCAATCGCTTCACGTATCGACTGAACCGTATTTTCAATATTGGCAACGACCCCTCGTTTTACACCGATGCTGGGGACCTTTCCATAGCCAAGGATCTCAATTTTTCCATGTTCGTTTTTACGCCCTACAATGGCAGCGATTTTTGTTGTCCCAATGTCGAGACCAACGATGATTCCTGAGTTTTTCATATTCTACTGAATTTTTGAACAGATCACTTGATTACTGTATTTTATGTTGATATAATTGTATTTATTCCATCCCATCACATTCAGTCCCCTTGCATAAAAAGCCAGGAGTTTTTTAAATTTCCGGTCAATGTCTTCAGCCCGCCCCAGAAGGATCACCTGATTGCCGACTTTTGGCACCAGCTCAAATTCAAGTGAGGGAGTCACAAAGATCTGGTCGATCTCAGCTTTCAAAAAGCGGTCACGGTTAATGTATAAAGCGAGTTTATAAAGGTCAAACAGAAGCGTGTCGGCCGGCTCAAGAGTGTCGCCCATCATCGGTGTTTCTATTCTGAAGTTCTTGTTAGCCAAATAGGAGTGGGCGATATTCCCGCTGGCGACAAGTACCCTGGCAGGAACGAAGGGATTAGGCGGCAGAAGCCTTCCTGAGCCATCAATATAAAACGTCTCGTTTTTGCTGTTGATGATACGGATCAAAGGCTCTCTTTGCTTGACTTCTACGAAAATGTTGCCGTCGAGGCCTTCATATATATGAACGTTTTCGACATAGGCCTGTAACCTGATCGAACGCTCTATCTGCCGTATGTTTACCCATCCCATCGGTTTGCCGCTGATTTTTCCTGTTTTTCTGCGGATGATGGAATCGATATCTTCTTTCATAACCAGCTTGTCGGCCTTTCCGTAATCCATGGTGATGTAAATCCTTTTGCAAGGCCTGTAATATTGTTCGAAACTTGTAAAACCCACCAGGGTGCAGGCTCCGGCAACAAGCAAAACCCAAATAGCAGCAAAGGTTATTTTCCAGATCTTCTTCATTTCTCAAATGCTCTCCTGATGGGTGTTATATACTGGTCTATATCACCTGCACCCAGGGTGATCAAAACCGATGGTTTCAGTCTTTTCAGGCAGCTTATCAGCTCAGCTTTTTCAATGATCAGTTTATTCTTCGATTTAAGTTTTTTCAAAATCATCTCACTGCTGACTCCCTCTATGGGTTTTTCCCTTGCAGGATATATGTCAAGCAAAACAACCTCATCGAGAAGATCGAGACTCCTGGCGAATTCCATGAACAGATCGCGGGTGCGTGAATACAGATGGGGCTGGAATACGCCTGTGATCCTTTTTCCCGGGTACATCTCTTTAACAGCTTCTATACAAGCTCTCAGCTCCTCAGGATGGTGGGCGTAATCGTCAATATATACGAAACCACGTCTTTTTACCTGAAAGTCAAATCTTCTTACAACTCCCTGGAAAGATTTAAGGGCTTTGGCGATCTGCCTGGAGTTCAGACCCAGCAGGAAGGCTGCCGAGCATGCTGCAACTGCATTTTCAAGATTAAAAAGTCCGGGCAATCCCAGTGTGAGATTCTTCCATACGTCATTCGGACTGCAGAAATCAAAGTGGTAAACACCATTACGTATAAAAGTACCGGCGGCTTTAAATGTTTTTGATCCGGTTGGAGCCGGAATTTTCCTGTCATCAGGAGAATAGGAAAATACATTGTAAGAAGAGCTCTTTTTTGGTTTGACCTTTACTCCTGTTTTCAGTATCAATGACCCGCCTTTTTTTATTCTCCCTGTGAATTCCACGAATGAAGCGACCATCTTTTCATGGGTACTGTAGATGTCGAGATGGTCGGCATCGGCTGATGTGATGATGGCTATATCGGGTGAGAGGGTGAGGAAAGACCGGTCGAATTCATCGGCCTCGACAACACAAACAACGGGTTCTGAACCTGATGTCTCAATCAGGAAGTTAGTCCCGTAGTTCTTTGAGACCCCCCCAAGGAAAGCAAGGTGAGGTATCCCCGCTGTTTTCAGCGTATGTGCAATCAGCGCCGATGTAGTGGTCTTGCCATGAGTGCCGGCTACGGCTATGGTGAAATATTTGGAGGAGATCATTCCCAAAACTTCCGAACGTTTCATCATCTTCAGCTTCTTTTCCAGGATGAACCTATATTCTTTATGGTCTGAGGGGATGGCAGGAGTGTAAATAACAAGTTCGGTATCGTGAGGAATGAGATCAGGATTCTCGTCATAGTGTATGTCCATGCCTTCGCTCCCGAGCTGCTTCGTAAGAGGAGTGGGGGTTTTGTCATACCCGCTGACCTTCGAGCCCAGGTAAAGGAAATACCTTGCCAGGGCGCTCATTCCGATACCGCCTATCCCCAGAAAATAAACCGATGAAATCTCTCCGGCTCTCATGCGTAGTTCTTCCTTTTTTCGATTAATTCAAGTGCTACCGATGCGATCCTTTCAGCTGCATCCCATACGGCCATAGCCCCTATGTTCCTCATTAGTCCTTCCTGCAAAGCCTTATCGGCAATAAGCCGTTCAAGCTCCGGCCCGAGTTTTCCGGCAGACTCCTGATCTTTTACCAGGATGGCAGCTCCCTTATTTGAAAGCGCCATTGCATTCTTTGTCTGATGGTCTTCGGCCACATTGGGCGAGGGCACCAGGATGACCGGCCTGCCTGCTACACATAGTTCAGAGATGGCGATAGCCCCGGCTCTCGAAATCACAACATCGGCGACCTGATACGCCAGGTCCATACGGTCAATAAAGGCATGAAGATGTACGCTGCATTTCCCTGCCGGGAAGCCGGCCGAATCGAGTTCCGATCTCAGCGGTCCATAATAGTACTTTCCACACTGCCACAGCCACTGTACCGCTCCATCCGGATGACCCGATTTTACACAGTTCAGCACACTCTGGTTAATAGTCCCCGCCCCAAGGCTGCCGCCAAGGATCAGGACCGTGGTCTTTGCATCCGAAAGTCCAAAAACCTTCAATCCTTCATTCCTTCCATCCTTCCATCCTTCCATCCTTCTGTCCTTCAATCCTTCATTCCTTCCATCCTTCCATCCTTCCATCCTTCTGTCCTTCAATCCTTCTATGTCCTTACGTATCGGATTTCCTGTAAAGACCAGCTTCTCCTTAGGGAAATACTTTTCCATTCCCTCGTAGGCCACACAGATTTTCCTGACCTTGCCGGCCAACATGCGGTTGGTGATACCCGGGAAAGAATTCTGTTCCTGTATAAGGGTAGGGATATTCATGGCAACGGCAGTACGTAACACAGGGCCGCTGGCATAACCTCCAACTCCGATCACGACATCGGGAGCAAAACCCGAAACAAGTTTCCTCGCCCTGATCATGCTACCGGCCAGCTTGAAAGGAAAGACCAGGTTCTTCCAGGTCAGCCTTCTCTGAAATCCTGCAATGGCAAGACCTTCGATACGGTAACCTGCCGCAGGTACCTTTTCCATCTCGAGCTTTCCTTTGGCTCCGATAAACAGGATCTCAGCCCCTGACTGCATTGCCCTGATTGCATTTGCAATAGCAATAGCCGGGAACACATGACCCCCTGTACCTCCGCCGCTGATGATGATCTTTGTCATTTTACTATTTACTTAAACGGGAACCAGTTCCGAAATCTCTCTGTTGCCATGATCGGTCAGTATTTCGACCTCAGTGCCATTTTTTGTAGCTATATCGGTCATTCTGCTTATACTCAATATAATCCCAATGGCAATACTGGTAAACCAGATAGAAGTACCTCCCATACTGATCAGGGGCAGGGTTTGCCCTGTCACAGGGAAGAGGTTTACCGCGACCGCCATATTGATCATAGCCTGGAATACCATGCTGAATCCTATCCCCAGGGAAAGCAGGGCCCCGAAATTGCCCTGGCATTTACCCGCTATCCGGATCACACGGAAAAATAAAATCAGGTAAAGAAGCATCACGAAAATTCCCCCTATCAAGCCGTATTCTTCTATGATGATTGCAAAAATGAAGTCAGAATACGGATGAGGAAGGAAATTGCGCTGGGTGCTCTTACCGGGTGATTTTCCGAAAACGCCTCCCGATGCAATAGCAATCTTGGCCTGGTCGACCTGATACGTTGCATCAGCGCTGGCCTTTTCATCATTAATGAAATGTTCCACACGTTTCACCCATGTTTCCCCCCTGGGAAACAGATGTGGAAAAACGATCGCGATCACAAAGATCATCACTACAGAGACAATTCCCAGCCCGATCAGCGAGAAAATATACTTCAGACTGATACGGCCGATGAACATCAGTACCAGGCAAGTGACGAATAAAATTGCAGCGGTGGAAAAATTGGCCGGCAAAATAAGTATAGTTACAGCAATTAGAGGAAGTATCACAGGCAGGAAGCCTTGCCGGAAGTCTTCAACGAGCTCCTGCTTTTTGCTTAACACACGGGCCAGGTACATGATAAGAAACAACTTGGCCATATCGGAACTCTGGAAGGTGAGATTCACAATAGGGACGGTGAGCCAGCGGTTGGCTTCATTCAGATTGGTTCCCGAAACCAAAGTAAAAGCCAAAAGCGGCAAGGTGATGATGAGTCCGATCTGGGATATCCTTGAGAAATACGTGTATTTGATAAGATGTGTGAAGTACATCAGCCCGAAGCCAAGACCAAGGATAAACAGGTGTTTCATCAGATAGTACTCGGTGTTCCCATGCTGTTTTTTATAGGAGAGGGTGCCGGTTGAGCTGTACACGGCGAGCAATGAGAAAATGGACAATATGAATACTACAATCCAGATTACCTTATCTCCTTTGATATTCTTAAAGATGCCTGCCATGATGATTTTCTTAAAGATCTTTTACTGCTTTTCTGAAAGCTACTCCTCTTGCTTCATGATCTGTAAAAATCGCATCCTCCCTGCATCCGGGTGAGAACAAAGCGGCATCGCCTTTTCTTCCCAGATAATATGCGGCTTCTACTGCTTCAGCCATACTGAAAGTATCGGCTATAGGGATTTCCAGATTGCTGAAAGTTTCATGAATGGCTTCATTTTCGGGGCCCAGGCAAATAATGGCCTTGACTTTCTTCTCCACTACTGATCTGAGGAACTTCATATCCTCATGGGAATTTCCTCCTCCGGCTATCCATATAACCGGCTTTGACATTGTTTCCAATGCGAACCATGCGCCGTTAAGGCTTACCGACATAGAATCGTTGATGAATTCAATGCCATGGATGTTGGCGACGAATTCCAGCCTGTGTTCGGTGTTGCCGAAATCGCTGAACCACTCCCTGAAACAGGCTTTACGGGCCTCACGGATGCGTCCTGAGACCGTTGCGGCCAGATTCTCGTAGATGTTTGTGTTTCCTTGTAATGCCAGGGATTCTAATGTCATAGTATTTGGTTTTAATGATATTGTTTAATTCATTTTCGCTACCTCGCTACCTTATCTTCAGCGTCACAATAGTCAGCACCGCGAGCATGATCCCGACGATCATGAAACGCATCACGATCTTCGCCTCATGGTATCCTAGTTTCTGATAATGATGGTGGAGAGGCGACATCTTAAAGATCCTCCGCCCTTCTCCGAATTTTCGTTTCGTGTATTTGAAATAACTTACCTGCATCACAACCGATAGATTCTCAACCAGGAAGATCCCGCAGAATATCGGGATCATGATCTCCTTGCGGATGATGATAGCGAAAACAGCAATGATCCCCCCCAGGGCAAGACTGCCGGTATCGCCCATGAATACCTGGGCAGGGTAGGAGTTGTACCACAGAAAACCTATGCAGGCTCCTACAAAGGCCGCGATATATATCGCCAGCTCACCGGTATTCGGAATATACATGATGTTAAGGTAATCGGCGAAATTCGTATTACCGGAGACATATGCCAGTACCCCTAATGTCACTCCTATGATAGCCGAGGTCCCGCTCGCGAGCCCGTCAAGTCCGTCGGTGAGATTAGCCCCGTTCGATACAGCGATGATGATGAAGATGATGACAGGGATGAATATCAGCCAGGTGTAATTCTTCGCCGAGGGGCAGATCCAAGAAATAAGCCAGCTGTAGTCGAACTCGTTGTGCTTGATGAACGGAATTGTGGTTTTTGTCGATTTTATTTCATTCTTCGAGAACGGACTGATCCTCTCCGATGCGTTTTCTACCTTGAAAATATCCTGGGAAGCAACATAGGCCTGGTTTTTCGTCTTTTCCCTGATCACTACCTTGTCGCTGAAATACATGGTAAATCCCACAAGAAGACCCAGCCCGATCTGGCCAAGAACCTTGATCTTTCCGGGCAGTCCTTTCTTATCCTTCAGGAACACCTTGATATAGTCGTCAAGGAAGCCGATAAGGCCAAGCCATATGGTCGCCACCAGGATCAGGATGATATAGATGTTCAACAGCTTTGCAAATAGCAGGGTCGGAATCAATATCGCCGCAAGGATGATCAGTCCGCCCATGGTCGGTGTACCCTGCTTTGATTTCTGTCCTTCAAGTCCGAGGTCCCTCACAGTTTCCCCTACCTGCTTACGGCGAAGAAATCCGATAAGCGACTTCCCGATGATCAGTGAAATAAACAGAGATGTGATCAACGCAAAAGCAGCTCTGAATGAAATATACTGGAACATCCCGGCGCCCGGGAAGCTGAACGCTTTGTGCAGCCATGTAAACAGATAATATAACATAGGCTATTACGGTTTTAGTAAAAATGCTTCTCTCACAACTTCACGGTCATCAAATTGATATTTGACCCCTTTGATCTCCTGGTATGTCTCATGTCCCTTTCCGGCGATCAGGATAATGTCGTTTTCCCTGGCAATAGTCACCGCGGTTTTTATTGCCTGCCTGCGGTCGGCGATCACAAGCACCTTCCCTGAATCGGCATTCTCAATGCCTTTCATCATATCGCCTAATATGACATCCGGATCTTCATCCCTGGGGTTATCGGAAGTCAGGATAAGCTGGTCGCTCAACCTGGCTGCGATTCGTGCCATGACCGGCCTTTTCGTGGTATCGCGGTTCCCCCCGGCGCCTGCTACTGTAATTAGTTTTTCATTATGCTGGCGGATATCGTTAATCGTTTCCAACACATTCTTCAGGGCATCCGGAGTATGCGCGTAATCTACCACGGCGGTGATATTCCCCGGTCCATGGATGTAATTGAACCGGCCGTCAACAGGAGTCAGGCGGCTAAGCTGGGTCAGGACCTCCTTGGGATCCTGGCCCAACAGCACCGCGCAGGCATACACCGATAAAAGATTGTATGCATTGAATGAACCTATGAGACGGAACCATACATGCTGGCCGTCGATGTTCAAATGCAGGCCCGAGAACTGGTTCTCCAGTATCCTGCAGTGATAATCGGCCATCGACGTCAGGCTGTATGAGAATGTTTTTGCCCTGGTGTTCTGGAGCATAATGGCAGCGTTTTTATCATCCTTGTTCACCAGAGCAAAGGCATCGTCGGGCAAACCATCAAAAAAACCCTTCTTAGCCTTGAGATATGCATCAAATGTCTTATGATAATCGAGATGGTCATGCGTGAGGTTTGAAAAGATCCCACCCCTGAACTTCAGTCCGGCTATGCGCTTCTGGTCCACCGCATGCGAACTCACTTCCATGAAACAGTATTCACAGCCTTCTTCGCACATCTCTGCAAGCAGGAGGTTTATCTGGATGGGGTCGGGTGTCGTATGAGTTGAAGGCACTTCCCGTAAATGCACCTGGTTGCGTATCGTACTCAACAAGCCGGACTTATACCCCATCTCTGTGAATAAACGGTGCAGGAGGGTGACTACGGTCGTTTTTCCGTTCGTACCGGTAATACCGATAAGCTGCAGTTTACGTGACGGATTACCAAAAAATGACGAAGCCATAACAGCAAGTGCCAGGGCGCTGTCGGCAACGGAGATCCATGTTAAACCGTCAGACATTTCCGAAGGAAAGGTCTCACAAATAATAGCTGAGGCTCCTTTTTCTATTGCCATGCCAATAAAACCATGACCATCGGAAACACTTCCCCTCACAGCAACAAACACATCACCGGGCCCGACCTGCCTTGAATCAAAACGGAGCGACCGTACCGAAATATCAGTATCACCCTTTGTTTGAAGGACCATATCAGACGGAAGGATCTGGCTCAGTTTGATCATGTCTGTGTTTTTGGTTTTGCTTTTGGTCCCTGAAGTTCAATGACTACCTGCATGCCTTTATTGATAAGAGTTCCTGCCTTTACTGACTGGCTCACGACCGAGCCTCTTCCAATGACTTCCACCCTGAGCCCCTTCTGTTCAAGAAGGAAAAGGGCATCACGAAGACCCATCCCGCTTACATCGGGCATCAGATTTCGGGAAACAGCTTCCGGGTATAACACAATCCGGTTTTCGGACGGAATAGCCTGTGCATAAACCGCTCTCATATCGACTTTGGTCACACTGTAGCCCAGGCCGTTGTAGGCTTCCAAGAGGTCGCCCTGAATACCGGTATGAGCCAGTGGCGTATGGCTGTTTACAGTATCTTTTTTGAACGGGAAGAGAATGTCATCCTGTTTTGCATATAACCTGTCGGAGATCTCCCTGAATACCGGGGCAGCCACCGCGCCTCCGTAATACTTTCCTTTTTTGGGATCTACTATGACCACCATCATCGTGTACCTGGGGTCATCCACGGGGAAGAAGCCGCAGAATGAACCTTTATACCTGACATTTCTGGTTCCCTGGTTGTACCCTCTGTTGTTTTGAGCGAGCTGGGCGGTGCCAGTCTTTCCGGCTATCCTGTATATCGGGCTTGCGATAGACGTGCCGGTGCCGCGGAGGACGACGCCTTCCATCAGGGTGAAGGCTTTCTGAACGGTCGCAGGAGAAACGACCTGGGGATTTAGCACCACAGGGCTGAAGGTTTTGACTGCGACGCCGTTCTTCAGTATCTCTTTTACGAAAAGAGGTTTGACCATCTTGCCTTTGTTCGCGATAGCGTTGTATAATGTAATAAGGTGGATGGGAGCCAGGGCAACTTCATATCCGTAGGCTATCCAGGGAAGTGAAAGGTCTGACCAGTATTTGCTTTTGGTATCCTTGATATAGGGCGGCCTTTCTCCTTCTATCTGCAGGTTCAGAGGCTTGTTCAACCCAAGCCGGTACAGTCCGTCGATGTATTTCTGAGGATCAGCCGCATAGTTGGCATAAATCATTTTGGCTGTGCCTGCATTCGAGGATTTTTCGAAGACCTGCTGGGCTGTGTAAACCGAGGAGATAGGCGGATGTGAATCCTGGATCTTATGACCGGAGAAATAGACAATACCATTCCCCACCTGTATCGGAGTGTTCAGCTCCACCTTGCCATCGTCCAGCGCAACCAGGAATGAGGCAAGTTTGAATGTCGAACCTGGTTCATTTGCCTCGGCAATGGCATAGTTGAACACCTCTTCATAGCTGCCCTTTTTCGTCCTCCCGAGGTTTACCATGGCTTTGACATACCCGGTCTTTACTTCCATCACCACAAGGCAGCCATGATCGGCGCTGTCGGCGATAAGCTCTTTCCTCAGGGCGGCTTCAGCCATGTCCTGAAGCTCAATGTCAATCGTGGTGACAATGTCAAGCCCGTTCTGAGGTTCTATCTGGCTCTCTATATCCACCGGCATCCAGTTGCTGCCGCCCGCACGGCGCATCATTCTCGACCCGCCTATACCCTCAAGTTCCTTTGTGAATTTTCCTTCCAGACCAACATATACTTTATTGTTGCCCTCCCCCTTCTCATATCCGATGATCCTGCGGGCAAGCGATTTGTACGGAAGCTCACGTTCCCACTGGGGGATCACAATAAGCCCGCCCTTGTATTTCCCTCTTTTAAAAATAGAAAACCGGCGGATCTTTTTCAGTTCGGGATAAGTCACGCCACGTTTTATCAGAAAAAACCTCTCCTGGTTCCTGCGGGCTTCCCATAACCTGTCTCTGATTTGCATAGGAGACCTGTCTTTCGACAGCGTTGCCAGGCTGAAAGCCAGCGAATCAACTCCGGCTTTAAACACCTCATCGGTAAGAGAATCGGCTAAAAGATCCATGCGGAGTTCGAAAATCGGGACCGAAACGGCAAGCAGAGTACCGTCGTCCGATAAGATGTTCCCCCTGATCGCATCAATCGGAAATACCTGCATCTCCTGCTTCTTAGCCATATCGAGCAACTCCTTCTTTTCGAAATTCTGAATGTAGAAAGCCCTTCCCAGAATAGCCAAACCAAAAAGCAGTATACCCAGGTAAACCAGGTAAACTTTTGTCAATATGCCTTTTCGGATATCCTGGGTCATCTGTTTGATGTTTGAATGGAATCGCCCGAGTAAAATATTTTATATGGAGGAATTACTGTTTCTTTCAAGCCCAGAGCCTGAGTCCTTTTGGTTAGTTCCGAAAGCTTGCTTTCAAACATGAGGCCCGACCTTGCTGTGATATATTCAAACCTCAACTCCTTCAGCTCCGTCTTTGTCCTTTCAATCTGTTTGTAAATCCTTTCGGTGTTGTATGTATTTGCGATATATAATAATGTAAGAACAGCGAGATAGATCACGAAAGGCACATTGTCGGTAACCGTTCTTTTCGACAGATAATCCCCGCCCAAAACATCCTGAACCCTTCTTCTGCCCTTATGTGACTTTTTAGCAGATTTGTCATCCGGGACTGCCTCCTTTTGGATTTTTTTCGGAGGTGCAGCAACAATTTCCTGAGGTGTGGTTCTTCCTGAAATGTCTTCCCATTCGGTCTCCACCGGATGTTCCCTCATTCTGTTTTCCCGTACTTCCGTCATTCTGTCAATCAGTCTTTTTTTTCCGCGACCCTAAGCCTCCCGCTCCTGGCCCTGCTGTTGATTTCAATTTCCTGTTCCCCGGCAACCACCGCCTTCCTTGTTATATTACTCCATGGCGAAAGCACATTGCCATAAAAGTCCTTCTTCAGCTCACCTTCGAAATTTCCGGTCCTGAAATAATTCTTTACCATCCTGTCCTCCAGGGAATGATAGCTGATCACCGCCAGCCGGCCTCCGGTTTTCAACACGTCGAGACACTGTTTTAAGAAGTCCTCAAGAACTTCCATCTCCTGGTTCACGGCAATGCGTAAAGCCTGGAAAACCTGGGCCAGGTACTTGTTTTCTTTTCCTCTTTCGGCGCAGGTTTTTGCAATAAGCACGAGTTCAGATGTGGAGCCGATTTCTTTCTCCTTACGGGCTTCAGTTATCCTTGAAGCAAGCTTTCTTGCATTGATGATCTCACCGTAGTTGCGGAAGATTTCAATCAGTTTCTCCTCCGAATATGTATTAATAATGGTATGGGCAGTTAAAGGCTTGCGCTGATCCATGCGCATGTCCAGCGCCCCCTCGCTTCGTGTTGAAAATCCCCTTGCCGGAATATCGATCTGGTGAGACGAAACACCCAGGTCGGCAAGGATCCCGTCGACAGGGACCTGTTTGTGAAGACGCAGGAAATTACGTAAGAACCTGAAATTGTGGTTTACAATAGTGAAACGGGGATCATTAAAAGCGTTTTTTACAGCATCTTCATCCTGATCAAAGGCAATCAGCCTGCCGTTTTCAAGTCTGGAGAGGATTTCGCGGGAATGACCCCCACCGCCAAAGGTCGCATCAACATAAACACCACCCGGCCGGATGCCGAGAAGCTCAATACATTCATTTAGCAATACCGGCCTATGGTACATCGTCGCGACTGTCGCTGTGTTGCTGCTTGCCCATAACCTCCTCGGCCAGAAGGGAGAAGTCTTCAGGCTCGTCGGTCATGAGTTTTTCATACCTTTCACTGGCCCAGACTTCAATCCGGTTGGAGAATGCAAACAGAACGACATCGCGCACGATACCGGCGTAACTTAACAAGGACTTTGGGAGAAGAAGCCGGCTGGCATTGTCGAGACTGATCTCTGTAGCGCCTCGGTAAAAATACCTCGCAAAGTCCCTGTTCTTACGGTTATACAGATTCAAACGGTTGATCTCTTCACTGATGCCTTTCCATTCATTCATCGGATACAACACCAGGCAGTTCTCAAACCCCCTGTTGATGACAAAGCGGTCCTGTGCCTCCTGAGAGATCTGCTTTTTGAGACCTGCCGGGAGAATCACACGGCTTTTGTCGTCAAGCCTGCATTCAAATTCACCTATAAGATTGGTTACTGGGGCCATTTTTTATTTTAACGGCGCTAAGATACTGTCAATTTTCCCACAATTTCCCACTTTCACCCACACATGTTAATAACTTCTTTTTATTAACAGTATTGTACGGGTGTTTCAAAAAATAGTTACGTTTTGAAAAGCTTATGAGAGTAAGAAAAGAAAAAAATATATTACCTGTGGAGTTAGGTGGGGGAAATTTTTTCAGCAAATGATTGTTAACAAAATAGCTCAGGTCACACGATGGGACTGAGGCTGAAATTATGCCGGAGGTTCATTGCTGTAAATCATGGCATGATGAATATCGACAGTGAAGTCGGAAAAGGAACCACAATCTCGATTACATTGCCTGCAGCTAATCAGACAAACGCTGTCTGATGATGAACTTCCCCCTTGCCATGTTGATGGAACCTGGGAGGGAAAGTACTGCAAAGTATAATCCTGCGGGTAAATCACCAATTGCAATTACCCCGGAAGGAACATAAGGAAGACATCGGACTTCTTTACCAAATGAATTAAAGAGGCGGAGCGTGGCCAAAGCTGACTTCCGTGGATCATTGAAATGTATGCCTTTTCCCTTATCCATCAGCTCAACATGTATCTCGTACATGGCCGGATTTGGAAATATTCTGAGGTAAATTCCGGTTTCGCCTGCTTTTCGTTCCTGTATACCCGGAGTCCTGCCTTTGGTAAAATAATTCAGTCCGCCACTGAAGTTTCCGCATACCATGTCATAAAAAAGGGGATCATTTAGGTGGGTCATAAATCCGGAAGCCCTCCAGCCGATCCTCAGACTGTCAGGAGATAATCCTATAAAGCTGTTCAGGGAATCAATTTCGTTAAACTTCCCGTTGAGGTTGTCGTCAATCCCTGAAAAAAGGAACATTTTACCCTGCTCCGAACCGGCCAGAAGGTAAGTGATATTGTTCTTCCTGAAGAAAAACGGGGTAGAATACCCGTAATAGGAAAGGTCGTGGTTTGTGACATCGACCTTGCCCAGGCTGTCGGCGGTAAAAGTAAAAACCGGATTTCCAGGGCTGCCTGTATTCCTGAAATACTTCATGGTGCCATTTTGCTGTCCTGCCACCAGATCGACCAGTCCGTCGCCGTCCAGGTCAAACAGCTGGGGAGCGCCAAAGGCCCCGGTTTTTATTTGCTGGTAGTTTGACTGCGGATGGCTGTATATCGGTATTCCTGCGCTGTCACCGCGACCCTCGAAATAATACAGACTGCCCCCCTCCGAGCCGCAGAGCATATCGGTGATGCCGTCGTTGTTGAGGTCTGAAAATGCCGGGTATAAGCCGTGAATCTTCAGCGCTGAGGCTTCAGCCAGGTCCGGTGTAAGCAGTTCAAACTCCGGAGCAAGGCTGGTCCCGGTATTTTTCAAAAAAGCCAGGGATGAAAGATACGTTGATTCGAGAGAGCCGTTCCGATAATATGAAGAATCATAATAACCATAATTTCCCACCACAATATCGTCGAGCCCGTCATGGTTCAGATCGACACGGACCGGGTTGGAACCACTGCCAAAATCAAGCATCTCCGACTGAAATAACGCATCGGTCCGGAACACAAAATGAGGATTGGAATTCGTGCCTGTATTTTTATAGAACCAGCAGCTTTTTGTGTTCCCTGCATGGTAATAGGCCGGGTCAAAGGGAGAAGCCACCAAATCCTTGATGCCGTCGTTGTCGAGGTCAAGAAAGGAGAGGGCCGGAAAGTCAAACAGCCAGACAGGCCTGTCGTAGTAAGGGAAAAGGGTGTCCTGGCTCACCATCAGCGCCGAATCCTTCGTTCCCCCGTTGATCAGGGCAATAAGATTAGGAAAATCGACATCACCAACGATGAGATCCGACAGTCCGTCACCGTTCAGGTCAGTGGCAAGCATGGTGGAGCCGGTATGCTTCGGAGGAGAGATGTCATCAGCCGACACCAGATC
>Ga0194062_1000654_pt1 | contig 14554 bp, 12 predicted proteins | sample SepL2225m_MetaG_FD_155481 | JGI IMG/M metagenome (GOLD analysis project Ga0194062, IMG submission 155481) | Anoxic zone freshwater microbial communities from boreal shield lake in IISD Experimental Lakes Area, Ontario, Canada - Sep2016-L224-25m | ecosystem: Environmental > Aquatic > Freshwater >... | reverse complement strand
TGGCAATTCTGGGCTCCACCCACTCCAGCTTGTCCTCCTTGAACCGCAAGACCCCATCGGTGTAATTTGGCGTTAAGCAGGCATAACCCCATGTCGCCTTGTTGTGCCCGTGCAGCCGGGGGCACAGGAGGCTCGGGGGCATGCATTCCTCCAGGTGCGCCTTGCCCTCCAGCAGCATATCCACCCAGCCTGGATGCTCTGGAAACCCCCGCAGCGCCTCGTCCAATCCAAACGTGGTGGGCCCGTTCGACTTGACCCGCATCAGCACCGCCAGTCTATCCAAAGCCCCCGCGATCGCCAGGCACGCGGGGGTGCCCCAGTCCATCTCGCGGAAAAGTCGATTAAGCTTTTCCCCGAGCCTTGACTCGCTCCTCGACGCGTTCGCCTCGCTCAGCACCTCCTCCCACTTCTTGGCATCCTCCTGTCTGTCCACGGGCAGCCAGTCGTTGAGGGTCGGCATCTTCTTGGCCGCCAGCATCAGCACGTGCAGCAGCCCTTGTTTTCTCCAGCCATCCAATTTCTCCTTAAACTCAGCCAGCGTCGCCCTGGGATGCAGGCGCGATATGCTCTGCGCAACCTCCACCTCGTACTCCTTGACCCCCCCTGTCAGGTTGTTCGCCAGCATGTGCCGGGTCAACCCTTTGTCCATGTGCGGGACCCACTGGTGCAGCCGGTACACCAGCTCCCCGTGCGCCATCGGCAGCAGCGCGGCCCCTTTTTGGTATAGCCGCGCCTGCAGGTCGTACACGTGCCTGAAACGATCGGTGGCGTGCATGGTGTTGTCCATCCCGTTGAACCACTCCAGCAATAATGCTGGCTCCCCTGCTAAAAACTTGCCCACCCCTGTCTTGTTTTTGCACACGCCACCAAGCGTTTTGCAGTATTGCTCGAGGATTTTAATTGAATCCGCGAGGTGGACCGCGTCACCGACAACAATGCTGGGCATCTTTTCGTCCTCGATCCGCCCCAGATCCCAGCGCACCGGGGACTTCAGGGGACGCGAGCTGTTCACCGCATCCTTCAGCGCCTCAAACACCCTCTGGCGCACCTGGTTGGGGCCTGGGCTCTTCTGCTTGATGGGGGGCTTTGTATGTCTACGTGGTGTCGACATGCGTTTTAACGAGATATCTCTGGTTTATATACGCACTGCTGCGCTTCCTGTGTGGTTCGAAGCGGTACTATTTAAAAAAAAATAAACAATATGTAAAATGCCTTTTTATCTCCTTCTGGCGTTTTCTTGCGTTCAATCTGTGATTTGCTGGCAATCAGTTCCTGCTACAGTAAATGTGATTGGTTCAACTAACAATGCACCGTTTGGTGCCCCTGTTGTTACCAATCAGATTTATGATGTTTATTGTGGAGAGGGCAATTACATTGGAGAGATTTCATGTAGCAAAAGGTTATATCTTACTAATTACTGTGCGATTGCATGTTATAATATAGAAACAAATCGATTATTTAATTATTTCAATACATATATCAATGCATTCACTTCTTCTACATACCAACCTGACTTTCCATCTGAAGATTCTAATTATTTTACCCCTGGTAATTTGCGCACAGGCATAACTGCCTTAAAAATATCCTGGGATCAACAGGGAATCCACGGAGGATACTTTAAATTAGCAACTCAAACTGTCTTTTATCTGACGCCAATTGCCACTCCATTCACACCAGATCCAAGAAATAATCAACAAGGAGAAAAAACGTTTGACTGTGCCCAATATGGCAAGAAGATCGTTGGAGCATATGGATACTTTAAAGTGGCTGAAGTAATATACAGCATGGGGGTTTACTGTGGTTATGTGCATTGTGTACCAGGAATTGATAACGACCCGTCAACCTGCAGCTGCAAGCCTGGCGAAGCACAAAATGGTTTAACCTGCACCACCTGCCCTTCTGGCACCTACACAGACACATACACCTCCCCCTCGTGCATCCCGTGCCAGGTGGGCGCCATCAGCGCATCCCAGCCCAACGTGTTCACAGGAGCTACCTGGCTCTCTGGGTCAGGCACGCAGTCGGCCACTGCATGTTCTGTCTCGTGCAACGCAGGCTATGCATTTACATCCAATCAATACTGCACCCCATGCAATCCAGGATACTACAAGCCAACCTCAGGCAACGCATTATCTTGCACGCCGTGCCCAGCAGGCACAGCATCAACCAGCGCAGGCGCGACAACCTGCACATCCTGCCTCCCCACGGATTCCACGCCCCACTATCAGGATCAACCAGGCAGGAGCATTTGCAACCTATGTACCCCCAGGACCGCTGCGGTAAACTACTACATCCAGCCGTGCACCAGCGTCGCCGATTCCTACTCGCGCCTCTGCAATGCCTGCCTTGCCGGCTCTCAACTGGCCACCCCTTGCGTCCAAGGCAACACCTTGACCGCCAGCCCTTTCTGCTTCCCTTGCCCCGCCGGCACCTTCCAATCTCAAAACAGCATCCCGGGAGCCACCTGCACCACCTGCGTCGTCGGGAAATACACATCCTCAACTGGCAGCGCAGGCTGCGTGGATTGTACTGTTGCTCCAACGAATGGGTTTTACGTAACTCCCACCACAGCCCAGGCCACCTCCTCGCTCTGCCCGTACGCCTGCAACACCGGGTGGTACGCGGTCGACAGGACCTGCTCGAAGTGCGGGATGGGCCAGTACGCCCAGAACAGCGTGTGCAAGACATGCACCCCGAGCCCTATCAATTCCTACCTGCTCAGGCCAGATGTCTTTGCAGGCACCGCCGATGCATGCCCGTGGGACTGTAACGCGGGATTCTACAAGCAAAACCTAGCATGCATTCCATGCAATATAGGCTTTTACGCCTCAGCGCTTGCCCTACGGACATCAGACCAGCAGACCACTCCTAACCAATGCATCGCGTGCATCACGTGCACAATCGACACAACATACAACCCATCCAACTCTTTCTACCAGTCCTCTCCCTGCACAACCACAACCAACAGGATCTGCACGTCCTGCAGCACCACATGCAGCGCAGGCTTCTACGTCGGCCAATGCACCACGTTATCCAACACCCAATGCATTCCCTGCAAGACTACCTGCAACAACGGTTTTTACATGACCGGCTCATGCAGCGGGCTTTTATCATACGACTCGATCACCTGCACCGCCTGCACCTCTTACACCACCTGCAGGCCCGGCACGTTCCTCCTGCCCAACCAGTGCCCCGGGACCACCTATTCCAACGTGTACTGCGTGCGCTGCACGGATCTCTCCTGCGCCGCGGGCTACTACGAGCAGGACTGCAACGCCACGCAGGACAAAAGATGCGTCCAGTACACCCAGTGCCCCGCTGGCAAGTACCTCTCCGGACGCAGCGCAACCTCCGATGGCACATGCACCACCTGCACCAACTGCACGAAAAGCTCACTGTCCACCCTATTAACCTGCTCCGCCTACGTCGACTCGGTGTGCGGGGGCGTCAGGTGCAACCAGTCCAACCCGTGCCCCAAGAACTACTTCTGCAACCCCATCGGATCCACGTGCGGCAGGTGTCCCGATGGATACTCGGGCGACGGATTGACCTGCCTTCCTTGCCCCCCGCTATACACCTGCGACATCCTCGGCAATATCCAGTGCATCGGGGAGGTCCAGATCGGCTATGAGCCCGGGTGCTACGGGCGCTACGTATCCGGCAAGGGCACCTGCCCCTACAATCTTACCCAAAACATCATCCCCATCCACAGCACCTTTGTCAATCCCGGCGGCAAGTGCCTCCCTTACTTCGACTGCCAGCCAGGATTCTACAGGCTCTTCAGCGCCACCGGCACGTTAACCTGCGACCTGTGCACCAACACGCCTCCAACCGGCTGGAAATTCTTCTCGCAGGGCCTGACCCCCAACGCCCCCACCAGCTGCCTCTTGGAATGCGCCCAGCTCTCCCAGTGGCCTGCAGGCACCTGCTCGTACACCCTTTTGCCCACGTCCAACCAGGAGGGCTTCTACGCCGATACAACCCCATGCGACCCGGGCAAAACCTCGCAGCCCCAGTCCGCCCTGGTCGCCTCGGACTGCCTTTCATGCCCGTCCTTCCCCAACATGCTGGGCGACCCGTGCGGCAGCTGGCAGTGCAACGGGGTCGACCTGCAGCGCAGGGGGGATAAGTGCTACAGCATCTCCTTGTGTCCCAGCACCATAGGATACTACCAAGACATAAACGGTATATGCATTCCCATGATTCTCCCGTTCCAACCGCAGGGCAATCAGCGGCTTGGCACGACTGTATCATTCTCGTCCTCCAACGGCAAACAGCTCAACACGACCTCTTTTAGTCTCCAAGGCCAAATATGCTCCGCTGCATTCAAGTCCACATACACCTTCATCACGTTTTGCAACCAATCCTTCATCTCCTTCGTGGATACAAGATACACTCCGCTCCGCCCGCGCCTCCTGATCGGCAACACAACACAGGGGTACCAAGAAGGCTTCAGAGACTCAGCCCTGTTCAGATCGCAGCTCTTCATCGCCCTTGACCCCACTGGGACCAATCTCTACGTCGCCGACACGCTCAACCAGCTCATCCGGGTCGTCGAGTTCACCACGCCGGGCCTGTACACCACGCGCTCCCACGCGCTCTCGGCAACACTAGACTACCCCGGGCGAATCCTGCCCATATTGGACAACAGATATTTTCTATTCCCCACGCAGTCCGCGCTCTACATGCTCGACGACGCCACCAGGACCATCCAAGTCATGCTAACCCTCTCCAGCTTTCCCCCGTCCACCAATCTCTACCTGTTGACCTACGCCTACGCGTCCTCCCCGCTCCTCCTCACCCTCTCGTTCCCCAATGCCTCCCTCACCCTCTCCGCCATCTACCAGTCCTGCCCGGCAGGCCTCACATCCCCCATGGGCGGCCAGTGCACCACGCCCTGCCCGTCCACCGGGAGCTACGTGGACGGCAACGGAACCTGCACCCGCTGCACCCAAACAATCTGCCGGATCAACCAGCTCACCGTCCCCTGCTCGCCCTTCCAGGATCAAACCTGCACTACCTGTCCTCCCATCCCCACCTCCACCATTTACACGCGCATCTACAACACCCCAGGCTCCTGCTCGCTCCTCGACACCTCCTACGTCGCCCCGTGCCCTCCCGACACCTACCTGTCCGCCACGCTCGTCCAGGGGCTACCGACCTGCCAGCCCTGCCCATCCTACTCCAGTACCGCCTCGGACGGCGCGGTGTCCAGGTGATGCTTACATTTTACATCGTACGAGTTTCACAAGCGAAACGGATTTTATTCACGTCAACAAACACAAAACACAGATCAGTTCTTAAACACATAACGGACAGGCACCCTGATAGACAGGAGCCACGCCTGGTTAAGCCTGACAATGTTTTCCTTCTTGAAGCACACCTGCGCCCAGCCGTCTTCCACACGAGATACAACCCCTTCCATGGCATCATACTCACCGCGATTAAAGTTTCCTCCACTAAGGATCATAACCTTGTCGCCAGAGATGATTTCCTTGTCGTTGTCGCAACGATAGGACCCTGCGCCGCTCACTGGGAGCGGGCGGAAGAGAGTGTACGAGTTACGAGAAGCGTCGCCCATTGGTGCAGAGTTCATTTCAACAAATAGAATGTTTAATGTAACCTATGCTGATCAGTATTGTTTAAATACTCTTATAATAATTGTTTTTCATACAAAATGGCACAGGCGAGCAAAAATAGGATAAGTGTGGGAATTCAAATCAATGTTCACTACGATGTAACAGCATATCAAGACCATCGACTAAAATCAGGCACCACAGGAGCTGTTATCTGCACATACGCGGAGTGGTGGTCTAGCTGTATCAACTCATAAGCCAGACCGTGCCATGCCTGAAAATCACGCCAAGCCGCAGCGACAGCAGGGTGTGAAACGATATCGTCAAAGATCAAGTAACCACCTGTCTGCACGAACGGCAGGACGTAATAAAACGAATGCATGTGGGGATCATAAAAGTTAGAGTCCATACGAAGAATCGCCAACTTAGTTTGTGGATACTCGCTTGCAAACTCCTTAAGCGTTGATTCAAACAAGCCCTTTCTAAAGATGATGTTTGATTCCAACAAGCCATAATTATCAAAATTCTGTTTAATCTGATCAAGTGAAACTGCCAGATAATCAGAAGACTCCCCATAGCCAGATATAGGCTCAAATGCGTCAAAGACATAGATATTCCTCTGTACTCCAAGTGTCAAATAAACAGCAGCAGCGTAGATGCAGGACCCTCCTCGCCACACCCCAAGTTCCATGAAGTCTCCAGGGACAGAGCGTGCCAAGGTGTCTTCAATCACAGTCTTAATGTTATTCAGCCTTACAAAACCAACCATGGTATGCCCACATGCACCAGGCCAGTCATTTCCTAGTTTTCTATTCTCCTCGTTAAACTCAGGATTGTGCCCTCTGTATATGGCACCAGTCACTCCATTCTCCACTGTTCTCAGAAATTTAGTACCTAGCTCTTTTAGCCTATCGGTATCGTCATGATGTATATTATTATAGAGCAACTCCTGCTTTGCCGAAGCAAGAAGCAGTGTTTTATTGTGTTTATATCTATTGACTGGTTCTATAACATTATACATCTGAAACGTTAGATTATTCATATAAAACCCTACACAAAGTCCACTAACGAACAGGAGTGTATTCCACAACGATAGCATTAACTACAAATATACAAGTGCGTTGTTAAAATAACAATACAATGTACAAACACGTTTATATTATGAACTACCAGCTGAAAAAGCATCTCTCAGCGCGGTCTAATATAGAGATTAAACAGATCACAGAAGAATGACACGAAAGATACTTGAGACTCAGTGAAGCACAGAAAGAGTTTTATTCAATTTGTTTAAAACGCCGCTCAGCGTGGTTGAAGATCGAGATTAAGCGGACCATGAAAATAGAAAAAATTGTCTTCACGCCAGGTTATTTCGATCACAAACTCATTGGTTCGCTCTACCAATGTCTCCCTTGCATACTCACTGGGGTGATTTTCAGCCCAATAACGCATGTGCTTGAGCTGCTGCTTTAACGAATCGGTTGTTGTTCCAACAAACCTGGGCCTGCTGGGGCGGTTTTCACGCCTGGTTATTTCGATCGCCATCTCGTTGGCTCGCTCTACCAATATCTCCCTTGCATGCTCACTGGAGTGATTTACAGCCCAATAACGCAAGTGCCTGAGCTGCTGCTTTAACGAAACGGTTGTTGTCCCAACATACCTGGACCTGCCGGGGCACTCATGATCGTACATGTTAAACGGACCAAACGCCATTACAACTGGGTTTTTACTAACTTACGCGCGGAGGCTTAAATACGCAAGGATAAATGGGTTTATTCAACAGGAAGAGCGTTCAAGACACTCAGAAAACAATCCCGAAACGAGCATCCTGCTCAAACTGCTCGGCGATCCAACCAAACGTGACCTCGTCCTCGTCTCCATCGTAATGGATGCCAATCATCTCCAGCTGGTCAAGGGTAAGGTGATGCATGATCGCCTCACTGGCCACCGCGAGCTGACGCGTGAGGGCGCGGCCGTCGAGCCGCTTGAACTCAGCGTCGATGAATTTCCCCCAATGGTAGTTCAAACGCTCGCTGTCCTCGCAGTAACGCTTGGCCACGCAGTAGCGGGAATCCATCTGGATGATGTCCCCGCTGAAGATGTAGGCATCCATGCGCTGCCGGATGAAGTGGATGGTGTCGTCGACCAGTTGAGCAGGAAGCTTAGGGAGCTGCATATTGCGGATCTCCAGCATGCTGAAGTACAGGTGGATGATCTCCTCGCTGTGTTGAACACGCATCGCGTAGCTCATCAGGTGCTTCTTCAGCTCAACAGCAAAGAAGCAGGACACAGCGTGGGAGATGGTGTAGCGAGCGGAATCGTGCACCGTCTTGAAAAAGTGCAGCTTCCTCTCGACGGTAGGCTGCGCGCACATGCGGGCAGCGACAACGTTCATCATGGCGAAATCGATCACAACGGGCATATCAATCGTTTGACTGAAGTGTATGGGCACCGCTCGAGGGGTTTAAATACGCATATTTGCAGGCGAAAACGCATATTTCAAACAGGGGGGGGTTTATTCAACAACAACAACAACAAAAACTAGAGGTATAGAAACGCATATACACAAACATGTTTTTTTTATTCAAATCAAACAGGTTATCGTTACTTGCGAATGCCATGCCGAACGAACAGAAAGGCGAGGAGGATGGGCATGTCAGGAACAAAATCCGCATGGATCAGAGCCACGAAAACCACGGCTGACACGAAAAACGAAAGGAAGCAAGGCTCACGTGCATGTTTCAGGTGTGCATCATAAAGTTGGGAAAGCATGAAGTGTCCTAGGACTTTTTCCCAGATTATCTCAATTACATCCCCAATCAATAAGTCGATGCCACTACAATCCCACACTGTGACAGGGCCACAAAAAATGAAAAATGTGGTATAAATCGCAGCATGAATTTGATGGAAACAATAGACCTCAACACATGTGTACATTCTGGCAACTGCGCGTTCGTTAACCCCAATGGCAGCAAGGAATGCATACAATTTCCACTGGCATGCATCAGTCACCATCTGGATAATTCGAAACGAATCCATGCCCAGGTGTCCTATAATCACAAAGCAACATCTCAGATAGATTGGCAACGCACGATAGTCGAGCATTTTCTTCTCAAACGGTGCCCACTCATCATCTGGAGAGGCCCGCTGAAAATACTGCTCCGGGAACAGGCGGATCAAACAACACAGCCCAATAATGAGCCAACAAAGAGATCGCTCCAGCGAGCCCCGCTGCAAATACTCACATACGAATTCAACCCAAAAAAACATTATTAGTTGTTCAAACCTACTAATGCGATATCACAAGCCCGCCGGGCGATTTATATATCACGACAACAACGCGATTTCAGGCAAATGATTGGTTTTATTCAACAAACAGCGCAGTCAACCTACTGCCACCAAAGGCGGTCCCAATACGCGGCATCATGCTCAGCAAGCATGAGCTCGTAGTGCTGCCCGACGAAGTCGATCAGCTCGCTCTCTTGGGCACTCCACAAAATGTAATCGTCATGGAGACACAGGTGCACCAAGGCATCCTTGCGCATCCTGGTCACCTGCTGCCACAGGGGGAGGAGCTTCTCTTGCTTGAACTGCTCGAACACCTCGGGAATTTCCTTGATGGCGCGTCGAAAATCAGCTCTCCTGAAATAATCCTCCAGCACCATGTCCTTCTGGTTCTCAGGGAGCTCCTCCCACATGGCGCAAATGTCATCTGACATTTCTTCCATGTAAGCATGAGGAAGAGAACTGGTAACCTTATGACGCCAATACATCTGACAGAAAATGAAGAACCTCGTCCGATTGGACTCCAAAACAACATGAGACGACTGGTACGTCTGGAACAGCTCATAGAGCTCAGGGACCGCATGGATGGCTCGTCGAACCCCAGGGTGTGTGGAGTATCTGATTGCATTATAGTCCTTAGCAGTCTCACTCATCGAAGCCCATACATCACGCCCTTGTGCAATCATGCCAACAATCTTGGTCTGCTCTGGCTCTGAAAGTTCGCGAGCGAGGATTCGTTTGCTTCTGACAGTTCTGCACAGCTCCTCAAAGGCTAGCATCTGCGAAATTGGCGACGCGGCGCTGGACATCTTAAAAATGTACGCTATAGACAGGAAATGCTAGAGGTTTTATATACCACATCTAGCCTATTATTTTCGCGCTATTAACAATAATCATCAAACAAGAAGGAGGGTTTTATTCAACAACAAACAGGGCATTACTGCCAGAACCGATCCCAGTACGCGGCGTCGTACGCGCGAACGGCGAGCTCGTAGCGCACGAACGCCTCGAGCTCCACCAAGTCACGGTGCGCCTCGATGAACTCGGCCATCCCAGACTCACGGGTGCTCCGGCGCACATACGCAAATTTGACGTAGCGACGCAAAACGTAGTCCCGCCGCCACCGGTCCAGCTGCTGCCACAGGGTAGGAACATGCTGCCTGTACAGCGCGAACAGCGCTGGAATCGCCTGCATTATGTTCCTCTGACTATCAAAGTCAACATAATCACGGCTCACCTCGGCCTTCTGGCTGTCAGAGAGCTCGTGCCAGATGGCGCACGCGTCGGTCCTCAGCTCATACTCCTTAGTCTGCGTGAGGGCAGGGGTGCCAGAGCGCCCGGAGAACTCCCAGCACAAACTCCACAACAACTGAGGCGTCGAGGGAACCACAGCAACCGGAGATACAAACGTCACGAAGCGCTCATGCAGCTCCGGCACCAGCTGGATAGTTCGTCGAACCCCAGCATGCAGGGCGTAACAGGTGGCAATGTACTGCTTTCCAATAGGATCCATTCCATCCCACATGTTCCTGCCGCGCTCGATCATCTCAGCGATCTCGCCCTCCGATGCAGGCAACTGCGCCCGCTTCTCCTGGATGGCTTCACACAGATCTTGAAACGTCAGCCTCGGCGGGTCGGCCCAATAATCGCTGGCCATCGCGGGCCGCAAGGCGTTCACGTACACCTGGACCTGCTCGCGCATCCCGGCCACCCCGTCGATCGTCCGGCGCACATCGTCATCCTGGTTGTAATTCTCAACCAGGCGATATTTCTCCTCGTTGCTCATCACGATCCACATGGTGTGGGCCTCGTCAACAGTTCCGCTTGGATTCCCGCGTACAATAAGACGGCACAGGTTGCGGAACCATTCACACGTCGGACGCATCTGCAGTCGCTGCCAGGCATAAGAAGATTCCATTCAGAACACTGGATGTACGGTATTATAACTGTTAGATCCACTCAATTTATATATCTCCATCGTAGGTGCATTTCGTATCAAAAGCTCTTATTGAAACACTTGTCGCTCCAGCTCTTAGTATGGGGATGCTTCACGATTGGCCGTTCATTCAGCTTGCATAGCTTATAGATGATCATCTTGTTCTTCTGTATCTCCACGGCCTGCCTGCCAATTATGCGAATGTGCTCTGGATTGTCGACGCTCTTGTTGGTGGCAGCATGGAGATCTTGCAGCAGGCTGAAATTGTCGATGAACACTAGAATGGTGCAAAACATCACCAAGGAAATTTGTAATTGCACGGGAACGAAGCAGGAGATATATACAAACATGCAATAACTGCAAACATAGCTCAACGTGGCAATGAACAACAATATCAACATAGCACCAGCGCTTCGTCTCATTCAAATCAAACCCACAGCGAATATTAATATAGGCAAAATGGAAAGCTTGTCACACAACAAACACCACTAACCACAGCAAAAGGTAGAGGATCAAGGTGATCCATGACGGCACCATGGACTGCATCAGAACCAATGCAGGCTCGGCCAACTCGTCTGCAGCAGTATTCAAGAGTTCCTTCCTATTGGTCCTAAGTAAGCCCATTGCTTTCTTATGTGATCGGAGCATTGGCCGGCTTTTGGATACCAAGTAAAGAGCCACTGAAGCAGTGCATGGCTCAATCATGACCATGCTCTGAACGAAAAACATTTTGTAGGTATAGACACTTGGGATCAGTGGGTTTTATAATAGAAAACGATAGAAACGTCTGGTGGGGCTTGAAACAGATTGAAATGGCTGGTGATGCCAGTAGTGCCAGCGATGCCAGTAGTGCCAGCATTTCAAGTTCTATAGTTGTTTAATCCAAAACGTGATGCAAATGGGCCCAATTCATTGGCATATTGTTGAAGAGCTTTTGTTATCTCTGGATAAGCGTTGTTATCCACCTTATGTTGATAGTGTATGCTACGAATATCATCTTCTGAATTGTATTGAACACGTCTGGTCCTACCAGTCCCTCTTGTTTTTCCCTGCATTCAATCCAATTGGTCATTTAAATCTTATATACAACAACATGGTCTGAGTATGCCGCCACCCCAGAGAAGATGGCTGTCTTCTGGAGCCACAAGGAGTCCCTGTTCTTCAAACTTAACTGCAGCTTGGTTTATGGCATATTCAGCGATCATTTCAACTATCTCATCTACAAGCCGTCCTGCAAAACCAACCCTCACTAGATATCGATAGTGTTCACGCAGCTGCTGGAGGAGCTTGTTGGGCATATTACTCAGTACTCTTTCAACTATAGATTTTCTAAAAAAAATGCCATTCAATATTGCATAAGCCATCTCTGCAACAATCACAGTATTTTCTCCCACAACCACCTCATACACAAAAATACGTCCATTGGTTCTTTCAACAAGATTAACAATAAAATTTATTATTAACATGCGTGTTTCAATTTGTCTGCCCTCATCTTCATCATCAATTTCAAACTCTGAATACATAATGCCTGGGAATTTGGTATGTAGACGATTCATATGCTTTCTTCGAATCTCTACGACATTTGAAATATTGATTGATCTAAGCAATGCCTCACATCTCACAGGAGATATTCCACCATACCATATCTTTTCAGAGACTATTTCCGTGCAGTAGTGGGGAGAGAAATGATTTTTGGCAGATGTTTTGAATTGATTATTAGACTCTTGAAAAGTATGACCATTGCAAGGAATAATGTATTGAATTAGGGGATCCATCAACCAGATAAAATCAAACAAAAACTAAATATCATTTGTGCATTTCGCAAGATATTCCTGCTCTTTTGCCAGCCGCTCATTCTCCTCGATCTGCGCCCGCAGCCGCTTGATCTGAGCAGGATCCCTCCTACACACAAAAATAATAGCATGCAGTGTGTTGATTTGCTTTCGATAGGCCTTTGCTGCCGCAAGATATTTCGCCCTGCCAGTAATGCCAGTAATGCTAGTAATGCCAGTAATGCTAGTAATGCCAGTAGTGCCAGCAGTGCCAGCATCGCCAGTAATGCCAGTAATGCCAGTAATGCTAGTAATGCCAGTAATGCCAGTAGTGCCAGTAATGCCAGTAATGCCAGCAGTGCCAGTAATGCTAGCAGTGCCAGCATCGCCAGCACCGCCAGCCCCTCCAGCGTCACCAGGCCCCACTTGCTCCATCCGCTCCACAGGCCCTACCAGTCGTCTCCCGCCCCCTCCCGTTCGCCCCAGTTTTTTTGGGCTCAGCCAGCAGGGCTTAGGTCAAAAATCAAAAAGTCCAAAATCTTCACGTGAAGATTTTCTTCACGTGAAGATTTTTAGAAAAAAAAGTTTTCTAGGTGACCTGATTTCCGGGACACCCTACCCTTTTCATATACACCTGAACTTTTCATATACACCTGAAACCTGCCTTTCCCACCAAACACCAAACCACTCAAGCCAAGCTGCATTCTACGGGTTTAGGCCATGTACACCTGAGTTAGGTCCGATAAAAAACGCAACGGTTCGGAAATATACCCACGTGACTTGCGTACATGTACGCGAACACGCAACGGTTCGGAAGTTACTTACGTACATGTACGCGAAAACGCAACGGTTCAAAATGATTTTGGTGTGTCTAACGTGTATCTATCTACCTATTAGTTACACATATCATCAACAATTTGGATTGACTCAGCATAGTGTTTCACATGTATCGACAGGTGATTGATTGGTATCAAATAAATGGAAATAAAGTTATGTAAATAAGTCACGTGGGCTTCCAGGTGTACATGGCTCAACCTGTTCAAACACAGTTTAACTCAACTCATTCCATTTTTCCCAGTGCACCTAACTCTCAGGTGTATATGAAATTTTCAGGTGTATATGAAAAGGGTAGGGTGTCCCGGAAATCAGGTCACCTAAAAAAATTTTTGTTCTTGAAATCTTCACGTGAAGAAAATCTTCACGTGAAGATTTTGGACTTTTTGATTTTGCCCTAAGGTCCCGCGCCCCAAAAATCCCCTGCCCCACCAAACCATGTTTAGACTGACTCGAACACCCTGCAGGGACCAGTGCGTCTGCGTGCCTGGGACGACTCGAACGGCCGGTGGAACGTGCGAGGTGGGGCAGCTGTACGCACTGCCGACATTGACGAGCTGTCCAAGCAGGAGCTATCCACGGGGGGTGCTGGAGAGATGCAGTTCGTGCAGGGTGGATCCGTATCCCGAGTGTGATGTGGGTTGGTATACGTTGGGCAATGGCAGCTGTGGGGTGTGCGTTAAGCCAGATAATTCCTCGTTTGTTAGCAACGGCAAGACGATCGGGGGCAGCACGTCATGCAGGTGGGTATGTGATCCAGGATATTATCTCAAGGGGAACGTGGTGTATGGGAACCAGTGCCAAGGGTGTACGAATATGCCGAGTAATGTGGACAAAATGTTTGTGTATCCTGTGTCGAATGCACAGCTGGAGGCACCTAATGGATGTCTGTGGGGTTGTAAATCGCCTTATAAGATGCAGTATGGTGTGTGTGTGGCGTGTAATTTAAGCAACTCCCTGCACCCTGGGATGGCCTGTAAACATCCGCTGTGGCAGGGAGTTAATGGTAGCTCGCTGAGCGTGAACGGCGTGAAGTACAAGGTGGCTTGGTTTAACTGGAGCGTGAGTTTGACGTTTGGATATAATGCAACGTTGGATATCCTGCTCGTGGGAGGAGGTGGAGCAGGAGGGGGCGTGGTGAGCGGGGTGAATGG
>Ga0194062_1000652_pt1 | contig 14563 bp, 13 predicted proteins | sample SepL2225m_MetaG_FD_155481 | JGI IMG/M metagenome (GOLD analysis project Ga0194062, IMG submission 155481) | Anoxic zone freshwater microbial communities from boreal shield lake in IISD Experimental Lakes Area, Ontario, Canada - Sep2016-L224-25m | ecosystem: Environmental > Aquatic > Freshwater >... | reverse complement strand
TCCCAGATGGGCGTAATCAGGGGTTAATCCATACATTGCAATTCCGGTGCGGACGAGGTCAAAATGTGCGGAGGCATCAACAAGGGTTGCGGCGGAATTAGAAAGATGATGAAACTCGGGTTCTATTCCCAATTGATTTAAATCATCAGACATCTCGGTAAAACGTTTTAATTGAATTGCATTTTGTGGTTGACCGGGTTCATCAGCCCGAGCAAAATGTGAAAATAATCCGATTACTTCAACGTGAGTGGAATCCTTTCGCAAAGTATTAAGGAAGGATTCCCATTCACTAAGGAATCCGCCACGTGTCATCCCTGTATCTACTTCAATATGAATGCGTGCCGGTTTACCTAGTCCAACGGCCGCTTCATAAATCTCGTGAAAGATTCCTAACGAGGCCACACCCAAATCAATGTTCGCATTAATTGCACTGATAAAATCTGATCCTGGTGGAACGAGCCAAGCAATTGTTGGAGCAGTAATTCCACTTTCACGGATCGCCAATGCTTCCTCTAACAAGGCAACTCCTAGCCATTGCGCGCCAGCATCAATTGCTGTTTGGGCTACCGGAACAAGGCCGTGTCCATAAGCATCGGCTTTAACAACGGCAAGCACGGGAACGCCAGCTCGCTCTTTGAGAGTTGCGATATTGGCAGCAACTGCGGCAAGGTCGATGATCACTTCGGCACGATGGAAAGTCATGGTCGCTCGACGATCACCATTGCAGAGGCAATTCCTGCGTCATGGGAAAGAGATAAATGCACGGATGCACCATCGACCAAATCAGCAATTTCACCCCGGAAAAGAAATTCAGGTTTTCCAGATTCGAGATTGATTACTTCGGCCTCAAGCCAAGACAACCCTTTACCCGCATTGAGTGCTTTGGCTAGCGCCTCCTTTGCCGCAAAACGTGCGGCTTGAGAAGAAATTGGAAGGGCGGCTTCGGCGGCAGTAAAGATGCGACGAGCAAGTGAAGGCGTGCGCTCGAGGGAGGCAGCAAAGCGCTCGATATCTACAACATCTATTCCGATACCTTCAATCATGGGCCAATACTATTTCAGGAGTGTTGACTATCAGAAGGGACAAAGCGATCAATAGCAATAATGAGGACCAATAATGCGCCGCCAATGAACAATCCGCCGAGTAAATCTGAAAACCAATGAGTATTTCTGAACAACGAGACGATGCACACGGAAAGCGTGATTGTTGCAACCGACACAGCCAGCGCTGTGCCATGACGAGCCGCGCGATGGGTATACCGATAAGCGATATAGGCCAACATCCCCCACGTCAGTAGGGCATTAGATGCGTGACCGCTTGGGTAGGAGAGACCACCTGCTTTCACTAAATCAATATTCATTCGTGGCTTTGTCCGACCAATCGCCAATTTGGAAATCCCTACAACTCCATTAAGAACCAACAGGGAGAGAAAGGCAAGATTGAGAGGACGCCAGGATCTGTACCGCCGAGCAACAATTACCGCGGCGATAATGAGAACAGTTGCAGTGAGTCCACGTAATCCGAGGTTATCGATTTTCTTAACTGCAAATTCAAGCCAAGGACCTAACTTCGGACGTTTGCCACGCGCCACCCACGCATCAAAATCAATCAACGGACCTTCGCCCATGACTTGTTGAGTGACAATGAGAAATCCGGCAAAAAGTAGAGCGGCCCACCGAAATGCCCGGTTCATTTGCTCACGACGAAGCGTTGTCTTCATCATGATCTATTCAACCGTGACAGATTTGGCAAGGTTGCGAGGCTGATCCACATCATTGCCTCGTGTAACTGCCATCTCATAGGCGAAAACTTGCAACGGAACTGTCGCCAATATCGGCTGGAATATTGCAGGCGCGATCGGAATGCGGATGATGTGTTCGGCTCCCGTGACTTCTGCTCCTTCTTGCGCGATGACAATAACCTTTGCACCACGTGCCTTAACCTCTTGGATATTGCTTAACATCTTTTCATCAAGGCCATGCTCGTGACCGACAGGAAGAATCGCGATAACGGGTGTGCCCTCTTCAATGAGAGCTATAGGTCCATGCTTGAGTTCCCCGCCAGCAAAACCTTCAGCATGCATATATGCCAACTCCTTGAGTTTCAAAGCGCCCTCAAGTGCAACAGGAAAACCTACATTTCGACCAAGAAAAAGAACCGATGTTGACTGGGCAAATCCTCGAGTGAGCTCTCTGAGTGGTTCGACCGTTTCTAGAATCTGCTCGATCTTGCCTGGCAATTCAGCCATTTCTTTAAAGACACTTTTAACATCTAGGTCACTCATTACCCCGCGAAGCTGAGCAAGATGAAGCCCAATCAGATAAACAGCAATTACCTGTGTGAGAAATGCTTTCGTTGATGCCACTGCAATCTCTGGGCCCGCATGAGTGTATAAAACGGCATCTGATTCACGGGGAATCGTTGAACTATTTGTGTTACAGACCGCAAGAATTCGGGCACCACATGATTTTGCATGGCGAAGAGCCATAAGAGTGTCCATCGTTTCACCTGATTGAGAAATAGCAATAACTAAAGTGTGAGAATCGATCAATGGATCCCTGTAACGAAACTCGCTAGCCAGCTCGACTTCAACACTAATCTTCGCCCATTTTTCAATGGCATACTTCGCCAGCATGCCAGCGTGGTATGCGGTACCACATGCAAGGACAACGATCTTCTGCAAGCCCTGAATATCTTCCCTAGAAAGATGAAGCTCGTCGAGAACTATCTGATTGTCATCATTGAGGCGCCCAAGGAGAGTATCGGCTACAGCTTTGGGTTGTTCGAATATCTCCTTCAACATGAAATGGTTGAAGCCGCCCTTTTGTGCAGCGGAGGAATCCCACGTGATTGCGTATTCCTTTGGTTGCAAAGGAGCGCCATCAAGATTTGTAATAGAAATTCCCGTTGGAGAAATAGTTACAACTTCGTCCTGACCCAATTCAACTGCTCGCTTGGTGTAGTCAATAAAGGCGGCAACGTCCGAAGCCATAAAGTTCTCGCCAATACCGAGTCCTACAACAAGTGGAGAGTTGCGGCGGACCCCCACGATCACTTCTGGCTGGTCTGAATGCATAGCAAGTAACGTGAACGAACCACGTAGTGACCTAACCGCCTCGCGCATTGCGGCGGAAAGATCGCCATCGTGTTTTTTTCGTAAATCGCTTAAGAGGTGCGCAACGGATTCGGTATCAGTATCTGAATCAAATCTATGTCCGCGGGCTTCAAGGTCTGCCCGCAATTGCGTGTAATTTTCAATAATGCCGTTGTGAATAACAGCCAATTTTCCATCATTATCTACGTGCGGATGCGCATTGCGATCTGTCGGCCCGCCATGAGTTGCCCAACGTGTATGACCAATTCCGCTGTGAACTTCTGGCAGTGAATCTCCTAAAGCATTTTCTAAGTTGATCAGTTTTCCGGCACGTTTTTCGATATATAAACGATCTGTAGTGCCAAGCGCTATTCCGGCGGAGTCATACCCTCTGTACTCAAGACGTCTTAAACCTTCAATGAGCGGTGTGATTGCAGACTGCGGGCCTGTGTAACCGACAATCCCGCACACGCGCTACCCCAATTCCTGTGCAACCACTCCGGCAATTCTCGTTGCAATGTCAGTAGCAACGCTATCACTTGAGGCTTCCACCATCACTCTAACTAGGGCCTCCGTGCCAGAGGCGCGAAGCAAAACACGTCCAGCATCACCGAGTTCAGATTCAGCAATGCCAACTACTTCTTTAATAGCCGCCGAAGAATCCAACTTAGCTTTATCGACGTTTTTCACATTTATCAGAACTTGAGGAAAGCGCTTCATCTGGCCAGCAAGGCTTTCTGCAGTTCTTCCACTTCTTTTGATTTCTTGTAAAAGCGCAAGTGCAGTGAGCAATCCATCCCCTGTATTTGCGAATTCGCGCATAATTACATGTCCGGATTGCTCCCCTCCCAAAGAGAGATCGTCGGCAAGCATTTTTTCAAGAACATATCGATCACCAACCGACGTAATGTCCACATCTATTCCTGCTTGTTTCATGGCGTGCAAGAATCCCAAATTACTCATGACGGTAGCCACAACAACATTATTCTTTAGATGACCACGATTCTTCATGCTCGTCGCGAGGATGGCCAGGATTTGATCTCCGTCGATATCTCCACCTTGTGCATCGATTGCTAAGCATCGATCTGCATCACCATCGTGAGCAATTCCGATATCTGCGCCCACTTCAAGAACTTTACTGCGGAGAGATTCCAGATGAGTAGAGCCACAATTTTCGTTAATGTTCCAACCATCAGGTTGATTTGAAAGGGTAATTACCTCCGCACCAGCCCGACGAAGTACTTCAGGTGCAACCACAGATGACGCGCCATTGGCGCAATCGATTACAACTTTCAATCCATCAAGGCGAGTATCAACCGAGGCTAACAAATGGGTCATGTATCTTGTCGCGGCAGAATCATCATTAATCGCACGTCCTACATCGCGACCAGTTGGACGATCCCACGGCTCGCGCATCCTTGCCTCTATCGCCGCTTCCAGAGCGTCATCAAGTTTGCCGCCGCCGCGTGAGAAAAGTTTGATGCCGTTATCTGGCATCGCGTTATGAGATGCGCTGATCATGACTCCAAGATCAGCACCACTTTCACCGACGAGAAATGCAATCGCTGGCGTTGGAAGCACGCCTACTCGATAAACGTCTACGCCAGCACTTGTTAGACCTGCAACAACTGCGGCCTCAAGGAATTCGCCAGAGGCTCGAGAATCTTGTCCAACAATTGCCCGAGGGCGATGAGATGTAGAGCCTAAAGATTCAACGAGTATGTGAGCAGCAGCAACAGCAACATCTAAAGCAAGCTCTGCAGTGAGGTCGCGATTAGCTAGGCCACGAATACCATCGGTGCCAAATAGCGCCATATCGCGGTTAAATATCGAGAGTGTGAATTAGCGCTTGCTGTATTGCGAGCGCTTACGGGCTTTCTTCAGGCCGTACTTCTTACGCTCAATAACACGAGCATCGCGAGTTAAGAATCCAGCCTTCTTAAGTGCTGGGCGATGTGCTTCTTCATCAATCTGATTCAGTGAGCGAGCAACTCCGAGGCGAAGTGCGCCAGCTTGTCCAGAAACTCCGCCACCGTTGATTCGTGCGAAAACATCGTATGAGTTCTCGGCACCTACTGTGCGAAATGGTTCAGAAACTAATTGTTGGTGAACTTTGTTTGGAAAATATGCAGCAAGTTCTTTGCCGTTAACAACCCAGCGACCTGTTCCAGGAACAAGACGAACGCGAGCAACGGCTTCCTTGCGACGGCCAGTGCCGGCGCCTGGTGCCTTAATCGCTGGGCGATTAGTTGCAGCGGCAGGAGTTGATGATGAGTACGAAGTAGGAACTTCGTTTTCATCGAGATCATTAACTACAGTGTTGTCAGACATCATTGATTTTTATCCTCTACTTAATGATCTGTGAAACTTGCTCGAAAACATATGGTGTTGGTGCTTGTGCTGCATGTGGATGTTCTGGTCCTGCATAAACCTTCAGCTTGCTAGCAATGGCGCGACCAAGAGTGTTCTTTGGAAGCATTCCCTTGATTGCCTTTTCAACGGCGCGTGTTGGATACTTCATTAAGAGATCTCCGTACACCGTGGAAGTTAAGCCACCTGGAAAACCTGAGTGATGGTGGGCGAACTTCTGTGTTGTCTTTGAACCAGAGAGTGCAACCTTCTCAGCGTTGATGATGATGACGAAGTCACCCATGTCCATGTGAGGAGCGAATGTTGGCTTATTCTTGCCGCGCAATAGAACTGCTGCGTGGGTGGCAAGGCGACCCAATACGACATCTTGCGCATCGATGACGTGCCACTTACGCACTACATCTCCGGGCTTTGGGCTATATGTACGCACGGTCTTGCCTCGCTTCTCATGATGACTTTTCGTATAAGCGCCTATGTGGCGCAGGAGGGTAAGGGTACCCGTGAGGGCGCCAGTGGGTCAAAACAGCGTTCTCCTGGGAAATTAGCCGAGAAAGTGAGCGTTCAACTAAGCCTGATCGAGCCCGAGACCCACCAAATCCGCAAATTTGCCCTGTTTTTCTGCCTCTTCCAGGCGCCAAATGACCCGTAGCCCTTGAAGGCTTCCAGAGCCATCGGTTAAGGGCATCTCCCCATTTTCTATACACCAAAGAAAATGAGCCAGTTCCCCTTGTAGATACTTCGATTCACTGGCGATCTGCATGACTACCTCAGCAGCACGTGGATCGGGAGATAAAGTCCCGGCAATTCCGCCTCGTGGTGGATCTCCCTCAAAACCATGATGGGCATATAAAACACCGTTCGTAATATCGGCTTCCAACATTCCTCGATCGCAATGAACATGAATGCTGTAACCGTGGCGCGTAGCTCGAGCGCCCCATGTTCCGAAATGATGGCCGATAGCGCCCGATTCAAAAGTAATAACTGCGTCGCTCGTTCCTTCTCGCTCCATCCATGGAGTTCCCAATCTGGTACCAATATGAATCCCCGTGCTTGGTCTACCAAGGAACCACAGCAAGAGATCTATGTAATGGCAACCGTGACTAAAGAATTGACCGCCGCCCAATTGTTTGGCCGAGCGAATCCAGTGACCTTCAGGGGGTTGAGTTAACTGCTCGGTGAAGATTCCAACATGAAAAACTTTTCCTAAATACTCCTGGTCAATGAGTTCTTTGAGTTTGACCACCAAAGGCTGATAGCGCATTGGATATGCCACCATCAAAACTTTGCCTGATTTTTCAGAGGCGTTGATAAGGGTCGTACATTCTTCCTCACTAACTGCCATTGGTTTTTCCATCAAGACATGCTTGCCGGCATCGAAAGATTTCATGCCCATTTCGTGGTGCAAGTCATGGGGAGTTACTACAAGTACCGCGTCAACATAAGGGAAAAGGTCCTCATAATGAGAAACAGCATGCTCTGCTCCAAGGATGTGAGCTGCGCTGCGTGCTTTCTCGATATCTATATCAGCAGTTGCAGTTACAACAACTTTATCGGCTAACTCTTGGAAAATTTGTTGATGCGCCGATTGCATGTCACCACATCCGATGATGCCTAAACGAATTCTAGACATGAAGAATCCTCACCAAACTGACCAACCTCCATCGACCACAATGCTTTGTCCGGTAACGAAAGATGAACCCGGGGCTGCCAGATAAAGCAAAGCTGTGCGTAATTCAGAATTAGTTCCAATTCGCTGCATGGGCGTTGCGCCAGAGACGGCGTCTAGCAAAGCCCCAGGTTGGAATACTTCATGGTTTGCTGGTGAATCAAAGAACCCGGGGCAGATTGCATTGACGGTAACTCCTGTGTCTGCCACTTGCGTAGACAAGAATCTGGTGAGTCCAATCAGCCCATGCTTGCTTGCGAAATACGAAGGCATGTCAGTGCCGAGTCCCGGGAAAAGTCGAGGATTTAATGAGCCCACTCCGCAGATGGAGGAAATGTTGATAATTCTTCCCCATTTATTTTCAATCATTTGCGGCAAGAAACTTTGCGAAAGCCAAAATGGCGACTCAACATTAAGTACCATGATCTTGCGCCATGCTTCAGACTGTTCTTGGTCCCAAGCGGCTCGGTGAGCGAGCCCTGCGTTATTTACCAATATGTCGATGGATCCAAGTGCCATAGCTAATTCGGTGACTTGGTTTTGATCTGTAACATCGCAAACGGCAGATGAAATTCCAGAGTACTTCGAAGATAACTCAGAAACGGTCAAGTCCAATGAATCTTTTCTGCGTCCGCATATAACAACTTCTGCTCCAGCATCCAAGAGGGCTTGCGCAAATTGTCTTCCTAAACCGTCGCTACCACCGGTTACAAGCGCTCTTCGATTGCTCAAATCAAAATCTGCGAGTGTCACTTTCTGTTCACTACCTTTCGCTAAAAAACTCATCAAAGCATCTTTTATCTTCGAGCACTATCCCTTAATGTTAAGAAAATTATTCGAATTCTAGGAGGTTCCGTATGCTGAAATCTTTATCTCTAGATGGTTCGCGAGCGCTCGTCACTGGCTCAGGATCGGGCATCGGCCGACAGATCGCTCAAGGATTTGCCGAAGCAGGGGCGCAGTTGATTCTCGTAGGACGACGACGCGAGCCTCTTCAGGAAACGGCAGAGTTACTCAAGAAATTTAGCCAGGTGAAAACAACGATCATCGATGCAGATATCACGACGGATGAAGGCTTGGAAAAGATCACGTTTGAGGCTGGCACGGTTGATGTTTTATGCAATAACGCTGGGGCCTCCGACTACGGACCCTGGCAGAGCATCTCCATTGAAAAATGGAGAAATACCTTTGCAGTGAATGTTGAAGCACCTTTCCGATTGTGCCAAATCTTTGCTCCGCTCATGATGGAGCGAAAGTATGGACGCATCATCAACATTGGTTCCGTGTATGGCCTCATGGGGGGCAACCCTGCGCTCTATCCAGGAATGGATTGGGATATCGCCCCCTACTTTGCGAGCAAACATGCAGTGCATGGAATTACCCATTACCTCGCCCCGCGACTGGCAATGTTTGGCACCACGATAAACACGCTCTCACCTGGGGGTTTTGCTGGATCTGAGATGAATGAAAAAGCGGGCGCGGGTAGTGAAGAAATGCTCAACGCCTTTTACGATGCAGTTCCCATGCGGCGCCTTGGCGGTCCCGATGATATTTCGGCGGCAGCAGTTTTCTTGGCCTCAGAAGGCTCCAAATATATGACGGGGCAAAACCTCGTTATCGATGGCGGGTGGAGTTCCTGGTGAGTTTCACCAGATCGAATCTTTACCGAATTGAAACCCAAAAACACTTGCGAGAGTTAGCCACTCGTGATGAGGTTATGCCCACGAAGTGAGCGACCCTCCTTTGCCGTTCGATCCCTGAACCACTTTCTTACCGACTCAGATAGGAGTTACATAGATGATGAAGCGAAATGCTGCACGTCTTGCAACCTTAGCGGCGATCAGTCTTGGTGCCTCCGTGGCACTGACTCTGGCTCCTGCTCAGGCCGCGGATGTTCACCTTAAGCTGGTCATGGCCTCATATACCGATGCCATGACTCCTTATTACACAGATTTGATTACTCGATTTGAAGCAGCTAATCCAGGTATCAAAGTAGACCTTGATGTTGTTGCTTGGCCTGAAATTGGGCAAAAGGTAAAGACTCTCATTGCATCAGGTCAGTCACCAGACATTGTCAACAATGACGAATTTGCCGGAGAAGCTGCAGATGGACTTCTCTACCCTGCTGATCAAATTGTTAGCCCAGCTACATTGGCAGATATTATTCCTGCCTTTATGACTAACTCCCAATACAAGGGCGTTGCATATGCAGTGCCTGACTTGGCATCAGCTCGTGCATTCTTCTACAACAAGACAATTCTTAAAGGCGCTGGAGTTGCCAAGCCACCTGCCACATGGGCAGAGCTCAAAGCTGCAGCCATCAAGATCAAAGCCAAATATCCAACTGTTTACCCACTTGGATTACCTCTAGGAGTGGAAGAGGCACAAGCCGAATTCACTGTATGGGGTGGCGGAAATGGTGGTCGTCTTTACAACGCCACAACCAATAAATACACAATCAATACACCTGCCTACCTAGGTGCGCTTACATTCTTGAAGAGTTTGGTTGATGCAAAATTGACACAACCAAACCCAGGCAAGACAAATCGCACAGATGGTGCATGGACACTCTTTGCTAAAGGCAAGGTTGCCATGGTTGATGGTGGCGTATTCCTACCAGACTGGCTATCTAAGAATGGTGGCGCTGCAATCAAGTGGGGCGCTGCTCCATTCCCACATGCCCCTGGAAAATCTGACGTCACTCTTGGCGTGCAAGATTACTTCAAGGGATACAAGGCAAACGGACGCGTTGCTGAAATTCGCAAGTTCTTGGATTTCATCTTCGTTCCTGCCAACTATCAAGGCTTCTTGAAGGCTGCGGGCGGATTTATTCCTGCTACAAAGTCAGCTGGCGCAGTTGCTGCAAAGGATCCAATCATTGGGCCTTATGTAGCTCTATTGCCTAAGGCGATCTTCTACCCAGGAACAATCGGCTCATGGGCCGCTTGCAAATCCACAATCATCACAGAAATGGGTACAGCAATGCTGAATCCACAAAAATCTCTGACGAACATTCAGAAGAAATGTGATGCTGCAAACGCTGGATAACTAGTGAAGAAAGGAGACAAGGAATTGCTGAAAAGGCGTTCCTTGTCTCCTTTCTTTTAGCTTTGTTTCGTATAAAATCCCCAATAAGTCCTAAGGGCTTCTGATAATTGGAAAAGAGACGAACGTGTCTAAGAAGGTCTACAAAAAGGGATCAAGTCTCCAGGCGTTGCCCTGGATAGGTCCGGCACTGATTCTCATCTTTGTCTTTGTTTTGTGGCCGATGGTTGAACTCTTCTTCGTATCTTTTAGACATGTCAGCATCAGCGGTCTCATTAAAGGCTGGGCTGGTTTTGATAACTATCGATCTTTAATGGATAACAGCGACATAGGCGGCACACTCAAGCGAACAGCCATTTGGCTTGTTGTTGTAGTCGCAGCAACGATGGCTCTTTCTCTGCCACTTGCTCAATTAATGAATGCAAACTTTCGCGGAAGAAGAATCCTGCGCTACTCAGTGATTGTTCCCTGGGCTGCATCCCTTGTGATTACAGCAACATCGTGGAAATGGATTCTGGATCCTTATTACGGGATTATGAACAACGTACTCATGGACTTACATATCATTAAGGCACCGGTAGATATTTTGGGAGACCCAAGGACTTCATTTATGGCCCTGTTGGTCGTTGGAGTTCTCGTATCCCTACCCTTTACAAGTTATGTCTTACTTGCCGGACTTCAAGCGATACCGCACGACATTATGGAGGCGGCAAGAGTGGATGGCGCAGGTCCATGGAAAGGTTATTGGGCGATCGTTTTCCCACTCTTAAAGCCAGCATTTCTTGTTGCCGCGGTTATAAATGCGGTCTATGTCTTTAATAGTTTTCCGATCATCTGGGTCATGACCCAAGGTGGTCCAGGATATGAAACAGATACAACCACAACATTCGCCTACAAAATCGCTTTCCGGGACCAAGACATTGGTCAATCGGCATCTCTTGCTGTCGGTAACTTTGTTGTGATTTTAATCTTCATAATGCTGTTTCTTAAGTTATCCAAGTGGAAAGAGCTGGATCAACAATGAGTCTAAATCTCTCACTCAAGAATATTTCAAGAATTAAAGGCGCGACGCTATCTCTCCTCGGACTTGTCGTCTCTTTCATTTTTCTCTTTCCTTACGTCACCATGCTCTCTACGGCGCTAAAGCCAAAGAGCGCAATCACTGACATACCTCCAAGTTATTTGCCCAAGTCCTACAATTGGAATAACTTCATAAAAGTATTCCAAGAGTTACCTTTTGGAATGTATATTCGAAGCACGGTTATTATCGCCTTGTGCACCATGGTGATTGGACTCGTTGTAGCAATTCCTGCTGGCTACTACGTGGCTAGAAATCACTTTCGCCTAAGGACGCCCTTCTTGCTGCTGGTGCTGATAACCCAGATGTTCTCGCCAACAACTTTGCTTATTGGTATCTATCGCGAGATGGGGGTCATGCACCTCATTAATACCTATCTAGGATTGATTTTAATTAACGTATCCTTCAATTTGGCTTTCTCGGTATGGATTCTGTCGAGCTTCTTCAAAACGATACCCGTTGAGATTGAAGAAGCCGCGGCTATTGATGGGGCAAGCAGACTGCAAACATTTAGAAAAATCAGCCTGCCATTAGCTGTCCCAGGCATCGTCACCACAGCGATTTTTACATTTATTGCCGCATGGAATGAATATGTTGTTGCCTACACATTAGCCAGCTCGCCATCGAAACAACCCTTTTCGGTTGGGCTCTCACTCCTCACCGGTTACTATGAAGTTAAATGGAATTATCTCTTTGCTGGCTCATTGATTGCAATTATTCCCATCATTATTCTCTTCATTTCTATCGAGAAGTACCTCGTGAGTGGCTTAACAGCAGGCAGTGTTAAGTGAATGTTTGCAAGTCTCGAGCTTTTGCTTTTACGCACACATTCGAAAAGAGCAATCCAACAGAGGTGATCTCTGAGCTTCAAGAGTTTGGCTTAACAGGATTGAATTTGGCTTTGAATTACCATGCAAGTAGAGATTTCTTACTCCGCAAAGGCCCCCGACTTGAATATCTTCAGGACGGATTTAATTATTATTTGCCAAACTATTCGCATTACACCCAAGAAAGCCTTCGACCAGCACCGAGTGATTCTTATGGATCCAATGAGGCCCTAGCCTCGATCGTTCGAGCAGCGACTGAATTAGATTTCCAGTTGTCTGCCTGGGGTGTTTTTTTTCATAATGGAAAACTTGGTGCAGCCTTTACAGAATGTTGCGTTGAAAATTCGCTAGGCAACCGATTTCTTTCTGAACTATGCCCTTCTAATCCCCGTGTGAGGGCATACTGTCGTGGTTTGGCTACAGATTTGATGTCACAAGGAGTGAGCTCTCTGGCGATTGAGTCACTACATTTTCATGGCGCTCGGCATGGAGAACACCATGAGCGATTTTTCTTGGAGATGAGCCAGATAACCGAATTTCTCTTTTCGCTCTGTTTTTGTGACAGTTGCCAAGACCGCTTTTCATCCACAAATGGCGACGGTGCCGCTTTGAAAGCAAGGGTCGCCAAGGAACTTGATTCATTTCTTAAAGAAAGTGATAAGTGGCTTGATTTAGAGCTTACGAAAGATAATCTCGCAGTTATTTGTGGCCCAGAGATTCTGGGTTACTTGCAAGTGCGAGAAGCGACAGTTACTTCTCTCTACGCCGATGTTTCATCAATCGCGCGAAATCTTGGAGTGCAAACTCGGTTTGTAGATCAAACACCTTTGCTGAATATGAACGGCCTCGAACCACTCGACCAAAGCTGGATCGTTGGAATTGATCCATTGGAGGTGCGCAGATATGTAGATATTTACGAACCTCTTGTTTACCGCTCGACACCAGAGGCGGTGGAATATGTAACTTCACATTATTGGGAGCGACTTGGTGGTGAGATTGTCCCCATTCTTCGCCCGACCTTCCCTGATAATTCTTCGCAGGCAGACCTCATTTCAAAAGTAGGTAAGTTGCGAACTTTGGGAGTCAAGGAAGTTGATTTCTACCTCCTAGATACCATGAGACCAAGAGACCTATCTTGGATCAAGTCCGCCTTGGCTTAGATTCCAGGATGTGAAAAATTCTTATCGCAGATTATTCCAATCGGATAAGTTAAGGGTTTCAGTAGTGCCTAGGAGGGGATTCCAGAGCATGCGCGTTGCTATTGCCGGTTTTCAACACGAAACCAACTCATTCGCAAAAGTTTCAGCATCCCTGCCCAAATGGATTGAGGCTGGCATTCTCCATGGAGACGAAATAGTTGCCGAATACAAAGAATCAAAGGCAACAATTGCGGGAATTCTTTCGCGCCTTGAATCCGAGTCCGATATCGAACTCGTACCTCTCGTCTTTTCGCGACTAATGCCCATGGGCAATATCACTGCCGAGGCTATAACGCACTTGATAGATGAGATTGTTCTACTTGTTCGTGAACAAGGGCCGTGGGATATCGTTTTTCTAGCTCAACACGGAGCAGCCGTTTCTGAGTTATATGAAGATACAGACGGAGAGGTCGCAGAGAGAGTACGAGCAATTGTCGGTCCCGATTGTATTATCGTGACAAATCTTGATATGCATGCAAATGTTTCTAAGAAAGTTGTTGCTAACTCGGATATCGTGAAGGTGTATCAAACCAACCCACATTTAGATACTTTTGAACGGGCATATGAGTCAGCCGACTTAGCCATTAGATTTTACAATCGTGAGATTAAGCCCACGATGTACCTAGCAACTCCCCCTTTGATTGCAAATATCTTAAAGCAAGGTACCGATGACAGGCCGATGTCCGACCTGCTGCAGTTCGCAAAATCAGAGTTAATCAATCCCGATGTCTTATCCGTCAGTGTTGTCGAAGGCTACCCGTATTCAGATGTACCCCAAATGGGAATGACATTTCTTGCTATCACCAACGATGATGCAGATCTTGCGAAAGTGGTGGCAAATAGAGTTGCTATGCAAGCCTGGAATCTCAGGGAAGAGCTCAACGGCGTTGCGACATCTACAGAGTTGGCGCTCACAGAAGCTGCCGCAAATTCAGAACGTCCAGTGGTTCTATTTGATGTCGGCGACAACGTAGGTGCTGGAACGCCAGGCGACTCAACCTTCGTATTACATGCGTCGCGCCGCCTAGGAATAACTGGCCTACTGCAAGCACTCTGTGACCCTACTGTTGCTGCGCAATGTATTGCTTTAGGTGTGGGCGCCAAAATCGATGCTGAAGTCGGAGGAAAATTCGATGACATGCATGGCACCCCTTTCCTGATTTCGGGGGTCATTTCTGCGATCACAGATGGAAAATACGCTGAAACAAAGCCTTCACACGGCGGATTTCTCTTTTATAACGATGGTCCAAGTGTCGCAATCAAGACTGATGATGGAAATTCAAT
>Ga0194062_1000650_pt1 | contig 14614 bp, 11 predicted proteins | sample SepL2225m_MetaG_FD_155481 | JGI IMG/M metagenome (GOLD analysis project Ga0194062, IMG submission 155481) | Anoxic zone freshwater microbial communities from boreal shield lake in IISD Experimental Lakes Area, Ontario, Canada - Sep2016-L224-25m | ecosystem: Environmental > Aquatic > Freshwater >... | reverse complement strand
TTTCTGGTAACGGTGAACCAACAAGTGCAGCAGAGTTTTTGCAGGTTATTGATTTAATTGAGAAAGAATTGAATTTATTGTCATTTTCTGCGCCGATTAAGTTGGTTCTGATTACCAATGGCAGCTTGCTACAGCGTAACTATGTGCAACAAGGGCTACGCAAAATGTCCAAGCTAAATGGCGAGGTTTGGTTCAAGCTTGACCGTGCCAGTGAGCAAGGTATGCAGGTGGTGAATGACACTCGTGCAAGCCTAGCTAGCGTGCGCGAAAATCTAATTGCAGCGATTGCTTGTTGCCCTAATACTTGGTTGCAAACTTGTTGGTTTGCCATGGATGGCAGAGTGCCAAGTGTGCAAGATGAAGATGACTATATAAATTTTTTAAGTGATCTGATCGCAAACAAAACCAGCCCTCAAGGTGTTTTGTTATATGGCATCGCGCGTGCTTCGATGCAACCTGAAGCCTCTCGTTTAAGCGCACTTTCGCTCATTCAATTGGAGTGCTTTGCAAAGCGCATTCGCGCATTAGGTTTGCTGGTTAAAGTGAGCGAGTAGATTTTTACCTAGGATTATTCTGAGCTGACGCAATGTTTAAAACAGGCGCTGAGAATGGTAGTAGTATGTTGCTGTGAACTTCTGTCAGGCACAGAAAAGTCGCCTCCCCCCTTAGCACGAGGTGAAAAATGAATAATAAAAAAACATTCCAACGCTGCGTTAGCCTTTTTATCACCACTATTATTTGGATAACCTCCTCTGCAGTGCAGGCAGGAGAAGCACTTACCCTTGCCGTTTCACAATCGCCGCTTTCCCTCCCAATATTTGTTGCCGAAAGCCAAGGATATTTTTCCAGTGAAGGCGTGACGGTCAAGCTGAAGGAAATCAATGGCGGGCATCGCACTTTGCAGGCACTACTTGACGGCGAAGCGGATCTGGCAACCTCGTCAGATGCGGTGATTATGTTTAACAGTTTTAGACGGAATGACTTTGCCGTGATTGCAACGTTTGTTTCCAGCCGTGACGATGTAAAAATTATCGTTGGGAAAGAGTCCGGTATTGTGAAACCTTCGCAAATGACAGGTAAGCGGGTAGCTACGGTAGTGGGCTCAGCTAGCAATTATTTTCTCGATACTTGGATGCTTCTGCATGACGTTGATCCCAAGTCAGTGAAAATTATTAATCTTCAACCTGAGGCAATGGAATCCGCTTTATCGAAAGGTGAGGTTGATGCCGTCGCTATTTGGGAGCCTTTCCCCTTTAAATTAGCTAATGCGGGGTTGGGTGCTAAAGTTTTGCCAAATCCTGGTACCTATGTCTTAACGTTTAATCTAGTCGTGCATAAAAAGCTGATTGGCATGCGTGACGATGAATTGGTTAAATTGCTTCGGGCGCTAGCGCGAGCACAAAGATTTATCAGAGATGAGCCAGCTAAAGCTCAGGCAATTCTGCGTTCAAAGCTAAAGCTAGATCAAGCCTTTATTGATTGGATATGGCCTCGAAATAATTATGCGTTGAGTTTGGATCAATCTTTGCTCTCCACGCTTGAAAGTGAAGCACGTTGGGCGCGACAAGAAGGACATGTAGCCGAAAATAGAAAGATTAATTATCTTGATTTTATTTATGTCGAACCATTGCTTAAAGTATCGCCTAAAGCCGTAGGAATTAAAAAATAAAAAGATGCGTATCCGAACGATTTTGATGACTGCTTTATTGACGGCCATATTGATGGGGCTGTTGTTGGTGGTTGTCAGCGTTTTTTTTGCGCAACGCCTGTCCGCGATTTCCACTTTAGATGAGCGTGGCCGTTCGAGCTCTCGTGCGGTTGCGGAGCTATTGGTTTTAACCCATGAGTATGCGTTGCATGCCGAGCCCCGGGCTGCTAGCCAGTGGAAAGAGCAATATAAATCGCTAGTTATTTCTTTGGACTGCGAGACGGCAAACGAAAATACCAAAATTTTTTGCCAGGCGAATTTGCTGCCAGAGATATTTGGCAAGCTAGAAGAAATGTCCGTCATGCATGACAATAAGTTACAGGAGCGGCGCGAAGCGTTTTTACTCGATCAATTGCTGACCAATGTACGTTTACTCGCTGACTCCATCCATCATTGGAGCGGAGACGTTGCTGAAGATCGATCAAAAATCGAACAACAGTTTTATCTGATTGCGATTTCTATCCCTATTTTGCTGCTCTTAGTCCTGCTATTGCTTCTGCTATTGCTCAAGCAGCGCGTGTTAAAGCCATTATCCAGATTACATACTGCCGTTGTCGCGATAGGGAAGGGCGATCTTTCGGTGCGTGCTGCTTCGGTTGCAAATGATGAGCTTGGTGAATTAACGCGTGCATTCAACACGATGGCTATCGATATGGTGTCTAGTTTGAAAGCTGAGGTCGCTGAACGTCTGCAAGCTGAGTCGCGTCTTGTGCAGAGCGAGCTACGGCTCGCCACAATTATTGAGACAGAGCCGGAGTGCATCAAAATTGTCGATGCGGATGGTTTGTTGCAATTTATGAACCCTGCTGGATTAGCGATGATTGAAGCAGATTCGCTGGCGCAGGTGGTAGGGCGTGGGGTGATTGGGATTATTGCACCAGATGATCGCGATGCCTTTACTGCGCTCCACAGAAAAGTGATCGCCGGTGAATCTGGGCTACTACAGTTTGAAATTATTGGCTTTAAAGGTGGACGCCGTTGGCTCGAAACTCATGCGGTTCCCTTGCGAGATAATGGTAAGACTCAGCTCTTATCGATTACGCGCGATATCACTCAACAAAAGCAAGTTGAAGAAAAGCTAAAGCTGGCTGCTAGTGTTTTTACTCATGCGCGTGAAGGCATCATGATTACCGATTCAATTGGTACCATCATCGACGTCAATGACACCTTCTGCCAAATTACTGACTTCTCGCGCGAAGAGGTGCTGGGCAAAAATACACGTATTTTGAGTTCAGGGCGTCATAGCGCTGAGTATTACGCAACCTTGTGGAATGAGTTGATTCAGACAGGTTCTTGGCATGGTGAGATTTGGAATCGTCGCAAAAATGGTGAGGTCTATGCAGAAATGCAAACGATTAGCGCGGTGCGAGATGATGACGGCAATATTAAAAATTATGTCGCGCTGTTCTCAGATATCACTTCGTTAAAAGAGCATGAGTCTCAACTGGAGCGCATCGCGCACTACGATGCGCTGACGAGCCTACCAAACCGTGTGTTGTTATCAGATCGGCTGCATCAGGGCATGGCACAGGCGCAACGACGTAAATTGAGGCTGGCGCTGGTCTATCTCGATTTGGATGGTTTTAAAGCGGTGAATGACCTGCACGGGCATGATGTTGGCGATCAACTTTTGATTATCGTTTCTGGCCGCATGAAGCAATCTTTGCGCGAGGGGGACACCCTTGCGCGCTTGGGCGGAGATGAGTTTGTGGCTGTTTTACTTGACCTAAACAGCACGGAAGATTGTGAGCCGATGCTTAAACGATTGCTCAGTGCAGCCGCAGAGCCCGTTCATATTGGGGAGCTTCGGTTGCAAGTTTCTGCCAGTTTGGGGGTGAGTTTCTATCCGCAAGCAGAAGAGCTGGATGCAGATCAGTTGCTACGGCAGGCCGACCAAGCGATGTATCGCGCTAAACAAGAAGGTAGGAATCGCTACTTTTTATTTTCTGAAAATGAAAAAATACCCGAGACAACTATTTCAAGATCGTAACTGCTTATGACTGCCATTCACGCTTCGCAACTTACTTTTTTTGCCGTACATGCACCTTTTGACCGTATGGAGCCCGCCCATTTGATATGGATGTTGGAGCGGATGAAACTCGCCTATTACGCGCAGGGCGAAGTTATCGTTTCTCCAGAACTGGCAACGGTGCAAAACTTCGTGGTTATTAAACAGGGCTTGGTGCATGGCGAGCAAGATGTCGCGCATGCTGCGGAATCCGACCCTTGGATGGAGCTGTCAGAGGGCGAGTGTTTTCCACTGGGTGCCTTGATAGCGCAGCGTGCGGTAGCGAGTACGTATCGAGCTGGCGCAGACACCTTTTGCTATGAATTACCGGTAGCAGATTTTCATACGTTGCTGGGAATGAGTGCGCCATTCCGCGATTTTTGCACGAGGCGTATCGCCAATCTGCTTGAGCATTCCAAGCAAATTATTCAAGCGCAATACACCCAGTCAAGCGCAGAGCAGCAATCGTTGACCAGTCCGTTAGCTTCGATTATTCATCGAGTACCAATTACCTGTACTCCCAATACACCTGTGCGTGAAGTGCTAGCGCGTATGCACGAGTGGCGCTTGGGCTCGATGATCGCGATCGATGAGCAACATCACCCACTAGGAATTTTGACTTTGCCTGATGTGTTAGAGCGTATTGCTTTGCCTCAAATCGATCTTGATCAACCCGTGATCAAGGTGATGACGACGCAGTTGAGTTGGTTGCCGCCACAAGCGCTGGCGTATGAGGCTGCACTGGTGATGGCCAAACATGGCTTCCGTCATGTGTTGGTGGTTGAAAACGATAAACTCGTTGGCCTCGTCTCAGAAAAAGATTTGTTTGCGTTGCAACGTGTGGGCTTACGTGAGATTGGTACAACGATACGCCATGCCGAGACAGTTGAGGTGCTACAAAGCGCAGCTGGCGATATACGCAGCATGGCGCATAGCATGATGGCGCAAGGAGTAGCTCCCGAACAACTTACCCAATTCATTTCCACCTTCAATGATTTATTGACCGCACGCGTTGTGGAATTGGAATGCAAAGCCAGCGGCTTGCTCGGCACGCCTTTGCACGAAGGTTTATGTTGGTTGGCTTTAGGGTCGGAGGGGCGCTTTGAGCAAACTCTAAATACAGATCAAGATAACGCGATCATCTTTGCGCTGCCCGAAGGGGTGACGGCTGATCAAGTTCGCGAAACTTTATTGCCGTTTGCGCGCAGAATCAACGAGACACTCGCCTTGTGTGGATTCCCTTTGTGCAAAGGTGAAATCATGGCAAGCAATCCTAAATGGTGCTTGTCGTTGGAAGAGTGGAAGCGCGCGTTTTCCGCATGGATTAGCGGTGGTTCGCCGGAAGCCTTGTTACATGCCTCCGTATTTTTTGATTTCCGTTCACTCTATGGCGCAGAAAAGCTGGCCGAGGATTTACGCGGTTGGCTGGCACGCGTAGCGCAAGACAACAGTCGATTCCTGCATATGATGGCTGAAAATGCTTTGCGTAATCGTCCGCCGCTTGGGCTTGTTCGCGATTTCGTGGTGGGGAAGGACAACACAATCGATCTAAAGGTGAATGGCATTACGCCATTTGTTGATGCAGCCCGCATCTTTGGTTTGGCTTCTGGCTCCACGCAAACGAACACCATTCAACGATTGCGCTCAAGCGCAGCAAAATTGAAGCTACATAGCTCGGAGATTGAGGCATGGATAGATGCTTTATTGTTTATTCAAGTATTGCGCTTACGCCACCATGAGGAGGATTGTGAACAGGGTGAGCTTGATAATTTGATCGACCCCAAACAGTTGAATGAGCTGGATAGGCGCATTTTGAAAGAAGCCTTTCGCCAAGCACGCAAGCTGCAAGCGAGGTTGGCCTTGGAGTATCACTTGTGATGAATTTGTTTACGCGCTGGTTTGGCATAAAGCCACAGCTCAGCGAAGCGCAACAACACCGTCTAGCGGCATGGTCTGCTTTGCCTCGCCCATCATCAAGTGCGCCCGTAGTCGAATCAAGGTATGTTGTGGTCGATGTTGAAACAACTGGCTTGAATCTGATGAGCGATAGGCTAATCTCCATCGGTGCTGTAGCCGTAGTGAAGGGGCGAATCGATTTCGGTGATAGTTTTTACATCGTGTTACAGCAACAAGCGGCAAGTGAGAAAGGCAATATCCTGTTGCACGGGATTAGTACTGCTGAGCAGTTAGAAGGGGTGCCACCCGCAGAAGCGTTGCTAGCCTTCTTGGAATTTTTAGGTAAGGCTCCATTGATAGCCTTTCACGTCACGTTCGATGAAACGATGATTAAGCGCGCATTGCGCGATTTTCTAGGTTTGAACTTTAAACATCCGTGGTTGGATCTGGCCTATGTGATGCCGGGGTTGAATCCGCCGCTGGCTTCTCGCTATCGCTCTTTGGATGATTGGATCAATCACTTCAATATCAGCAATGATGCCCGTCACAACGCCTTGGCCGATGCCTTGGTTACGGCGCAGTTATTTCAAGTGGCTGGGGGGCAGGCAAAAAATAAAAAAGCCAATAACTACAATGCACTATGCGATCTTGAAAGTGCGCAGCGTTGGGTGGGGGCCGTCGGCTAAATTTATTCAAATTGCTTGACAAATGCACGCTCTAATTGAGCTAGACGGTTCGCATTGCATTCTCTGTAACCTTCACGTAATCTCACTACCGTTGTACTAGCGAATCAGCTTCTTTAGCTGATTTTTTTAAGTCTTCAGGGAGAGAAAATGTCTAATCCGAATATTAATTGGGCGGCGATTGATACCCACCCAAAGTTTCAAGCACTACATCGCAAGAAAACTTTTTTCTTGTGGGGATTGATGGTCTTTTCGATCATTTATTACTTCATGTTGCCGATTGGCGCTGCGTATTTCCAAGACTTATTCAAGATCAAGGTTTGGGGCGTCATCAACGTGGGTCTTTTGTTCGCGCTGTCGGAGTTTGTTGTGGCTTGGACGATCGCTTTCATTTACTCCAAGAAAGCAAACGCTGAGTTTGATGCGATGACACAGGACATTATTAACGACGTCAACAGTGGGAGCATAAAATGAAATTGATGTTAAACAAATGGCTTCTATCTTTGGCTGCCTTCTCTGTCAGCAATGCGGCTTTTGCGGCGGGTGCGGTTGCCGATGAGTTCAAATGGATGACCTTCTCTGTGTTCGGCTTGATTATCGCCATCACAATGGCGGTTACTTTCTGGGCAGCGCGTTCTACGCATACGACTTCTGAGTTTTATGCAGCGGGTCGTTCAGTAAGCGGTATTCAAAACGGCTGGGCGATTGCGGGTGACTATTTGTCAGCTGCGTCTTTCCTCGGTATCGCCGGTTTGATCTCTTTGTACGGTTACGATGGCTTTATGTATTCCGTTGGTTGGTTGGTTGCTTACATCACGGTGCTATTGGTGATTGCTGAGCCCTGCCGCAACATTGGTAAATACACAATGGGCGACATTTTGGCTTTCCGTAATGATCCAAAGAAAACTAAAGTTGTTGCAGCACTTTCTACGATCACTGTTTCCACTTTCTATCTCACCGCGCAAATGGTGGGTGGTGGTGTTTTGATCAAAACATTGATTGGTATCGATTACGAAATTTCTGTGGTCGGTGTGGGCGTGTTGATGCTGGTTTATGTTGTGTTCGGCGGTATGAAGGCAACAACCTGGGTGCAGATCATCAAAGCGGTATTGCTGGTAACCGCATCATTGATTTTGGTCACGATGGTTTGGGCACCTTACGGTTTTAGCTTACCTAGCTATCTACAAGCAGTGGTTGGCGATAGTAAGATTCAAGCACAGGTTGCTAAGTTGTTGGGTGAGTCTGCAGCAACGATGACACCTGAAGAACTTGGTCAGCGCTTCCTTGAGCCAGGCCTGTTCCTGAAAAACCCAATTGACCAAATCTCTCTTGGTTTGGCGTTGGTGTTGGGTACTGCAGGTATGCCTCACATCCTGATGCGTTTCTTCACTGTTCCTACAGCACAAGCTGCTCGTACCTCAGTAATCTGGGCGATGGGTATCATCGGTGGCTTCTATGTTTTGACACTGTTCCTCGGCACTGGTGCTGCAATGTTGGTTGGTTCTGCCAAGATCGCTTCGGTGGATGCGGGCGGTAACATGGCCGGTCCATTGCTCGCTCAATACTTGGGTGGTGGCGAAAGCTCGTTGATGGGTAACTTCATGCTGGCGTTTGTTGCAGCGGTAGCGTTTGCGACTATCGTTGCGGTGGTTGCTGGTTTGGTGTTGGCTGCGGCTTCTGCGATGGCACATGACATTTATGTGGGTGTTATTCGTGGTGACCATGCAACGCCTAAAGAGCAAGTGGTTGCGGCGCGTGTTGCATCTGTGATCGTGGGTATGATCGCGATTACGGTAGGTATCATGGCTAAAGGCCAAAACGTTGCGCACTTGGTGGCGTTGGCGTTTGCGGTTGCTGCTTCATCTAACTTGCCAGCGGTATTCTTGACGCTGTATTGGAAGAAGTGCAACACGACTGGCATTATCCTCGGCATGGTAGTTGGTTCTTTGACTGCGATTGGTTTGGTAATGATTTCTCCAAATATGACTTATCCAAAAGCAGTGATTGCTGGCGCGAATAAAGTCTTGAATGGTGAGCCAGCCGTACCTGCTAAAGAAGCCACGCCAGCGGTTGAGCGTTCCGCTTTTATGTGTGAGTTGTTTGCTCTGGATGGCTGCGTACTGGCTAAACCAGCAAAAGCAGCTTCTGCAGAAAAACCAGCTAAGCTAGGTGCTGCCGAGAAATTGGCTAAGTTGAATGAAAAACTTCAGTCTATGGAAGTTGCATTGCCAACTATTGCTGATGCCGCAGCTAAGACAGCAGCAGAAGCTGACATTGCCAAAGTGAAGAAAGACATCGCGGCAACTGAAAAGGCGAAGGCTAAAGCAGAGGACGACCTGAAGAAGTTTGAAGGTCAAACAACGAGCATCATGGGCTTAGAAAAACCATTCTTCTTGTTGAAGAACCCTGGTTTGATCTCGATTCCATTGGGCTTCTTGTTGGTTATCTTGGGTTCGCTGTTTACTAAAGATAAACGTGCAGAAGAAATGTGGGATGAGCTCTACGTTCGCCAGAACACCGGTATTAACGCAGAGGCTGCAACTGCGCATTGAGCAAATGGTAGTGAATAAAAAACCCCGCTTCGGCGGGGTTTTTTATTGTAGGGAGTATTAGTTATTGTCGCATTGGCCTAGATATTTTCTGAGATATATAGACCAAATGGGCTATAACAATTCGATCCTGTTCTTGTTAATATCGCGCCGATTTTAAAAAAATTGAGTCTGCAGAGTAGCTTTGGGTCTAAGATTATTTTTGTAGCCCATTGACTATTTTGATATATGCATTTTTGGCATTCTTAGTTTATCCAGTTAATTGAGGCGATATTGAGTAATAACAATCTAGAGGTAGATGCTTCAGAGTTCTTGAAGGTTTATCCCCACATTTTCAACAAGATTACTGCTTCTTGGGGTAGTCCCAACTGCCGAGAATTACTGGTATCTTTGATTAACGACTCAAGAGAGGGAAGCCGAGCGGGGTTTTCGCCGCAACATGCAAAAACGATTTTCGCTCTTTTGCAACGACACGACCGTTTATATTCGGAGTTCGATACGTCAAATCAAAGCTTTGTTCCTTTTGGATTTACAGCAGCAGAGCGCGGTCCGAAAAGAGCAATTGAGACGCAGACTTCAGGTAACTGGGGAATAATCAAAGCGATTATGTTTTCTTTCGTGGCGCTACTCGTCGTGGTTGCCTTTCAAGCCTATAAATTTTTTTCTTGATTTAACTTACTCGATTCGGGCGGGTTTGAATTTCGCCGCTAAGCTCTTCCCGCCGCGCGCACGTTTTCCAAAGTAGCTCTGAAGTGCTTCTCCTGAGAGTTTTAGGGTGTGTTCACGAGCGCCTGTTGTGCCGCTGATTTCAACTTTCGCTTGGTTGATAACTTTGGCAGCCGTCAGTGACTCCCCCTCAGCTATTCCCATGAGGATAACGCCTTTGCCACCCCCTTGAAGATGCTTCATTTCGTTGAGCAAAAACAACAGTAGCCTGCCATCGCTAGAGGCGGCAGCGACCAACGATTGTTCGTTCGGCGTATAGGGTGCCGGAGCGAGAATAGATTCTTTCTCCACGCTGATAAATTGCTTGCCGGCTTTGTTACGACCAACCATGTCGCCTATTGTTGCGGTAAATCCATAGCCTGCGGTAGTTGCGAGTAAGAGGTGTTGTTCTGCCTTGCCGCATAGTACATGGGCGATCTTGGCACCACTGGCTAGCTCAATGAGAGTGGCAAGCGGCACACCATCCCCTCGACCAGACGGTAGCTGACTGACGGCGATGCTACACACACGGCCGTTGTCGCAGATCACGATGCAGTTATCGGTAGTGCGACATTCAAATTTTGCTAATAAGCCATCCCCGTCTTTGAAGGGGAGTGTGGAGAGCTCTAATCCGTGTCCTTGGCGGGTGCGCCCCCAATGCTTTTTCGAGATGAGTACGGTGACGGGTTCATCAACAACGGTATTTACAGGAGCAGAGCGTTGCGCTTCTTGAATCAAGGTGCGGCGTTCGTCGCCATAGGTCAGCGTATCGGCGTCGATCTCGTTGGCGACCTGCTCGCGCAGTGCGGCGTCTTTCGAGAGTAGCCGTACCAAGTCTTTGCGTTCTTTATCTAACTGTTTTATTTCTTTCTCTATTCTAATTCCTTCTAGTCTCGCTAATTGGCGTAAGCGAATTTCCAGAATGTCTTCAGCTTGGCGATCAGAAAGCTCAAAGCGCGCAATCAACGCTGCTTTAGGTTCATCTGATTCGCGGATAATTTTGATGACTTCGTCGATGTTCAAAAAGACGATCATGCGTCCAGCGAGGATATGTAATCGATCATCGACCTGGGCTAAACGATGTTGGCTACGGCGACGCACGGTGGCGAGACGAAATTCCACCCATTCGCGAATAATTTGCGTCAGCGATTTTTGCTGAGGACGTCCATCTGCGCCGATCATGGTCAGATTAAGCGAGGTGGAAGATTCCAAGCTTGTGTGAGCCAGAAGCACATTCATCAACTCGTCTTGAGTCTGACGCGATGATTTGGGCTGGAATACCAAGCGCACCGCTTGCGATTTGTCAGATTCATCGGCAACCGCGTCCAGCACTGAAAGTAGTAATTGTTTGTTTTGCACCTGCTCCGGCGATAAGCTCTTTTTGTTGGCTCTGACTTTGGGGTTGCTCAGCTCGTCAATTTCTTCGAGTACTTTTTTGGTCGAGACGCCATGCGGTAATTCATGTACTACGATCTGCCATTGACCGCGGGCGAGTTCTTCCACTGTCCAGCGTGCACGCATTTTGATCGAGCCGCGGCCGCTTAAATAACTTTCGCGTAGCTCGCGCGGTGACGAAATAATCTGCCCTCCAGCGGGGAAGTCCGGGCCTTGCACATTGGCGAGTAGGGCGTCGTCACTGGTGTTTGGTTCGCGCACCAACTGCACCGCCGCAGCGGCGACTTCGCGCAAATTGTGTGACGGGATTTCGGTTGCCATACCCACGGCAATGCCGGAGGCGCCGTTGAGCAGCACCATCGGTAAGCGCGCGGGCAACATCGCGGGTTCCTGAAACGCGCCGTCGTAGTTGGGCACAAAATCCACCGTACCCATATCCAACTCGGATAACAGCAGATCGGCCAGCGGAGTCAGCCGTGTTTCGGTGTAGCGCATCGCTGCCGCGTTGTCGCCGTCGCGGCTACCGAAGTTACCCTGGCCGTCGACCAGCGGGTAACGCAGAGAGAAATCCTGCGCCAGACGCACCATCGCCTCATATGCGGAAGAGTCGCCGTGCGGATGATATTTACCCAGCACATCGCCGACCACGCGCGCCGATTTGACATGCTTGTTGCCATGGCTCAAGCCCATCTGGCGCATGGCGTACAGGATGCGGCGCTGCACCGGCTTTTGTCCGTCGCATACGTCCGGTAGTGCGCGGCCTTTGACCACCGAGATGGCGTATTCCAGATAGGCTCGTTCGGCATACAGCGAGATTGGCACTTCGTCGCCGTCTGGCAAGGCCGCGAGCGGGGCGAATTGTTTAGCTCCGCCTGAGCCACCCGCAGTGGTTGGTGTTAGTTCGGTTGTGTCCTCCTCGGCGAGTTGGACTTCGTCTTCGGGGAAGAGGGTAGGTTGGTCTGTGTGTTCGATACTCATTTAAATTCCAAATATGTTATTACGTGGGCAATACAGTTTCATTGGGCGCAATAGATAAAGCTGGAATCTACGCGAGCTAAAGAATATGCAAGGTTGCACCTTTAGCTGTAGTTAGTAAGAAATCATGCTTTATCTAAACTTGCTTTGATGGGTTATAGATCGCGTTCCGAAAATCCTTCAAGCTGACCTCGTTGTGCCGCGAATCCAGAAATTTCTTTATCGAATTCTATACGCAGCTTGGCAGAAGAAGCTGATATTGCTTTGGCAGCTTCAATTACAGAATTAATATTATCTGAGCTGGGAGTAAGTGCAGAGTTTGTAACGTCGACAATTGTTAACGCGGCAAGCGACAAAGACGGCCCTGCATGCGCAGATAATGCGAATGCAGCCCTTCTACATTTGGCTAATCGTTCTTTTGCTACTGCGACCGGAAAACTGTTATTTGCGTCCAAGTAGGAAATTAGGTCGCTCATTTCGATCATTAATGATTCAAACTTTTCGCGTATCAATTGTTCTCGCTTATCAAGTGTCTGAACTTGAGCTAGACGAACATCTTTTTGAATTTGAGCACGTGCAGCTTCCATTTGATACTTGCCGCTAAGAGAGGTGGTAAGAGTTCCTCCTAAAATAGCTAGTATGGATATACAGAGAGAGATTTTTTCAGTAGATGTCATCAAGTGCTCCGGTTGTATACTTGCGAGGTACTACGCAATAAAAATGATGATTTGGCGCTCATTTATGCGCTACTTTTTCCTTTGTGCCCACTAATACACATAGTTGTATATTGCCGTCGATGCTGACGTTGACTTGATCTATAACTCCCACCGATTCAAAAAATTCATCGCTGGTTACCGTAGTCGTTTCCTTAAAAGAGGAATTGATTAACTTCCCATTGTTAACCTTGCTTTCCATTTCTTGGTTGCTTTTTACATTCGCTTTATGTGTTCGCCCTAGTTCTGCCATCGCTTTGGCTTTAGCAATTTTTTGAGCGACTAATTCACCTTTAGATAAAATTGAGCATCCAGAAGCTGTATTTTCAGGCGCTGATTGAATCCAAGTGGGAACGGTAGAGGCAGAATCAATCTCTCCAGCAAACAATGAGTTGCAAACGAAGCAAAGGCCGAGGAATACTATAAAATATTTCATCATTTTCTCAGGTCGATTTTTAATCAATTAATATCACTTGAGCATTAATTGCTGATTGTTCTTTTAGTAAGTTTTCTGGCACACTTTTAATTACGACAGGATTTTGCTCTTCGTATATATCTTTCTCAAAAATTTCTTTAAGTTTGTCGTTCCCAGAGCCAGAGGGAAGCCAGTAATATGTTTCTCTATCCCAATATCTATAATGGGAAGCTATCGTTAAATTAGCAGATTTGCCACCTATTTCAATTTTCAATACAATCTTTTTGCCAATTAATTTCTTAAAAAGATTTTCTGTAAAAGGAAGCTTTTGGCCTTCTTTCTGGTTTTTGTATTCGCGGATTATGAGCTCTGGTTTTTTACCTTCTAATTTGTCAAATATGAAATATTCATTTAGTTTCTTTATTGCGGGAACTGGATCGGTACTCCACTGAACGCCGACAAGAACATCATAAGTTCCATTCCCATTATCGCGAAATTCAGGTTCGCCTAATTTAATTTTGGTATTGTTTTTTATATATCCAAAAACTTGTTTATTCAAAACGTCAAGCGCAGTTTGATAAGCATCGCCACTCTTCTTCGCCATTCCCAGCAAAGTGCCCTTTTCAAAAACGCGTCGTACCTGCCCTTGGCTTTCTTCGATGCTTGAAATAACAACATCACGGCGAGCGACTAATTCAGCACGGGGTTTTGAAGACACGCTGCCATCATTCGCGGCATTGCGGATTTTTGATAACTCAGCATTCAGGCTTTCAAGTTCGTTCTGGAGGCGGCTATTTTCGGCCTGAATTGAGCTCAATTCTTTTTGACGTTTGTCATCGCCACGATAAGTATCCAGCTTTGAACGAATAGCAGATTTATCCAAATGCGCACGAATCGTTATTTCCATAACTGACCGACCATCTTTCGAGGATGTCATTGATTCGTTAATCACCTCCACAGTCATAAAGGATGCCGCGACGATAGTAATCTGGTCTTTCAGTATCTGGTCGTTTTCAATAACCAAGTCAGACTTGACTTGAGTACCGGCTAATTCAGAAGCAGCTCGCTTTGCTTCATTGAGCGCTATATTTCGTGCATCAATCCGCGTGTCATTGTCCCCGAGCACATACTTCGCCGAAGACTCAACAATCAGCTCGTTTGGAAGTTGTTTGACTATTTTCGCCGCACCAAAGGCGGGCTGAGTTACGCTGAGAGTTAAGAGTAAGAGTATGCGAGTAAGTTTATTCATGGCCATTTTTCGATTTAATTTCAATTTCACCAGCGATTTTGTTGGTGTCATGCGCTACAGCGTTCCCGGTGAACCCCCAAAAAGATTACTAATCCGGTTTGTTAAGCATTGACAATTGATACGGCCATCTACGTGAGGTATGAACAACCGCGAGAATATGCACCTCTCCATTCTTTATCAGAGCGTTTGTCTCATTGCGTATGCTGGCAACAACTCGTTGTGCGGCAACCGGATTTTCTTGGGCGACATAGGTTTCAATGCCGCGAAGGTCATCAAGCGCAACAGTCAGCCAACGTAGTTTCATTACGCACTGCGCTT
>Ga0194062_1000647_pt1 | contig 14679 bp, 10 predicted proteins | sample SepL2225m_MetaG_FD_155481 | JGI IMG/M metagenome (GOLD analysis project Ga0194062, IMG submission 155481) | Anoxic zone freshwater microbial communities from boreal shield lake in IISD Experimental Lakes Area, Ontario, Canada - Sep2016-L224-25m | ecosystem: Environmental > Aquatic > Freshwater >... | reverse complement strand
GGCCACAGAATGACATACCGTAGGTACCTGATGTGCCACCAGCTACTGCGCTAGGTGGAGTGCTGGGAGTGGCTGTAGCGCTAGGGGCTATTACCATTTTGGTTATGCGCCATTCGGTGGATTTACTGTGAGTGTGGGTACCATAAAGACTATAGAAGCTGGGGATACTGGTTTGCGTGTATGATTTACTATTTATCGACGGCACCATTGTAATTGACGACCCAGGTTCGAGTCTAGCAAAGAAGTCGTTAATACTTGAATTTAGTACATAATCATAACAAGGACCAATATTAGTAGCTCTCGAATAAGATCTATATTGGTCATTATGCCCGGTACAAGTCTTTGGCGCTAACGCAGTTCCACAACTGTACGTATAATCGTAGTGATAGTAAATATATGAACCGGACGTTTCAGTAATAGTCCAGGTGTCGCCCGTCGTACACCTAGTGGTTAGATTTATTGTCTGCTGTGAATCGTAATAATATGGTCCATAATTATAGGTAGTACCCGTGCTATTATTACGAACTGAAACAGAAGTAGGGATTTTTCTACTATTATGAACATCCCATAATGTTGACGTATTAGTTTTGTATTCTATCGGTCTACAAGCATTTGGCGTAGGTGGAAGCGGCACATTAATATCTACACAGGCACCAGCTGAATCTTGTTTGGAATTATTATTCGAAGCAGCCGGATTTACATAGGCCGCGCTACATAACCTCTTGCCGGCATTAAAAGACGATGCGGTGACATTATAAGTCTGACTATATTCACCAGAACCGCCACCAACCGCGGTACCAATTGCTAAATTACCTCTACTGACTGATGAATTAAAAGTACCACCACCAGTATTATCATAACCATAATTTACAGTCTTATCGATAGCCTGCATATTAACAGTTACTTTATATTTCCAAACAATTGTGTCACCTATGTTGGCTGTCGTGGTATTACCTGTATTGCCATTAATACTATAAACCCAAGCAGTTGGAGCCACATACCAGACATTAGGTCTCTGTTTACCTACTGGGTTGGCACATTTCCTCCATAAACGATATATAGTATTACCATCCGAATCGGTTATATTTATACCCGTCCTATTACTATAACAACTACTCGAGTTTGAATAGAAAGCATCATCAGGACCCGAGAAATACAAACTATTAATACAGTTCGTACCGTCATTATTACTTAGTCCGGCTTGGTGCCAGTTTATATTGTAACTATTCAGAAACGTCGATAATTGCGACCAGTCGCCAGCGCTAATCGTTGTGCCATTACCCGGAGCATTACGGCCAAGCATCGTATTGACGACAAAAGCAGCGCCAACGCGCGCCTGAGTGATTTGAGCACTCCCGGAATATGCCGACGAGTTATTAGTGTAGGCATTATACAAAAGCCCTATCAGTGTATTAGGTTCGCCAGTACTACCAATAGATTCTACATAATCAGGTATGGCGCATAATGACAATCCATCCGGACAATCAGAATACACTTCTGGCAAAACAGACTTACCGTTGTTGCCACTATAATAGTCGCCTGTAAAATAACCATCGAGATTATTGCGTCCATAAACCGTACCAGAATACGCCGCACGGACACCTATATATGAACCGAGCGCAAATACGGCCATCATAACAAGACCAACTATTAATCTGGTTTTAATTTTTGAATCTATATGTACCATATTAGATTGTTCCGCCCAATGATTTGATCATATTCCGGTAATCCGCTATGTCCGATCCAGACATTGGACTGGTTTTATCCACCAAACTAATAGCTTTTTTGTAATAGATAATGGCATTTTTCTTGTCACCTTTTTCAGCATATGTCTGTGCGATATAGCCAGCTACACTACTATTCTTCGGAGAATATGATTCGGCTTCTTTGGCAATGGTTAACGCTTTGTCATAATTTTTGTTTTGTTTATATAAAGTGGCCTTATTTAATAGCAACGAAGCCTTTTGATCAGTATTATTAGTTTTCTTAATCAGTACGTCATATGCGGCTATCGCCTGGTCGGTTTTGCCAGTGTTAACGAGTTTATCGGCATCATCAAAGAGTTTTATTAATTCCTTACTATCATTCTCGCGCTGAACCGCTAATCGATATGATACAAAAAACCAGCCGCTAATAACGCCGCCAGTAAAAACTATGGCAACAATAGCAATAATAATAACCCGTTTCTTTCGAGAAATACGTTTATGTTTCCTGGGTTTAGGCTCTTGGATGTTTATGATATTACTCACAAATAATCCCCCTTATGGTTGGCTTGTTTATAATAATAACACATCTTGTAGGACTATGTCCGTATCTTGTATTTTTTTTAAAATCGAGAGAGCTAAGACTTTGAACTGTACCCCAAACTGTATACACGCCTAATGGTGCAGATGGGCGCATACGGGTGCAAGTTAACACGATTAACTAACATTTTTTAGGCAATAAATCCTATAATCGTGTTCGTAAAAATAACAAAATACCCCTGAATTAACAGGGGTATTTTGGTTGTCAACTTAACTTGGTGGGCGCTGAGGGGCTCGAACCCCCGACCCCCTCGGTGTAAACGAGGTGCTCTAGCCAACTGAGCTAAGCGCCCGCACTATAGGGATTATACAGATATGGCTGTAATTTGACAAGGAACCTGAACAAAATTTCACTAAAAAGTATGGTGCGCGGGAGAGGACTTGAACCTCCACGTCCTTGCGAACACTAGCACCTCAAGCTAGCCTGGCTACCAATTACAGCACTCGCGCATAAGTAGTGAACGAGATTTAGTATAGTCGATTTTAAGGTGTTTTGTAAACACTCTTGCTGCCAACTGACCAGTTCAAAATATCACTATATCGATCAACTTCTGATACTAACTTGTTTGCCTTATCGAACGAACGAACATTAATACTACTGACATACTGAGTGGTTGATTGATATAATCCTATCGCTGGTACATCAGACAACCATTGTCTAGCAAATGTGATATATTTAGCATTCCTAAGAGCTGGTTCAACCCTAGCCCTTGCAGATGAAAGGGCATCATCGCTAATAACATTGGAATAGTTAGAAAAATTAAGACCTTGTAGAGAAATCTGCGATGAATGCCAATACGCATACACATCCGGATCAGCACCAATACTTAACCTATATAACAAAATATCAAAGTTACGTGGCTGCAGAATATTCTGAACCACACTCTGTGAGACATCGGTAGGATCGACGACTTGGGTATTAACTTTTATACCCATAGAGCGCCATTGACCGGCCAGAACCTCTAGCACACTCTCCAATTCGCTACTCTTGATAGTCACAACTGAAATCGTCAATTCTTTACCGCCTTTTTCACGAACGCCTTTGCTATTCAGCGCCCAGCCATTATCGTCAAGGACTTTTTTAGCATTCACTAGACTATATTGAGGAGCATGCGGCACATCGCCCGATAATTGGTCGTTGGTAAATGGCAAATCCAGAGCCGGAGTTCCAGCTGGCAACCTATCGCGAATAGTTTCAGTATTAGTACCAGTTTGCAGAGCTCTCCTCAATGAGACATCTTGTAATAATCCACTTTTTGTATTAATTATCGCATAAACACCGTTTTGGACTGGGTTAACTGAAATTGAATATCGCTTATTATTAACACGCCCTAGATCGGCTGGTGATAAATCAGATGCAGCATTAACCTCATTAAGCGATAAGGCGCTTATTATATCGTCAGTCGTTCCATAGACATGCAATTGAAATCGCGCTAATTTAGCCATACCACCGTAATAACTATCATTTCTAGCCATGTAAATAACCTTGCGGCCAGAAGCCACGTCAACATCCTGGGTAAAACTAAATTTAAATGGCCCGCTACCGATTGGGTTTTGACTAAAGTTATTTTCACGAACATTAGCTGGCGCCACGCTACCTAAAATATGTTCAGGCATAATCGGAAAAGTCAAAGCATGTTCAAATGCCGCATAGGTAGATTGTAGAGAAAATTCTACAGTATTACTGTTCACTTCTCTAACGGAAATATTACTCCATCCAGATATAACCGTACGCGTGTTTGAGTTCCTCATTAAATTAACAGTAAACACGATATCTGCAGCGGTTAATTTGACACCATCATGCCACTTAGCATCAGGTCTAATAGTCACCGTGTATATATTTTTTGCATCATTAAGCGTGACATTCGTAGCTAAATCGTAATTTAAATGACCGGTCGTATCGTAATTCAAAATTCGCGAAAACATCAGATAACCAGCCGACTGCTCAGCGCTAGTCGCAGCAAATAGAGGGTTTAGAGTGTTAATTGGTCCCAAAACAGCTTCGGCATAAGTTCCATTATCTACCGGAGCTGTCGTTTTATAACCCTGCTGAGACCACATTAACTGTAGGCCAGTAGAAGCTATTAATAGCCCCATAATTAATATCCAAGCAATCACATACCGCTGGACTTCTAGTATGTTGCTCCAGCGTTTAATAATGAACTTGTGAGCATGACGAACGGTCACGCCCTCAATCTTGCGCATATTTTTTGTCAAGTTTTTATTATTCAATTTCAGTTTTATTTTTGGCAACCGATGCCATTTATCACGGTTATCATCAGCCATATAGCAACGCCTAGTGAGCTGCTGGCAAGACCAGCCCGACTAAGATCGACAACACAAAAATAACAGCCATAATAATAGTTACTTCAAATAAATTTTTATCGATACCCCGACGAGTCGTATATAACTCACCAGAACTACCGAAACCAGCACCTAATGATGCCCCGCGTTGTTGCAATAAAATAGCTAAAATTGTCAAAATAGCCGATACGACTGTAGTTATTTGTAAAATGCTATTGATATTCATAAATCGTCCTTTTTACTTTGCGTTATTTGATCGCACTACTAATGTGGCACTTACTATATAGTTTATCAGACTAAGGATCATACCAGTAAGAATTGAATTGAAAAGTGTCATAGAAATTCCAGGAGCTAACCTTAACGATATATAAACCATTAGACCGTTAACTACTAGCATAAACAAGCCTAGTGTCAATAAAATTGCCGGAAGCGACAATATTATAAATAACGGCTTTAATATACTATTAACTAGGCTAAACATAAGGCCAGCAAACAAGAACCCAGCGATACCCAAGTGCACACTAACGTTATCATAGCCAGTTCCGAGTAAACGAACAGCTACCCACAACCCCAGTGAATTCAATAACCATCTGACAATAAAAATGGCAAATTTATTTTTCATATAACTACCCCTATTGTAACATAAAACCAATATCAGATAAATCTAATCCTGTTTGTGATATCGTATATAATCCGTAATAATCTTTGCCCTAGCCCGTCCAACTAATTGGATAATTTCAGTTTCCTTAGCCAAATTAAGCCCCCGAATACTACCGAATTTACGGATTAGCTTAGCCCGTGTTTTGGGACCAATTCCTGGTATTTCCTCTAACAGATTAGCGGTTTGCTTGGCTCGTTTTAATACCGTATGATAAGTAACCGCAAAACGATGTGATTCATCACGAATTCTCTGCAATAATTTTATTATATTAGCTGATTTAGGCAGATTTATTAGCGTAAAATCATTGCTACTGTCTAAATAACCATCTAATTCTGCTAGTTTGGTTTTATTTACTGTTATGTTTTTAACAACAATTTGTTCATCTTGTTTGGCTAAACCAATAAAAGGAATATCCTCTTGACCACAGATATCTCGGGCCTGAATAGCCGCATCTAATTGCCCTTTGCCACCGTCAATTAGAATTAAATCAGGCTTGCCCCACCCTTTTAGATTTCTGGGGCTTAATCGCCTAGATATAGTTTCATTCATATTATAAAAATCGTTATTATGGTCGATATGTGTTTTAAATTTACGATACTCGCCACGATCGCTAACCCCGTTTTTGAAAACCACCATACTAGCGACTACATTCGTACCACTCATATGTGAAATATCGTAACCCTCTATACGCACAGGAATTTTGGATAAATTCAGCAAATCAGTCAGATCACGCAACGCTTCGTCCTTGCTGATATCTAGAAATTCCTTGTCTCCAAACATAATTCGCCGCTGTAGCTCGCGTAGATTATTTATTTTATTGCGAAGAGCAGCTGCTTTTTCAAAGTTTTGTGTCGCAGCAGCAGTTTTCATATCGCTTTCGAGCTCGGTAATTAGTTTTTTTCGATTGCCTTTTATATAACTAATCAACCGCCGTAAATTAGCCTTGTATTCGTCACTAGTTATACCTACAGGCGATAGCCCCAGATGCGTATCTAAATCTACTCGTCCGCCAACTTTCGGAGTATTGGTGTAGTATGGGAAAACTCGGCGTAAATATCTGAGAGCTTTTTTAACAGCAAAACCGTTATAATAAGGTCCGAAATAGTCCGCACCATCATCAGCTGGGTTACGAGTAAAACTAACATGAGGCCAATCATTTTTCATATCAATACGTACAAAAATCAATGATTTGTCGTCACGCAGCAATATATTATACCGAGGCATATAGCGTTTTATCATCTCAGCCTCTAGGAACAGGGCATCGATTTCGCTCTCGGTCTCGACCCAATCGGTATCGGCAATTTCAGCAACTAATGCCTTGGTTTTAATATCCATGTCGCGCGTATTCTGAAAATATTGCTTAACACGATTTTTTAAAACTGCGGCCTTGCCGACATAAATTATCTCACCAGATTTTGACTTATGAAAATAAACACCAGGACTAATTGGCAGAGTTGCTAATTTCACCAACAATACGTTATTCATCTTATATATTATACATCTTACGTGTTGCACTATTTAAGATAATCGTGCATAATTATCTCATTATGACCTGCGGGTCCTCTATTTATTAATATATAACGTTACATAAAAACGGAGGGACTGTTTTTGGACACTAATAAACGCACACTACAACTATATTGGCTGCAAATAAAAAAATATAAAGTAAGTTTTTTCGCTGCTTTGTTTTGCATACCTACAGCCTCATTATTAACTAGCACATTACTACCATATTTTTTCAGTCAGACGATCGGTGGACTATCCAGTAACAACCAATCCACAATAGCTAACAATTTAATGTTTGCTGCGATATTCGGAATAGTCGGAGTCATACTAAATTATATTGGCTTTCAATCGATCATGCGCCACGAAGCCAGCGTAAGGGCTGACTTGAGCGATGCGACTTTCGAAAGCCTAATCCGTAAAGATATGCGCTTCTTTGTCAACGAAAAAGTCGGCGCACTAACGAGTCGTTTTATTGATTTCACTCGCAGTCAAGTTAATCTGCAAGATTTGTTGATCATTCAAACGCTCGGTTTTATTTTTTCCGTTGGCACAGGGTTTTTTATTGTCGCTTCAAAATCTTGGCTATTGGCTATCCTAGTTTTACTATTAATTACTGGCCTGATAGTGGAAGTGAAATGGAGTATTAAAAAACGAGCTCTATGGCGCCATCGACGAAAAGAATTAACTGGCGAGATACATGGTAGTATAGCCGATGCTTTTACAAATAATCTCATAGTTAAGACTTTTGCCAGTGAGAGTAGTGAAATAAAGACAATCTCACATAAAAACGGATTATTTCGAGAGGCATTCATAAAAGATGTAGGTTTCGTGATGAAAGAAGGCTCAACACGAGTAGCATTAATGGTAATAGTCCAAATTATCGCGATAAGTCTTTGTTCCTACCTGGTTTTGCATGGACAAATAGAAATCGCTCTGGCTATATTCGCAATAAGCTATTTACAGCAGATTAACTCACAGATCTTTAGGTTGGGTGATATGCTAAATGGGTACGATCAAGCATTGCTCGAAGCAGCTCCAATGAGTGATATGCTAGCACAAGAAACGGCCATAAATGATAGCCCTAAGGCTTTAACATTAAAAAACATAACTCCAAGTATAAATCTAAAAAACGTATCATATCGTTACGATGACAATACTGACGATGTTCTTCATGACATATCTCTTTCGATCAAAGCTGGCGAAAAAATCGGGTTAGTCGGCCGTTCCGGTGCAGGCAAGACAACAATAACTCATTTATTATTACGCTTTTCAGATATAACTGGCGGCTCGATTTTAATTGACGGTCATGACGTGCGTGACGTAACCCAAGAGAGCTTACGCCATAATATAGCCTACGTTCCCCAAGACCCAATGTTATTTCATCGTAGTCTTCGTGAAAATATTACCTACGGCAAACCCAATGCAACCGAAGAAGAAATATGGCAAGCAATCAATCAGGCAAATGCAGCTGATTTTATTAAACAGATTCCCCATGGCCTTGATGCAATTGTCGGCGAACGCGGCATAAAACTTTCCGGTGGCCAACGCCAGCGAATCGCAATCACTCGAGCTATCCTAAAAGATGCGCCAATCTTAATACTAGACGAAGCTACTTCGGCGCTCGACAGTGAAAACGAAAAATTAATCCAAACCGCACTAACTCGATTAATGAAAGGTCGAACCAGTATTGTTATTGCCCACCGTCTGTCGACAATCGCTAAACTAGATCGAATTATAGTCCTAGACAACGGTAATATAGTTGAACAAGGTACCCATAGCGAATTAATCGCAGACAGTAATAGTGTCTACGCTAAACTATGGAAACATCAATCTGGCAATTTCATAGACGAAGAAGAATAAAAAACTCCGCCCTAAATGGGCGGAGTTTAGATTAGTCACTAGGATATTAGGCTTCTTTTTCTGAAGTCTTTGGGCTAGCTTGGTCTGGCTGAGCAGTAGCATCACTACCCTTTTCAGCCGCGACAGCAGTCTCGTCCTGAGCTTCACCACCAGAGGCTTCATTTGCTGCCTGCAGGGCGCTTGGTTCGTAAACATTAGCGATCACCAATTCCATATCCTGATCAATATCAGCGAACTCGACACCATTAGGCAATTTAATGTCGGCAATTGTCAATTTATCGTCTTCGCCTACTAGATTGGCGATCGATAATTCTAGAGAATCTGGTAAATCAGCTGGCTTTGCCTTGATTTCTAGGGTATCGATAGCCTGCAAAACAACTAATCCAGCACGTTCGGCAGCACTCTCACCTTGTCCAGTTAGGACGATAGGTACATCGGTCGTAATAACATCGTTCTGATTAATCGTATGAAATGCTACGTGGCGTAGGGTGTGTTTTACTGGGTCCATATCAATAGCCGTTATAATAGCCAGTTTTTTATGCCCATCAATCACTAGATCGATTGGCATGTGTTTGCCGGCAATTTGAACTATTTTAGTAGTCTGAACCTGAGGTGACTGTGTCATAATCGGCTGATCTTGACCACCATAAACAACACTTGGTACAAAACCGCTCTCGCGTAATTTAATAACTTTTTTACCCTCAAGGGTTCGTTCGTCTAATTTCAATGAAATATCGTTCATCCTCTATCCTATCTCAGTCGTTAATTGTAACTGTATAATATATAGTATAACATTTTGCTCGCCACCATGCTAAAATATTGAGACATGATACCTGGATTTGATTTAATGCAATTCGCACAAACCGCTGGACCACTAGCTGCACTTATAATTGTTGCAATAATTATTTTTGCCGAGAACGGGCTATTAATTGGGTTCTTTTTCCCAGGCGATAGCTTGCTATTCACTCTGGGGTTTCTAGTCCAAGGCACGACTAATTTTAAACTTGGTCTAAATATAGGCGTTGTTATCCTAGTCCTCTTTATTGCCGCAACAATCGGATCTAGTGTCGGTTATATGTTTGGGCGCAAACTTGGACCACGCCTTTTCAAAAAACCAAATTCCCTACTATTCCGTCAAGAAAATGTTCAAAAAGCCCAGGATTTTTATGACAAATACGGCGGTAAAACCATAATTATCGCTAGGTTTGTTCCAATCGTTCGCACTTTCGTGCCATTAATCGCTGGTATAGCTAAAATGGAATATAAAACATTCATGGTATTCAATCTAGTGGGCGGTGCGCTGTGGATTGGCATCGTAGTTTCACTGGGATATTTCCTAGGCAAATTACTAACCGCGATAGGCGTTGATATTGATGTGGTATTACTACCAATCGTTGCGCTTATATTAATCGCTTCAATATCACCAGCCCTATATCACCTGTTAAAAGACAAAAAACAGAGGCAAGCTATCTGGAACACTACTAAATTAGAATTTAAAAAGATCATCAAACGAAAAAAATAAAAACATGCTAACCGATACCTCAGAAAAACCAAAAATAAAAAAAATTATACCAACCAAAACTAGCATTAGGATAGCTATTATTAGTTTTGCTGTAGGTGTGATTATATTTACGCTAGCCTATATCGACATGCGCCAAAAAACAGGGCTAGGCTCGCTAAACCAACCGATTTTAATGTGGATGGTTAACCATCGAAATCCATTAGCTATAGACATAGCAAAGACCGTAACAACAATTGCCGGACCGCTAGTATTTATCGCAATCACGGCTATTATCGTCAGTATTTGGATATTAGTAAAACGCGAGATTTGGCGACCATGTTTATTAGCCGGCTCTATGGGTCTGGCCGTTACTACGTCCACAATATTAAAAACTATAATTATGGATAATCGTCCATCGCTAGAATTTATGATACCTACGTTCGAAGTTGATTATTCATTTCCATCTGGGCACACTATCGGTATGATGGTATTTTTATTGGTAATAGGCTATTTAATATATTCGAGAAATTACAGTCCAAAACGTTTTTGGATCTGGATAATAACGGCGGTCATTGGTGCCGAGATCATAGCAGCCAGTCGGCTATACCTAGGTTATCACTGGCTAACAGACGTTGTGGCATCAATTGGGTTAGGCTTTATTATCCTAGCAATAGTTGTCGTAACCGACAAATTAGTAACCAGGCGTTTTAAACAATTAAAGTAACTTTTTTAGATATTGACCGGTAAATGATTTTTCAACCTTGGCAACCTGTTCTGGCGTACCGCTAGTTACGACTGTACCACCGCCAATTCCACCCTCAGGTCCGAGGTCGATAACATGATCAGCGGTCTTAATAACATCGAGGTTATGTTCGATAATTACCATACTATTACCGCCTTCGACTAGTTTTTGTAAAATCACCAACAGCCGTTTGACATCATCGCTATGCAAACCAGTAGTTGGCTCATCTAAAATATAAAGTGTCTTGCCAGTAGCTCGCCTGGATAATTCACTAGCTAATTTAATACGCTGTGCTTCACCGCCACTGAATGTGGTTGCTGGTTGGCCTAATTCGATATAACCCAAACCAACCTCGACTAGAGTATCTAGTTTCCTAGCTATAGTTGGGATGTTTTCAAAAAACTTGGCAGCTTGTTCGACTGTCATATTTAGAATATCGCTGATTGTTGAACCCTTATATTTTATCTCCAAGGCTTCGCGATTATAACGTTTTCCCTTACAAATATCACAAGTTACATAAACATCCGGCAAGAAATGCATTTCAATTTTAATTACACCGTCACCCTGACAATTCTCGCAACGTCCACCTTTAACGTTAAAACTAAAACGTCCAGCTTTGTATCCACGGATGTTTGCCTCAGGAGTTGATGCGAAAAGTTCACGTATTTGGGTGAAAACACCAGTGTATGTAGCTGGGTTAGAGCGTGGTGTGCGACCAATCGCTGACTGATCAATTACAATAACCTTGTCTAGCAGATTAATGCCTTCGATATTATCGTGGGCTCCAGGCACAACATGGGAACGATGCAATCTGGCTGATAATTCCTTAGCTAGAATGTCATTAACTAGGGTTGATTTACCACTACCGCTAACACCGCTAACCACAGTCATAACACCTAGTGGAAACGACACATCGATATTTTTTAGATTATTTTCGCGAGCGCCACGAACCATCAACTGGCGGTCTTGGTTAATTTGGCGGCGTTTTTTAGGAACACCGATTTTTTCCGCACCACTCAAGTAGCGACCAGTAATACTATCCTCGTTTTTGGCAACTTCTTCGGGAGTTCCCGAAGCCACCACATTACCACCAGCTACGCCAGCCCCAGGACCTATATCTAGCAAATAGTCAGCATGACGAATAGTATCCTCATCATGTTCAACCACTATAACCGTATTACCTAAATCACGTAGGTGTTTGAGGGTTTCTATTAAACGATAATTATCACGTTGATGCAACCCGATCGATGGTTCATCCAGAACATATAACACACCTTGCAAGCCAGAACCAATCTGGGTCGCCAAGCGAATTCGCTGTGCCTCACCACCAGATAATGTATTGGCGGCTCGACCAAGTTCTAGGTAATTTAGTCCAACATTATTCATAAAGCTCAGACGAGCCAAGATTTCCTTGGTTATCTGTGAAGCGATGAATGTTTCTTGATCATTTAATTTTAGATTATTTTGGAATAGATCAAGTGCGTTATCGACATCTAAATTACAGATATCCATAATATTTAAACCATGGATAGTAACCGCCAAAACAACTGGTTTTAGACGTGCACCCTTACATATATAACACTGGCGTTCACGCATGAAACGTTCGATATCTTTGCGCATGAATTCACTATCAGTTTCTTTGTGACGACGTTCTAGGTTAGGAATAACACCCTCATAAGTTGATTCATAGTCACGACCATTGCCTAACTGGACAGTATATTTCTGGTCACCAGTCCCATACAAAATCTTTTCCAGATCAGATTGCGATAATTCTCCGACAGGCACTTTCAGGCTAAATCCATGAACACGAGCGACTTCGGCCAGTTTCTTCATATACCAGGCATCACTATTGACTCGGTTATAAGGACGAATCGCCCCTTCGGAAATAGTTAAGCTGGGGTTAAAAACTAACTCAGGATCGACTTCTAGCCTATTACCAAGTCCCGTACAGACTGGACAAGCCCCTTGTGGAGCATTAAAACTAAATAATCGTGGCTCTAATTCGGGTATGTCCTCGTTTGGATGATCCAAACAAGCATAGCGCTGGCTATAGGCAGTCAAAGTGTTATCATCAGTATTAATCACTTCAATAATACCATCCGCTAACTCTAAGGCCTGTTCAACTGACTGTGTAACACGACCTGAAATATCAGGGGACATAACAACACGATCGATTACGATTTCGATATCGTGTTTGTATTTTTTGTCTAAGGTTGGAAATTCATCAAGCGCATAAACCACGTCATCAACCCGCGCCCTAGCAAAACCTAGTCGGCTATATTGTTCTGGGATATGTGCAAACTCGCCTTTTTTATCTTTGACAATCGGTGCTAGAATCATCAATTTAGCCCCTATCGGTAGACTCATAATTTCATCAATTATCGTTTCAGGAGTTCGACGTGTCACGGGTTTATTACAAACCGGACAATGTGGCACCCCAATTCGAGCAAACAAAAGGCGTAAATAATCATATATTTCCGTAACTGTAGCGACAGTACTGCGCGGATTATGGCTGGTCGATTTTTGGTCAATACTAATCGCTGGGCTCAGCCCAGTAATTTGATCAACGTCAGGTTTTTCCATTAATCCTAGAAATTGACGAGCGTAACTAGACAGACTCTCGACGTAACGGCGCTGTCCTTCGGCATAAATAGTATCAAAAGCTAGCGATGATTTGCCAGAACCCGACAAACCAGTAATAACCACGAATTTATCGCGTGGTATCTCGACATTAATGTTTTTCAAGTTGTGCTCGCGAGCACCAACAATTTTAATCACCTCTGGCATAACCCAACGATTATACGCTAAATTGGTGTTTTTTTCCAGTCCCTATGCAGAAGGTACTATGCTTTCCGCCCAAAGTTGCAGTTCTTGCAATATAAATATTTTGTTTTCGTCAGCATTTACCGACAGTTTTCGTAATGATTCCAAAAAAGTCGGCAAATTGGCATTGATTCTGCCAGCACGCCATTCTTCCCAAATTATCATCTCGTCTTCGGCCAAGCTGTTAGGAAAGTTACGAGCTTTGTAATGTAGTAATAGCGGATCAAGTCGTTCATCCGTGAAATTAGGATGTAAATCAGCTAATTGGTCTTCGCTGGCATTTCGTACCGCTTCACTACGCATCTTGTCGACATCTGGCATAAATCCGTCATATAGCTGCGCTTCTGGATCAGCGGCTTTTTGGTATTCTTCACGATTTTCGAATGCCGAACGGATATTTTCGGCAAATGTTGGATTAGATAGTAATACATCCCTGTTTTTAGTAACTGTCGCCTCATCCATATCAATTCTCTTCCAGCCATCACCTTGGGCCAAAACACCCATTGGCGCTACCGCTGGCGCATGATTATATTGCAGTTCCTTGACTGGCAGTTTAATAAAATCGTCAGCCTGGCGCTCTTCCCAGGTGGCATATAATTTACCTGCTAATTGCTTTGGGTTCATTTTAATAAAAGGAGTTGGATCATAACGTAAATCATAAATAACCACATTACCGTTTTTGCCTGAAGTCAACGGGAACGCAACCGTAGCTTTGTTATAAGCAGCATCAAATCGCCCGCTAACATAAACAAAAGGCTGTTTATAATCCAAATTAACCAATTTCTTAATTTCATTTTTATCACGCAATTTAAATAAATAGTCATAAAGTTGCGGTTGTTTTTCGCGGATAAGCCGAGTTACAGCAATCAAAGCTTCGACATCACTCAGCGCATCATGAGCCTTGAAATGGTCGATTTCATTTACTTTGGCGATTAATTCTAGCCTGTTGGTTGCTACGCCCTTTTCATCAACTGGCCAT
>Ga0194062_1000644_pt1 | contig 14704 bp, 6 predicted proteins | sample SepL2225m_MetaG_FD_155481 | JGI IMG/M metagenome (GOLD analysis project Ga0194062, IMG submission 155481) | Anoxic zone freshwater microbial communities from boreal shield lake in IISD Experimental Lakes Area, Ontario, Canada - Sep2016-L224-25m | ecosystem: Environmental > Aquatic > Freshwater >... | reverse complement strand
TATGACTGGGACCGGGAAGTAAAGACCTGCGATAAGGAGTATTACAAATGGACCCAGTGGACTTTTATCCGTTTATATAACCACTGGTATGATGTGAAGGCCGGCAAAGCGAGACCAATAGCTAAACTTGTTGATAACTTCAATTCTTCGGGGAATGCTGATGTTCGGGCTGCCGTTACGTCCAACTGGTTTCACGAACTTTCTAAAAAAGATACTTCATTCAGCGCTGGCTGGAAAGGAATTTTCTCGGCTTCCGACTGGGCCGGGTTCACCGAAAAACAGCAGCAGGAGGTATTGATGAACTACCGACTGGCTTACCTCTCGGAAGCCATGGTGAACTGGTGCCCTGAGCTCGGAACGGTATTGGCCAACGACGAAGTGGCCAACGGATATTCAGTAAGGGGGAACCACCCTGTTGAACGGAAAATGATGAGGCAGTGGTTTCTGCGCATCACGGCTTATGCGCAGAGGCTGCTCGACGGACTGGAGACCGTTGAATGGTCCGATTCACTCAAAGACCAGCAGAAATACTGGATCGGGCGTTCCGAAGGAGCCGAGATCCATTTTCCGATACAGGACTCGGAGCTGAAGCTGAGTATCTTCACTACCAGGCCCGACACTATTTTCGGTTCCACTTTCATGGTGCTTTCTCCCGAGCATGAATACATTGAAAAGATAACGCCTTCCACGCATATCGCGTCGGTACGGTCTTACCTCCATGAAGTCATCAACCGTTCCGAACGTGAGCGGATGGCCGAGGTGAAAAAGATCAGCGGGGTGTTCACGGGAGCATACTGCCTCAATCCGTTCAACGGAAAACCCAGTCCCATCTGGGTCGCCGATTACGTACTGGCGGGTTACGGCACAGGTGCCATCATGGCGGTTCCCGCCCATGACTCCAGGGATTATGACTTTGCAAAACATTTTAAACTGCCTATCACGGAAGTTGTTTCAGGGGGCGATATTTCCGAAAGTTCCTATGATGCCAAAGACGGCATCATGATCAATTCGGACTTCATCAACGGACTGAATGTAAAAGATGCGATCAAGGCCGTGATCACGAAAGTCAATGAAATGGGTATAGGCAAGGGGATGGTGAACTTCAGGCTGCGCGATGCTATTTTCAGCAGACAGAGATACTGGGGCGAACCCTTTCCTGTTTATTTTAAAGACGGCATTCCGTATATGCTGAACGACCATGAGCTGCCTCTGGAACTTCCCCCGGTGGACGCCTACCTTCCTACCGAGACAGGGGAGCCTCCTCTGGCCAGGGCGAAAAACTGGACTACCAAAGAAGGTTATCCTCTCGAAACCAATACCATGCCCGGTTTTGCAGGTTCCAGCGGGTATTACCTCAGGTATATGGACCCCCGCAATCCGAATGAATACTTTTCAAAAGAAGCGGTAAACTACTGGCAGAATGTTGACCTCTATATCGGTGGCGACGAGCATGCCACAGGTCATCTCGTTTATTCCCGGTTCTGGAATAAATTCCTTTTCGATACCGGCCTGGCGGTTCGCGAAGAACCGTTTAAAAAACTGGTGAACCAGGGCAAGATACAGGGCCGCTCCAGCCTGGTTTACCGTTTGAAAGGTTCCAACACTTTCATCTCCCATGGCCTTAAAGACCAGTATGATCATATGGTCATGCATGTGGATGTGAACCTGGTTGATAACGACATTCTCGACACCCAGGAGTTCCGCCGCTGGAGACCCGACCTGGCCGATGCGACATTCATTCTCGAAGATGGTATTTACGTCTGCGGGTCTGCTGTGGAAAAAATGTCAAAATCACTGTATAACGTAGTCAATCCCGATGAACTCATCGAACGTTATGGCGCCGACACTTTCAGGCTGTACGAGATGTTCCTTGGGCCTCTCGAACAGTCAAAACCCTGGGATACAAACGGAATCGAAGGCGTTTTTAGGTTTATCCGAAAATTCTGGAGGCTTTACCATGACGAGGAGAACCGATTCAGGCTCAGCGATGAGGCGGCAACGGCAGCCGAACTCCGCGTTCTGCATAAAACCATTAAGAAGATCCAGGAAGATATTGAACGTCTTTCTTTTAACACTGCGGTAAGTACTTTCATGATCTGCGTGAACGAACTTGGCGAACTGAAATGCAACAAACGGGTCATCCTCGAAGACCTGCTGATCCTGCTTTCTTCGTATGCTCCCCACCTGGCCGAAGAACTATGGCAAGCCTGCGGGCATAATGAAAGTATTACCGGGGCCGTCTTTCCATTATTCAATGAAACTTTCCTGGCCGAGAATTCCTTCAAATACCCGGTCTCGTTTAACGGCAAGATGAGGTTCACCATGGAACTCCCCGCCGACATGCCATCAGCCGACATTGAAAAAGCCGTCCTTGAAGCTGAAGAATCAGCTAAATGGCTCGAAGGTAAAACACCTAAAAAGATCATCGTAGTTCACAAGAAAATAGTGAACATCGTCGTTTGAAAATAAACCATGTAATATGCCTTACCGGGGCTTACTGTTACTTTTCCTGATCGCGTGTGGCCTGTGGCCGGTGAGCTGCCGCGCCCAGGCGCTGAAGGCAATGAATAACGAATCATTTACATACGGTGAAAAACTGACCTTTACTGTGTATTATGATTCCTATCTGACAGGCAAAGTTACGGCAGGCACGGCCAGTCTTGAGGTACACCATGATCCGGTCGACATCGCTGGGAGAAAGACCTACCACATCATCGGAGAAGGAAAATCCAAAGGAGCTTTCAATTTGTTTTTTAAGGTCAACGACCGTTTCGAAAGCTGGGTCGATGAGGAATACCTTGTCCCCTGGAAGTTCAAACGTGAAACCCGGGAGGGCGACTATGAATATAAGGACGAAGTGAAGTTCAATCAGCTTTCAGGGTCTTATTCCAGCTCCCGGGCCAACAAGAAAATGCCTGTCGGCACACACGATATCATCTCAGCATATTTTCATGCGAGGAATTTCGATTTTTCGGCATTGAAGCCGGGCAATATCTATCCTGTGAATTTTATTCTTGACGATTCGCTGTATCTTTCGGTGATCAAATTCGTGGGGAGGGAAGTGGTTACAACGGAACTGGGGACTTTCAACTGCCTTCATTTCAAACCTATGGTCGTGGCGGGCGCGGTCTTCAGCCAGCCCTACCCAATGGACCTCTGGATAAGCGATGATAAAAACCATATCCCTATCCTCGCCCGATCGGCCGTGATCGTGGGTTCGGTGAAGATGGAGCTGGTGAAATATTCAGGACTCAGGAATTAAATCGGTATTAAGCCCGGGGCAGAGCCCTGGACCCGGGTACCGTCCCGGAGTAGCGGGGAACTTAGCGGGAGTGTTCAATTCGTACTGTTTATAAGAAATTCCGTTTTTTTATTACCTTTATAAAAATATCGGTTGTATGAAAAAGTATTTCTGGGCTGAAATCCCTGTCAGTATTGCAACTGTTTTCTTTCTGTTTTTTTTCCTGACGGCCGATGAGGTGAAGTCTCAGTTCGTCAAGGGGGCCGATATCGGATGGCTGCAGCAAATGGAAGCCACCGGGTACAAATTCTACGACAGTACAGGTGTACAAAAAGATTGTATGCAGATATTGAAAGACCACGGCATTAATACGGTCAGGCTGAGGGTTTTTGTAAATCCTTCGAGTGACAAGACAAGCGGTCACTGCAGCAAGAAAGAAGTTGCGGAAATGGCTATGAGAGCTAAAAATATGGGTATGAGAGTCATGATCGATTTTCATTACAGCGACTCCTGGGCCGATCCCTCCAAACAAAACAAACCTGCAGCATGGGCCAGCCATCCGTTCAGTCAGCTCCTCACCGACCTCTACAATCACACGTTTGAAGTCCTCGATACCCTGAAAGCCATCGGTGCCAAACCCGCATGGGTCCAGATCGGGAATGAGATCGCGGGAGGTATGCTATGGCCCGACGGTAGTTCTGCCAACTGGCCTCAACTGGGCCAATTGCTCAATAAAGGATATGATGCTGCAAAGGCCGTTGACAGCACGATCAAAGTGATCATTCACATCGACCAGGGCAACGATAACAGCAAGTTCAGATGGTTTTTCGATAATGTCAAAAACCAGGGAGTGCGTTATGATATCATAGGCGCTTCGTACTATCCCTACTGGCTTGGCTCTGATTATCCCGCCACGATCAACGACCTCGGCAACAACCTTAACGACATGGTTTCCCGCTATAAAAAAGAGGTGATGGTGGTCGAAGTCGGCGGGGATTATACCAAAGTGCAGAATACATACGATATGCTGGTTGCCGTGCTTGGCAAGGTAAGGGCCGTCGCGAACAACAAAGGCCTGGGGGTAATCTACTGGGAACCCGAAGGGGATAAGTCGTGGAGCGGCTACCAGCTGAGCTGCTGGGGTTCCGACGGCAAACCAACAAAGGCACTGGATGCATTTTTAGCGTATCCTCTCGGGCAAAATGAACTTATCATTGATCAGAATGTAAGGATATATCCTAACCCGAATTATGGAAATCTCTTTAACATTGAGCTGAACGGACTAAACGGCATACCCGTTCTCAGAATATTCAACGCCAGCGGTGCGCTCTTGAAAGAACTCACTCTTACCGACAATTCCAAGACCTGTCTCGACCTGGGTTTAAAGAAGGGGTTGTATGTTGTAAATATCGCTTGCGGAACCCGGGAGTTCAGGGGGAAGCTGATGGTAAATTAAACCGGCATTAACCCCAGGTAAAATCCCTGGACCTGGGTTCAGCCTAGAGGGACGTAAATTTGATTATCTATGGATGAGAACGTTGGTTCTGGAAAAAAATACGAAAATATTGGAGGATGCCTTATCGCTTATGCATGCAGACTTGGCAAGTATATGACTAAATTCAAAATTATGAATACCCTATCGATACTGTTCGGGATGATATCAGGATGTTTGCTGATGTCACCTGTGACCATGGCTCAGAAGAATACGCCCCTGGCGTTGCACTCCCCCTTGTGGCAAAGTGAATGGAAACAGGTGGATTCGCTTTCCGATGTCGGATTGCCCAAATCGGCCATGACTATTGTGGAAAAGATTTACTCGGCTTCAAAATCGGGAAATGACCTTCCGCAGTTCACTAAAGCTGTACTGTATAAGATCAAGCTGAACAGCTTTTTCCGTGAAGACTTCCTGGCAGGCACGATCAATGATCTTGAAAATGAGGTGAAGCATTCACAGCAACCTTCAAAACAGATCCTTCAGTCGATCCTGGCCGAGGTATATGCAAAATACTACCAGAATAACCAGTACCGGTTTAACGACCGGTCACGCCTGGATAATATCAAAGCCGACAGCATTCAAACCTGGGACATGAATGCCATTATGAATGCAATCTATAAAAACTATCTGGCATCCCTGAATGATGAACAGCTATTGAAATCCATTTCAATACTGGATTACAAGGCAATTATCGAGGTTCCTGAGTCGGGATATACAAAAAGAACTACAAAGACCTCTCCCGAAAAAGCCCTGGTCTTACGCCCTACCCTGTTCGACTTCCTGGCACACCGGGCCCTTGACTTTTTTACTTCTTCCGACGGGCCTAAGAACCAGTCGGCATACGGTTTCAGCCTGGATAATGCATCGTATTTTCTACAGGCCGGTGAGTTCGTTAAGTTATCCCTGTCTTCTTCTGATTCGCTGTCGCAGGTCCTGCAGGCGATAAAAATATTCCAGGGACTTGAAGCATTTCACATTGTCGATAAAAATCCGGAGGCCATGGTCGAGACGGAACTTCAACGCCTGGCTTATGTTAAGGAAAAAGCCATTACCCATGGTAACGATAGTTTATACCTCGATGCATTGAAAAAGATGGAAACAAGGTTCAGGGATTTTCCCTGCTCGGCAGGCATTTCCTTTATGATTGCCCGGCTCTATCACGACCAGAGTGGAAACAAGACAAAGGCACTTCAGCTCTGCGAATCCACCATAAACCGTTTTCCCGGTTCCGAAGGGGCTGCCGACTGCCACATCCTGGCTGCACAGATAAAAAACCGTGAGCTGGAGATAACCAACGAGGCGGTGATCAGCCCTGATTCTCCTTCCCTGGCCCTGATCTCCTATAAAAATATGGACAGGATGTACCTCAGGCTGTTCAAGGTGGAACAGAGTGAATGGGATCCAAAGAAAGAAAGTCTGAAAAAAGATGAGATGATAAATTTTCTGGCAACACAGCAGGTTTCCAGGACATGGGAGCAGCTTCTCCCCGATTTCGGCGATTACGCCCGACACAGCGTTGAAACCACACTTCCGGGAGCGGCTCCGGGTTTCTTTGTCATCCTGGCCTGCAGCGATACGGCTTTTTCAAATTCGGCAAAGCTGATAACCTATTCAACCTTCAGGGTCACATCCTTCAATTATTCGAGCAAACGCAATGCGAAAGGCGGTATCAGCCTGTACATCTTTGGACGCGACAAAGGTCTGCCCATGCGCGGGATCACCGTGGAAACCTGGACCAGGACGTATAATTATCAGAGCAGAAGCTGGGAATCTAAAAAGATTCACGATTATTCCAGCGATAACAATGGCTTTGTTAGCCTGCCCCCTGTCGAAAAAGGTGCAAAATACAACAGCCTCTACTGTAAGCTGATCTATGCCGATGATATGCTGATTACCGGCAGTTTTTACCAGTATCCCGTTACCCCGGTTTCTGAAAAGACCGTAAAACAAACGACTTTTTTTACCGACCGGGCTATTTACAGGCCTGGACAAACGGTATATTTCAAAGGCATTCTTATGGAGAAAAAGGGGGAGCATGTTCAGCTGCTTACGAACGAAACTACGGTCGTGGGATTTACCGATGCCAATGGCCGCAGGATCTCCGAAAAAGTATTTACAACCAATGCCTTTGCTTCTTTCAACGGTTCCTTTATCGCCCCTTCCGATGTTTTGCCGGGCCAGATGTACATTTCCAATGAGTCGGGAAACATTTCCTTTTCGGTCGAACAGTATAAGCGCCCCACGTTTGAGGTTAGTTTTGATCCCCTGGAAGGCAATTACAAACTCAACGAAACCCTTACGGTGAAGGGCAAAGCGTTGGCTTATGCAGGGAATGCCATCAGCCAGGCTATTGTAAAATACAGGGTCATACGATCGGCCCGTTTCCCCTGGTGGGGACGCTGGTACATTCCATTCCCCTCATCCCCCGAAACAGAAATTACAAATGGTAGTGTTAACACCAGTGCCGACGGGAGTTTCAGTATCTCTTTTCCTGCCCTTGCCGATCATTCCGTGGCCCGTTCTGCCGGCCCGGTATTTGATTTCAGCATCATGGCCGATATTACCGATATCAACGGGGAAACCCAATCGTCGCAGCTGTCGGTGAGCGTGGGCTACCAGTCGCTGCTGCTGCTGGTCAACACCGCTGCTAAGCTCAATCTGAATTGCGACAGCCTGATGAAGCTCGGCGCCACTAATCTAAACGGCAGGCCCACCCCCGTAAAAACAGCCATCAGCATTCAAAAGCTTGACGTTCCTGCGAGGATTTTCCTAAGGAGGTGCTGGGATAAACCCGACACTTCCCTCATCTCTGAACAGCAGTTTCATGAGATGTTTCCTTCATTCAGCTACGGGAATGAAGACGACACAGCTACCTGGAAACCCTCAGGGGCCATGATTAAAAAGGTCATTAACCTGGCTGCTGATTCCATTGTTGACCTGAAACGGCTTTATGATACCAGCGGCATGCAGTTCAAACCTGAACCGGGAGTTTATGAATTCGTTTTGTCGGCGGATGACCCTTTCGGTGAAAAAGTGCTTCTGAAACGCTATTTCACTATGTATGACCCTGGTTCTGCAGCGCTTCCGGGCAGCCCGATGAACTGGTTCGTACCTTTGAAAACCACCGCAAAACCTGGCGAGACCGTCGATTTCATTATCGGTTCGAAAGAAAAAGACGTCAGCGTTATGTACGAGATCTATACCGGCGACAGCCTGGTTTTGAGAAGATGGATCAGCATCAGTAGCTTCCAGATGCAGATCGGGGTGCCTGTTCTGGAATCATACCGTGGAAATTTCTTTGTAAATTTCATGTTTGGGAAATCCAATCGTGTCTTTCAGAACAGCCTACTGGTGGCGGTTCCTTATTCCGACAACAAGCTGAATATAGTGTTTGAAACCTTCCGCAGCAACATTTTACCGGGTCAGAAGGAAGAATGGAAGATTCGCATCAGCAGCCCTGCAAAAGAACCTGTGAGTGCTGAATTTCTTGCCTCCATGTACGATGCCTCTCTTGATGCTTTCAGAGCAAATCCCTGGTCGTTCAGCATCGCAAAAAGATACTTCGGTTCCAGTCCCTGGGATATCGGCAACAGCTGTCGTACACTCAGCGCCTCTGTTACAGAGCGCTTGTTATCAGCAAGCTATACCGAACATCAGTATCCTCAGCTGAACTGGTTTGGAATGAATTATTTCGGCGGACGGCAGTATCCCATGATGCTGAAATCGGGACATAACAACCGTGGCGGGGTCATGGACGAAACAGCAGTGATGGGAATGGCCCAGAGTGTAAGTCCTGAGGCTGCACCTGATGCGGAAAGCCAGGTCGTGGCAGTGGGAGGCACTCCTCCCGAAGAAAAACCCAAAGCTGTTGTACCTAAGCCTGTGTTGCAGATTAGAAAGGATTTCAGGGAAACGGCTTTCTTTTACCCTGATCTTGTTACGGATTCGACCGGCGGGATCTTACTTTCGTTTACGGCTCCCGAATCCCTCACGCGTTGGAAATTCCAGGGTTTTGCACATACTTCCAAACTGGAATACAACCTGGTCGAAAAAGAGCTTGTCACCCGCAAGGATCTGATGATTATGCCTAACACACCCCGTTTCGTAAGGCAGGGCGACAAACTCGTGTTCAGCGCCAGGGTGGTTAATCTTAGTGATCAGGACATCAATGCGGCAGTGCGTATTGAACTTTCAAACGGCCTCAGCATGCAAGGTATCGATAACCTGGTTTCCGGACCTCTGTTGCAGGAAGTCGCTATACCAAAAACAGGCAGCGGGTTGGTCAGCTGGACTATCCAGATCCCCGACGATCCATCGTTGTCGCTGCTTCAGTACAGGATCATAGCCGAAGCAGGCGCTTTCAGCGACGGGGAAGAGAAGCTCATTCCCGTTCTGCCCAACCGGATGATGGTTACCGAAAGCCTTCCGTTGCCGGTCCGCGACAAAGGGACTTTCGAATTCAGCTTTGACAAACTCATCGCCTCATCTGCCGAAAAAACCTTAAAGAACTATCGTCTGACCCTTGAATTTGCCTCAAATCCCGCATGGTATGCGGTGCAGGCTTTACCCGCCCTGAACGAGAAACCTTTCGAGGATGCCTACTCCATTTTCGGCGCTTTCTATTCCAACAGCATTGCCTACCATATCATGAACTCCGACCCTAAGATCAAAGCCGTTTTCGAAAGTTGGAAAACCCTCACACCCGATGCTCTGCTTTCTAATCTTGAAAAGAATGCCCAGCTGAAGTCCGTGTTGCTGCAGCAGACTCCCTGGGTGGCTGAGGCAAAGACCGAGACCGACAACCGCCGTATGCTGGGGATGTATTTTGATCGCGGCAATCTGGAGATGAATCTGAGGAAAAACCTGGACCGGCTGATGAAGCTGCAGACGCCGGGTGGCGGGTGGACCTGGTTCGATGGAATGCCCGAAAGCAGGTTTATCAGCCAGGATATTGTGAGCGGACTGGCACATCTTGAACATCTCGGGGTGGCGGTTACCGGAAGCGATGCCCGGCTGAAGCAGATGCTTTCGAACGGGCTGAAGTATATGGATGAGGCTTTCATGAAGGACTATGAGGAGCTGAAGAGAAGGTATCCCGACCGGCTGAAAGATGACAACCTGAACTCACTCCAGATCCAATACCTGTATGCTCGATCGTATTTTACTGAGAGCCATGCACTGCCTGCAGTTCTTAATGAGCCTTTGAATTATTTTCTGGGCCAGGCTGCGCAGTACTGGACCAGGGAAGACCTCTCGGCGCAGGCTATGCTTGCCCTGGCTCTCGAGCGTTTCGGAAAGAAAGATGTGTCATCACTGATCATCAGGTCTCTATCGGAAAGAGCGTTGCATTCACCCGAAATGGGAATGTACTGGGCCCGGGAGCAGGGATACTACTGGCACCAGGCCCCTGTTGAATCCCAGGCTCTGCTTATCGAGGCGTATGATGAAGTAGCCAGGGACAGCAGTGCGGTAAATGAAATGAAGATCTGGCTGCTGAAGCAGAAACAGACCCAAAGCTGGAAAAGTTCCAGGGCTACCATTGAAGCTTGCTATGCCTTGTTGCTCAGAGGCACGAAATGGCTTTCGGAAGACCCGAAAGTAAAGATCTCCTTAGGAAAGATAAAGATCGATCCTTCCAAATTCAGTGATATAAAACAGGAAGCCGGCAGCGGGTATTTCCAGATGAGCTGGAGCGGAAATGAAATTACTCCCGATATGGGGAACGTCAGGGTGAGCAAGTCCACCGGAGGTGTTGCCTGGGGAGCGCTTTACTGGCAGTATTTTGAGAATATGGATAAGGTTACATCGGCAGCGACATCCCTGAAACTCGAGAAGAAACTTTACGTGGAAAAGAACACTCCATCGGGTCCTGTGCTTGTTGCCGTAGAAGACAACAGCAGCCTGAAAGTCGGCGATAAATTAAAGGTAAGGATCGTTCTGACGACCGATCGCGACCTGGAGTTCGTGCATATGGGCGACCAGAGGGCGTCGGCTTTCGAGCCTGTGGCCGGCAACACTATTTCGGGCTATCGTTATCAGGACGGGCTGGGTTATTACCAGAGTACTGCCGATGCTTCGACTGATTTCTTCTTCTACTATATACCGAAGGGCACCTTTGTTTTCGAATATCCGCTGCTGGTCAATGCTGCAGGTGATTATACCAACGGGATCACTACCATTCAGTGCATGTATGCTCCGGAGTTTTCGGCACACAGCGAAGGGATCAGGGTCTCTGCTAAGTAGCGATATAGCGATATAGCGATATAGCGAAATGGCGTTTGGCGTTGTTGCGTTCTATGTGTTGGCGTTTGGGTGTGCATAGCGAAATTTCCTATCTTTGCGGCCACAATCAATACCTCACATATGCTTCGAACCCATACCTGCGGGGAACTCCGCATCAACAATACATCGCTCGACGTAACTCTCTGCGGATGGGTGCAGAGGTCAAGGGAAATGGGTGGACTAACCTTTATTGACCTGCGCGACCGTTACGGGATCACCCAGCTTGTGTTCAATCTGGAAAAGAACCCTTCGCTTTGCGATGAAGCGCGCAGGCTAGGCCGGGAATTCGTGATCAAAGCAAGGGGGAAAGTTGCCGAAAGAAGCAATAAAAACCCGAAAATGCCTACAGGCGACATTGAGATAGATGTTGAAGAGCTCACTGTTCTGAACACTTCCAAGGTTCCGCCTTTCACTATCGAAGACAACACCGACGGGGGTGAGGAACTCCGTATGAAATACCGCTACCTCGACCTGCGCAGGCAGTCCAATAAAAAGAACCTTGAATTAAGGCATAAACTTTCGATAGAAACCAGGAATTACCTGAATTCCCAGAATTTTATCGATATCGAGACCCCATACCTCATCAAATCAACACCTGAAGGCGCAAGAGATTTTGTTGTTCCTTCACGCATGAATCCGGGACAGTTCTACGCCCTGCCACAATCGCCCCAGACTTTTAAACAGCTGCTGATGGTTGCGGGTTTCGACCGGTATTTCCAGATCGTGCGGTGTTTCAGGGACGAGGACCTGCGCGCCGACCGCCAGCCTGAATTTACCCAGATTGACTGCGAAATGTCGTTTGTGACCCAGGAAGACATCCTCAATACCTTCGAAGGCCTTGCGAAACATTTATTCCGCTCGGTTCTTAGCATGGAAATGCCTGATTTTCCGAGGATGTCGTACGATGAAGCCATGAGGCTCTACGGCTGTGACAAGCCTGATCTCCGCTTCGGGATGACCTTTGCAGAGGTGACAAATCTCATGAAAGGCAAGGGGTTCAAAGTAGCTGATGATGCTGAACTTATTGTGGGTATAAAGGCGGATGGCTGTTCTGAGTACACACGCAAGCAGCTCGATGAGCTTACCGATTACGTCAAACGGCCGCAGGTGGGAGCCAGCGGATTGATGTACATCCGCTATGCAGCCGATGGTTCAATAAAATCCTCCGTTGATAAATTTTATACTGCGGATGACTTAAAAGCAATCCTTAATCAGTCTGGCGCTGTGCCGGGCGACCTGGTGCTGATCCTTGCAGGCGCTGAAGAAAAAACGCGGAAAGCCCTTAGCGAGCTGAGGCTTGAGCTGGGCCGCAGGCTCAAACTTATGAAAGCCGGCGAATTCAAACCTCTCTGGGTGACCGATTTCCCCTTACTAGAATGGGACGAGGAAACGAAGAGATACTATGCAAAACATCACCCTTTCACATCCCCTAAACCTGAAGATATTTCCCTGCTGTCAACCGACCCGGGAAAAGTTAGAGCGAACGCTTACGACCTGGTCATCAACGGAACCGAAATAGGTGGAGGTTCCATCAGGATCCATAACAAGGAACTGCAGCGCAGGATGTTCGAGGTGCTTGGATTCACCGAAGAAGATGCTGTGAACCAGTTTGGTTTTCTGATGAATGCGTTTGAATACGGCGCTCCTCCTCACGGAGGTATTGCTTTTGGCTTCGACCGCTGGTCCACCATTTTCGGAGGTGGGGATTCTATCCGCGATTTTATCGCCTTCCCCAAGAACAATTCGGGCAGGGATGTGATGATCGATTCGCCGTCATCTATCAAGGAGGAGCAATTGAAGGAGCTTAGTATCAAATTAAGTAGCGAAGTAGCGAAATAGCGTTCGGCGAAGCCGAAATGAGCACGCAAAAGAAATAAGCAATTGGTGCGAATAAATGGCGAAATCTCCAGAACCCCAAGTCAAAAATTAAACCTATTATGTTAAACTCATTTTTATGAAACAACTATTGAGTGTTATCCTCATCAGCGCCGCGATCTTTTTGGTGTCCTGCAAAGGCGATATCGGTCTCCAGAAAGATGCCAAAAACATTGCCGATGCCATGTGCAAGAACATCGAGACCATGAATAACCTGAAAGCCGTAAACCCTGCAGATTCAGGAAAGATCGAAAAACTCAGGGCAAAGGAAAAGCAGGCCGAAATCGAAATGACCATTCTTTACCAGGAGTTCAAAGCCAAATACAAGGAAAAAGTTTCCGATAAGAAATTTGCCGAGGAGTTTGCTGTAGAGCTTCGTAAAGCCATGCTCGAGTGTCCTTATCTCTCTAAGGAAGACCGGGCCAATTTCGAGAAAGATATCAATAAGTAAATGTGGGATTTCTGATTTCCCTTTTATGAAAAGGATCTCCATGATCGAAATCACCGCTCCGGTGGGCAGCTGGGAATCACTTCAGGCTGCAATACTGGCCGGTGCAAATTCGGTATATTTTGGTGTTGGCGTGCTGAATATGCGCGCCCGTTCTTCCATCAATTTCACGCTTCGTGACCTGGTAAAGATCTCCCGTATCTGCAGTAAAAATGGGGTACGCACTTACCTTACTATCAATACGGTCATCTTCGACAAAGAAATGAAGGAGATGAAAAAAATAGTGGATTCTGCTCTTAAAAACGGGATCAACGCGATCATCGCATCCGACCAGGCGGTGATCCAGTATGCCCGTTCGGTGGGGATGCAAGTTCATATGTCGACCCAGACCAATATCACCAATCTTGAAGCTGTGAAATACTGGTCGCAGTTTTCCGGCACTATGGTGACCGCCCGTGAACTGAGCCTGAAGCAGGTATCGGCAATCCATAATGCAATCTGCCGACAAAAAATAAAAGGACCTTCAGGAGAGCTGGTCAAATTGGAAGTCTTCGCCCATGGCGCACTTTGCATGGCCGTTTCGGGAAAATGCTACCTCAGCCTTGATCATTATAATGCATCTGCCAACAGGGGCGCCTGCTACCAGATATGCCGCAGACCGTATAAAGTCACCGATACCGAGGGGGAGATAGAACTGGTGGTCGACAATGAGTATATCATGTCGCCCAAGGACCTTTGCACAATAGGGTTCCTCGATAAGATCATCAAAGCAGGGGTTTCGGTTCTCAAAATCGAAGGGCGGGGCCGCAGTCCGGAATACGTGAAAACCGTGGTTTCATGTTACCGCGATGCTGTGGATTCGCTGATAGACGGGACTTATAACGAGGAAACGGTTGAAGGCTGGCTGATGCGGCTGAAGACCGTATACAACCGTGGCTTCTGGGATGGATATTATCTTGGACGTAAAATGGGCGAATGGGCCGAACAGCATGGATCCGTTGCCACGACCACCAAGGAGTATGTGGGAAAGGTCACGAATTATTTCAAAAAACTGAAAGTCGCCGAAATCAAAATCGAATCGGGAAAACTTTCAAAAGGCGAGAAGATCTACATACAGGGCCCGACTACAGGTGTTGTTGAAATTACCGTTCCGGAGATCCGCGTCGATCTTAAAGAGGTAAAAAAAACCGTTAAAGGCGAAGCCTGTTCAATACCAGTGGACGTCCTGCTCAGGAGGGCAGATAAAGTATATAAAATCGTGGTATTATAGCAAGCATTTTGCATAAGCGGCATCAGGTGCAAGGAGCATGCTAAACATTTGAGTGACCAATAAAGCCAATGCGACGAGGACACCTTAGCCGCG
>Ga0194062_1000643_pt1 | contig 14705 bp, 10 predicted proteins | sample SepL2225m_MetaG_FD_155481 | JGI IMG/M metagenome (GOLD analysis project Ga0194062, IMG submission 155481) | Anoxic zone freshwater microbial communities from boreal shield lake in IISD Experimental Lakes Area, Ontario, Canada - Sep2016-L224-25m | ecosystem: Environmental > Aquatic > Freshwater >... | reverse complement strand
CAACAATAGAAGCTAGAAATCGACTGACTGAATTTGCTTTAAAGCTACTGCCAGCCCTTAAAAATGCCCCGCTTATTCACCATTGGGCAGGCTTAAGACCTGGCACTGAACAGGGAATACCCTATATCGACAAACATCCCGAAATCTGCAACTTAAGTATAAATGCCGGTCATTTTAGAAATGGCCTGGTGATGGGGCCAGCATCCGCGCAACTTATGGTCGATCTTGTTATAGGTCGCCCTACAGCTGTAGCGCCGGAGCCTTATCAATTATCCAGTTCCCACTAAGCACTGAGCTCAAGCACCAGGATTTTCATGATAAAGCTCTTCATCGTTGAATCTGATTCGTGTTTTCGTAAATTCAAGGCACGATACGGAATTAATAGAATTTGACAAGTTTTGTCAAGTAATCGATTATTTACGGGTGATCCTTGCAGTTATTAAATCTATTAACGGGAGACTTTTGAATTGATATCAATTTTGAAGAGCTACTTGACACAGCTTTGCTACCAGCTAGTTCAGGGGATCACCACATGTTAAATACAGAACCTGACAACCCAAGTTGGGCATTGGATAGTGGCCGTGATTCTAAAGGTTTATGGGTTGAATTTGAACAGACAGGCAATACCTGCCGGATCTATTTGCCGAAATGGGGTGGTAAACTCGAGCATGATAAAATTGGCCTTTTTACCGATCTCGCTATAAAAGGAGTAATTCAGCGCTGTCGCTGGATTCCGCCGGGTATTTTTTGCATGGGCTCGCCATCATCAGAAAAAGAACGCCATGATAACGAAATTCAACATCAGGTTACCCTTTCTCAAGGTTTTTGGCTTGCCGATACCGCTTGTACTCAAGCTTTGTGGATGGCTGTGATGGGCGATAACCCGGCATTTTTTACGGAAAATGAAAATAATCCCGTAGAGCAAGTGAGCTGGGATGATGTGCGGAATTTCATAAAACAACTTAATATCCTGACGTCAGGACTGGGTGCTCAGCTTCCGACGGAAGCGCAATGGGAATACGCTTGCCGAGCCGGAACGGCTACCCCCTTCTCATTCGGCGAAACCATTACACCTGATCAGGTCAACTACGATGGCAATATACCTTATGCAAATGAAAAAAAAGGCAGATGCCGCGAAAAGACTGTAGCGGTTAAATCCCTTCAAGCTAATTCCTGGGGACTCTATGAAATGCACGGAAATGTTTGGGAATGGTGTTCTGATTGGTACGACGATTTTTTTGATAAGCCGATCATCGACCCCATAGGTTCCGATACCGGTTCTTCGCGGGTCTTGCGTGGTGGCTCATGGAGTAACCATGGATGGCGTACGCGTTCAGCTAACCGTGGCTGGTACGCGCCAGTCAATCGTGACAACTACATTGGGTTTCGGTTTGTTGTTGGTTAAGCTTTATTTTGGCTATACGGATGAGCCGCACAACAGGCAGAACCGGACTGAATAGAGACCGGCAGCCAGTGCTTAAGTAGTCATCCGGGTTTGCCGGATAATTCAATTAAAAGAGATAGTTCATGAAAATCAATATGCCGGTCACTAATGTTGAATATCCTATAAATGAGAACATCTCCATTGTTTCCAAGACCGACCTGAAAGGCGTGATAACTTACGCCAATGACGACTTTATCCGAATTAGCGGGTTTTCCCGGAAAGAGCTAATCGGTAAATCGCACAACATAGTGCGCCATCCTGACGTGCCGTCAGAATTCTTTGAAGATATGTGGAAAGCACTTAAAGCGGGCCGACCCTGGACGGGTGTAGTCAAGAATCGCTGTAAAAACGGCGATTATTATTGGCTGTTAAACAATGTCGCCCCTTTCTACGAAAACGATCAACTGGCTGGTTACATGTCCGTCCGACTCAAAGCCAGCCCTGAGCAAATCCAAGCTGAAAACGATGCTTACCGGCTTTTCCGTGAAGGCAAAGCGGGCAATCTGAAAGTTCAGGACGGTAAGGTCGTCAAATTGACCTTGCTGGACAAACTCAATATATTCAGAAATTTTACCGTCAAATCCCGACTGACATTCCTCATCGGCTTCCTGTCTCTGTTGATGATGATCATTGGAGGCATGGGCTTGCGTGGCATGAGCAAGACTAACGAAAACTTGCGTTCGGTGTATAAGGATCGCACTGTTACCATGGGCCTGATGTTCAATATCAGTGAGCTTCAGAGGGAAAACCTGATGCTTATTGCCGGCAGCCTGGTCAACCCAAATCCCAATGTGATTCAGCAAAACGCAACTGAATTGGATCAAAACATTCTGGAAATTACCAAGCTCTGGAATGCGTACACGGCCACTTATTTGACGCCCGAGGAAAAAATCCTGGCGGACGATTTTACAGAAAACAGCACTCGCTTCGTGCGAAAAGGCTTAAAACCCGCAATGGAGGCACTGCGCGCCAATGACATAGCTCTGGCCGACAAGATCAGAAAAGCAGACATCAGCCCTCTCTATAAACGTGCTAACGAATCTATCCGGAAGTTAATGCAATTACAGATGGATGTTGCCAAAGAGGTCTATGAGGCCGCACAATCCCGCTATGATAAAACCCGCAATATTGCCATCGGGTTAATCCTGATGGGTATTGCATTGGCTCTCTGGTTGGGTTTTACCTTGATTCGTGCCATCGTGCGCCCGCTAGATAAAGCCATTAGACACTTTGGCAAAATCGCCCAGGGCCACTACAACAACTCCATTGATATCGAATCTCACGACGAACTCGGTAAAGTGATGGCAGCTCTTAAGGCAATGCAAATCAAGAGTGGTTTTGATTGCGCGGAAATGAAACGCATCGCCGATGAACACCGGCGCATTAAGGTTGCTCTCGATAACGTCAGCACTGGCGTGATGATTGCCGACAATGCCCGCAACATTATTTATGCCAACAAATCGGTGCTGGAAATACTCGGCAAAGCCGAAGAGGATATTTGCAATCAATTGCCTGATTTCTCTGCCGCTAACCTGGTCGGCACTAATATTGACAGTTTTCATAAGAACCCTTCACATCAGGCTCAGATGCTCTCTTCCTTGAACGCCGCACACTCGGCTAGAATTGAGGTGGGTGGACGCCCGATAGGGTTGACCGTCAGTCCTGTAATTAACGACGAAGGTCAACGCCTGGGTACTGTAGCCGAAGTGAAAGATCACACTGCTGAAGAATTGGCAGAAAAAGAGGTAGATAGAATACTTCATGCTGCCATCATGGGCGACTTCAGCAAACGCATCGAAATACAGGATAAAGAAGGCTTTTTTAAACCGCTGGGTGAAGGACTTAACGCGCTTTTTGAAACCACTGAAAGTGGCCTCGATGAAGTCCAGCGCCTGTTGGATGCGTTGTCACATCGCGACCTGACCGTAACGATCACCAATGACCATTCCGGCAGCTTCGAACTTGTCAAGGAGAGTGCTAACAACACGGTAGAAAAACTCAAAGAAAGCTTCAACCAAATCAAAGCAGCCATCAACAGCATCAGATCCGGGCATAAAGAAATGGCATCGGACAAGAGTGATTTGTCGGATCAAACCTGCGTGCAAGCCACCCAAATTGCCTCAGATGCATCCGCTATAGCGGACAAGAGTGTCGAAGTAGTCAGTCAAATCGGCTTGAATATGGATGAAATTCATGATTATTCGCGCAAAATAGCAGACATTATTCCGATAATCGACGACATTGTTCTCCAGACCAAAATGCTTGCCCACACCCTCGCGATTGAAACAGCTCGCGCTGGAGAGCAGGCTGGGGGCTTCGCCGCCGTGTCCGTAGAAATGCGTAACCTCATGCAACGTGTTGTTGCGACTGGCGAAGAAATTAAAAATCTGATGGATGATTCGCTAAATATTGTTTGCGACGGGAAAAAACTGGTTACTCAAGCTGGTTTAACTGTCGAAGAAATCGTTCACTCTCTGCATGACATTACCGCAAAGATGTCTGAAATCAGTGACGTTTCAGCGGCGCACATGGCTTGCATTAATCAAATTGATCAAGCCATGAGGAAATGGACAATTTGAATCAACAAAGCGCTAAATGATGCGATGGTAAAGTTCCTCAAAATGCACTGTGTGTCCTTTCCAAATTTAAGCCATCACAGACCCATTTAGCAGCTAATCCTTTACTTTATATTAAGGTATTGAGGGTCTAGGTGCTAAGATAATGATAAATAATTTATCTCACTTAAGTTGATACGCTGGTTAGCGGTATCCACTACCTGAGACCTAAATAAATATTTGGAGAAATTGGAGATGAAATTAAACAATAGGAAAAGCTCTAATTGGTACAAGATTCCATTTATTTTGCTTTTACAATTAACGCTGAGCACTTGCTCGCTTGTTTATAAAAATACTGGCGATGTATTGATTGGTTTCGCTAAAGATGAAACCGTACCCTATGTATTAGCAAGCGATGATCTCGATCTTGGCTGTTCCATGTCAAAGGCTTTTACACCCTTTATTTTAAGTTTTTCCCGAGTAACCACACAGCCTAACGAACTGGCAATTATGTTGTATTTATTGGCCGGTAGCTGTTCAGAAGTTAAGGCATGGGAAGAAGAGTTGCGTTACTTGCGAGCGGTGTATTCTAAAAATGTCCTGGAAGCTCAAGATGCCCGAATTGCCCAAAAAAGATTTCTTAATCAAGCGGCTCGGCGGCAATTAGCCGGTTATAACAGTTTGGTATTAGCTATTGCAGAGCCAGGCGGTGAATGTCCGGTATTTAATTCCGATAATGCTGAGCTGTATTGGTTGATTGGCCTTTTAGACGGTTTACAAGCCATGCTCAACGATATAACAACCGAGAGTAGCGCAAATGTTCCACTGGATATCGCATCTAAAGTAGGCCGGGGAGCCAGTTGTTTGGATAATGAAAAGTGGTGGGGCTTGCCTAAGGCAATCCAGGCTTCCATTTGGGTGACCATACCCAGTAACAAACCTGCCGACGTCGATCCTTTAAAGGTATTGGATCAATCAATGCAAATTGGTTTGCAACAAGGTGTGCCGATTACTCAGGTATTAGCGGCCCAAATCCAAATGGGGCTTGGTCATACGGATCAAGTAAAAGCCATCATTCGTCGTAATCAGGAGGTAAAAGCGCAAAATCACACGGTACCGGCATTTAGATTGTTGAACGAATTTACTACTCTGCAATTACAGGCCATTTCTGATCGCTTATGGACTGAAGCGACAGGTAAGCGTACACCAATCTCTGGATTAGGTACTTTTTGGGATGATCCAAAAAAACCTGTTAATACCATTAATATCGACGATATGCTCCAATAACTGCTTAAGCTGCGAAATTTTTTAAAGGGTTAGGTACAAGCATATTGCTTAAATTAACAGCAAGGAGCTCCTCTCAAATAATTAGCGATAAGGTAAGGTTTTGATAAATGACAATTAATACAGACTGTAATGCAATTTTTCCTATTTTCCAATAAACAAAGTCTGTCGGGCAGATCACTGTTTCATGACAGGTAGAGAACAAACGAGGTATTTACTTATGAACATCTTTGCCCACATCTTATCCAGGTTACTAACAGGATTTATCTTGTTATTGAGTGCCGGTATCGCCGCTGCTGAAACAAAAAGTCTGTGTGTCTTTGACATGCTCGGTGCCAATGGTCCATATTTTGCTGAAATGAAGGATTACAAAACAGCGGCACTTGCCTGGGGCGTTGACTTTACACTTAAACCCCATACCAATGAGCGCGTAGCAGCGGAGGATTTTAAAGCCGGGACATGCGATGCCGTCATTTTTACCGGCATTCGGGCACGCCAGTTTAATGCCTTTACAGGTAGTATGGATGCTATTGGCTCAATTCAGGATTATGGTTTGTTAAAATCGGCAATCAGCACCATCAGTTCAAAAAAAGCTGAAAAATTGATGTTTAATGATCCCTATGAGGTAGTAGGCATTCTTCCTGCAGGTGCGGCTTATATGTTTGTCAAAGATCGCTCGGTAGATACTGTAGGTGAATTAGCCGGTAAACGGATTGCTATTTTGGACTCCGACCCTGCCCAGACTGAAATGGTCACTTTTGTTGGCGCTTCGCCTGTGAGTACGACAATTGCCAATATGTACAGTGAATTTAATAATGGCTCTGTAGATGTGACCTATGGACCTGCGATTATGTATGAAGCGATGGAGCTTTACAAAGGTTTGGAACCCAAAGGCGGAGTTATTCAGTTTTCACTAGCACAACTTACGCTTCAAATTGTCATTCGAAAAGATAAATTTCCGGAAGGATTTGGTCAAAATTCGCGTGATTACGCTTTGAGCCGATTTGATAGATTAGTTGAGGTTATTGGTAACTCTGAGAAAAAAATCCCGCAAAAGTTTTGGGTTGACATTCCGGAAAATGATAAGGCCAGCTATAACGAAGTGTTCAGACAAGCCCGGCTCAGGCTTCGTGAGAAAGGTATTTATAATGATAAGATGCTAACAATCATGAGAAGACTGCGCTGTGAAAAAAGCCCGCAGTTGCCGGAATGTAGTGCTGCTGATAAAGAATAATTTTTTAGGCAAAGAAAATATTGTAGAAAGCCAGACTGAAAAGTAAGTTCGTAGGGCGTTTCAATTAAAAGGATCAAGCATGTTGAATAAATATCTTCAGCGTAACTGGCAGGAATGGCTATCTTCACTACCGGTTTTTTTACTGTTGATAACTATTATTTTTGCAGGGAACGGCGAAAAAATACACGCTCAGTTACTTAAAGCAGGGGAATCGATCTGGCATGATTACTTTACGCTAAGAGGCGACATCCCAATTCCCGATTGCAATGTCAACCCTGATATTGAATTGGAGCTGAATAAACTCGCCGGCGAAACAGACCAGCTCGACGATCTGTTTGCTGATCAGCCTTTTGATAGAGAGGCGGCCCGTGTTTCATTGGAAGGTGCCCGGCAACTATGTGTTAAAAAGCATCAGCTGGCACAGCAAAACCGGGCAAGAATAACCCCGGCCGTTATTGTTTTTCGTTCCATTGAAACCAGTGTAGCGGCCATCAGTATTTTTGCGTTTGAAAAAAGTCGTTTCATTCTGGCATTGATGGTGTTTATTTGTGCCATTACCTGCGCTTTCAGACAGCGTCATATCGCATTCAGAGCCGTGACAACACAGCTAGATAACCGTATTTCCTGTTCTGCACAGTTGTTGGGTAATCTTATACTGGTTATTTCGGCCTGGGTGTATCGAACCAGCGTTTACAAATCATCAGCCATAGTCGATCATCCCGAAATTTACCCGACAGTTATTATTGGTTTTTTGGCATTATGTGCTATTAACCTTTATCAGCTTGCCAAACCGCGGACTTGTATCAAGCCTGGCGGGAAATTACTCAACGCTTTGCCGACCATACCACTCTACATCATCATGGCTATTGTTGCTGGCAGTTATTTCTTCCTGGTTGAAGGTAATGCTGCAGGTCTGGCAATTTTCTTTAGTTTATTATTTGATCAAGCGGGCTTGTTCCTGAATATTGGCTTATATATTTGGGTGGGCATGTTACTCGCGCAAACTTGTCTGGGAGAACTGGTTTTTTATGTTCTCAGACCCTGGCGTATGTCACCTGAATTGTTAGCCTTTGTGGCCATTGTGATTATGGCCGTTCCCACCGCTTATACAGGCGCTTCCGGAATTATTATTATTGCGTTGGGCGCAACGGTTTATAAAGAGTTACGCCGCGTCGGCGCGCGCAGGCAACTGGCTTTAGCAACGACGGCCATGACCGGCAGTGTTGCTGTCGTACTCAGACCCTGTCTTTTAGTGGTCATGATTGCTGCCTTAAATAAAGAAGTCGTAACTGATCAATTATTTAGTTGGGGTCTAAAAACTTTTATGACTTCAATAGTGGTTTTTTTTCTGGTTATGCTTATTTCAAAACGTGAAAAAGTCCTGATCGCACCCTTGCCCGGCGCGTTTATGTCTTCTTTAAAAATGCTTGGCAAATTGCTTCCGTACGCATCCATCACGCTATCAATTGTTTTGGGATATATTTATTTATTGAATGCCTATTTGGATGAATTTTCTGCACCAGTCATATTGCCGGTGATCATTCTGAGTTTGGTCATTTATGAAAAACTTTTTGCTTATAATCCTTTATCTGACAGGCGGGAACAGAAAATACACAACCTTGAATACGAAATCAGATATGCTACCTCTGAGGCGACCATTCATATCGGTGCATTGCTGATGTTAATGGCGCTTTCTTTTGTATTGGGCGGCGTGATTGAACGATCGGAATTATTAAATGCTTTGCCGGAATACTTTGGATCAGTCTGGACAACACTAGGGTTTCTGATTGTTGTTTTAGTGGGTATTGGCGCATTAATGGATCCCTACGGAGCAGTGGTGTTGGTTAGCGGCACGGCGGCCCAAATCGCCTATAAAAATGGCATCAACCCCATCCATTTCTGGATGATGGCTTTGGTTGCTTTTGAGGTCGGTTATTTAAGCCCGCCAGTGGCGCTGAATCAATTATTGGCAAGGCAGGCGGTTGGAGAAAAAGAGGTTGCCAAGGGGCTTCTGGAAGGTGATAGTTTCTGGTATCGACATGAAAAAACATTACTACCATTGGTAACAATGGGTACCACTTTAATACTGGTCGCTATTGTACCCGTTTTGGTAGGCTTATATTTTGCCTAATAGCGCACTTTTGCTTGAGCGCAATTTGATTCAAAAGATAACTCGCAAAAATAAACCGCAACAGATTCACAGATTAAGTTTCTTAATGATTAGCAAAATTCTTCAGCCAAGCTCAAAGATTACGGAATTCAAAGCTCGCTTTGAACCTTTAAACAGCCTGAGCAAGCTCAAGACTCCAGGGTATCACCCGTCATCTGAAGAATTTTGCTAATCAGGTATTTCTTAATAATCTGTAAATCTGTGACTACTGTAGCAGGGGGTATTTGTTGCGCGCTACCCAATGTACAAAATCAAACGCACCATCAAGGTAGTTATGTCTTCTTCCGATAACTTCTATGAGCAGCTTGTAAGCTTTTCTGACTTTTCTCAATTTACTCAATTGGAGTGGTATAGCAGCCTTCCGTCTGAATGGTTTGTGGTGATTACCGATATTCAAAATTCAACAGAGGCCATTGAGTCGGGACTATATAAAGAAGTTAATTCGGTTAGCACGGCTTCAATTGTTGCATTATTAAACAAAGTAGCGACTTTAAAAGTTCCTTATGTTTTTGGAGGGGACGGAACAACCCTCTGTATTCCACCATCCAGAAAGAACTCTGTTGAATCGGCATTGATAGCGACTCAACAAATGGCAAAGAAATTATTTGGACTGCACTTAAGAGTGGGTATGGTTCCCATGAGTCTAATCCTGCGAAATGGGCATCAGATACTGGTTGGAAAATATCAACCTTCCTCTCATTTTCAACAAGCCATGTTCCAGGGCAATGGCTTGAGATATGCTGAATCTTTAGTCAAAGAGCCAAGGCCTGACAATCCTTATAGATTCTCTGAAAGTCAGATTGAAGAAAGTGGAAATTTTGAGGGTTTTGAATGCCGATGGAATGAAGTTCCCAGTGCTCATGAGGAAATCGTTGCGATTATGGTTCAAGTCTTGGATCCGGAAATTACCCCTGAACAAACTGTGTATCAAGAAGTTTCCCAAAAAATTCTCGATATTTATGGTCACGAAGAAGACCATCATCCTGTTCAGTCAGCAAAGCTTACGTTAGCATCTTCTCTAGGGAAACTTTCTGTAGAAGCCCGAATCCGGACTTGTTTTGAGACCCAATGGAAACGATTGAAGTATACATTAAGATTGGTTTTTTTAGTCTATGTAGGAAAATTCTTGATGCTAAATAATGTGAAAACAAAAAATGTTGACTGGGGAGAGTATAAACAGAACCTTATTGTTAATACCGATTATCGAAAATTCGACGAAACGTTAAGAACGATTATTTCAGGGACATTAGAACAACGAAAACAGCTGGTTGCTTATTTAGAAAAGCTACATAATGAGAGAAAAATTGTTTATGGGACTCACGCTTCACCTGCCGCTATTATCACCTGTATGATTTTCAATTACGGTACCGATCATGTTCATTTTCTGGATGGTTCGAATGGCGGATATACGATGGCTGCCAAGGAAATGAAACGACAGTTAAAAGAACTTGAAGGCTAATGCACCGGCTGAGCGATTTTTCCGCAGCTTGAATACTGAGTGAGGTTAAACGGTGTTTATTTATATCGACAAAATGGGCCGGCTGTTGACTTCAAATATTCAATACATTATTCGAGTATTGCTTATGATCTATCTGTCGATTCGTGCCACTCTATTGGATCAACATCAAGGCCTGCGAACAATTATTGGCGTGGTTTCAGCACAGATTTATTTTACCGGCTGGCAAGCACTACCGTTAATCAGTGTGCTGGCCTTGGCAAGTGGTTCTATTACCATTTTACAAAGTTCCTCTGAGCTTTCTTTGTTGGGTGGTTCCGGGATGATTGGTAATTTGTTAGTGGTCATCATGGTACGTGAAGTTGGCCCCTTGCTCACGGCTCTGGTAGTGGTCGCCCGCTCAGGGTCGGCCGTGGCAACAGAGATTGGAAACATGCGTGCAAATCGTGAAATTGAAGCGCTTGAATCAATAGGTATAAACCCATTAAGCTTTATAGTGTTTCCACGTATTGTCGGTGGCGTTATCAGTGTGATTTGTTTATGTTTTTATTTCGTTGTTATTGCACTGATCGGTGGTTTCTTGTTAACTCGAATAATCGATGAAATGCCTTTAAACTTTTATTTGGATTCATTGGTTCAAGCCCTTTCGAAAGAAGATTTTTTTTTATTTTTAATTAAAACCGGTTTTAGTGGAACGATTATTTTTTCAATAAGTTGTTATCAAGGACTTGCAGTAAAAAGAAGTCACCACGAGGTTCCGCAAGTGACCACTAAAGCAGTCGTAGATAGCATTGTTGCGGTTACTTTATTTAATATGTCCGTTACTGTGCTCTTTTATATTCAACAATTGATAATGTTGGGGGATGTATGAGTGCGCTGTTAAAATCGCTGCATTTTGAAGAATTAACTTTTCATTATGAAGGGCAAGAACCTCTGTTAAAAAATGTAAATTTTGAATTTCCGATAAGCAGAAGGGGAACGCAGGATCATTCAGCGCCATGCCGAATACCGGACAAGAGGAGCATGCCATCGAGCCAGGTAGTGGTGATTCGTGGCGTTCAAGGTGCAGGCAGCTCGACGCTTATGCAAATTTTAGCTGGCTTGCAAACCCCTACTTCCGGCAGATATTTAATTAATGGCATAGCCGTGGAAAACATGTCATTTGAAGAGTTTTTACCCTTTCGTTTGCGTATGGGGTATGCTTTTGATACGGGTGGATTACTTAGCAATAGAACTCTTTTTGAAAATCTTGTCCTGCCGTTGAATTACCATAATATTTGCTCACCACAAGAAGCTGAAAGGCGAATTCTTGCTTTGATGGAGAGGTTTCAACTTTTAAATTTCAAGGATTTAAGAATTGCGTATGTTTCTGCAAGTTTAAGAAAAATGACAGTTTTGCTTCGATCCATAATAATGGATCCCGAGATTTTATTTTTAGATGATCCAAACATCAGGATTTCTAAAGAAGCGCAACACATTTATGCTGAACTTTTGCGTGAGCTAATAAATAATGGAACCTTGCATGCGATATTTATAGCTTCTTTTGAAGAATCATTTTTTTCATATTTTGACTACACCACTATTTATTTAGAAGAAAGGCAACTTTTTAACACTGAAAGAAGCTGCCAGAAAATAATAGCGATAAGTCAATGATTATTAAGTTTAATAAATTTGAAAGGGCGGCTGGATTATTTGTAATTGTGGCAATAACGGGAAGCTTTGCCATAGCGATCTCTGTCGCCGTTCAGAAGGGGTGGTTTGCCCAGAAAGTTCAATTTTCAACTGTTTTTGAAAATGCCGAGGGTGTGCATTCCGGAACAGGCGTGCAAATTGCCGGTCTCCATGCAGGCTCTGTTGAAGAAGTTGAATTGAAGGGGGAGAACAGAATTAAAGTCACCTTTTTAGTTTTACAAAAATTTGCCGGGCACATTCGCCAGGATAGTAAGGCTCAACTGGTTCGTCCCTTTATCATTGGTGATCGCGTACTTGAAATTACCGTCGGCAAGGATGACAGCCCAATCCTTGCGGAAAATAGTTTACTTCCTTCTTATGAGGCCTTGGACTTAATAACCATTCTTAGCAATAAGAATCTTATTGAGAACATGGAAAGCATGACGAAAATGGTCGGTAATCTAAACGTTCTATTGCATGCTTTTTCTGATCAGGATAGGGCGAAAAGCATCGTAAGAATTTTTGATAAATTGGAACCTTTAATTAATAACCTTAACGATATGTCATCAGGACTTGCCGCAGTGAGCAAGCAGGCGACCCTGCATGATAATTTGGCAATCGTATTAGAAAATACGAAGGGTATCACCCATGAGCTTAATGCTATTTTGCCTCTAGTTAAGAAAAATGCGCCGGAATTGGGACGTAATATAACCATAATTGTTAATAATCTGTCACGACTCTCTCAGGATTTTAATGATGTTTTACCCCTGCTTAAAGAAAAGGCTCCAGGCTTGGGGAGTGATATGACAAAAATCCTGAGTAATTCAGCACAAATCACGCAGGATTTACGAACATTAACCCCTGCCCTGGTTGGAATGGCGCCTACTTTACCTAAGACAGGCACCCGCACTGTAGAATTAATAAATGAATTTGTGGTTTTACTCAAAGCGTTGCAAAGATCATTTTTATTGCAAAGCAATGTTGAAGAGGTTAGAAAAGAAGAAGCACTCAGCACTAAGGCAACTCGCAATAAATAAACCTGATTTTGGATCGTCACCCAAAGGGCAAAGGTATCTAGACAAGTGTCGACGGCTTTTTCCTTGAGGGAGACTATAAATAGTTGAGTTGAGTTGAGTTTATTTTTCTTCCCCCAATCCTTGCAGCAGAATGAATTTGGTTTAAGCGTGCCTTTTGGCGCTCTGACTTACCGGTGAAGGGGCGGTTGGAAGATTTTCGCCGCAATGCTTTTAATAAGAAGAAAATTTTAGAGAATTGACAACACCGTAAAGCTCGAATTGCACTGAGTACCGATTTGTTAAAAGCTGACTCAAACTTTAAATAATTACCTAACGACAAACCTATGAATCTTTATCCATTACTTCGCCCCCTGTTATTTTCACTTGATCCGGAAACCGCCCATGAAGTGACGCTTAAGCTGTTAAAAATGGCCTACATTTCCGGCATGGGAAAACTGCTATATCCGGCTATCGAAGACAAGCCTGTAAATGTCATGGGACTGAACTTTAAAAACCCGGTCGGCCTTGCGGCCGGTATGGACAAAAACGGTGATTATATAAATGCGCTGGCCGCATTAGGTTTTGGCTTTGTAGAAATTGGTACAGTGACGCCGCGCCCGCAACCCGGCAACCCTAAACCCCGATTATTCAGGCTGCCTGAACACCAGGCGATCATCAATCGCATGGGCTTTAATAATTCAGGCATGGATCACCTGCTGAACCAGGTAAAACAAAGCGGCTTCAACGGCATTTTGGGCATCAATATCGGTAAAAATTTTGATACCCCCATGGAAAACGCGGTGAGCGATTATTTAACCGGTTTACGCAAGGCTTATACGTCAGCCAGTTACATTACCATAAACATTTCTTCGCCAAATACTAAAAATCTGCGTCAGTTGCAGCAGGGCGATGAAATAAAAGCCCTGCTCGCCGCCTTAAAAGAAGAACAACTTAAGCTGCAACAGGAACACGATTTTTATGTGCCTTTAGCCATAAAAATCGCACCGGACCTAACGGACGATGAAATAGCCCATATAGCCGGATTGTTACTGGAATTTGAAATAGATGGTGTAATTGCCACCAACACCACTATCGCCCGCGACGGGATTGAAAACCATCCACTTGCCCATGAAGCGGGTGGCTTAAGCGGTGCGCCGGTTAAAGACAAATCAACCCTTGTTGTGCGGGGCTTGGCGACTGAATTAAAGGACAAAGTCGCAATTATTGCGGCAGGCGGTATTTTAAGCGCGGCTGATGCCCAGGAAAAATTAAAAGCCGGGGCGAGTTTGGTACAAATTTACAGCGGCCTGATTTATCGCGGGCCGCAGTTGATAGAAGATATTGTTAAAAGCTTATGAAAGAACGGTACGTCCAAACCCATCACGAACCGTGAATATTTTAAAGGTAAAATGAAAACTTCTGCTTCCGACCCCTATGTGTAGAACAGAATTATGTGAAGTTGCACCGCAATAAAACGGCTGGCCCTTTGTGCGACGAGACATTGAGCCGATAACCACTACACATAGTTGCATTGTCTGAAGGAACTGCATAAGAGCACCATGTGGGGTAATAGCAGCCCATTCTCATTTAGGGTTCCTGGAGCTTCGCCAGTGCCTTGTTCTTTATCATCAAGTTGGCCATTGACTAAATGACGGTGGGAAGAATTCATTGCAATTTCCTTGTAGTGGTTAGATCTCCAGTTCAGGACAACGGCAAAACTATGTCAACAAAATAAGCTTCCATCTTCACTGTATAGTGGACCCCAAAATCCGGACAATAGTTTAAGATATGTCCTGTCGTAAAAAAAGAGGCAGACAATGAGCGAAAGCCATTGTCTGCCTCTTTTTTTACGACAGGACATATCTTAAACTATTG
>Ga0194062_1000642_pt1 | contig 14743 bp, 17 predicted proteins | sample SepL2225m_MetaG_FD_155481 | JGI IMG/M metagenome (GOLD analysis project Ga0194062, IMG submission 155481) | Anoxic zone freshwater microbial communities from boreal shield lake in IISD Experimental Lakes Area, Ontario, Canada - Sep2016-L224-25m | ecosystem: Environmental > Aquatic > Freshwater >... | reverse complement strand
GATACACTATTGGCCGCTAGATAATTACTACTAGCTTTTACGTCTTCTTCGATGCGATTCAGGGCATCTTGGATATTATAGACGAGGTTGTTAGCGCCACGGCTAACCAATACACCGCCAGTTATATAAACAATTACGTTTATAAAAATACCTATCGCGATAATAATAATTGGCATCACGACCAACATCTCGACTAAGGTGAAGCCTTTTTTTGAATTATGGTGTGACATAAGTCGCATTAGTAACTACCTGCTGAGGTGTATTATATTTAACTGTTGCGGTGATTTTAGATATAGAATTAGTTGAACTATATGGACAAGTTATTGCTACGGTTACGGTGACATTTGATAAGTTAAGCACGGTTACAGACTGGTCTAATAAAGGGGTCTGAGCTACACATGGGTTAGTGGCGGTTGATTTGTATCGCTGTAGATAATCATAGGCTACATTACTAGCGTTAGCTTGAGCGCGCGTTTCACCACTGTCTTTGATTACTATTGTATATAGTTGATAGCCAGCAACCAAGAAAATAGCAGCTATAAACAAGGTGACTAATAATTCGACTGTCGTGAAACCTGGTTGATACGAGGGTTTTTTCATTGATTTTTACTCGTTACTGTATGAACGATATTATCAGCTTCGGTTGTGTAGTATAAATTGAATTTACGACATTCTTGCGAATCCTGGGTGCATAAGGTGCCGTCGCCTTGGATTGGTTGATAAACATACTGATTAATGTTCGGTGATGGAGTGTTTGTGTTGTTAGCTGATATAAACGTCTGGGTTGGATCTGTTATGCCAGGCGCGATCAATGATTGGGTATTTATGTCACGCAAAAACTGTTTTATAGATGAAAATGTAGCTGTGATGGTTGTTGGCGGGTAATCGCCAGTAGCCGCAGAACTGTCGGTTCCAGAAGCATAATAAGTTTCGAGATGTGTTGCGATAGATTCTATGTCAGCCTTGCGTTCGGCATCTCGGGCGCCTATCTGTGACCCACGTAGATTTACAGCCCCCAAGGTTAACAATATACCCATAATGACTATGACAATAAGTAGTTCCATTATAGTAAACCCACGACGATCCATACCTATAATCATAAGCGTATAAGGGTTAAACCGCAAGTTTCTATATTTCTAGGGGTTCTTGTTGTATCTGGACTTGAAAAGTGTCATGGACGGTTTTAATTATCTCGTCACGAGCTAGCGCTAGATCGTTATATGATTCAGCTGATTCGTTTACTAGGACTAGGGCGTTTTTGTCATAAACGCGCATACCATGTATTAATTTGCCTTTTAATCCAGCATGTTCGATTAGCCAGCCACTAGGTATTTTATAGCTCCCGTTATTCATTTCAAAAACCGGTATATCACTATCGATTGCGCGTAGCCCGTACATTTGTTGTTTTCCAACAACAGCATTCTTAAAAAACGAGCCAGTGTTGGGTAAGGTCATGGGGTCGGGGAGTTTGTTCTTTCTAATCTCGATTATGGCATCGCGAATCGTTTTTACGTCGAACGTCGTTATATTATGTTTATCTAGATAGCTCTGTAGCGCGTTGTAAAATGGTGGTTCTGGCTGTTTTTTTGATAGTTTTAATGTGATAGCGGTAATAATATATCGTCCAGTTGAAGCGCCGCGAAAGATGCTGTATCTGTACGTGAACTCGCAATCGGCGTTAGTTAATTCTACGAAGGTATTCGTTTTAGTGTCATAGGCAGTTAATGACTGCAGGGTATCGGCAATTTCTTGACCATAGGCACCAACATTTTGAACAGGCGTAGCACCAGCCGTACCGGGTATAGCCGACATGGCTTCGATACCACTCAGTTGCATACCCACGGTGCGTTCAACGACTGAATCCCAATTTTCACCAGCACCAATCTTTATAGTTGTGCAATTTACATCATCATCTATAACTTCAAAGCCTGGAATATGAATGTGGATTATAATTCCATTAAATCCCTCATCTCTGGCGATAATATTACTGCCACCGCCTAGCACGAATATAGGTAGTTTTTGGGACGAAGCGCTGTTACAGGCTTCGACTACGTCACTTTGGTTATAAACTTCTGCGATAAAACTAGCGTTACCACCGAGTTTCATAGTGGTGAGGTCTTTGAGTGGTATGTTTTTTAGAGTTTTCATAATATTGATATTATAGCCTATGATTAGTGTCCATGGTATAATTACCTCTGATATGCACCCGTAGCTCAGCTGGATAGAGTACTTGGCTTCGAACCAAGGGGTCGTAGGTTCGAATCCTGCCGGGTGTACCAGATATTATCAATATTATTTTTAATAACAAAACGAGGGTAAGGTGAAAGATTTGTTTTTAAAGAAAATTAGACTGAGCTATTACTTTTTTATAGTATTCGCTATTTTCGCAATTATTGTAATTTTAATTCCAACTATTAAATTCGAGGGTGGAGCTTTGACGTTATTCTCGGTCAACTCGTTTTTATATGGTTTTTATATATCACCAATTCTAAGTGGTCAAAAAGCTCGGATCGAAGATCTGCATAGGATAATCAGGGCGGAAGCTAACGCGATTTTTGCTATGGCACTTGTAGTGGCTAAATTACCTGAAAAGTTTCGTGAGAGTATTCAATCTATGCTATTAAATTATCTAAAAGTTGCCCTAAAACAGCGCAAACCAGCTGGTGGTGAAGAGGAATACGAAGCAATGATCGCCTACTGCCTAAATTACAAAGGCGAGCATCAGGTTGAAATTGACAAACTATTAGATAAATTGATTGCTAATCAACAGAACCGTACTAATTTTGCTATGCAGATGAGTAACAAGGTCTACAGCAATGAATGGATAGTTACGATTATCTTATTCAGTATTACTCTGTCATTTATCCTACTATTAGATGCTGGCGAAGGTTTTATTTATAAACTCTTGGCTGCGTTATTATGCACTGGTCTAAGTATGCTGTTGATTATTCTAGTCAAGATGTCGACATTAACACATAAAAAAGCAAAACAAATTTGGGATCCCTATAAAAAACTAATTGATAGCCATTTTTATAGAATCGATTAGCTCGTTGATTTGATTATAGTGTTGCGCCAACAGAGGTGATGGTGTACAATCAGTTTCTGTAAATGGGCTAGTAACTCAGCTGGTTAGAGTGTCTGCCTCTTAAGCAGAATGTCGTGGGTTCAAGTCCCACCTAGCCCTCCAAATAATAAAGTCCTATCTACGGTAGGACTTTATTATTTGGACTGTAGTGGGTGAGAACTTAATATATAATCTAACTTATGGATAAAATTGATTACAAAAAGAAATTAAGTGAATTTTACGCGGCAAAGATAAATAAACCAGTTACTATAACAGTGCCTAAAATGAACTATATCATGATCGATGGTCGGGGTGATCCTAATACTTCGCAGGATTATATTGATGCAATCCAGGCGCTTTATCCGGTGGCGTACGGTATAAAATTCTTTTGTAAGAAAGAGCTGGGTGTTGATTTTGGGGTTATGCCACTGGAAGGTTTATGGTGGATGAAGGATATGGATAATTTTAGTGCAGACAAAAAAGATGATTGGCTGTGGACCGCTATGATTATGCAGCCAGATATTGTCAACAAAGATATCTTCGAGAAAATTATCAAACAAGTTACTGAAAAAAAGAATCCAAAATCTATAAACAAAGTTCGTTTTTCTTCTTATGACGAAGGTCGATCCGCCCAGGTAATGTACGTCGGTCCATATGCCGACGAAGGTCCGACAATCCAAAATCTGCACTCATATATAAAAGAACAGGGTGGAACGATAGATTCTAATAACAAACACCACCATGAAATATATTTTAGCGATCCACGTCGAACTGCACCGGATAAATTAAAAACGATCATCAGGCAACCTTATTAACTGATGAGCCATTGTGCCACTGCATGGATTAAGATATGATTATGCTTAATAAGTTATTAAATAGGAGAATCCTGTGAAATCACGTAATCCATTAGCTGTGTTGGTATTATCATTTATTACTTTCGGTATCTATAGCTTATATTGGCAAGTTAGCACCAAAGGTGAAATGAATCGTTTAGGTGCCAAAATTCCAACGGCATGGTTGATAGTTATCCCATTTGTGAATATTTATTGGTTATGGAAATATTCAGAAGGTGTTGAGCAGATTACTGATAGTAAAACTACTGCTCCTGTAGCTTTTATATTGGAAACCGTATTGAATGTTCTCGGTATGGTTATTTTGCAGATTGAATTTAATAAAGTCGGTGGTGCGGCCATAGAGCTGCCGGTTGCTAGCACTGATGTCGCAACAACGACACCTAGCACTACAAATCCAGTTGGAGGCCAGAATCAATTTACTACGTTCAACCCAACTACTGAATCGACTTTTACACCATCAGCACCAGTCGAAGATATCCCGTCGATACCAACGACAGCAATTTCATCGGACGACGATCAATCTACAACCGAAACCTCTAATTTATAGATTGTTTATGGTTCAAATATCCAGATGAGAATCACGGTTCTCATCTGGATATTAAATTTAGCATCGCAACATCAAAGGTGATATTATTGAATCCAGATTAATGAATAAAATATTCGTGGATAAAGGCTAGAAATTTAATTAATATGACTACAAATAAGCAACTGAATACTAACGGTCACCAGTTATGGACTAGATTGGCGGCCATCAAGGCTGAAAAGGCTAAAAAGGCCGATGAACCTACCGGCAGACTAATTAATGTTGCTGGTGTTGGACGAATGGTTTCGACGGCGTATGAACAGCTTCGTAATGCGGCTGAATATGCTCAGGACCACCTATTAGCCCAAAATGCGATTCGTCGTTTTTTTGTGCGCAATTTATTTTTACAAAATACTACTTTAGTCGATAAAACCATTGCCGAAGAATTGGTTATCGAGCTAACTCAATCTGGTTATATAAAAAATAATACACAACCGATCGAGGTGATCGATAGGTTAGGTGAAATCATACAACGACATTACGGTAATTATCGAAGACTAAAAGCTTCTGGCGTGATCGAAAAGACCGCTCAGGATTGGACACTTGACCTACTATCTATCGAGAGTGAAAAGATATTATTCGAAGACGATATCCAGAGTGCATATGTTCAATTTGCATACAGACATTATCAAACAGTACTGCACAAAAAATCGTTTATATTTAGCGCAAACGACGAGGCTAATTTTGAAGCTAGTATCTATATGGCAGTTCATCGGTCATTATTTAAATCCGATATAACGGTTGTTCGGGCTGATATGCAGCAGTTATATAATATGTCCGACGAAAATATTAACGATTACGCCAATTTCCATAGAAATATTGATGAAATATTTTCTTCGGATATGACTAATAAAATAACTCGTTATATCAATAAGTACGGTGCACCGCTAAGGGTTCTGCGCAGTATGGTTCAGAATAATGATCGGGTCAGCGAACTATTGCCTGAGAGTGACAAATTCGAGCATGCTTATTTTATACAGATCAAAGAGGAGTATAGGGCATCGAAAGCTAAATTAAACAAAGGTTTAATAAAGAGCATTGTGTTCCTGCTAATTACTAAAACCCTCATCGGCGTAGCCATCGAGGTTCCGTTTGATATCGCAACGACCGGTATGGTTTTGATGTTACCGCTAACTGTGAATTTGCTTACGCCAGTTGTTTATTTGGTTATATTAAGGCTAGGATTTAAATTGCCCGGTGACACCAATAGCAAGGCTATGCAAGTTTACATAAACGATACGTTATATGGTGAACACAATCAAGTTGACTTGTATCCTGCGGTCAAGGATAAAAGCTACCCTATCGGTTTTACGATTGCCTACGCTCTAATGTTTATTGTTGTATTCGGTTTCGTATCTAATATGCTAGCCAGATTAGGATTTAGTATCGTCCAAGGTTTGATCTTCTTTATATTCCTAGCATTCGCTAGTTTCTTAGGGTTAAGGTTACTACGAATTGTCCAAGATTTAGAATTGGTTACGACTAGGTTGGGGACTATCTCTACGATTCGAGAGTTTCTGTTTATGCCGTTCACTTTTCTAGGTAAATGGCTATCGGATAAATATCAAAAAATTAATATAGTTGCGTTAATCCTAGACACACTGATTGAGCTGCCTCTTAAAACAGTCCTTCGTCTAGTTAGACAGTGGACTGGTTTCATCGACGAGAAAAAAGAAGAGATATAACTAATAATACCAATTCGATATTGTCGAATTGGTATTATTGTTGTCTGCTATATCTAGCAGCTGCTATTAAGCATCAATCACGGATTGAGTGAGCTTAACGTCATCAGTAGCGGTTAGATCACTATTCCAGGTCCAAGCATTAATCTCGGGCATATCAGCACCGTGAGCTTTGGCAAACTCGGTGTTGTCAGTAATCTTTTTCTGGTATTTTATTATTATATTACGAGCTGTATCCTCGGGTATTCGACCAGCTGCTGATAGTTTTTCAAAGATTGTGATTAACAAATGGTAGCGGCTAGTCAAGTTACGAGCTTGCATATCGAATGGTGTTGTTGTACTGCCGTGTTCGATATAACCGCGAACGTCAAAGCGTTGTGAGTCGACGGCATAGTTGAATAGAATCGCCTTGATCGTCTCGGGGTAGCCATGAAAATTAACTATCACTGGTTTGTCGCTAGTAAACTGATCATTAAATTCTTGGTCACTAATGTGATTACCGCTACGACCAATACCATGTCCGTGTCGGCCACTAGATAGCGAACTAATATTAACAAAACGTAGGCGTGCATCCGGCCATTCTTTTTTAGTTAGGTCGATGGCTGCCAATGCTTCTTTGGTTGGATAGTCACCAATACCAGCCAGGACAACATCTGGATTAGGGTCGCTAGCAAAGTCCCAGGTCGTGATGCATTTGTCGACTTGCTCAATAGCTAATTCCGCAGTTAACCAACGTGGTTCGAGGGTTTTACCAGCACAAACGACATTGATTTTCTTGGTTGATTGCAACATATTTTCCATCACAGCTAAGGTTGTGTTGGCATCAGCGGGAAAGAATACGTTAGCAAAATCACCTTGTCGGCGTAAAACATCGTCGATAAAACCAGGATTTTGATGGCTAAACCCATTATGATCTTGGCGCCACCCAGAGCTGGTCAAGATATAGTTTAGCGATGGGAATGCCCCGTGCCATTCATAATGGTCCATATGTCGCAGGAATTTAGCGTATTGATCAACCATACTGCTAATTACTTGGATAAAAGCTTCATAACTAGCAAAGATAGCGTGTCGTCCGGTTAGAACGTAGCCTTGAATTAGGCCTTGCATATTATGCTCGCTCAACATTTCCATAACGCGCCCATCAGGTGTCATGTCCATATCCCACGGCTCGTGTGGCCATACCCAAGCGCGTGATGCGGCGCCAAAGATAGCATCGAGTTTATTAGAATATGTTTCGTCTGGTGACATAAATCGGAAATTTTTATGGTTAGCATTTAGTTTGAAAACTTCTTTTAGATATAAGCCAGTACGTATCATACTGCTGGAACCAATCGTGCCTGGGATATCGGCATTTTCGGCGAAATCCTCAATATTGGGTAATATTAGCGGTTTATAGACAGCGTTACCGCCACGAGCATGAGGAGTCATGCCTATGCGTTGGTTGCCTGTTGGCACTATTGCTTGAACGAAATCACCAAAACCTGTTTCACGGTCGAATAATTCGTTGAATTTATATGATTTCAACCAGTCTTCTAGCATTTTCAGCTGTTCTGGATTTGTTTTAGCATCAGTTAGGACGACTTGGTGTGATAGGCAGTTACCTTCGATTTTTTTGCCGTCTAGCTCTTTGACGCCAGTCCAGCCCTTGAGGGTACGCATAATAATCATAGGCATTCGAGGTGCTACGATATCTGTTTCGGATTTTTTGATGCTCCAGATTAACTGATGAGCCCATTCCAAGGCATCTTCCATTTGTTGATCTAAGTTATCACCACTAACTAAACGTGGTTCGTAACCGTAACCCCAGAATAATGATTTCAATTCGTCATCACTCATTCGTCCAAAGACAGTTGGTGCGGAGATCTTGTAGCCGTTTAAGTGCAAAATAGGCAGTACGGTACCGTTGGTTTTTGGATCTACTAATTTATTAATATGCCAGGCACTAGCGGCTGGACCAGTTTCGGCTTCACCGTCGCCAACTAAACAAGCAACAATCATGTTTGGATTGTCCAGGGCGGCACCATAAGAGGTTGATAGGGAATAACCCAATTCGCCACCTTCGAGGATGACACCAGGTGTGCCTGGGTTGCTGTGGCTAGGGAATCCATAAGGCCAACTAAAGTTTCGACAAATATATTCAACGCCCTCGTAAGTATGAGTAGCTTGGGGGTAAAATTCACCCAAAGTGCCCTCTAGGAATAAATTAGCTTGCAGTGCAGGAAAAGCATGGCCTGGCCCTAGTACGAACATCATTTCTTGACCGTATTTTTTGACGAGTTTATTTAAATGAGAATAGACTAAATTAACGCCTGGGCCTGATCCCCAGTGACCGAGTAGTCGAGGTTTTATATCATCAGGTGTCAGTGGTCGCTCTAACAGGAAATTGTCCTGCAGAAAGATCTGTGCAGCTGTTAAATAATTTGTGGCTCGTCTAAAACGTTCAAAATCTAATATATTTTCATTCATACTTATGCTTATTGTATAGGAGTAGATATTATTTGTAAAACCGTTATTTTACTGATAGACCATTATCTGTTAAGCTGGTGATTATGAAAATTTTAAACGGATCAGAGTTAGCTGGTTATATCAAGGAGCGCCAAGCCGGACAGGTTAGAGCCCTTCGTCAGTCATGGCATGTGGTTCCACGACTAGCTATTGTGCGTACTGGCGATAACCCGGTGATTGATACTTATATCCGTTTAAAAAACATTTATGGTGAGGATATAGGTGTTGAAGTTGATATCTACACTCCGTCGGATACCGAGTTATTAAACCAGATTGAATCACTTAATTGTGATAATAATGTTCACGGAATTATTATTCAATTACCATTATCCGACAGTTCTCAGACGGATGCTGCGGTAAGTGCGGTTGATCCCGTAAAAGACGTTGATGGGCTGGGTGGTAATTCAGTATTTACACCCGCTACGGCTATGGCGATTAACTGGCTGTTGGTTGGCTATAACGTAGAACTTTTTGAAAAAAAGATTGTGATCGTAGGTAACGGCCGTTTGGTTGGTGCGCCACTATCTAAACTATGGAAAAACTCGGGGTTGGATGTTTTAGTATGCAATAGCAAGACATCCGATTTGACGGGTGTCCTAAAAGAGGCTGATATAATAGTTACAGCTACCGGTGTTCCGGGCATAGTTAAAAGTGACATGATCCATTCCGGAGCGGTCGTAGTTGATGCTGGAACCGCCTCGGAATATGGCAAAATCGTAGGTGATTTGGCGGCTGATGTTCGTGAACGTCAGGATCTAACGATTACTCCTCTAAAAGGCGGTGTTGGCCCGCTAACAGTTACGGCATTATTTGATAATGTCATAAATGCTGCTCGAAAAGTGGCTGACAAAAACGGTCAACGAGATATTTAAATAGTCGTAGCTAAATCATTAATGGAAATATACTCTACCAGGAAGCCTAATTCCTCGGGGAGTTTGTCTGAAATGAATTCTTTTAGGATATAGATTTTCTTTTTGTTGAAATATTGAGCGCACGCTATTTCTTTCATCCCACCCCAAGCATATCCTACGCAAATAAAAATATCGCATTGTCGGTTGAATTCATTGGCTTGTCGGTCCCAATCTTTGCACGAAATTATCTCACCAAGGTCGGTGTTTAAGTAGCTATCATAACCTTGTTCTTCTGTGGGGAGTACTAACCATATCTTGTTCCCATTAAATTCTTTATATTTATTTCCAAAATATTCTAATAGGGAGTTTTTATCGGGGGTTAGGACTATTTCATGGTTACTGCTAGCTAAAATCTCTGCGACTCTATCCGGCAAACCTTTTCTATCGCCAATATCACCATTAAAGATATTATTCGGGCCAATTATTCCAATTTTCATTTTATTAATTCCAATTTAAGACAGTGTCTAAGCGATATCTAATGCTTTTTTAACTTGTTCTAAAACCTGATTTGGTGTTAGGTTGGCTTTGACGATGTAGCTATGGATGTTTAGGGCTTTTAGTTCTTTTGGTGATTCTTCTTCGCCAAGGTTAGTTAAAATAATGACCGGGACACTTTTACCCCAGCCATTTTTGCGTATAATTTCGAGCGCTTCAGTACCATTCATTTCTGGCATTTGTAGGTCGAGCAATATTATGTCAGGGGAAAAGGCTTCGACTAATTCCACACCACGTTTACCATTGTCTGCCATCTGTACGTCAAAGCCAGCGGCCTCGAATTTCATGCGATACATTTGACTAATTACTGAGTCGTCTTCGATAATAGCTATCTTTGTCATACTTTGATGGTATAATAAACCTCAATTAATTACCATAGAAGCTGTATTAATTGAATTTAACTTAATGATTAGATGAGGCTAGAATGTCAAACACGAATCTAAAAGAAAAATTAATTGAACTTAGTGAATTGGTCGATCCTGTGATTAAGCAATTGCTTACGCAGGATGTTGAAAGGATGAACGCTGATCTAGCTTTTTACCAATGTAGCGTTGGTGGCAAAAAGATTAGGCCGGCGCTAGTTATCTTGAGTGGACAAGTGTTTGGGGGCGACATAAAAGACCTAGTTTATCCAGCTGCCTCGGCCGAAATACTCCATAACTCAACCTTGATTATCGATGATATTATAGATCACTCGGAATTTAGGCGGGACGAGCCGACTTGTTGGAATAAATTTGGAACGTCAATTGCGGAATGTAATTCTTTTACATATGTCGCATCTGTTTTTACTGGTTTAACACATGTCAATAATAGTTCAAAATTAGTTGACCTCTATAGCACTACTTTGAAAATAATTGTTGATGGTGAGATTAAGGACATATTATTTGAACGTTCTGGCCGAGAAGATGAGAGATATGTAGTCGAACATAGATATAAAAACATCACTAAAAACGATTATTTTGAAATGATTAGTAAAAAAACAGCTATATTACTGCAGACATGTTGTCAGGCTGGTGCTATTTGTGCCAATGCGAGTCATGAGCAGATTGAATTAATTGGTAATTTTGGTTTTGATCTAGGTATGGCTTTCCAGATACGAGACGATATATTAGATATATTTGGTGATGAAAAAGAGTTTGGTAAAAAGATTGGCAAGGATATTATAGAAAAAAAGATGGGTAATTTCGTTATTCTATCGGCGATTGACCAACTTGATGAAAAAGGTAAGGGTATTTTACATAATATATTAGAATCTTCTAACGAAGTTTCAGATGAAGATATTGCAACCGTAACGTCGTTAATCGAGACGACTAATGCAAAAAAAGATGCCGAAGACGTTGCTAATTTATATATCCAGGATGCTTTATGGTTATTGGCAAAGTTACCGCAAAACGAGTATAGCGATCAACTCGGAGCGATCGCAAAATATATCGTCAACAGAGAGAAATAGATGACCCAAGTAGTATTAGTTGATAATCAAGATAACGAGATTGGTACAAAAGATAAAATACAAGCACACTTGGGTGAAGGTGATCTTCACCGTGCATTTACGATATTGGTATTTAATGAAAAAGGCGAAACTCTGGTCGCTCAGAGGAGCGCTGATAAAATGCTATGGCCTCTGTTTTGGGATAATACCTGTGCTAGCCATCCACTGCCGGGCGAAGGTTATGTCGAGGCGGGTGAGCGTAGACTAACAGAAGAATTGGGCTTTACCTGTAACCTAGCCGTAGTTGACCGTTTCCAATACCGAGAACGATTTGATGATGTGGGGTCAGAAAATGAGCTATGTACGACGTTGATAGGGGATTATAATGGTAAAGTTCACCCCGTAGCTAGCGAAGTTTCTGACTATAAATGGATGGGTATTGGCGAATTAAAAAGCGACATGATCAAAAACCCAGATATATATACGATATGGTTTAAAATAGCGCTAGACAGGCTGATCGAGCAAGGCAAAATAATACGGAAAAGGACTGATTATGATTATAAAAAATAAGACTCTGGAATATAAAACAAAAGGCGAATATGAATTCGAGGATGTAACCGAAGCGGTTTTTGAATTTGTAAAAGATTCAGGTGTTAAAAACGGACTAGTTAATGTCCAAACATTACATACGACTGCGGCCGTAATTGTGAACGAAAATGAGCCGCTCTTGATCGAAGATATGAAAAACAATTTTCGCGAGATTGCCAAAAAAGATATTTATTATGGTCACAACGATTTTGAAATTCGAACTGTGAATATGTGTGGGCTGGATGAATGTAAAAACGGCCACTCCCATTGCTTGTCGGCTTATTTACCAGTTAGTGTTACGTTGAATGTTATTGACGGTAAAATATCATTTGGTGAATGGCAGAGGATATTTTTTATTGAACTAGATCATTCTCGCAATAGAAAAGTTCAGATTCAGGTATTGGGGGAGTAATTATAATTAACGATGGATTTTGTTAATCAGATAATCAAACTTGTTACGGATTTTGCAACTAAGTCCGAAGCTACTTATCATGTTAACCCTTGGATTTTCTGTGTTTTGTTTTTTGGTAGCGCGCTACCACTTTACTATGGATATTATCGTATAGGTAAATCGGTTATCAAAATTGAAGACGGCAAGATTACTAGAAAACACCTAAATAAAAAAGAATTAAAAATTGGCGTTGCTATCACTATTACGGCATGGTGGATTCCATACCTCTATGTTGTTCTTTTTGGTAAATTGCCATTAAACTTATGGTTGGTATTTTTATCGTTCGTTTTAGTTATGGGGATATTCTTTATGAAAACGTTGATAAGTAGGATTACAAAAGTCAAAATAGATAATAATTAAGCAATGTTTTCAAATATTAGATAATAATGTTAAGATTATGAATATGGCGATAAGGATTAGAAAGAGCGATACTTTTGGTCTTAGTAAAATACTTATAAAAATATGGAATGAGTTTGTTTACGGCGGTCATTTTTTGGCCGTTGGCGATTCTGTCGCTTTGTACGTTATGGCTATAGTGTTAAAAATCCCAGTTACCTGGGATTTTCTTGTAGTTATATACTTGTGTGTTTTTGCGGCTAACCTATTTAATCGATCTGATGAATCCGATCACGACAAACTAACTAACCCAATCAGAGTGAAGGTGATGGAAAAATATACAAAGTATTTTTATCAAATTGTCTTTGTCTGTCTGAGCATATCCATGGGGCTTATCCTGTATTTTTCAGGGCTTAGTGCTCTTCTTTTTGCGGCATTCATATTCTTAATTGCGATACTGTACACTACGGTGTTTAAGAAAATGACAAAGTATATAGTTGGGTTTAAGAGTTATGTTGCGGCACTATTCTATGCCTTGATGGTTATTCTGTTAATTATTTATTATTCCGTGCCGCTTAGTGCTGCTGTGATTCTAATGTTCATGTTCTATTATCTCCGAATCTTTATTAGTAATGCTGCATGTGATGTCAAGGATATAGAAAGTGATAAAAAACGAGGACTAAAGACTATCGCAATTAGCCTAGGCGAAAATGGTGCTATGAAATTTTTAAATATTTTAAATATATTTTCTGGTCTGTTGATTATTTATGGTGTCTGTGCGGGCATAATACCTAATTTCTCACTTGCTCTTTTACTAACTATTCCGTATGCTAGCTATTATTTTTATCTAAATTCGAGAGTAAACAGCAAGGAAATGTTTACTAACGCCATAGTTGATGGTGAGTTTTTATTTTGGTTACCATTCCTCATAATAGCGAGATTTTTTCTATGAATAATAAAAAATATTTAGAAAAAATTAAGAAATATTATGACGATAGCCAGTTGATATATAGACTCTTTTGGATGAACAAAGATGATTTGGCTATGCATTTTGGCTATTGGGAAAATGACACGAAAAATCTGCACGAGGCATTAATAAATGAGAATAAACATGTTGCAGAGAAATTAGACATTTCAGCAGATGACAAAATATTAGATGCGGGGTGTGGTGTTGGTGGAACGGCGATATGGATGACCGAGAATTACGGAGTGGACGTAACTGGTATTACTATAGTCGAGAAACAAGTGCGTTTAGCAAACAAATACGCCAGGACGAGAGGTGTTGAGGATAATGTTGATTTTGCATTAAGAGATTATACCGAAACTGGATATCCAGACTCTTCATTTGATAAGATTTATGCGATCGAAAGCGTTTGTCACGCAATAGATAAAGAGGCGTTTATACGCGAGGCATATCGACTACTAAAGCCAGGTGGAAAGCTGTGTGTTTGTGATTATTTCATAGATCATATTAGAAACGACTCAGATAAACATGATTATGAATTATTCTGTTATGGTTGGGCGATGCCTGATTTACCAAAAAAGGATGAATTTGAAATATTACTTGAGAAAAATAACTTCAGTAAGGTGCAATTTAGCGATAATACAGAAAAAGCATTAAAGTCTTCAAACATCATGAAAAAGATGTCAAAAAGGTGGCTTGTAATAGATAAAACCTTACATATTTTACATCTTGCTACTGATGATAACGTAAAAGGTACAGAAGCCTCGATTGCTCAATATAATTTCTTTAAAAATGGCGTTGGCTATCACGGATCGTTTATTGCAGAAAAAAATGCTAAACTGTAATTAAGGTAATATCATATACTTAAGGTGGTGTAATGA
>Ga0194062_1000641_pt1 | contig 14745 bp, 12 predicted proteins | sample SepL2225m_MetaG_FD_155481 | JGI IMG/M metagenome (GOLD analysis project Ga0194062, IMG submission 155481) | Anoxic zone freshwater microbial communities from boreal shield lake in IISD Experimental Lakes Area, Ontario, Canada - Sep2016-L224-25m | ecosystem: Environmental > Aquatic > Freshwater >... | reverse complement strand
TTGCCGGTCGGCGCACAGTTTATAAACAGTTTGAAAGAACTAATGGATTCTTTTGAGTCTGCAACCTTGAGCCTTGTTACTGCTAATAATGCAGGGGAATTTATTCTGGTTGCATTCGTTATTGCAGTTACTCCGGCAATCTGTGAAGAGTTTTTGTTCAGGGGACTGGTGCTTACTAACTTTGAGAGGGTTATGACTCCTTCTAAAACAATTTTTATGACAGGGTTTATATTCGCAATATTTCATTTTCATCCGTTCAATATAATGCCGTTAATTCTTCTCGGCTTCTTTCTGTCATACGTTGTATACTATTCGAACAGTATATTCACAGGTATAATTGTTCACTTTATTAATAATTTTCTCTCTGCTTATCTTGTCTATCTTTACGGCAAAGAAGGTTTTGAAGATGCTCAGGGTTCGATTGCCGATAACTATGGATTGCTGGTAAGCGGATTAGTATCTTTTGTTGTCTTTCTGTTTATACTGAAAGGAATTAAAAGTGTAACCACTGAAAAGAAAAGTAAAATAATCGTTAATGTCTAACACACTAAAAAGAATATTAATCAGCATTGTCGCTATTCCATTAATGCTTTATGCCGCTTATGCGGGAGGTTATCCGTTCTTTGCCTTTTGCTTACTGGTCCAGACTTTGAGTTTGTATGAATTACTTAAAATGTTCGAAAATAAGGGATTCACTGTTTCAGTATATTATTCGCTTTTTGTTTCTGTCGTTGTATTTGCTGGGTTCGTGTTTTTCAGAGAGTATTTTAATGCAATTCTTGCGTCAGGATTAATTTCTGTTCTGGTGCTTGAACTTCTGAGAAAGAAAGAAAACAAATTACTCAATGCAGGACTGGTATTCTTCGGGCTTATTTATATAACATTTCCATTTGCACTTTTCTTTAAACTTGATAAAAACTACACGTACGTATATCTGCTGTTCCTTCTGATATGGGCTAATGACAGTTTTGCTTTCTTTGGCGGAAAATATTTCGGTAAACATAAGTTCTCAAAAATCAGTCCTAATAAAACAATCGAAGGACTGGTTGTGGGATTTGTGTTTACTATTATTACCTCGGTTATTTTTCACTACCTTGTTTCTGGTATTACAATGACTGACAGCCTCGTTGTTGGTGTGTTTGTAGGGGTATTCGGACCGCTTGGAGATTTATTTGAATCATTCCTTAAGCGCTACACAAACGTAAAGGATTCTTCAAACATTATTCCCGGACACGGAGGTTTACTGGACAGATTTGACAGTCTGATCTTGTGTGCTCCATTTGCATACATATATTTTAATTATATAAAAGACGTAATAAAGTAACTTGAAATGAAACTGTAAATTACTAATTTTGTGTTATAATTCACATATGAAAGAAATTGAAGAAAGATAAAAACAACAATAACAGAAAACACAGAAAAGAAGACGATGGATTTGCCGACGATGACAATTTAATCGATAAATCTGACGACAAATATACAACAGATGAAGACGAGTTTCTTGACGAAGTTAATAAATTAACCCAGGGTAAGAAAAAGTCAAAACTTAAATCTGTGTTTGAACTTATAGGTAAGCCTAAACAATATAACTTACTGAAACTGAATTCAGGTATTGATAAAGACTTATACGTCGGGCTTTTATCATTGCTTGAAAAGTATAATGTTATGGTACACTTTAAACTTGATTATGACTTTGAAGAAAAATACAGGTTTATCGTTGAAGAAGTATTTCTTCAGGGTGTTGATGAAGACAATAAAAAATCTGTTAAAGCATTTGTGTACGAAGATTTCCATCCTGAGATTATTTCTCCACTCGACGAAGATGAAGAATTCTAAACAAATATATGGTATTACTCCAGAGTAATCCCGGTGAAACAGGTTCTGCCGCAATAGATTTCAAACTAAAAGGTATTGATGGTAAAATTTACTCACTTGATACTTTTGTCTCAAAGAGTGTTATTGTGTTAATCTTTATGTGCAATCATTGTCCTTATGTGCAGGCTGTCGTAAAAAGGTTAATTTCGCTGCAGTCAAAATTTGAAGATAAAAGTGTACAGTTAATAGGAATCAGCTCAAACGATGTTGAATCTTACCCGGAAGACTCTTTCGAGAATATGATAATTTTTTCAAAGGAAAGAAAAATAAATTTTCCTTATCTTATAGACGAAAATCAATCAACTGCTAAAAATTATGATGCCGTATGTACTCCGGATATCTATTTGTACGACTGCAGCAGGACATTGAAGTACAGGGGAAGGCTTGATGATAACTGGAAAGATGAAGATAAAGTTAAAAACAAAGACCTGGAACTGGCAATAGAAGCGGTCCTGGAAAACAAAGAAATAACACGTGAACAAATCCCTTCTATGGGCTGTTCAATCAAATGGAAAAAATTAAATTAAATTATACAATATGTCAAAATTAGTTATTGTAAGGCACGGCCAGTCACGATGGAATCTGGAAAACCGTTTTACGGGTTGGGTTGATATTGAATTATCCCCTAAAGGAATTGAAGAAGCGCATGACGCAGGAAAGAAACTTAAAGGATATACGTTCGATATCGCATTTGCCTCTGCATTAAAAAGAGCGCAAAGCACTCTGTATATAATTCTGGATGAAATAGGACAAAGAGATATTCATATGGAATTCGATAAATCCCTGAACGAAAGAATGTACGGTGATTTACAGGGATTGAATAAAGACGAAACCAGAAAACAATATGGCGATGAACAGGTGAAAATATGGAGACGCAGTTATGACGTTGCTCCTCCCAACGGTGAAAGCCTTAAGGATACATCTGCAAGGGTTCTGCCATACTGGAATTACAATATCGTGCCGCTTCTTAAAAAAGGCAAGAATGTTTTAATATCTGCACATGGAAACAGTCTGCGTGCTTTAATTATGCATCTGGAAAAGTTAACAAAAGAGCAGATACTCGAGACTGAAATTCCTACAGGTGTTCCGAAGCTTTATGACCTCGACGAAAACCTTAATGTACTGGAAACCAAATATCTGTAAATTGCACAAGCCCTGCATTAGAAATATAATCTTTGACCTCGGCAATACACTGGTCTATTTTGACTTCTCATACTTTTATAACGGTATTGCCGAAAGAGAAAAAAAACTGAGTGGATTAAAGTTTAAGAAATACATTTACGATAACAAACTGGACGTTAAACTTATGACCGGGCGTATGTCCCACAGGGAATTCTTCAGAAAAGTTAAAAAGAAGTTTGACCTTAAGATCGGATACGGAGACTTTATGTTTTTCTATGCCGATATTTTCTGGGCTAACCAGAATATGAAAAGATTCCTCGAGAAAATATCCCGTATTAAAAAGTACAAATTGTTCCTCCTCTCAAATACAGATTCAGTTCATATCACTTTTATAGATAACAATTTCCCTTTTGTAAGATTACTGAAGAAAAGAGTATTGTCTTATAAGGTCAATATGATAAAACCGCACAAGAAACTTTTCAAATATACACTTGAAAAGTTTCATCTTAAACCAGAAGAGACCGTCCTTGTTGACGATATGAAAGATAATATCATCTCAGCTCAGGCACTCGGTATTAAAACCATACATTATAACCTGCATAAAAAATTTACAAGTGAATTTTCCAGACTTGTAAAAGGAATATCTTAATATCTCTTTATCATAAAATCTTTTGAATGTCCGTTGCTGAAATCTTCATGAGATTCAATCATCGCGTATGCGTTGTGATTGTGAATACTCTCGAAATTTTCTGCCTCAACTGAATACCATAAAATGTCCTCATTTGCTTTAAGTTTCACTACAACGTTTCTTACAACGTCTTCAACGAACACAGGATTCTCATATGCTTTCTCAGTAACGTATTTCTCGTCTTCTCTCTTCAGTAATGTATACAGTTCCGAACTTGCACTTTTTTCAATCATACTTATTATATCTTCAAACCATACATTGTCCGAGAACCTTACTGAAACTGTAACTTCGCCCCTCTGATTATGCGCTCCGTACTTTGAAATGTTCTTTGAACAGGGACAAAGCGTTTTAACGGGCACTACCACTGTCATGATTAAGTCCTTCTTGTCTTTGTTAACGACTGCATGATACCTTATCTTATAATCGATAAGTGAAGGCTTTTTGCTTACAGGTGCGAGTTTTTCCCTGAAGTAAGGAAACTCAAGTTCTATATGGGCTGTCTGTGATTTAAGTTTGTTCTGCATTTCCTTAAGAATCTCATATATGGAATCTATGTGAATTTCTTTCTTGTTCATAAGCACTTCTACAAACCTGCTCATGTGTGTTCCTTTAAACTCTTTCGGTAAATCCACAGTCATCGAGATTGTAGCAATGGTATGCTGTATACCATTGTCCTTATCCTTTACAACAATAGGATATTTCAAACTCTTAATTCCTACTTTGTCTATCGGTATATCTCTTATGTCATTCTGGTTTTGCGTGTCAGGCAGCATACATACACCTTCCTCATTTAAAAATTCATTTTTATACATTTTTGATTTCATTCCTTTAGTTGTTTTTATTATTCAGATTCGATTGTACATTTATACGGATTTTCATCGCAGTCTAAATGTATACTGAAGAACCTTCCGTTATTCCTTAGAACAAAATTCCAAATATAAAGTTTATCCGATTCAGGTATTCTTGAATTTAGAATCTCATTTTCGGGTACAAAAACGTAATTACCTTCATTAAAGTCATCAGGCTTTTCGTTTAAAATGATTTTGTATTCAAAAAGGAACAGCATAATATTGCCAATCTTAGGATAGTTTTTTTCGGTAATGATTCCAAGCAGTTTCCAGTCTTCGGGTGTTGAATCAATACTGCACTCCTCTTTTGCTTCTCTTATGGCACAGGCAAAAGGAGATTCAGCCTCATGAAGATGAAGTTTACCTCCGGGTGGTGACAGCAGACCTTTGTTGGGTTCATTTGAGCGCTCTAACAGTAAATAGTCACCGTTAGAGTTTTTAATGTAGAGCAGAGTTGCAAGTTTCAATTCTGAAGAGAATTAAAGAGGGAAGTGTTATTTTGCTTCCCTGTGTAAAACGTGTTTTCTTGCAAATCTATCGTATTTCATAAGCTCGATTCTTTCTTTTGTGTTGTTTCTGTTCTTGTAAGTAACATAAACACTCTTGCCTTTGTGTTCGCCTTCAGTGCTTACGAGCTTAATTTTTATTCTCGCGCCTTCTTTTTTCTTAGCCATTTTGTAATAAATTTAAATTTTAATAGTACCGGAGGAGGGACTTGAACCCCCGACCTGCGGATTATGATTCCGACGCTCTAACCAGCTGAGCTACTCCGGCCTCTGATTTTATGTATAAAAATGCCGCAAAAAATGCTTAATTAAGCGATATTTCGCATATTTTTATATCACAAAAGGATAAAATAACGATTTCTAACCGTTATTTCAATGCCCAATTTCATAATTCTGAATTACACTATAAAATGAAATTTTAAACGATTCTGCTTTTTACTGCAACTTCCAACTACGTCTTCTTTGTGTCAGCCATTTTGCTGGGCGGATCAACGGCCAAATAACAACTGCATTCTATTCAATTTTACAATCGCAATTTAGTTAAAACTTTAAATTGAAATAAGCGCTGAAATTGATTAAATTAAGTAATGAAAATTAATATGAGGGGATTTTATCTAACAACTCTGCTTGTTGCGTTTATCTTTATGTCTAATTCAGCATTCTCTCAGGAGGACTGGTGGAAAGATAAAAAGTATAAAAACGATGAAGCAAAGAAGAAGTATGAACTTTGCAAAAAAACTTTTAAAGAAATATCTTACGGATTTTCTTATTCCAGTATAAGTGCTGTGAGTAAGTATTTTGGCTCCGAGGTTTTTCTTGATGTACTTGGCACCGAAAAAGGCTACTACAGCTCCAGCCAGGCTGAATATATAGTTACAGACTTTATGGAATACTACAAAGTTACAAGCGTAAAATACCTGAGGTCCTATCATAAAAATTCCTATGCTTTCGTAATGGGTAAGTATTTTTATAATCTTGGAAGCGGTAAGAAGGAAATGAAATTATCAATATCGTTAAAATTCAAAGATGATATTTGGTACATCGATCAGATTAACCTGAACTGATAAATTTAACAAAAATGTATTTCCAATACATATTCCCCCGCAAATATAAAATCCTGACGATTATTCTTATAATCGTTTTGCTGTGGATTATTGCAGTTAAGTTTACTTCCGGTTACGTAAGCTCCAGATCTTCTGATAATGAGTCACAGATAGTTGAAGAGAAAAACAAGGAACGCTCTGCTAAAATCAGTAACGGATTCGATATCGTTAAATCCAGACTTACAGTTTATACAAACAGTATTTCATCCAATCTTGACGTCAGGAAAAGCATCGAAAAAGGAGATGTGAAAAAGCTCTTCGAAATTATGAAGGCCTACAATTCAAACGATAATATCAGTGCTGAAATATTCGATAAACGTATTGAACAGATTTATTATAAAGGCAGACAACTATCTCCCGAAATACTTTTAATACAGAAAGCACTCTCAGGCTCCACAACAACCATCATTAAGGAAATAGGTTTCTTTACGTATCTGGTCTATTATACACCCGTACGCCAGCTCGAAGATGATAAAAAGTATGAAGGTGTTATTATCACGGGGATTTTAATCGACAGTAAATATTCCTCATCACAATTCGACTTTACAGGCAATGTGTTCGCAAATGATTTTACCGAAGAGATTGGTGACGAAGTGAAAGTTCAGCCTTTAAACAGAACCGAAAGTGACATCCGTAAGGATTCCGCTGACATTGAGTACAGTTATTTTAACATTACATCCGATGACAATAAAGTAATCGGCAGGATAACATACCCGAAGTATAATATCACTGAACACAAAACAGGAATTGAAAGCTATTCTGCAATGGTTGTTTCAATACTGATATTTGTGCTTACAACACTTCTGTTTCCGGTATTAATGAGACTTGTTAACCTGTTTAAAACAGTAGCATTCAGATTAATTCTGTTTCTGATTACTATAATTATAGTCAGATTCTTATGGCTTTATAACGGATTCCCTTCTGCAATCTTCGAGCAGAGTTTATTCAATCCACAGCTGTATGCCTCTAAAATCGGTTTCGGTTTGTTTCAGTCCCTGGGAGATGTTCTTGTTTCGGTGATTTTTCTTGTCGTCTTTGCCCTGTTTGCAGTCTACCACATCTTTAAGGCAAATCAGGATGGCCGTCAGGAATCCCGCAAATTGAACCCTGTAAAAATAATAGTGTCTTTCGCATTTATCGTTACATTATTCTTCGTGTTGTTTAATTTTTATGGTGTGGTTTTAAAAAACCTTATCTTTAATTCCAACATTAAACTTCTCGATAAGTCTAATATTATACCCGATACACCTTTATTCATAATACAGTTATCAATTCTTCTTATTACTTTTGCGTACCTCCTGTTTAACGTGTCAATATTACTGCTGTTAATCAGTATCGCAAGAAATGTTTTCCAGTTTAAGTTATATAAGAAGTTTTTCATTCTCTTCCTTATGATTGCATTCATAATAGTGAATGAAGCTTTGAACTTTGCAGGATATAATTTTGAACTTATTAACCTGCACAGGACAATAATAATAATAATACTCTTTTTCTTCTCGGCTTACGTCTTTAAACAAAACAGTACGAGGAAAGTGTTTCAGATACTTTCTCTGCGTAATATATCTCTGCTGCTATTGATGTGTATTATAATTACTCCGATAGTTATTCTTGAGTTTACCAAGTCGCAGGAAACGTTCTACGTCGAAAATATCGGCGGCGAACTCGTTGAAAACCAGAGTGATAAAATTATTTTCCTTTTGTCAGATGAACTTGGCAAAATCAAGGAAGATATGTACATCGAAAGATATGTCGGCGATGTTCAGAAAACACAGAAACTTCCGTACTATATCTGGAGCAGCAGTAAACTGAGTTATGAAAAATACAAGGCTGATGTAATCCTTCTCGACACTTCCAAAAAACTCGTAAGTGATTTTAACAACAGCAACAACCTTATTAAAAGCGACAGCGTTATCTCATTCATAAAACGTGCTTACTTCTCCAGGAACTTCAATCTCGAAACAGACGAATCAGATACTACCGATTCAGACATTATTGATGAAGATATCTTCAGTCATGTAAGAGGAACGCCTGACCCTATCTTCATAGATAACATAATAATTTTTGAGAATAAAGCAGATAAGTATTTTGTGGGTATTTTACCTATTGAAAATTATGAATTAAGGAACACACAGTATGCAGAGGTCAAAGGATACATTATCGTGGCCCTTAACTCTGAAACTATAAACCTTTTTACCGATAATCAGTTTACGGGTAACATTAATCTTCAGAGCGAAAGAATCTCGGACAGGTTAATCTCTAAACCGGTTATTACTGAAATATTCAACGAAGAAGTTGTTAATTCCACTGACCTGGAAGTGTCAAAGAGTACATTAAAATTCATTGATCTGTTTAATGAAAGCGTTAAAACATCCGAGAAGAAAAGCAACTGGAGGTACGATCAGCTCGTAAACGAAAGGTACCGTTCATATTATATAAAAGTACCAGAACGTGATGATACCAAGCCGTTCGATGAAAGAATATTTGTTGTAAGTATCAAGCGCGATGACTTTAGTCTGCAGATGTTCTATTTCCTGAAGTTTGTACTGTTCTCGCTTGTTGTATTTATTGCATTCAATGTAATTTACTCAACAAAGTATCTCCTTAATATCCGCAGTCTGAAATTTGATTTTAAAACAAAACTGTTCCTGTCCTTTATTATCGTTTCGGTTATTCCTATTGTATTCCTTGCCATTTACACTCGCACGTACATCAACAACAAGAACGACCTGGGATATAAGAATCAACTGCTGTCTGACTTAAGTTTACTGAACGAAACCCTTAAAGACGAAAAGATCTTATTCAATAAATATAAGCCGACTGATACAATCAAACAGGCTGGCAGGGATATACTATCAAAGAGTTTTGAAAACATTGACAAGAACTTTAACATATTCGTTAAATCCAATCTTATTGCAACAACTAACGACGAACTGTATAAGTCTGATTTTCTCGATACAAGAGTTCCTGAAGAGGGATATTTCAACATACTGATTCTGAAGAAGGACCTGTTCCTCGAAAGCAAGGAAATCCAGGGACAGAACTATCTGGTCGGCTATAAACCGCTTAAAGACAGAAATAATAATGTTAACGGAATAATATCTTCTCTTTCCGTTTATAAACAGAAAGAAATACAGGAAGAACTTACCGAAACACTCACTTTTATTTTTGGTTCTTACTTAATCGTTATCGTTATACTTTTTGCCTTGGTTGCATTCATAACCGCAAAACTCTCTCAGCCAATTTCAATGCTTCAGGAAGCAACAGAGAGGATTGCACTCGGAGAAGAAAACGTTGTACTGGACATTAACCGTAACGATGAATTCGGTTCTCTTGTGGATTCATTCAATAAAATGACGCGTGACCTTGCAAAGTCAAAAGATAAGCTCAAAAGAGTTGAACGCGAAGCTGCATGGCGAGACATAGCAAGACGTGTAGCACACGAAATCAAGAATCCGCTTACACCGATGAAACTCTCCATTCAGCATCTTTATAACATTTATCAGGAAAAAGACTTTACTGAATTTGAAGCCGTACTTAAGAAAACAAAAGAACTTATTATTAAGGAAATAGATAAACTCAATAAGATAGCAACAGCATTCTCCGATTTTGCAAAACTACCGCAAAGGAATTACGAACCGCTGAACATAAACGAAGTTCTTGAGGATGTTATCTCTCTCTATACTTTAAACAATGAGTTAAAGATAGTTAAAAATCTCAGTCCTGATTTATATCTGGTTAAAGCCGACAGACAGGAAATGAACAGGGTATTTCAGAACATAGTGAAAAATTCTGTACAGTCCATTGAACGCGACGGCGTGATAGAAGTAAGGTCTTTCAACACTCCTAAGAAAGTTGTTGTGGAAATTATAGATAACGGCTGCGGCATCGAACCCGAAATACTCGGTAAACTTTTCGAACCTAACTTCTCAACAAAGTCAACAGGTATGGGGCTCGGACTGGCAATCACTAAAAAGTCGCTCGATGATATGAAAGCCAAAATATCTTTTAACAGTAAACTCGGCGAAGGAACAACCGTCGTAATGAATTTTATAAGGTATGAAGAAAAATAGTTTACATATAATATTATACATCGTTTCGCTTTACGTATTTGCCTCGTTCAGCGGGTGTGCAAACCAGCAGCCCCCTTCAGGTGGTGAAGATGATAAAGTGCCGCCAAGGATTAAATACCTGTACCCGCGTCCTGATGCAACAGATTTCACGGGTAATGAAATCACTATAGAATTCGATGAATATGTTGACAGAAGAAGTTTCACCGATGCTTTTTTTGTTTCTCCCAAACCTAAAAGTGAACTTAAGTATGACTGGAGCGGAAAAAGCGTAACTATAAAATTTGAAAAAGGACTTGAGAAAGACAGAACATATTTGTTCGTAATAGGAAAAATATTCAAGGATATAAGGAGTAACACAATCTCCGAACCAATACAGTTTGCAATATCCACAGGTCATTCCCTTGACAAAGGTAAAGTATCGGGGAAAGTATTCGGTTATAGTTTTGAAAAGGAATTTGTGTTTGCGTATAAACTTGCAGATGGGACAGAAAAAGATCCCTCTAAAGATTCTCCCGATTTCATTATGCCGGTCAGTAATGAAGGAAACTATAAGTTCGAGAATCTTTCAAACGGGAAGTACAGGTTCTTCACGGTTTTTGATAATGACCGGAACGGTCTGTATGACAAAGAATTCGAATACATTTCGGTTACCGAAAGAGACATCGATGTAAAAGACACCATTCCAAACACAGGCGTGAATTTTATACTCAAAGATGCTCTTCTGCAGCCTGATTTCTATTCGTCCAAGGAATTTTATAAATCCCTCTTGCCTGATACTACAGGTAATGTTTATTCAAATATCTCCGACGGTGATAAAAATATAGGGATGATGTCAAGAATATATTTCTACTTTAAAAACCACACAGTTACCAAGGATGATGTAGCAGGTTCTTCTTCAATGCAGGATACACTCGGAAATAAGGTTAAACTTATTTATAACTGGATGAATGATTCATTGCTTGAAGTTATACCTACAGTAGGATTATACAGCAATGCACCTCTGATGTTTAAATTTAATTATTCTAAAAACGGTTCAGAAAGAAAATACAAACTTAGCTTTACGATAGCCGACGAGAGAAAAACAGGAGAGATAAAAGGTTTAATCACTGATAAATACAAAATTGAATCTCCTGTAGTCATAACCCTGATTAATAAAAACAAAAGGGAATTGAACTACACACGTACAATTACCTCTGACTCAACTTTCTCTTTTCCCGGATTGTTAGAAGGGACCTATTACCTTCTGGCATACATGGATACCGATAGCGATGGTAAATATACAAGCGGTCAGTACTATCCTTATAAACCTTCAGAAAAGATTATAGTATACTCAAACGTCCTTAACCTTAAGGGCGGATGGAATATAGAGAATGTAGTGCTGTCATTCTGAACCGGATTTTAGTCGGGCTTTAACTTTAATGTGCTACAACACTCTTTCTTTGTACAGTATGTGCATTGAAGTAACCCAGCTTCCCACCGGCAATATTCGTTGGAGGATTAACCGGAGTCTGACTCTGATTCAGTCCTCTTCTGAAATTTCGCGCCAGTGAGTTAAAATATTTGTAAACATTCTCGTCTATACACTGCATTTCAAGTGTCAGTAAATCCCCGGCATTTATTGTAGTTCGCGAAGCCAACGGCTGGTTAAAAACCTGGCCGTCCCTGTTTATGTCATTCTGCACAAACACATCATCAGTCTGAACACCATTAATATAAAGTATAAACCTGTAGAAATTCTTAACTCCCGCAGGGTCTCTGTATTTAGGGACTACCTTAATCTTATTATTATTACCAAAACCCCCTCCGCCATTTGTAGTGGTGTACAGCGAATCAAGATTCGTTTTAAACGGTATTTGCGATAAAGAAGAGTATTGTTTCTCATTAACAATTGCGAACATACTGTAAGAAGAATTTATGCTCCCACTAAGGTTATGAGAGGTATAAATACCATTTGATACTTCCGTCAGGGTATCCGTTAATCCGTTATTATCAGATAATGTCAGAAAAGCCCCGTCAACTCCCTGAAAATTGTTGACCTGGTTGAAACCAACTGTCATCGATACCCTCACTGTATACGGCCCGGTTGAATCTGATACATTAGCTTCTATAAGCAATTCAGGTGCAGCATCTTTCAAATCCACTTCAATCACTTCTTCACACGAATGAAACGTAAATGTCATTGCAAGAAGGATAATATAACTTAATAAATTTTTCATAATTGATATCATTTAAAATTAAAATTCCAGGTTACATAAGGAACCCACTGGAACAAATATGTTTTAACTGCTTCCGTAGTGTTAGGCACAGTAGTACTTTCCCTGAAGTCTATCGTAAAAACATTCTTCTGCCCGTACATATTGTAACAACCGAATGCAAGTTCGGAAGTAAACTTTTTACCCGAACCAAGTTTTATAGTTCCTCCAATATCAAGCCTGTGAAAAGCAGGCATACGGTATCCGTTTCTTTCTGTATAATAATAATAGACATGGTTATTCAGTGTATATTTCCCGCTCGGGAAAGTAACCGCATTTCCGGTATGGTAAACCCATGTTGCCGATAGATTAAACCTGCTGTTAACGTCGTACATCGCAACAACTGATATGTCGTGTGTCCTGTCCTGTTTAGAAGGATACCAGTCATTATTGTTTACTGTGTTAATCTTCTGCTCGGTCCTTGAAAACATATAACTTATCCAGCCCGTTAGATTCCCGACCTTCTTTTTTAAGAACAGTTCAATACCGTAGGACCGCCCCTGCCCGTAAAGCAGCTGCGATTCAATGGCATCAATATTCGTAACGTTTGCATTGTCTTTGTAATCAATCACGTTCTGTACTGTCTTGTAATACCCTTCCACGCTGAATTCATACCCTTCGAAGTTATGGAAATAACCGAGTGAAAACTGATCACCGACTTCAGGGTTAACGTTGTTAGTGCTCGACAGCCATTTATCTGTCGGGTTTGTAGAAGTCGAGTTGGAAATAAGATGAAAGTTCTGAATGTTGTGTGTGTACGAAGCTTTCAGAGAAGTCCTTTTGTTTAGAATTATACTTGCAGAAATCCTTGGCTCAGGATTAACGAATGTCTTTACAATACCGCCGTCATAAGTGGTTGTATCTATAATGTTATTGCTGGCATCGAGTGTATAGAAATCACCCTTACCCAGAACAGTGAATGCAGTAAGCCTGATTCCTGCGCTTACGTAAAGCCACTTAAAGACTTCTGACTCCGTCCCTGCCCATAAAGAATTCTCAAGACTGTATCGATTCTGCATATCGTTTCTGTTTGTAGTACCGTTTACTACTTCAACTATTCCCGGAGATACCTTATGGTATATAGAATTAAACCCGAACCTGATTGAGTTCTTTGGGTCGGGGAAAAACTGAAACTCCTGTTTCAGATTATAATCTGTAATGCTCGACAATACATTAAAATCATTCTCGTCGTTTGATATCCCTATGTTATAATGGTAATCGCTGTAAATAAGAGATGTGTTTGAAAATAACTTATTACTGAAAATATGATTCAGTCTTACTGTAGCAGTGACATTTCCCCAGTCAGTAGTGTTTGTATTACCCATTGTTAATACATCTTTTCCGAAATATCCCGATATAAACAGTTTGTCTTTTCCTGAAACCTGATAGTTAACCTTGGTATTCAGGTCGTAAAAATACAAACGCCTGTCCTGCACAGTTTTATTGCTCGATAACTTTAAAAACATATCTGCATAAGTTCTTCTTGCCGTAATCAGGAATGAACCTTTATCTTTAACTATAGGACCTTCTAAATTAAGTTTGGATGAAATTAGACCAATACCTCCTGAAAGATTATAATACTGGTTATTACCTTCTTTCATTTTTATGTCGAGAACAGAAGATAATCTTCCTCCGTACTGTGCGGGTTGTGTACCTTTATAAATAGTCACATCGTTTATTGCATCCGAATTAAAAGTGGAAAAGAATCCGAGTAAATGTGCTGCATTGTAAACAGGCGCTTCATCGAGCAGAATCAGGTTCTGGTCATAATTCCCGCCGCGAACGCTGAATCCGTTGCTTCCTTCGTTGGCACTTTTAATGCCGGGCAGTAACTGAATAGTTTTTAATATATCTCTTTCACCAAAAAGAATAGGGAGTCTGTTTATTTCCTTAAGGTCAAGCTTTTCAACTCCCATCAAAGGGTTTTTCAGCCTTTCCTTATCATCCTTATCGGAAACAGTAATCTCATCAGTCTGGAAAGTACTGCTTTTAAGCGAAACATCTATTCTCTTGTCAGTGGTTAACTCAATATTTACTGTGTCATTCTGAAAACCGATGTATGAAAATATTAAATTATAATTACCCTGTTTAAGTGTAAGTGAATAAAAGCCGTATTCATTGCTGCCTGTTCCGGTCCCTTTTAATTCTTTAACGTAAACAACTGCTCCAATCAGCACTTCGCCTGAGTTGGCATCTTTAACCGTACCCCCTACGGAGTAATTATTGCTTTGCGCATTAACGGAACACTGCAGAAGCAAAAATGTTATAACCAAAGCAATAC
>Ga0194062_1000640_pt1 | contig 14748 bp, 9 predicted proteins | sample SepL2225m_MetaG_FD_155481 | JGI IMG/M metagenome (GOLD analysis project Ga0194062, IMG submission 155481) | Anoxic zone freshwater microbial communities from boreal shield lake in IISD Experimental Lakes Area, Ontario, Canada - Sep2016-L224-25m | ecosystem: Environmental > Aquatic > Freshwater >... | reverse complement strand
GCAGGACGCTGCAAAGGTGCCACTTCCATCAAGGTGGATGGCAATCCAATCAGCGGAAATATTCTGCCAGTCTTCACAGATGGTGCAGTCCATCGCGTGGATGTGGTAATTTAGGGTAGACATCTCTTTCGAAATGGGTTATAATTTATCTTGTTAAAGGGGAGTAGTTCTTTGTGTAAAGTCAACATACTGGTTTCATAACCTGGCTTTACAACCGTTTTTCTGAAATGGTAACGAGACTTTTAGCATAATTCATATTATGCTAAAAGTCTTTCTTTTTTGCACAAGACAACAATGATGGAGGTTTGATTTATGGGTATTGATTTGACCGCTTTTCTCATTTCAGCAGGGGTCGTCGTGCTGGCAGAAATGGGCGATAAGACGCAATTACTGGCGATGGCACTTGCAACAAGATATGCTGCGTGGAAGGTGATGGTCGGCGTCTTTGTGGCGACGGTCCTCAATCACGCTTTGGCGGTCTTGCTCGGGAGTTATATCACGCACTTTGAAGGTCTGAGCAAATGGATTTCTGTGGTTGCCTATTTGTCTTTCTTGTTCTTTGGTTTGTGGACCATCCGCGGCGACTCACTGGACGGGGAACAAAATCGAAAGACGAAATATGGTGCAATTATTACCGTTGCCATTGCTTTCTTCATAGCCGAACTTGGTGACAAAACCCAGTTGGCGACCATCGCCCTGGCAGCGCAATACCCCCAGAGCCAGATCCAGGTGCTCATGGGCACGACGACAGGCATGCTCATCGCGGATGCCTTCGGAATTATCGTCGGCGTTGTGTTGCATAAACAACTTCCTGAACGCATGGTGAAATTTGTATCCGCAGGTGCCTTTATCGTATTCGGCTTTATCGGTGGCTTTGCTGTATTAACCGAGAGCGATAAATTTAATTTGGATTTGATGACGACTGTTTTCATTCTTGGTGCCCTAGCAGTCGTGACTGGACTGATTGCCTGGAAGCTGGTCAAAGCAGAATTGCGCGCACCCGAACAAGTCATAGTAATCGCTTGCGATGAGGAGTCCGATGCAGAAGCAAAATTATAAGAAATGTCATAACTGCATAAAATACGTGACTGGCGAAACCAAATGTGGCCCCGCATGCAACCCCGAACCAGTTACACCTTTCGTACCAAAGGGAATCGACCTCATATTATTGCACCGCGTCTGGGGAAAAGTCATCTTTTTTGCATTCCTGTTACTCATGCTGTTTGTCATGGGAAAACTCATTGCGTCCGATTTGACCGACTTTATCTCGATTCACTTTTTCGACCAGTTCTTGCTCCCCCTTTGCCGTACTTTCTTAAACAACTTCGTGGCTTCTGGCTCCCTCCTTTCAGACCTTTTTGTCGGTCCCTATGGCGCACTGAGCATGGGACTTGTCTACCTCATCGGCATCATCGCGCCAATAGTTGCAGGTTTTTATTTTTTCATGACTTTCATCGAGAAAGCAGGATATCTTGAGCGTATCGCCCTCCTTTCCGATCGCTCATTACATCGGATTGGATTGTCTGGCAAAATGACGATTCCATTAATACTCGGATTTGGCTGCGCTACTATGGCATTCGTCTCCACCTCCTGCCTCCCAACGCGCAAAGAACGCATCATCGCAAGCACCTTGATTGCCCTTACCATCCCCTGCTCTGCGCAATTCGGCATCATAACAGGAGAACTCGCAAGTCTTGGCCCTCAATATATTGCCATCTACGCGCTAGTTCTGATAGCGATTTTTATAGCAACGAGCATCGTTTTGAATTATGTCTTGCCTGGCGAGGCGCGTCCCATGAACATCACCGTCCCGCCAATGCGCATGCCGAAACTTTCGGAGTTGCTCAGAATCACGGGTGCAAAAACTTGGGAGTTTATCAAGGAGGCCTTCCCCGTTTTTTTGATTGCGGGCATTGTCTTAACCTTTCTAGACAATTTTGGCGGTCTGAAAATGATTTTCGATTTGATGGCGCCAATTACCGAAGGCCTCTTAAAATTGCCGGCCGACACCTCCATGGCATTTATCCTCGGTCTCATCCGTCGCGAGCTCGGCGTCGTGCAACTCTTAACCCTGCATCTCACCGCAGCGCAAATGCTCATCGCACTCGTCACAATGACTTTGTTCTTTCCTTGCCTATCAGCAATGTTTGTCTTATATAAGGAGCGCGGTAAACTAGAAGCAACCATCATCGTCTTGTGTTGCTTTGTTTCCGCATTTTTGGTCGGCGGTGTACTTGCACACTTTTTGTTGCCGCTACTCGCGCCGGTTATGTAGCAAGTGGGATAAAAATGCCTCCTCTGTCCCTAAGCCCGCGGCAGAATACCTTTTTTTATCCCAAAAAAATCCCTGAACAAGGGATTTTTATCCTACCCTGCCCTGCGGTTATACAACTTAGCTAAAAAATGCAATAATATGATAACGAATTGGGAAAATTCACTTGTTCATTTGATCAAAAAGCAGGAAGGTAAAGGCAATGGGATAAAAAGCGCTCCTTCGAGGAAAAAATCAGGATAATATCCATCGGTTCGCTCCGGGACCAGGGACAGAGACCCCATTATTATCCCACTTGGATGGTGGGTGTGTTAAAAACGGCGCCTCTGTTCCCCATTCCGCGGCAGAGGCAACCTTTTTAACACAAAAAAATCCTTAGAGCACCTGATTTTAACACATGCCTTTATTTTTATTCCTTTATTTCCATTTTATGGTCAATCAAAGAGCCAAAACATGTCGTGAAACCAGGGTGAAATCAGCGATTTCACGACAATGTGTTAAAAAAGCCAGGTTTAGGGATAATTTTGTGTTAAAAATCGGGTGTCTACCGCGGGAATAGGCTTAGACAATCCGATTTTAACACACCCAAGAATTAGTCACCTTGTTCCTCTTCTCTTCTCACCTGCGCCAGCGGCCTGCCTTTACCTTCTGCCCTTGCGCCAGCGGCCTGCCTTTACACCCCCTTCGCCCCACCCGCTTGCCCAGTCGGGCGAACTACGCAAAAAACTAACTACCTAAATAGTGAGTTTTTTTGCCTTTGGTACGAGCGAAGGGACTTGACCGTCCGACTACGTCGTACTGCTCCGCTCGCCTCAAAACGCGCAAGGCGCTCGGGTTCATGTCCCTTCCTGTAAAAGAAAGACAGGGTTATCGAAAAATTCGATAACCCTGTCTTTTGGTACGAGCGAAGGGACTTGAACCCATACACCGAAGTACTAGATCCTAAATCTAGCGCGTCTGCCATTCCGCCACGCTCGCATATAAAGGACGAGCTTACGCTCGTCCATATATTATATTCAATTCGTCAAGTGAAACAGGCCCTTAAGCAAAAATCTTAGAAACCGTTCCAGCTCCAACCGTTCTGCCACCTTCACGGATAGCGAATCTAAGACCCTCATCCATAGCGATAGGTGTAATCAGAGTGATTGTCATGAGAGTATTGTCGCCAGGCATAACCATTTCTTTTCCATCTGGTAACTCAACGATTCCAGTCACGTCAGTGGTTCTGAAGTAGAATTGTGGTCTGTATCCTTTGAAGAAAGGTGAATGTCTGCCGCCCTCTTCCTTTGAAAGGACGTAAACTTGACCTTCAAAATGAGTATGTGGCTTAATGGATCCTGGTTTAGCAAGAACTTGTCCTCTTTGGATGTCTGTTCTTTGCACGCCTCTTAATAAAGCACCAATGTTGTCGCCAGCCATTGCAGAATCAAGTAATTTCTTGAACATTTCTACGCCTGTAACAACGGTCTTACGTGTATCGATGATTCCAACGATTTCAACTTCATCGCCAACTTTGACTTGTCCTCTTTCTACTCTACCAGTCGCAACCGTACCACGACCTGTGATGGAGAAAACGTCCTCGACAGGCATAATGAAAGGCTTGTCAACTTCTCTCAAAGGAGTAGGGATGTAACTGTCAACTTGCTTCATTAACTCTAAAATACAAGCGTATTCTGGAGCGGAAGCATCTGTAGATGTTGACTCAAGAGCATCTAACGCAGAACCGTGTACGATAGGAATATCGTCGCCTGGGAATTCATAGTAGGAAAGTAACTCTCTGAGTTCCATTTCAACCAATTCGATTAATTCTGGATCGTCCACCATGTCGCATTTGTTCAAAAATACAACGATGTAAGGAACGCCAACCTGACGTGCGAGCAGGATGTGCTCTCTCGTCTGAGGCATAGGACCATCCGCAGCGGATACTACGAGGATTGCGCCGTCCATTTGTGCAGCACCAGTGATCATGTTCTTTACATAGTCGGCATGTCCTGGGCAGTCAACGTGAGCGTAATGTCTCGCGTCAGTCTGATACTCTACGTGTGCTGTGGAAATTGTGATCCCTCTAGCTTTTTCTTCTGGAGCAGCGTCGATCTGGTCATACGACTTATAGACTGCCTGGCCAGAAAATCCGAGCACCTTAGTGATAGCAGCTGTAAGAGAAGTCTTACCATGGTCAACGTGACCAATTGTCCCAATGTTTACATGGGGTTTGTTTCTTTCAAATTTTGCCTTAGCCATTTTGAATTTTCCTCCTTAAATCAGTTTAACTGATTAAATTTTTTATTTTTCTCTCTTTTCAGAGATACTCACACATTGTAATACTTTTTTTCTTTAATTGCAATACTTGTTTTTACTTCTTTCTTCCATTGATAACGGCTTCTTGAATTCCCTTTGGCACTTCTTCGAAATGACCCGTCTGCATGGTAAACGTACCACGACCTTGTGTTGCAGAACGAAGTGTTGTAGAATACCCAAACATTTCAGCAAGTGGCGCATGCGCCTTGATTGACTGCGTCCCGTTTCGCGCTTCCATGCCTTCAATGCGACCACGTCGTGAACTGAGTGTTCCCATGACGTCGCCCATGTAATCCTCTGGCACATCAACGTCGATTCTCATGATTGGCTCAAGCAATACAGGATCTGCTTTTCGAATCGCATCTTTAATTGCCATAGAGCCTGCAATTTTAAATGCCATTTCGGAAGAGTCGACTTCATGATACGAACCATCAACTACGGTTACTTTTAAGTCAACCACTTGATATCCGCCAAGCACACCACTTTGCATCGCTTCTTGAATACCCGCATCAATCGCAGGAATATATTCTTTTGGAATCGATCCACCGACGACTTTGTTGATAAATTCATAGCCTTCGCCTGGTTTCTTTGGTTCCACTTCGATAACGCAATGACCGTACTGTCCACGTCCACCAGACTGTCTCGCGAACTTCGCGTCTTGTCTGACGGCTTTGCGAATCGTCTCTTTATAAGAAACTTGTGGATTTCCAACATTCGCTTCTACCTTGAATTCTCTCAACATACGGTCTACGATAATTTCAAGATGCAACTCGCCCATACCAGAGATAATGGTCTGTCCTGTGTCAACATCAGTATGCACTCTAAAGGTAGGATCCTCTTCTGCTAACTTCTGCAAAGCGATTCCCATTTTATCCTGCCCAGCTTTCGTCTTTGGTTCAACCGCAATCGAAATAACTGGTTCTGGGAAGTCCATCGCCTCAAGAATAACCGGTGACGTGTCGACACACAGCGTGTCTCCTGTCGTCGTGTCTTTCAAACCAACTGCCGCTGCAATGTCCCCAGAATACACTTGTTGAATTTCTTCTCTATGGTTCGCATGCATCTGCAAAATTCGGCCGATTCTTTCTCTCTTATTCTTTGTCGAGTTCAAGACGTACGAGCCTGCGCTCAACGTGCCTGAATATACTCGAAAGAAACAAAGTTTTCCTACGAACGGATCTGTCATAATCTTAAACGCGAGCGCTGCAAACGGCCCAGCATCATCCGGTGGTCTCTCGATGGTCACCGTATCGTCGTTCATTTGAACTCCCTTGATTGCAGGAATATCAATTGGTGACGGCAAATAGTCAACAACCGCGTCCAACAATTCTTGCACGCCTTTGTTCTTATAAGCGGAACCACAAAGAACAGGAATGATTGCAACCGTAAGAGTTGCTTTTCGAATCACGTTTGTGATTTCATCCATGGTCAGTTCTTCGCCATCAAGGTACTTCATCATGACTTCGTCATCTTGTTCCGCAACCGCGTCTAGCAAAATGCTTCTGTGTTCGATTGCAAGATCCATCATATCCGCTGGTATATCAGCATACTCGAAGTCCTTGCCCAGTTCATCTTTATAAAATACCGCTCTCATTTTCACGAGGTCGATAATGCCGATGAACTTATCTTCGGCGCCAATCGGTAATTGCAAAGCAACCGGATTGCATTTGAGCCGGTCTTTCATCATCGCAATCACGTTGAAAAAGTCTGCTCCCATGATGTCCATTTTGTTAACAAACGCCATACGCGGTACGCCGTACTTATCTGCTTGTCTCCAAACCGTTTCCGACTGGGGCTCAACGCCACCTTTTGCGCAAAACAGCGTAACAGAACCGTCAAGCACGCGCAGCGAACGTTCTACCTCAACCGTAAAGTCAACGTGTCCTGGTGTATCAATAATATTAATGCGATTTAAAACGCCGTTGCGTTCCCAATGCGCCGTCGTTGCAGCAGAGGTAATGGTGATGCCTCTTTCTTGCTCCTGCTCCATCCAGTCCATTGTTGCTGCGCCTTCATGCACCTCGCCAATTTTGTGAACGCGTCCTGTGTAGAACAGAATTCTCTCTGTCGTCGTGGTCTTTCCAGCGTCTATGTGTGCCATGATACCAATGTTTCTGGTATTCTCAAGGCTATACTCCCTAGGCATTATTACTCTCCTTCCGATTATAATCGTAAGATTACAATACTTTCACTTTACATTGATGAAGTCCAGCACATTAGCACCAGACCTCAATTTGTGACTACCATCTGTAATGTGCAAACGCTCTGTTTGCTTCGGCCATCTTATGAGTGTCTTCTTTCTTTTTGTACGCTGCACCGAGATTGTTTGCTGCATCCATTAACTCGCCTGCAACTCGTTGCGCCATCGTACGCTCATTTCTGAGTCTTGAATAATTCGTCATCCATCTCAATCCGAGCGCCTGGCGTCTTTCGACACGTACTTCCATTGGCACTTGGTACGTCGCGCCACCAACTCTGCGCGCCTTTACTTCAAGCACTGGCATTACGTTTGCCATTGCGGCCTCGAAAACTTCAAGTGGATCTTTTCCAGTCTTTTCTTTGATCATGTCAAAAGCGTCATAGACGATCTTTTGAGCGACGCCCTTCTTGCCGTCCAGCATGATATTGTTGATGAACTTTGTCACAACTTTATCGTTATAAATCGGATCAGGCAAAACGTCTCTTTTTGCTATATAACCTTTTCTTGGCACCTTTCTTCCCTCCAAACATAAATTAGCGTAATATCCGCTATAGGTACTCGTGACGCACGCTTTGCGTTGCGCATTTCGCGCTGGCAGTAGTGGTCATCGTTGGCACTCGCAAGCTGGTAACATAACATTATATGTCAACAACTAACACAGTACCTTACTGTTCGTTGTAACTTCGCTTTACTTTGCTGCGTTCGCCTTTGGCTTTTTCGCGCCATATTTCGAACGGCTTTGCTTTCTGTTTGCAACGCCTGCAGTATCCAGTGATCCTCTGATGATGTGATATCTCACACCTGGAAGGTCTTTGATTCTCCCGCCACGAATCATAACTACACTATGCTCTTGCAAATTGTGTCCGATTCCTGGAATGTAAGCCGTCACTTCAATACCATTGGTCAAACGCACTCTCGCAACCTTTCTCAAAGCTGAGTTTGGTTTCTTTGGAGTAGTCGTCTTAACAACAGTACAAACGCCTCTTTTTTGTGGTGAGCTCATTAGGGTCGGTTTCTTCTTGAGCGAATTCATCCCTTTCTGCAATGCAGGAGCGGTCGACTTCTTTTCAATCGTCTTTCTACCTTTTCTCACCAGCTGGTTAAATGTTGGCATTCCTTTGTGCACCTCCTTCTTTAAAATTTTTCTTTCCTATATTATTGCCGTCAGACCAGTATACAGGCCATCGCAGCTTTAACATCAATTCCACACGCCTTGCCAAGCGTCTTCATGTCGAGCACTTTCGTCACCGAAACACCATTTGCTTCGCAGAGTTTTTCGATCCTGCTGTACAACTTCGGATCAACGTCTTCCGCAAGGAAAACCATCTTCGCTTGTTGCTCTTCAATTGCCCGCACCGTCTGGTTCAAACCCACAACTTTACGCGCATTTTTGAGTTCTTCCATCGCTTGAAACCTCCAATGAGTTTTCACGTGCTTAAATAGTTTACATTGCAAACGCCGTATTGTCAAGAAAATCTTACGAATTCAGCGTATTATATGCGCATCGATTTGCGCCATCACTTGTCTCCAGCGCTCCACTTGATTCTCGTGTTTGATGTCTGGCAAGAAGCCGAGCTTCAGGTATGTGACGATGGCCGGGATTCGGAAATCGTCTGTCTTTAAGGTGCAGCCTGTCTTGCCGGCCGCCTGCATTTTCAGAAGACATGCGAGAGAGACTTCATAGCCGAGGCGTTTGCCCTTATGACCGCCAAAGGCCCCTACCATATGAAGGTATCCGTATTTGTTTTCGAGAGACGGATCAATGATTGCAGTCGCCGTGGCGACGGCTTCTGATGCGCCGTTTTCCGTATGGAAGATGAGAAATGTCCCATCAGGGATATAATTCGCATGTTTAATGACTTCTGTCTCATAGTCGTGGTTGTCCCCGCCGAAGGATTCGCGGATGATGTTCACGTAGTGGTGCTCATCGCCCGGCTGAAACAAGCGGAGTTCGTAGCCTTCTGGGATGTTTTGCGCGGGCAGGTTGTCAAAGGATTCACACTTCATCTCGAACTGCGGTTGTGTGGCGAGCTTTTCAAAAATCTTCACAGTGCGCGGAATCGGGTTGCGTTCGTCCGCAGGATACGCGGTTTCGCTTTCGAGTTGCCAACCGAAGAACTGCGGATTGTGATAATAGGTGTCGCCCTCGACGTCCGCTTCGACAATGGTCACATAGAGTTTGTCTGTGTTGCCGTCGAAGAGTTCGTAAATTTCTGCGCCACCAATGACAAAAGCGTCCTGGTCTTTAATCCGATGCGCCACGTCCTCAAACGTGTGGCACACCTCACAACCGGGCGCTTTGAAGTCAGTGCTACGGGTCAACACGATGTTGGTTCTACCAGGGAGCGGACGCCCGAGAGACTCGAACGTCTTACGCCCCATGATAATTGGATGACCCAATGTAGTTTTTTTAAAGTACGCGAAGTCGTCAGGTAAATTCCAAGGCAATCCGCCTTCTTTTCCGATGACGCCATTCCGCGACATAGCAAATATTGCGCTTAGCATAACTTAATTCCCTACTTCTGAAAATTCCTCGATCAACTCTTCTGCGACAAGTTCGTTCTCTAAAGTAAAGTCAGCGAGGACATCAAGTGCTTCTGCATTCGGCAGTTTCTTTTGCAACGAACTGACCGTGACTTCTCTGTAACGCTGCAAGCCAGTACCTGCGGGGATGAGCTTTCCAATGATGACGTTTTCCTTCAAGCCGAGGAGCGGATCGGATTTTCCTTTAATCGCTGCGTCAGTCAGAACCTTCGCGGTTTCCTGGAAGGATGCTGCGGACAAGAACGAATCCGTCGCAAGTGCGGACTTGGTGATTCCAAGCAGTGCGCGTTTGCCTTCTGCAGGCAACTTGCCTTCAGCCGCCGCTCTTTCGTTGGTTGCTTTGTACTCGAAGTAGTCCACGAGGCTGTTTGGCAACAACTCGGTTTCTCCCGCGTCTTCAATCTTCACTTTTTTCATCATCTGGCGCACGATGACCTCGATGTGTTTGTCGTTGATGTCAACGCCCTGATGACGGTATTCTTTCTGTACTTCAGTCAAAATATAGCTCTGCACACCGCGGTCGCCCTTGATTCTCAAGATGTCATGCGGATTTGCAGAACCGTCGACGATGAAATCGCCTGCTTCTACATAATCGCCAGTCGCCACACGTGGCTTTGATCCGTACGAAATCAGATACGTCCTTGCATCAGGATTCAATGTATCTTCTGATGTGACGATGGCTTCTCTCTTTTTCTTGGTTTCCACGATTTCTACTTTACCGGAGATTTCAGACATAACCGCGAGTCCCTTTGGCTTTCTCGCCTCAAACAACTCTTCTACACGAGGCAGACCCTGCGTGATGTCATCTCCTGCGACGCCACCCGTGTGGAACGTTCTCATTGTAAGCTGTGTTCCTGGTTCGCCGATGGACTGTGCTGCGATAATGCCAACTGCTTCGCCGATGTTGCACGCTTCGCCATTTGCAAGGTTTGATCCATAGCAATTTGCGCAGACGCCAAACTTCGATTCACATGTCAGTACTGAACGCAACTTCACTTTTTTCACGCCAGCCGCTTCGATTCGATCTGCGTCCTTGTATGAAATCATTTCATTCTGCGCGACAAGCACTTCACCCGTCTCTGGGTGCACGATGTCTTCGTTTGGATATCTTCCGTTAATTCTTTCGCTTAAGCTTTCAATCACTTCGCTGTTTTCGCCCTCTTCGAGGATGGCTGCAACTTCAATAAACAATTCCGTGCCACAATCGATTTCGCGAATGATAACATTGTGCGAAACGTCTACGAGTCGACGTGTCAAATAACCTGAGTCAGCCGTTCTCAACGCGGTGTCGGCAAGTCCTTTTCTCGTACCATGGGTAGAAACGAAGAACTCTAACACGTCCAGACCTTCACGGAAACTTGCTTTGATTGGTCTTTCTACTGCACGACCAGTCGTATCCGCCATCAGTCCGCGCATGCCGCAAACCTGTCTGATCTGTCCGATGTTTCCTCTGGCTCCTGATTGTGACATCATTTGCAGTGGGTTCAACTCGTCCAGCGTGTGACGCAACGCATCTTTTACATCATCGGTTGCTTTCGTCCAAGTCGCGATGACACGCTCGTAACGTTCGTCGTTTGACATCAAGCCGCGGCGGAATTTCTTGGTGATGTTATCAATGTCTTCTTGCGCTTTGTCGATGATGCCTTGCTTTTCAACCGGTACAACCATGTCCGAAACCGCGATGGTAATTGCACCACGGGTCGAATACTTAAAGCCAAGCGACTTCACGCGATCGAGTACGATTGCCGTTTCTGTCGTGCTGTGGACCTTGATACATTTATCAATGATTTTTCCGATTTCTTTTTTGCCAACTAAGAAGTCAATTTCGAGGTCAAGCAATTTATCGTTGCTTTCGTCTTCACTTCTGTCAATGTAACCAAGATCTTGTGGCAATGCTTCATTAAAGATCCAACGCCCCACAGAAGTTTCTACGAGTTTAGAACGCATGACGCCATTGACCATTTTCTGCACTCTGATTTTGACTTTCGCGTGAAGCGAAACAACACCAGCATCATAGGCCATCAAAGCTTCGTCGGCGTTCATGAATATTTTGCCTTCGCCAAGTGCTCCATCCCGTTGGAACGTCAAGTAGTATGCGCCAAGCACCATGTCCTGTGAAGGAACTGTGATTGGGCGACCATCTTTCGGTGCGAGCAAGTTGTTTGCGGATAGCATGAGGAATCGAGCCTCTGCTTGTGCTTCCACGGAAAGTGGAACGTGGACTGCCATCTGGTCTCCATCGAAGTCCGCATTGTATGCCGTACAGACCAATGGATGTAACTTGATGGCGCGCCCTTCAACGAGGACCGGCTCAAACGCCTGGATTCCAAGTCTATGAAGCGTCGGTGCACGATTCAGGAGCACTGGGTGATCTTTGATGACTTGCTCGAGCACATCCCAAACCTCAGGATTGACGCGCTCTACCTTTTTCTTCGCACTCTTGATATTCTGTGCGCTTTGGTCTTCGACCAACTTCTTCATAATAAAAGGCTTGAACAATTCCAGCGCCATTTCTTTTGGAAGGCCGCATTGGTAAATCTTTAATTCTGGGCCAACGACGATAACCGAACGTCCCGAATAATCGACACGTTTTCCAAGCAGATTCTGACGGAAACGACCTTGTTTTCCCTTGAGCATGTCAGAAAGTGATTTCAACTGTCTGTTGCCAGGGCCTGTAACTGGTCTGCCGCGTCTACCGTTATCAATCAAAGCGTCAACCGCTTCTTGTAGCATTCTTTTTTCGTTTCTCACGATGATGTCCGGCGCCCCAAGATCAAGCAATTTCTTCAAGCGATTGTTTCTGTTGATGACACGTCTGTATAAGTCATTTAAGTCAGAGGTCGCAAAACGACCACCATCCAGTTGTACCATTGGGCGCAATTCTGGCGGAATGACTGGCACGACGTCCATGACCATCCAGCTCGGTTTATTACCCGACTTTTTAAACGCCTCAACCACTTCAAGTCTCTTGATGGTTTTTGTGCGTTTTTGTCCAGTCGTCGTCAGCAGATCTTCTCTGAGTTGTACCACAAGTTCATCGACATTGATTTCGGAAAGCAGTTCTTTGACAGCCTCTGCACCCATTTTCGCAATAAACTCGCCGCCGTACTTTTCTTCTGCATCTCTGTATTCTTTTTCATTGAGCACAGCCTTTTTCTCAAGCGGTGTGTTTTTCGGGTCAATGACCACGTGCGCAGCAAAATACAGCACGCGCTCCAAATTCTTTGGCGTCATGTCAAGGATCAGACCCATACGGCTCGGAATCCCTTTGAAATACCAGATGTGGGAGACAGGCGCAGCCAGTTCAATGTGCCCCATGCGTTCTCTACGGACCGCAGCACGCGTAATTTCTACGCCGCAACGCTCGCAGACAACACCCTTGTAACGAATTTTCTTATATTTTCCGCAATGACATTCCCAGTCCTTGGTCGGGCCAAAAATTTTCTCGCAAAAAAGACCGTCTCTCTCAGGCTTTAACGTTCTGTAGTTTATAGTCTCTGGCTTTCTGACTTCCCCACACGACCAGTCGCGGATTTTTTCAGGTGATGCCAAAGCGATTTTAATTGATTCAAAATTTCCAAATTCCTTCATGATACAAGACTCCCTTCCTTAAAATTTATCATCGTCGTCAACAACATCAAGAATGTCCTCGGCAACTACGTCATCTTCGTCGAATTTTTCAAACACAATGCTATCTTTTTTGAAGATTTCTTCTAACGAGTCAGGATCCAAGTCAATGTCTTCCTCAACAGACACATCGACCATTTCGCCATTTTCTTCAATGAACATACCACTTGGTAAGTTTATTTCAGAGATTTCCTCGTCGTCAAGCAATGTATCATCAATCGATAAGTCTTCATCCAACCCAAGTTCTCTACCCGAGAAGTTCAAGCCAAGGCGTCGCACTTCGTCATCCGATGTTTCCTTGAATTCAATTTCCTCTTGATTATCCGAGAACACTTTGATATCCAATGATAAACTTTGCAGTTCCTTCATTAATACTTTAAACGATTCAGGGATGCCCGGTTCTGGCACGTTGTTGCCCTTTACAATCGCTTCAAAGGTCTTGACTCTTCCGCTTACGTCATCCGATTTCACCGTCAGGATTTCCTGTAGTGTATACGCCGCGCCATAAGCCTCGAGCGCCCACACTTCCATCTCTCCAAAACGTTGTCCACCGAATTGGGCCTTACCACCAAGTGGCTGTTGCGTGACAAGTGAGTATGGCCCAGTCGAACGCGCATGGATTTTATCGTCAACCAGATGGAACAGTTTCATAATGTACATGCAACCCACGGTGACGCGGTTGTCAAACAATTCTCCCGAACGGCCGTCGCGCAATTGCGTCTTACCGTCTTCGTCAATGCCCGCCATCTTCAAGGTTTCTACGACATCGGCCTCGGTTGCACCATTAAATACTGGCGTTGCAATCTTCCAACCAAGCAACTTCGCAGCATAGCCCAAATGCACTTCAAGCACCTGTCCCACGTTCATACGAGATGGAACGCCCAGCGGATTCAACACGATTTCAAGCGGCGTGCCGTCTGGCAAATATGGCATATCTTCTTTTGGTAGAATTCTTGATACAACACCCTTGTTTCCGTGACGTCCAGCCATCTTGTCTCCCACAGAGATTTTGCGTTTCTGTGCAATATAGACGCGCACCAATTTGTTGACGCCAGGCGAAAGATCGTCCCCGTTTTCACGCGTGAACACCTTGACATCGACGATGATTCCAGTTTCTCCGTGAGGTACTCGCAAAGACGTATCTCTTACTTCGCGTACTTTGTCGCCGAAAATCGCGCGCAATAGTCGTTCTTCCGCAGTCATTTCCGTTTCGCCCTTTGGCGTAACCTTACCAACCAGTATGGAGTTGGTGCGCACTTCAGCACCGATGCGAATGATCCCGCGGTCGTCTAGGTCTTTTAATGCGTCGTCTCCGACGTTGACCACTTCGCGCGTAATTTCTTCTGCGCCAAGTTTCGTGTCTCTCGCTTCACACTCGTACTCTTCAATATGGATGGAGGAGAACACGTCGTTCATGACGAGTGTCTCATTAATCAGAATGGCATCCTCATAGTTGTAGCCTTCCCAAGTCATAAAGCCCATGAGAATGTTTCGCCCGAGGGCGATTTCGCCTTGGTCCGTCGAAGGGCCATCTGCAATGATATCCCCTGCTTTCACAGTTTCCCCAATGCGCACGATTGGCCTTTGATTGATACAAGTTCCCTGATTGGATCTGACATATTTGGTCATTTTATAGTTTTCAGTCTTGCCGTCTTCTGTCTTGATGATGATTTCTTTCGCGCATACGCTAAAGACCACACCGTCACTTTTTGCGACTACGCAAACACCAGAATCCTTCGCAGCGCGGTATTCAATGCCCGTGCCCACGATTGGTGAGTCGGTCTTGATGAGCGGCACGGCTTGGCGT
>Ga0194062_1000639_pt1 | contig 14794 bp, 9 predicted proteins | sample SepL2225m_MetaG_FD_155481 | JGI IMG/M metagenome (GOLD analysis project Ga0194062, IMG submission 155481) | Anoxic zone freshwater microbial communities from boreal shield lake in IISD Experimental Lakes Area, Ontario, Canada - Sep2016-L224-25m | ecosystem: Environmental > Aquatic > Freshwater >... | reverse complement strand
CCGGTGGTCTGCACATGGCCCGAGACGCCGAACAACTTGGGGCCGGCGCTGGCGGCGGTGCCCATGGCCTTGAACGCGGCGGGGCCTTTTTCCACGATGTAGGGCAGACACGACAGGGTTTCGACGTTATTGATAATGGTCGGCTTGGCGAATGCCCCGGCCACAGCCGGGAACGGCGGCTTGATCCGCGGCCAGCCGCGCTTGCCCTCGAGGGCTTCCAGCAGGGCCGTTTCTTCGCCGCAGATATACGCCCCCGCACCGCGATGGACATAGCATTGATGCACAATGTCGGTGCCGGGATGGGCGACGCCAAAAATGCCCGCGGCATATGCTTCCTTGACCGCGGCTTCCAGAATTTCCGCGCCTTCATGGTATTCGCCGCGGATGAAGATGTAGCTGGTGGCGATGCGATTGGCATAGGCCGCGATGGCGATGCCTTCCAGCAGCACATGCGGATCCCATTCGCACAGATAGCGGTCTTTAAAGGTGCAGGGTTCGGATTCGTCAAAGTTGACCGCCAGATAACGGGGGTGAATATCCTTGGGCAGGAAGGTCCACTTGGTCCCGCAGGGGAAACCTGCCCCACCACGACCGCGCAGGCCGGAATCAATGACCAGCTTGATCACCTCTTCGGGCGCGAGGCTGCGGGCTTTGTCCAGAGCGGCATAGCCGCCGGTAGCACGATAAGCCGCAAGGTTGATGCGTTTACGCTCCGCGGCGACGCCGGGGATACGCTTTAACAAAACTGGTTCACTGTAAGCCATGTTTACCTCAATGACGATATTGGCAAGCCATTCGTAGTGGCATTAGTGGTGACTGGGGCCATCCTTGGGCAGCGCCTGCAACTTGTGCACAAAGCCTTCGGGGGTCAGATAGCCGTGGATGGTGCCATTGACCAGCGCGGCGGGCGCCTGTTCACAGCACCCCACACATTCGACTTCCTGCAATGTGATCAGACCATCCTCGGTGGTTTCGCCCACTTCCAGGCCGAAGGTATCGCGGATTTTTGCCACGATGGCTTCATGCCCGAGCAATTCACACGCCAGCGACCGGCACACCTGCACCACATATTTGCCCGAAGGTTCAAAGCGGAACTCTTCGTAAAACGTGGCGGCATCCTGCACTTCGGCGGGGGCAACTTCCAAAAACGCGGCTGCTTCGTCAATCGCCTGCGGCGCGATGAAGCCGTATTCATGCATCACCAGATGAAACAGCGGCAGCAGGGCCGCACGCTTCGTGGGGTAACGGGGAAAATAGGTGGTGCGTATGGTCTCCAGCATCGCCGGTGTGAGATACGGCTCGGTGCGGGTGGGAGCATACGTTTGCAAACGATCTTTAACGATCCAAGGCATATAACCTCGCGTATCCAGAAAATTACCGGAACTTAACGATCCAACTCAGCGGCGATGATATTCAAACTACCCAGCACGGCGACCACGTCGCTCATCATGTGGCCTTCGACCATCTTGGGCAGCGTGCTCAAGTGAATAAACGAGGGCGGACGCGTGCGGACGCGATACGGACACTTGTCCCCGGCGGAAACAATGTAATAGCCCAACTCGCCATTGGCGGTTTCGTGCGAGAGGAACACCTCGCCCACGGGGGCTTCAAAACCACGGTTGGTCATGATGCCTTCAAAGTGGTGAATGAGGCCCTCAATGGAGCCATAGGTTTCGGACTTGGGCGGGAGCAGGGTCTTGCCTTCGGGTGAGGCGTTGATCGGCCCGCAGGGAATATTATCAATCAATTGGCTGATGATGCTGCGGCTTTGCTTGACCTCTTCCAGACGCACGCGGTACCGAGCGTAGCAATCGCCGGTGTGCATGATAGGTACCTTGAACTGCACGGCCGGGGCGCCTTGGCCGTCCCAGTTATCGGCATAACAAAGATAGGGCGTGTCTTTGCGGACATCGCGGGTGACGCCCGAGGCGCGGGCCAGCGGGCCGGTGACAGACCAGTTGATCGCTTCTTCTTTGGTGAAGGTGCCCACATTTTTAGTGCGGTCAATGAAAATGCGGTTGCGGTTGAGCAGGATTTCAATGTCATCAATGGCGGGGGGAAGCTGTTCGTTGATGAAGGTCTTGACCATCTGTTTGAAGATGGTGTCCTCGACATCTCGCATGGCCCCGCCGAGACGGGTCCAGGAGCAGTGATACCGGGCGCCACTGACGTATTCGATAATGTCGTAGATGCGTTCGCGTTCGTTGAAGCCGAACAGAAACGCCGTGAAGGCGCCCAAGTCCAGCCCGGCGGCACCGATGCACAACAGGTGGTTTTGGATCCGGCCCAATTCCGCCAGAATGGTACGGAGTACCGTACAACGCGGGGTGAGTTGGATGCCGAAAAGTTTTTCCGCCGCCCCGTGGAAGGCGATTTCGTTGGAGATCGGGGAGGCATAGTCCATGCGGTCCACGATGGTGACATATTGGTTGTAGTCGAGCACCTCGGCGTTCTTTTCAAAACCGGAGTGCAGATAGCCGATAATGGGCACACAGCGGGCCACCCGTTCGCCATCCAATTCCAGCAGCAGCCGGATGGTGGTATGGGTGGCGGGATGCTGGGGGCCGAAGTTCAGAGTCCAGAGTTTATCGTCGGTGGACAAATTAGGGGTAGCGGTGGGTGAATCCAGGTAGAGATCCCCGCCTTTTTCTAACGTATATGCCATAGCCTCGGGCTCCATCGTAACGTCAAATACGGCAGCGTGCGGCCCAGCCACATAGCGCCACCCCAAACCATCTGTGCAAGATGTTAGTAGGTAAATCCCTCAGTAGCAAGGCACAGGCCTGCCCAAGGCAAAAATGCCGTCAAATACCACGCGCAACGACCGTTTGGCCCGGCAGTTAGGGCTGGCCCGGGGCGGGCACAGGCGCCTTGGCCGGAGCGATGCCATATTCCGGGGCCGGAAATTGGAGCGATTTGATATAATCCGCCACCGGCTTGAGCTTGGGGTCGTTATCATTGGCGTAGCGTTGGACCAGCTTGGCATCGCCGGGATGTTTGGTCCGGGCCACGCGCGGATCAAGCAGATATTGAATAAAGAGACTGAATTCGGGCTTGGCCCGGTCCATCATGTAATTACCATCACGAACATAAGTGCTTATCGCATAGAAGTTTGCATAGTGTTCGGTAGGACGGACCGGGGTGGAATATAAGCGGAAGCCCACAGCTTTTTCCCCGCCGTGACAGGCGGCGGTAGCACAGTTCTGCAGAATCAACGGCTGGACCAAAGTTTTGTAGTTGGTCATAAAGGCCGGGTCGGCAGTGATCATAATCTTGTTGTAAAACTGGGCGGCTTTTAAGTCGGTAATCAAGCGGACTTGTTCGGTGAAGTTGGACTGGGCCGTGAATGCATCGCGGTCTTTGCGGCTCATGGTCCGATAGCGGTCGTCTTTGATCAGGATGGTATCCCAGAAATCATCTAGGGCTTTGCGTTCGATCCGCCCCTGAAGTTTATTTTTAGGATCATTCATGTCTGTGAGGCTCAGTTCCATCACTTTGATACGGTTGATATCTTCCGGCAGCAGGGTCACGGCTTTGGCGTAAACCTTGTCGGCGGGATTGGTGGTCGGTTCGGTGTTTTGGGTGGTGGAAGTACCACCGTTGGTAGGCGACTTGAGCTTGTCCGTGGCCAGTTTTTGAATGATCTGGGCATCCGCCAGGGTGGGATCAAGACTGAGGGCTTTGTTGGCCTCATTCAGCGCATCCTGATAGCGTTCCTTGGTCAGTGCCTCACGGGCGCGGCTGAAAGCTTCCCGAGCCAGGGTTTTATTATCTTTATCCGCCACAGGTGCGGTGGGTAGGCTCTGCGCCTGCAAACCAACCGCCACGCCGGTCAATAAGACCGCCGCCGATAAGCAGGTCATGACGTACATGTGCTTCTTCATCATGGTGATCCCTTCACTCAGATTCCTCTGGATAGGTCGGTATCCGGTGCCCAAGGCAACCCGTGACACATGTTCAATATAATCGGACAGGCGAAGTGCAACAAGGTGAATTATTCCCGATTCTCTTTTATTGCCGTCCGCAGGTCCGCCAGCATGGCCAGCCGCCGCAGGGAAGTCATGAACCCATAGCCCCGGTAGAGGTCCAGGGCCGGGGTATTGGCCTCATCCACGGCGATCTGCATCTCCGGGCAATTGCGGGCGACGGCCTGATGCTGGACCAACTGCATCAGCAGATGGGCCAATTTCCTGCCTCGATAGGCCGGGATGATACCTAGATACGCGACATAAAGCGTGGCCGTCTGCAAACGGTTAATCAAGACCACCCCCACCGGGCGGGGGCCGTCGGAAAGCAGATACCATGAAGCGGGGTCAAACTGCCCCACGGCTTGATAGCCGGTCATGATGTCGTCCAGCGTACGCCGACCCACTAACGCGGGGCAATCCAGCGTATCAATATAGGACTCCCCCACCGTGGCTTTGAAAACGGGGGCCAACGCCTCGGTATAGGTTTGCAGGCCATAGTCGGGGGGTAATGTAGGCAACTCCGCATGGCCGGGGGTGAGTCGTTGGAGCATGACCAGAGTGCCCAAGGTTTCCAGCCCGGCGGCGGTGAGAAAGGGCACCAACGGTTGGTCGTCGAGTTCCAGTTGCATCTCGGCAATATGGCAGCCGGCAGTCTGGGCCGCACGGCAGGCGGCAATCACACAGGCGGTGGCGGCCTGACGGGCCTGGTCGGTGGTGGTAGGAGCGACATAGATTACCGCAGCCCGGCCGGGCAAGAGGGTCCACAGGCTGCTGGCCAGCGGTTGACGTTTACAGCGAACCAGAAACTGACGACTGAGATCAAAGGGGATGTCGTCACTGGTCAGGAAATGGGCGACGATCTGCTCGGTTTGCGGTTTATCCAATGGACCGTAACGCGGCCGCCGCAGCAGCGTGGCCAACGCCATGGGGCGTAATTTGGGGGTGACGGCGTCGAGCCGCTGGTCAGCGGGTAATTGGGGCACGGTTATCATGGGGGCGGAGTCTTGGTTGGGGAGTTGGCGAGTAATTGTTGGGCCGCGTGCAGGGCCGTTGCGCGGTCGGCGAAAGCGCCTTCGAGTTGCTGATCGTATAAGCCATCCAGCCAGGCCTTGAAGACCGGCCCGGGGGCGGCGCCGAGTTGCTGCAAGTCGTGACCATTGACGTAGGGGACGGGGCTGACCTCCCCTGAGCATAATTCCTGCACCCGGGATTGGATTGCCGTCCAGAGTTCCGGAGCCAGGTCCGCAGCCAGTAACATCGCCAATAACGGCCAATAGGACTGGGCCAGCAGCCGCTTTTGCCGGCACAAACGCAGCGCGTGGAAATCACGGCCCGCTGCCAATTGGGATAGCAGGAATACGACCTGATCGTAAAGTTCGTTGGAGAGGCACAACTGCCGACGGAACTGGGCCAGCAAGGTGGCATGGTCCCCCACTTCGCCATGGGTCAGGTCCAGCCACATGGCGATGAGTACGACAGGCAGCGGAGTTGCCTCGGGCAGACGCCCCACCCGCGGCCAGGAACATCCGCGCGACGCGGTCAGCAGATCAAGCGGGAAGCAATAGCGCAGAAGTTCGAGCTGTTCCAGCCAGTACAGCGCGCGCAGCCGGGACGGGTGTTCCAGCATGGCCTGCACTTCCATGGTGATACGTTCGAGACTGATGCCGGTGAGGCGCGGGGCAAAGGTACGAACGGCCTCGGAGGTTTCAGGGGCGATGGTGAAATCGAGTTTAGCGGCGAAGCGGGCAGCACGGAGCAGACGCAGATAATCTTCTGCAAAACGCCGGGCGGGTTCGCCGATGCAACGCAGGGTGCGGGATTGAATATCGCGTTGGCCAGCGACGTAATCTATGACAGTATCGGCGAGGGGATCGTAGAACAAACCGTTGCAGGTGAAATCGCGGCGCTGGGCGTCGGCCTGCGGGTCGGCGAAGATGACCTCGTCGGGACGCCGGCCATCGCTGTAATCACCATCGCGCCGGAAGGTGGCCACCTCAATGGCGTGGTCACCCATCTGGACCAATACCACACCAAAAGCGATGCCGACCTTGCGGGCCCGGCGGAACAGCGCCAGTACCTGCGGTGGTGTGGCGGAGGTGGCAACATCGTAATCATGCGGCGCACGCTGCATGATGCGATCGCGCACGCAACCACCGGCCCAATAGGCAATATAGCCGTGGCTTTGGAGTTTGCGCACAATCTCGAGCGCGCCCTGCTGGGCATCAGAGTTGGCCGGGGCCATGGATTGGGCCATAAAAATCGCCACCTTTGTCTATGTGGAGATCAGGCTTTACGGGCACCGGGCTTGGTCGGCTCGGGCTTCGCGGCTTCGGCTTTGGGCGTTTCAGCCTTGCCATCGGTTTCCACGATAATCGGGCAACGCTTGGCCAGAACCTTGGCCCGGATTTCGGCCATAACCGCGGGATTATCCTTGAAGAATTTGCGGGCCTGTTCGCGCCCCTGGCCCAGCCGCACGGAACCATAGCTGTACCAGGCGCCGGCCTTTTCCACGACATTATCTTCGGCGGCGAGATCCAGCAGGTCGCCTTCGATGCTGATACCGGAATCGAACAGAATATCCACTTCACTTTCCCGGAACGGGGGCGCGATTTTGTTTTTGACAATCTTCACCCGGACGCGGTTGCCAATGATGCTTTCGCCTTCCTTGATCGGGCCGATGCGGCGGATATCAATGCGGACGGAGGAATAGAACTTCAAAGCGCGGCCGCCGGTGGTGGTTTCGGGACTGCCGTACATGACGCCGATCTTTTCGCGAATCTGGTTGATGAAGATGACCAGCGCCCGGGACTTGCTGACCGCACCGGTTAGCTTACGCATGGCTTGGCTCATCAGACGGGCTTGCAGACCGACCATCGAATCGCCCATTTCACCGTCAATTTCAGCTTTGGGAATCAGGGCGGCTACAGAATCCACGATGATGGTATCCACGGCGTTGGAGCGGACGAGATGCTCGACGATTTCGAGCGCCTGCTCGCCGGTATCGGGCTGGCTGACCAGTAGGGTCTGCAGGTCCACGCCCAGACGCTTGGCCCAGGTCGGATCGAGGGCATGTTCGGCATCAATAAAGGCGGCCACCCCGCCGGCCTTTTGGGCCTCGGCGATGATGTGCAAACAGAGGGTGGTTTTACCGGAGGATTCCGGGCCGAATACTTCGCAAATGCGGCCCCGGGGCATGCCCTTACCGCCCAGCGAAATGTCCACACTCAGCGCCCCGGTGGAGACGCCATCAATGGCGAGGGGATTGACCCCATCCATCCGCATGATGGTGCCCTTGCCAAAGGTCTTTTCGATGTGGGATAACGCGTGCTGCAGGGCTGATTGACGCTGGGCATCCTGTGCGGGAGTGAGTTCTTTGGCCACGGGCGATTCCTCCAAGAAGCGTAACTCAAGGGCATCGTTTACCAGCCTCTGATGGCCAAGGTTTTGGCCCCCGATCAGGACTGCAATATCCGACCACTTGCGATGTTTGGAGTATACCAAACAAAACCAGAACGTCAAGTGTGGATAACTTTTGTCTGGGGACGCATTATGCGGTTGGATGCAAGGGATGAAAAATCACAGATATTTTGAACCATACTTCAGGAGCAAGGCTCTCCCCACCGAACTTTCCCGCGATAAATCGGCTAAGATGAAAAGTTCGCCCAAGGTGGATACCATATTCCGCCTTGATAGGTGAGTTTTTGCCCTGTTTTTGTCAGAAAGGTCGTATTATGGCCCCGGTGAACTATTGTAATGCCCGTCAGACCCTGCAAACCGCTCTTGGGGACAAGGTTATTTACCGCCTCGATGCCCTGAAGCAGATTGGGCCGGTGGATCGTCTGCCCTATAGCATTAAAGTCTTGCTGGAGGCGTGTTTACGCCATTTCGACGGCTATATTGTCACCGAAGAATCGGTCAAGGCACTGGCCAACTATAACGCCAAGAACGTCGGCGAAGTGGAAATCCCCTTCATGCCCGGCCGGGTGGTGTTGCAGGACTTTACCGGCGTGCCCTGCGTGGTGGACCTTGCCGCAATGCGGGCGGCCATGATCCGCATGGGCGGCGACCCCAAGAAGGTTAATCCGCTGGTGCCGTGCGATCTGGTGATTGACCATAGCGTGCAGGTGGATGCCTTCGGCACCGCCGATGCCCTGCAAATCAATACCACCCACGAATTTGAACGCAATACCGAACGCTACCAGTTCCTCAAGTGGGGCCAGCAGGCGCTGAGCAACTTCCGCGTGGTGCCCCCCGCCACCGGCATTATCCATCAGGTAAACCTCGAATATCTGGCCAAGGTCGTGTGGGAAAAAGACGGCGTGCTGTATCCCGATAGTCTGGTGGGGACCGACAGCCACACCACCATGATCAATGGTCTGGGCGTGCTGGGCTGGGGTGTGGGTGGCATTGAGGCCGAAGCCGTCATGCTCGGTCAACCCATCTATATGCTCATCCCCGAAGTGGTGGGTTTTAAGCTCACCGGCAAGCTGGCCGAAGGCGTCACCGCCACCGATCTGGTACTCACCGTCACGCAGATGCTGCGCAAGCTGGGCGTGGTGGGCAAGTTTGTGGAATTCTTCGGCCCCGGCCTGGCGGAAATGACTCTGGCCAATCGCGCCACCATCGCCAACATGGCCCCGGAATACGGCGCCACGTGCGGCTTTTTCCCGGTAGACGAACAGACGCTGAAGTATCTGCAACTCAGCGGCCGCGATGCCAAGCTGATTGCCACCGTGGAACAATACGCCAAAGCCCAGGGCTTGTGGCGCAATGATGCGTATCCGATCGAATACAGCGCTGTGATGGAGTTGGATTTGAGCACAGTGGTGCCGTCGCTGGCCGGGCCCAAACGCCCACAGGACCGCATCGCGCTGACGGACATCAAGTCAAGCTGGACGGCGGAACTGCCCAAGTTCCTCGCGGGCACGGGCAAGGCCAATACCGCCCCCAAGCCGGTAACGGAAGCGGATCTAGCCCGCAGCGTCACGGTGACCAATGCGGGACAGACGTTTGAACTCAAGCATGGCGCTGTGGTGATCGCGTCCATTACCAGTTGTACCAACACCTCGAACCCCGAAGTGATGCTGGCCGCGGCGCTGGTGGCCCAGAAGGCCAACGCGCTGGGGCTTAAGAGCCAGCCCTGGGTGAAAACCTCGCTGGCCCCCGGATCCACAGTGGTAACGGAATATCTGAACGCCGCGAATCTGATGGGCGATCTGGATGCGCTGGGCTTTAATGTCATCGGCTATGGCTGCGCGACGTGCATCGGCAACTCCGGCCCGCTGCCGGAGGCGATTGCCAAAGCGGTGCAGGCTAATGATCTGGTGGTAACCTCGGTGTTGTCGGGTAACCGCAACTTCGAAGGCCGCGTGCATGCGGATGTAAAGGCTAATTATCTGGCCTCACCGCCGCTGGTGGTGGCGTATGCGTTGGCGGGTAATGTCAATATTGACCTGACGAAAGACCCCCTCGGCACCGCGACCAAAGGCCCCAAAGCCGGCCAAAAGGTATATCTGCGCGATATCTGGCCGACCCAGAACGAAATCGCCGATGTGATGGCACGGTGCGTCACACGCGAACAATTCGTCACCCAATATGCCAATGTTTCGGCGGGTTCCCAGCAATGGCAGGCCATTCCCACCTCGACGGGCGAATCCTTCCAATGGGTGCCCCAGAGCACGTATATCCAAGAGCCCCCCTTCTTCGAAAATCTGGCCCCCAGTTCCTCGCCGATTCAGGCCATCCGTGGCGCCCGCGTACTGGGCAAGTTTGGCGACAGCGTGACCACCGATCACATCAGCCCGGCGGGTTCGATCAAGAAAGAAACCCCGGCCGGCAAGTATCTGATCGAAAACGGCGTTCCGGTGTCACTGTTCAACAGTTACGGCGCCCGCCGGGGCAATGACCGCGTGATGACGCGCGGCACGTTTGCCAATATCCGCGTGAAAAATCAGATCGCTCCCGGCACCGAGGGCGGCTGGACGACGGATTTCACCGATGGGCAAGTCAAATACATTTACGAGGCCGCGCTAAATTACAAGGCCGCCGGAATTCCGCTGGTGGTATTGGCGGGCAAGGATTACGGCATGGGCTCCAGCCGCGACTGGGCGGCCAAGGGGACTTTCCTGTTGGGTGTGCGGGCAGTGATTGCCGAGAGCTTTGAACGTATCCACCGCAGCAATCTCGTGGGTATGGGCGTGCTGCCGTTGTGTTATAAGTCGGGCGAGACAGCCCAGAGCCTGGGCCTGACCGGGCAGGAAACCTTTGCCTTTGATATCAACGACCAGCTCAAGCCCCGGCAGCCTGTGCAGGTCACGGCGACCAGCCCCGATGGCACGGTCAAGACGTTCACCGCGGTCTGCCGGATTGATACGCCGGTGGAAGTAGATTACTACCGTAACGGCGGTATCTTGCAGACGGTACTACGGAAGATGGCCAAAGCCTAAACTAAGCCCACAACCTTACACTCACCCCGAAGGGACCGCTTTACGGTCCCTGCTTTTTTGGCTGGGTGGCGGCAGGTTTCGTGGTAGCACGAGGTTGGATGGTGGGGGTAACGGCCTGACGACCCTCGATGCGATCCAACGCGGCCTTGGCGTCCATGGTCAGACGGGCACCGGCAGCGCCGCCAGCCCATTTCGCCAACAATGCCTTGGCGCCATCATGGTTCATAAATTCCAACGCACAAATGGCCCGGAGGGTGCCCATTTCCTTGGGGCCACGCGCCAGATCGGCCCCCGCTTGACTGAGCAGGTCATTGATTCGGGCCTTGACCTCGAAGGAAGGTTTGCCCGTCAACGCTTGACGCAGCGCCGGTTCGGCCACCCGGCCCAAGGCCCCCAATTCCCGCGACGCAGCCTCGCGGATGTTGAAATCATCGTCATCGAGCTGACGGATCAGTTTGACGATTTCGGTGTCTTTATTGTCCAATTCCAAATTCTTATCCAACCATGCGATGGCGACCTCGGGGTTATAGACCATTTTCCAGACTGCCCGCCAGGATTTGACCGGATCGGAATCGGTGAGTTCGCCCCAGATTTTTCCGGCCACAAACGTGGTATCCACCGGTTTGCCTTCGGCTTTGAGTTGTTCGTAGGGATCAAGCGACCACACATTGGCCACGCCATCATTCCCCACAGAGACGAACGTACGACTATCGCGGGTAAATTGCACCATTGAAATGAGCCCCAAATGCCCCTGATACTGCATGATGGGTTTGCCGATGGCAAGGTCCAATACTTCCACTTTTTCATTATTTGACAAAGCCACAAAACGACCACAGGCGGAAACCGACGTGTGGACATTCGTGAAGTCTTTGTAATCATGCTTCGTATGCGTGTAGGTCCAGAGCTTTTGCCCGGTAGCCAATTCAATTGCGTCTAAATTATGCTCCCCCGTGGCGAGTACGACACGGTTATCCCGTGCCATTTCCACCCGGTAGATCATACTACCCCACCGCTGATCACTATCACCAATCTTGTCGGCCACCAGTGTTTCTTCCCCGGTTTGGGGATCAATTACCGACAAACCATAACCTGCGGTGACCAGATATTTGCCATCCCGCGTATACGTGCACGCAGTGGCATACACCTGACTGGCAATCTTATTGACGACCTTGCGTTTTTTTAGATCTGAAATATCCACCAGTAGTACACGCAACTTATCCCGGACAACCTGCCCCTCCTCCTCCTGAACACGTATCGTAAAGGCAGCCTGGGTTTTGGTGGGATTAATGCTGCTGTCACGGATTGCCTCTGCGGCCGGGTCCAGATCGTTGGCCCCCAGACGTTTGCGGTTGATCGTGTCCCACAGATAGAGCTTATTGGATTCGGTAACGGTTGCCAACAGACTGCCGTCAGGGGAGATCGAACCATTGCTCTGTGTTTGCCGATGCGTATATATCCGGCCCACGACCCGAGGCTTGTCATAATTCCAAAATAGTAACTGGCCTTCGGTGCTGGTACTGACCATCAGCGTGGGATTTTGACTCACGGCAAAGACCGAACTCAACGGTAGTTTCATATCATCCACGAGATATTTTTGCTTGCCGGTATCAAGATCGTAAATTGAGATATTCACATCGGCCAGACTCAGGGCCAATTCGTGATTGGGCAGATTCACTTCCAACTGGGGTGAGAAGCGGGTCCACTCATAATAGTGCAGCGCATCCTTGGCCCAACGCAGCGTGCCGTCGGCAGCGTCAAACACTTCGACATTAGCCTGCGTACGCACGGCCAGCGTTTTACCATCAGCGGTCCAGCGGGTACATAAGGGGGCGATCTGTTTGGTCAGTTTTTTTCGCCAGACCAGTTTGCCGGTATCAGCATTGATCACGATAGCCTCGGTTAATGAAGTGGCCAGCGAGATCATTTTGCCATCCGGCGAATACTCGGCATTAAACAGCATTTGCTGGGGTTGATTGTTCAATATTTCTGCGGCAATCGTATTCAGCGCTGCCAACGGGGCATAGTTCTTGGTGTCGAAACTCAGGATGGACGAGTAATTGGCCACGCTCAGTTTTTTACCATCCGGGCTGAAACAGGCCATGCCGTTCACGGGTTTATTCTCCACGCGAATTTCTTTGATCATATTGCCAGTCAGCGCATCTACCACAAACAAAGCGGCCCCCGATATGACCAGAGACTTGCCATCAGGATGACAACGGATTTGGGTTAAAGACCATATGGTGGTATCAGTGTCTTCCGCGGGAACCTCAGGCAGGATATATTGCCGGGCCCATAGATAGGTGCGGGTTCGCAGATCAATACAGGACAGTACATAGCTGAAATATTTGCGGCTGCCATCTTCGAGGCTCGGACACTCCGACCCCAAGAGATATACTTTGCTGTCATCTGGCGAGAAACAGGGAAAAGAACCGGTGGCGCTGAATTCTTTCCAGGGCTCTTGCGGGTTGTTATACTTGTGTAATATTTGGTGGCCTGTGGTCGTGTCATAAACGAAAAAATCCCTGTCCACACCGTAACCGGCCAGATATTTGCCACTGGGGCTGGCGGCGAGGGACAGACACAGATTAAGGGATTTGTACTTGGTCGTACCCAGTCGTGCAACGGCCCCCGGGGGTAAGGGCATACCACCGGCGTCCACGCGTTCCGGCAAAGCATTTTTAACCGGCCCGGCGATAATGTCCTGTTTGTTCAAAACCGCCACGTCAAGTTTATTCACCGTCACCGCGCCCCAAGTCAGGACGGTACCCAACATGCCCATAGCCAAACCGCCCAGTAATCTGGCGCAAAATCTGTTTTGTAGCATACGATTAACTCCCGATAGATGACTCGCATATTACCCGAAAAAATTAATATCGCAAATTCACGTCGTTGCCGTTAAAGATAAATTTTCCGCGTTTTAGTGCATCACGCAGATATTTCATGCCTGAATGCGTGAAATATCCCCCAACGCAAGCCCCCGCGACTTGGCCCCGAAGCGGGAAAACAGGTATATTAAGGTTTTATCGCAGGCATTATCGGAGTTCGTCCATGTCCCGACATCAGCATAGCGCAGGCACCGCCGTGGCCGCCGCCCCCAAGCGGGCCCATATCAAGCACCATTTTCTGTTTCTGGGCAAGTTCTTCCAGAACCGCAAGAGCATTTCCAGTGTGTGGCCGTCGAGTCCGCATCTGGCCAAGGCCACCATTCACCGGGTAAATTTTCAAACTGCCAAAGTTTTAGTTGAATTGGGCGCGGGTACCGGTCCCATTACCGAAGCGGTGGTGAAACGTTTGCAGCCCCATACCCGGTTTGTCGCCATCGAACGCGATCACGACTTTGCCAAGATTTTACAAGACCGTTTCAGCAGTCACCCCAATGTGCATATCGTGCGGGCCGATGTACGGGATTTGTCCCAAGTGCTGGCCGATTTGAAGATCAAGAAGGTGGACAATTTCCTGAGCTGTCTGCCCACGCCGAACCGCTTACCGCCGGAAATATGCAACCGCTTGCTGGAATCCATCGAGGAATATCTGGCGCCGCAAGGAATCTACAGCAACATCACCGAAGTTCCACTGCTATACAAAAAGTATTACCGCACGTTATTCAAGCATGTGGACTTCCAGTTTGTCCCGCTGAATATGCCACCGGGCGGCGTATATCATTGCCGGGAATTCAAGAAGCAAAGCCACAAATAATATCTGGAAAACCACGGATTGCACGGGCGGACCCGGCCGCGCCCCGACTGCGCTCAAGGGGTGTTTGCAGGTTCCGAACTGGGGATAAAGATTGGTTGTGTGGCGGGTTCCGGTGGAGCAGAGGGAGTTTGGCCAGCGCGGGCCGGGGGAAAATCACTGACCTTCAAAACCGTCAACCCTCTGATGATGTTAAAATTTTCCGGCGCCAAAGTGGCACCACCGCGATTCAGATAATGCAGCACATTTTCCCGATCCTTGAAAAACTTTTCATCAAAGCCATAGGTGAGATACTGCCGGGAGATTTCGTACCAATCCATGATTACCAGATCAATCCCGAGCTTGGCCATCAACTCGGCACTGCGTTCCCCGCCTACTTTGGTATACGACTCCACCAGATCAAAGGTTTCATTACGGTCAAAGGTGGTATTGTAAATGACCTCACCGGGTACGTAGAGCGGACACAACCGGGGCGGCCCCACGAGGAGTGTTTTCCGCTGAAGCGGCCAATGGGGCAGCGGTTCCGTGGCAAATACTTCCGGCACCCGGATGGTTGCCGTCTGGCCAATGAGGTACTTCACATAGTCCTCGGGGTAGCCCAGCAGAATCCCGGCCGCAGTCCAGATAAACAGGGCCGAGCCCAGGACATGCACCAGCAGGATACTGGTAATCAACGTCCGCCAGGCC
>Ga0194062_1000638_pt1 | contig 14807 bp, 13 predicted proteins | sample SepL2225m_MetaG_FD_155481 | JGI IMG/M metagenome (GOLD analysis project Ga0194062, IMG submission 155481) | Anoxic zone freshwater microbial communities from boreal shield lake in IISD Experimental Lakes Area, Ontario, Canada - Sep2016-L224-25m | ecosystem: Environmental > Aquatic > Freshwater >... | reverse complement strand
ATATGACCTCACGAAGGCTGGCCGCAAGGTCGGCCTTTTTTTTATGGGTTGTCCCTGCGCCAGACTGGTGACATAATGCCCCAGACGGTAACGAATCCATTGCGCACGGAATTTTCAATATAAGGCCTAACTCCATGAAAACCACACGACCGATGATGCCATGGGCTTTAACGGCAGCACTGTTGTGCGGGTTCGTCGGGAGTCCACTCGTGCAGGCACGCATAGCCATTCGCCCCAAACCCGTCTCCGAACCCGCCACCGCCCCGGCCACACAACCCACCAGCCAACCGGCCACCGTGCCGGAAAGCGCACGCGTGGTATTGAGCGCGGAAATAAGCCAACTGGCCCAGCAGGTGGGTACCTGGCAGTGGCAGCGCGGCCAGCTTTGGTTGCGCCCCTACCCCAAATTTTTCGTCGAGAATCTCAATAAGCCCCTAGCGCCGGTGGAGGGGATTAACGAAGCATACGTGCGCAGCACCGGCACCGATAGCTGGATGGTCACTTTTACCCAAGGTGGACAAAACATCATTTGGGCCTGGCAATTCAAGCCCGGCAGCAAAGATACCAATACCATGGCGGTCTTTACTATAACGGTAAACCGCTCAAACTTTGTACCACCCTCCACACAAATACAAATCGAACATAAACTACAGATCACCCCGAACCGGGTGGTATTTACTGCGCAACAGGTATTTCAAAGCAGCAAGCCAAAACCCAGCGATGAATATCGTTACAGTGCGGACAGCTTGCTTAGTTTGCTGCAACAGCAGCCGGAGTTGAGGAAAACCGTGCTTCTGCCCATGCTGCAGGCGCTGGCCGGGCCGGAGGTATTGGCTCCCTCGCTAGACTCGGCCCGTTTGGCTTTACTGCCCAATGTCGTGACCGCAGAGGACAAGACGGCGCTAGCAGACCTGGTAGTTAAACTGGATGATTCCAATCAGGACTTTCGCGATGCGGCCAGCAACGCCTTGAGTGAGTATGGCCCCCAGGCGCTGGAATATCTGAAAACATTGGACGGGACCAAGCTATCTTTCGAGCAGCGCGACCGGATCAAAGTTGCCAGCGCTAAACTCCAGAAGCGTTTTCCAGCCGGCGCAGAACCAGCTCCGGTGGATCCGTTATTCCTCGCCGGTGCGTTGCTGGTCAATGATCCAGCGGTGGCCCAGATAGCCGCCGACCGGCTGCGCCTTTGGGTTGTGGAAAAATTGTTGACCGATTTTGACCCCAAGGCGCCCCGCGCCCAGCGTGAGGTGCTTTTCTGGCAGCTCATTGCCAGCCTCACGGCCCAGAGCCAACCCGCCACCCAACCGCAACCGCTGCCATAAAAATACCCCACCCCCAGCAGATGCCGGGGGTGGGGTTTAGTTTCGCACTGAAATCGTCCAGACTTAGTTCTTGGCGTCAGCCGCCGGAGCCTCGGGCGCGGCCGCGGCTGCGGGGGCGCCGTTATTGCCGATCAGGCCCAGAGCGCCCAGCGAGAACGAGGCGGTGTAACCGCAGTTCTTGCAGATCACCACGGCCACCGGCAGCGAGGTGCCGGGGAACTGTAGCTGACCTTCGGTCTCAAACACCGGCACGCCAGCGGGACGGTCGTGAATGATCCATTCTTTCTTCTTGCACATCGGGCAATCGCCATTGACGCCACGTTGCTGCAACACGCTCAAAACCGCCTGCGGATACTGATCAAATACGCCCATGTTCGTTTACCTCATAAAAAAATGTCTATAACCTGGTAGACCTGTGTCACCGAAGCGCAAGTTTATACGCTTATTTGGCCCTTTGCAAACCATTTCGGCCCGGAGCAGCGCTATTTTGACCCCGCCGGACGGGTGGCGGCGATTTCCTGCCAAACCCGCAGCAGATTGGCCATGGCCGCGTGCTGCCGTTGGGGGGTCAGATAATGCCCGGCGGTCAGGCGCCGGCGCACCCGGGCAAGCTTGGCGGTCCGAAGCGGGGGAATCTGGCCCCAAGCCACACGTAGTGCGGGGGGAATGTGGGAATAGGTTGGAGCTGGACGCGGCGGCACATCCTTGGCCGCAGGAGCACTGGGCTCCGTGGAACATCCTGTCACGCGCGCGAGCGGAAGACCATTGGGGACCGGTTGCGAGTCCATGTCTACCTCACGCCGCACGGGGCGGGGGCTGCGAAAAACGGCTCAGGCTTACAGGTCCTGACCAGCCGGGGAATACAGCCCACACCTGCGTATTACGATTTATCGGCCCGGCCGTCCCCTGCCCAGGGAACACCGCGACCAGAGCTAATATCGGCGCGGTGACAGTTTAACTTGAAGGAAACCCGACGTGTGGATAACTCGGGAAAACGCCCGGCGCTTCCCCCCAGAGCGGAAGGTCGCTAAACTTGTCAACGTGCTAGACCATATTGCCAAACTCGGCAGTTACACCCAAGACCTCCTGGTTGCCCTTGGAGTCTATACCCGTTTTTGCCTCTCCACGGCCAAGTGGGTCATCCGCGGGCCGGGGATTTATGCCCGCAAACAAACGCTGGTCCAGATGTACGAGGTGGGCACCATGTCCATCCCGGTGGCCGGGGTGACCGGGGGCTTTATCGGCATGGTGCTGGTGGTGGAAATGTTCAACCAGTTCTCCGGCGTGGGGCTGCAATCCCGCATCGGGGTGGTGACCAATATCAGCGTGCTCAAACAGATCGGCCCGGTCATGACGGCGGTGATGCTGGCCGGCCGGGTGGGTGGCGCCATGGCGGCGGAACTGGGCACCATGCGCGTGACCGAACAGATTGATGCCATGCGGGCGATGGGTTCCGACCCGATCCGCACGCTGGTGGTGCCGCGGGTCCTGGGCTGCCTGATCATGATGCCCGCGATGACCATCACCAGCAATCTAATCGGGATTCTCGGGGCCTATTTCGTGGCCGTCTCCATGGGCGTGGACAGCAAAGATTACATAGACAACTCGATCAGCGGGCTGGATATGTACACCGCCTACTCGGGGATCATTAAAGCTATGTTCTTCGGCGCCGCAATTGCGACAGTCAGTTGTTACAAGGGCTTCTACTGCGGCTCGGGCGCTCAGGGTGTGGGTAAGGCCTGCACGGAAAGTTTCGTGGTGAGTTTCATCACCATCCTGATTATGAATTTCTTCCTCGCTCTGATTCTGAACACCGTTTACAGCATGCTCTGGCCGGTGCAGAATATCTTGATGTAATGCCCCCCGCCGGTACGGCTAGCGCACATCTCCACGCAAAAATAAAAACGCCCGCATCATGACGATGCGGGCGTTGGTTTTGCGTTATTAAAGCGAGCCTTTAGGCGACGCCGTTGTACTTGGCCAGCACTTTATGCGCGGCGGCGACACCAGCGCCGAATTCGAAGGTGTGGCCCTGTTGCTTGAGCACGATTTCCAGGGCGCTGATGACGCCGAGGGTGTCGAACTGGTCCACGTAGCCCATGTGGCTGAGACGGAAGATCTTGCCTTCCATCGAACCCTGGCCGGCGGCGATGTGCACGTTGAAGCTCTTGCGCAATTCGCCACGGAACTTCTTGTCTTCAAAGCCGGCGGGATAGTGCAGACCCGTCACCGAGGCGGCGGGCGACGAACTGAAGACCTTCAGGCCGATGGCTTCACCGGCCGCCCGGGTGGCGGCGGCAAAGGCTTCGGTCCGCTTCCATACGTTCTCGATGCCTTCATCCTGAATCATCTTCAGGGCCACGGCCAGGCCGCGCACCAGCGTCACCGCCGGGGTCCACGGCACATCGTTTTCCGCGACACTCTTGAGATAATCGGGCAGGCTGAGATACAGGTTCGGCTGCTTGATGATTTCGGTACGCTTGCGGGCTTTTTCCGATACGCTCAGGAAGGCCAGGCCCGGCGGGAGCATCAGGGCCTTCTGGCTGCCGGTGACGAGGATATCCACGCCCCATTCATCGGGCTTGACCGGCATGGCGCCGATCGAGGTGATGCCGTCCACAATCAGGATGGCGCTGGTCTGCCGCACGTGCGCGGCAATCCCGGCGAGGTCCTGTACGGTACAGGTGCTGGTTTCGCTGTGGACCATGGTCACGGCGTCAAAGGTGTCTTTGGCCAGCGCTTCGGCGACCTGCGCGGGGGTGACGACCTGGCCGTATTCGGCCTTCAGCTCGGTAATCTGACATTTGTTGCGCTGGGCGATCTTCACCCAACGTTCGGCAAATTTGCCGTTGCTGATGCAGAGCACCTTGCCCCCGGTGGGGATGGTGTTGATCATGGCACATTCGTAGGCGGCGGTGCCGGAACCGGCGATGGTCACCACGGGATTGCTGGTCTGGAACACATACTGCAGGGCCTTGGTGACGCTGGCAAAGAGTTCCTTGTACTGGGCCGTGCGGTGATGGAACACAGGCTTGGCCATTTCCAGCAAAACTTCTTCGGGGACGCTGGTGGGGCCGGGGGTGAACAAACGCATGCGATTCATGAGGGCTCTCCAAAAAGTTCGGGACCATCCGCCATCGGCCCGGTGCGCAATACAAGGGGCCGGATGCAAGGTCTACAGTGTAGGGGACACAAGCAGCCGGGGCAAGGGGTTGGCCATGATGGCGGTGGAAATGGGAAAAATGGGGTTTTAGGGGGCCACAAAAAGCCGCGAAACGTTCACTACGCAACCGCGCGAGGCGATGGTAAATACGATTGAATAAACGACTTACACTTACTTACCCAAACGACTGCCCAAATGTTTCCGCGCCCGGCCCAGGGCCATCAGCGGAAAGTAGTGGCGGTACATGTTGTAGCGGATCATAAACGCGCGTTTCATTTCCACACCCTGGTGCAGGTCCACGTGGTGCAGGTTGACGCGTTCGCCCACGCCATAGCCGGGGAAGCCGGTGCCGGTGTAGTACTGTTCTTCCCAGGTGCCCTCTTTGAGCGTGCGCACCAGGAAATCCAACCCGCGGGCAATCACGGTATCGTAATCGTGGCTGTTACCCGCCACCAGCGTCATCAGCGCCCAGGCCGTCTGCGAGGCGGTGGAATGGCCGCGTCCGCGCAGGGCATCGCACACATACGAGGCGGTATTTTCGCCCCAGCCGCCGTCGGCGTTCTGATGCGCCACCATCCATTGCAGCGCCTTGCGCACATAGGGCTGGCTCATATCCTCGCCAATGGCCTGCAATGCCGGCAGCACTGCGGCGGTGCCGTAAATATAATTCACACCCCAGCGGCCGAACCAACTACCGTCTTCTTCCTGTTCGCGTTTGATGTATTCCATCCCGCCGCGCACGGCCGGGTGATCCAGCGTCATGCCGCAGGCCGCGAAGGCTTCGATCACATGCGCGGTCACATCCACGCTGGGCGGATCCAGCAATTCACCGAAATCGCAGAAGGGAATCTTGGTCAACAGTTTGAAATCGTTGTTGCGGTCAAAGGCCGCCCAGCCGCCATTGCGGCATTGCATGCCCAGCATCCATTCGCGTGCCGCCTGCAGCGCGGGATTGATGCGGCCATCGTCCACGCTGGTATCCTTCAGCCGCGCCAGCACCACCACCGCCATCGCGGTATCATCCACATCGGGATATTTGGTATTGGCCCGCTGGAATGCCCACCCGCCGGCGGAAACATTCTTCACGGTCATCATCCAATCGCCCCAGCAGCGCAGTTGTTTGGAGAGCAACCAATCCAGCGCGGGCTTGACGAAAGGATTGTTTTCTTCCGCCAGATGGGCATCGCAATCCAGAATCCCCAGCAGCGCCAGAATGGTATCCCACACGGGCGATTCGGACGCCTGGAAATAAAGCCCGCCGTTGCGCTGGTAGCACCAATGCTTGTCAAACGCCTCCACCCCCGCCTTCAGCACGGGGTGGTGGGTGTCGTAACCTTCAGTGGACAAGGCCATCAGCGAGTAAATCCAGGGCGGTTGAATGCCGCTCCAGGCACCGTCACCGTCTTGATGGCGGATGATCCATTCCAAACAGAGTTTGATGGCCTGTTCGCGGCCGGGCTTGTAGAGGCCGTGGGCCTTGTTGTAGCTCTTGATCACGCGATCCCAGAAGTGGAAGAAGCCCTCCCAGGTCAGCCAGCCGCGGCGGCGGTGCAGCGAAAAATCAAACTGGTCGCGGCCCTTGGGGAACAACTCATTCAGCCGCGACTCCGGCGGTAACGGCCGTACCGGGCGCCGCGCCGACAAAATCAGCAGCGGAATCAATGTCCCCCGGCCCCAACTGGCAAAGTGGTACACATTGAAGGGGAACCACGTGGGGAAATAGATCATCTCCGGCGGCAGTTGCGGCGTGCCATCCCAGGGCCACTCGCCGATCAGAGCGAGCCAATATTTGGTGAAGTTGCGGATGCCGTGCATCCCGCCATTATTGAAAATCCACTCGCGGGCGAGTTTAAGCTGGGGATCCTCGGCGCTGAAACCCGCACAACGCAGGGCGGCGTAGCATTCCACGGTGGTGTTGATGTCACCTGCCGGGGCGGCATGGAAAACTTCCCACGAGCCATCGGCCCGCTGCTGGTTGAGAATGGCTTTGGCCACGCGCATGAATTTGGTATGGTCGCGCAGGCCCAGCACGTGCATGCAGAGCATCCATTCGGCTTCCATGCAGCTATTGCTGTCGAGGATATCCACCCAGTAGCCATCGGCGTCCTGGCGTTCCTGCAACCAGGTGATGGCCTGACGTATGGTCTGATCCACCACGCTGCGGCGCGGGGTTGATTCCGGCAGTGCGGTGCTGGTCTCGGGCGAAGATTGGCGCGGGTTGCCGTCATTGGCTCCGCCGCGCCCCACGCTTAAAGTCACGCAAAACTCCTAACTTGCCCGCATCCCTGCGTGGCAAACTTCAATGGCCGAATGTAAAAAACCTGCTTCACCGTCCACTTTGTTCCCGAGCATCTTCAGGAAGTGCTCGCCGTCATCCAACCAGTACAAAGTCAAAGCCCGCATTACAAAGTTAAGCCAATACGCATTGATATCGGCGCGTAAATAACCCTGGGCCTGGGCTTGCTTCAGTGATTCACTCACGGCTTGGGTCAGTTGTTCTTCACCCGGCCAGATACGGTGAGGATTTTCCAACCGGCTCCAACTGATCAACCGATGCAGATTCGTATCTTTGCGGACCAGTTCGATCATCCGGGTGAGCATGTGGCTGATTGCCTGTTTGGGATCGCGCCAATCCTCCGGTGCTACGGGGATATTGGTAAACCGGGCCATGACTTTGGCCAGGACTGCTTCGTACAAACCCTCTTTACTGATAAAGTGATGGTAGATAAGGGGTTGCGAAACCCCGGAAGTGTCGGCCACGTCCCGCATGGAGGTGCCGGCGTAACCGTGTTTGGCAAATATGACTTCCGCCGCCACCAATACCGCCGCACGGGTGGATTGGGCATCGCGGGGGCGTCGTTTCACTTCGTTCATGCATCTAGCTCCTGTACTTACGGGCCAAGCCGGCCGAGAATTCGCATCAAGCAAAGCCCAAGGGCATCACTTACCAAGCCAGGCCGTACGGCACCGTAGCATCGGCTGATTCTAGGAAGCGCATCGGGGGCACAAGAAGCACACGGTAAATATGTGCCAATCCACCCGATGCTCAACTATGCTATTTTCGTCAAAAACCGGTCAACCAGCAAGACAATAGCGTGACTTTAGTTAAAACTACGCTATTAATACGTATATACGAAATATAACGGCGGTGGATTCGGGGCACTTTGTTCCGTGGATTTCAGATCAGCCCGCACAATCAGTGAACTACGCTTCATATATCGCCTTTATCTCTATTCTGTTTCGTGTTAGAATGACGGAATTATTACGGGCCGCGCGTGTCGGCCCGCTGTTTTTTTCAAAGTGAGTTGGAAGTTATGTCGCTTCCCGTCGTAGCTATCGTTGGCGCCACCGGCGCTGTGGGTGTGGAGTTCCTCCGCTGTCTGGAAGAGCGGAACTTCAAGCTGTCGAAACTCGTGTTGCTGGCCTCGGCCCGCTCCAAGGGTAAGACGATGCAGTTTCGGGGCACTACCCTGACGGTGGAAGAACTGACCGCCGATAGCTTCAAGGGTGTGGATATCGCTTTGTTCTCGGCGGGCGGCTCAATTTCCAAGAAATTTGGGCCTATTGCCGTGCAGGCGGGCGCGGTTGTCGTGGATAACTCCTCGGCGTACCGGATGGACCCCACGGTGCCGCTGGTGATCCCGGAAATCAACCCGGAAGCCATCAAGCAGCATAAAGGCATCATCGCCAACCCGAATTGCAGCACGATTATCGCCATTACGCCACTGTGGCCGATCCACAAGGTGAACCCGATCCGCCGGCTGATTGCCGCCACGTATCAGGCGGCCAGTGGTGCGGGCGCTGCGGCGATGGAAGAGCTCCGCGCTTCCACGCAGGCGTATCTGAAGGGCGAAAGTTTCACGCCCAACATTATTCCGCATCCTTATGCGTTCAACCTGTTCAGCCACACCAGCAAGATTGACCCCGACTCGCTCTACAACGAGGAAGAGGTCAAGATGCTGAAGGAAACGCGCAAGATTTTTGCGGACAACAACATCATGATCTCGGCCACCTGCGTGCGCGTGCCGGTGCTGCGGGCGCATAGTGAAGCCCTGAACTTCGAATGCACCCGGCCCATCACCCCCGCCGAAGTGAAAAAACTGCTGACCGGCGCCCCGGGCATCAAGATCGTGGATGACCCCGCAAAGAATTACTTCCCCATGCCGCAGGACGCCAGCGGCCAGGGCGACATTCTCGTGGGCCGCATCCGCCAGGACAGTTCCGACGCCAGCGGCAAGAGCATCGCGATGTTCGTCGCCGGCGACCAGTTGCTGAAAGGCGCCGCCCTGAACGCGGTGCAGATTGCGGAACTGCTGTAGCGCTATCGGTCCATCAAGTTACCCAAAATCCCGGGGCCATGTGGCTCTGGGATTTTTTTATGGCCACGCTGGGGATAGTGACCATCCGGGCCTTGCGTTACAATAACCAAGCTTATTGGGATACTTTATGGCTGAGTCGACTTACATCGTTGACGGTAAATCCCTCCCTGCCCATGCGGCGGTGGTGGATGTGCATGATTTGCAGTTTGCCCGGGGGTATGGGGCGTTCGAGGCGCTGCGGACCTATGGCGGCAAGCCCATGAGGCTTCGGCCCCATTTGCAGCGTTTAGCGCGTACGCTGCGGCTGTTGGAATTACGCTTGGCACCCGGCCTGGCGCTGCTGGAGCGCGAAGTCCGTCGGGGGCTGGCGGAAAATAACTTTCCCGAGAGTCTGATCAAAATTTACATCACCGGCGGGAGCAGTCATTTTCTGACTCCCACCCAGCAACCCCGGCGCATTATCATGATCGAGCCACTCCCCAGCTTCCCCCCGCGGCAATATACCCACGGCATCAAACTCTGGCCCACTGATTTACAGCGGGTTATTCCACTGGCCAAGTCCACCAGTTATCTGGCCGGGGTGGTGGCCACCATCCGCGCGCTACGGCAGGGCTATGACGAGGTGGTTTTTGTAAACCCACGCGGGGCGTTATTAGAAGGGTCCACGTTCAACGTCTTTGCCATTTGCGGCCGGAAGTTGATCAGCCCGCGTCAGGGCATACTGGCCGGCATCACCGCCGGCGATGTACTGCGTCTGGCGAAGCGTTTCGGCCTTACCCCGCTGTATGCACCCATCACCCCCGCCCAAGTCGCTGGCGCGGAGGAAATGTTTATCACCTCGTCCAACCGCGAAGTCATCCCGGTGGTACGGGTGGGCAAGACCAAAATCGGCACCGGCCGTCCCGGCCCGCAGACGCAAGCCCTGCACGCTGCGTACCAACCACTGGCTCGGCGCGTGGCGCGGTAAGTATTGGCATTGGGGAAGTTGCTGGTCTGAAAACTTTCCGGGAACTATTTCATAATCCAGCAGTTTCAGAGCATGGCACCGAATCCATGGGTGATTACCAAGCGAACTTTTTAGTCACGATCCTCCGCCCCCGCCGCCCGGCGGGCCTCCTGGACTTTCTGTTGTCGTAAGCGTGCCCGGCCTTCGGATTCATCACGGGGTTGCGGGGCCGCGGGCAGGACGGACACTTTCACGGTATACACCCGGCCGGGGCACATGGTACGCAGCAGCTCCAGCATATCTTTACGCAGGGCCTGGTCCAGGGCCGCTTTCGCGGAGGCGGAATCCACCGCCACCGACAGTTGCCGTTTCTGCAGCGCCACCAGCCGGCAGAGGCGGAACTTTTCCGGCATAACCGTCAGCCAGACATCCTGAATGAGTTCCAAATCTTTGCCCGGCTTGACCACGTTTTTCCGGAACCAGGCGGGCAACACGGCATCCAGCGCGCGGATACTGCCTGCGCGGCGCTGTTGTTGTTGGCGTTTGATTTCGAGATGTTGTTGGAATTTCAAAACAGACACCCCCTGCGGTCCCGCTTTCGCCTGAGGCTGGGCAGGAACCGCAGAGGGTGCTGGTGTGTAGACGGTTCTGGGTTTTCGGACGGTCATAAAACTTCCTATGAAGCCGTCACTAAGGTACCGTCAACCGCAGCCGTCTACAAGCCCTCCGGTGGGCGCTTCGCAGCACAATTCCGTGGGCGTTACCTACCCAATACGGAATGTGCCGCCACTTCTTGATTCAGGGTCATACGGCGATTCCATTGCCGTAACAAGTCGGCCAAAGAGTTGATCGTCTGCACAAAACCGGGCTTGCCGCGCTGACTCTGGGTTTGGCGGAAGCGTTCGATCACATTCATGGCGGTGACCAGATCGGTGGGAACCGTCTTGTCGCAGGCCGCATCGCAACCTTGGTTCAGCAGGGTCTTGAGCGTGGGGGCATCCAATACGGCACTGAAAGCAACCACCAAGGCCTGTGGCCGACGGCTGCGAATCAGTTGGATCAACCGGCCAATCTCGCGTTTGCCCTCAAAGTCATTATCCAGCAAGTAGACATCAAAGTCACCCGTTGGGTCGGGCTTGTTACGACATTCTACCAGCGCGCTGGGAAAACGCGACTCAATATTGAAGCGCAACAGGTCGCACATCGCGACATCGTCGTCCAAAACCAGAACACGTAAAGGGAAGGACTGATCCATGACACAACTCCTGCAATAAAACCGTACAGAATTATCTGCTATGTTCTATTACAGCAATACTGATGCCACGCGGCCATGGACGAGCCCATTTATCATTACTGCCCCCTTTTTCACCTGATAGGTGCCCTGTCCCACCCCCACCGCCAGGACCGCCTGGTCCACAATTTCCAGCACCAAGGGTGCAGCCAGACGTTCGTCCACGGGCCCCACATCCAGCACTAAAACGTCGAATTTGGCCCGTAATTGCGCTATTGTGGTCTGAATATCGCGCCGCGACAGAGCGTGATCTTCGACCATTTCGTTGGTCCCGGCCGGGATTAAAGTGTACGTCCGATCCCCACTGGGCAAGAAAGTCGGGGTATTCGCATTTTGCAACAGATTGGTGATTCCAACCTCTCCGGTGAGATTTTTTTTCAAAGTGATATGGCGCGCGACCAAATCCATATCCACCAAAACCGTCCTAAGACCCGTTTCTGCGAAAACATCCGCAATTGCGATAGCTAGATCCGCGCGGACCGCCTGATCCCCTACGCTGACGGTCGCCACAACCAAGGGACCTTCCAGCCGGGGGCCTTGGGCCAGTTGGAGCTGGTTGCGCAGTCGACGTACGGTATCCATCGCTTCGGAGTCATGCTTAGCCAAGTCCGTGATGCGTCCCGAGGGGCGAATCCGAGGTAGGTCGGCCAATTCGTCGGAATAGCGTATCCGGGGATGAATTAACTGGATCGCCACGGCCCCGGCGATCGCCAGGACAAAACCCAGCAGGCCTCCGACGGCCGCAAAGACTTTACCGCGATCAGCGGTTGGCGCCATGGGCACTGCGGCCCGGGCGGCCACTTCGGTGCGTGCGGGCAAATTGGTCCGGCCTTCCAGTTTGACCTGTTCCAAGCCCTTGCGGACTTCTTCCAACTGGGTGCTGTATTGCTTATATTCTTCTGCCGAAGCCACCAGCAGTGCCCGCCGACGATTCAATTCCCGGGCTTCGGTTCGCACTTCTTCGCACTGTTTTTCCAGCGCAGTCAGCGTGATTTTCATCTCATCAACCGTGGCTTTGGCATTCGGGTCGCCGCCGGTCTTGGAAATCACGCCCGTTTTCCCCAGCGTGGTGATTTGCTGGCGGCGGTTCTCGATGGCCTGATCAATGACTTTTAATTCTGCGTCCGCCGCCAGAAACGCGGGGTGTTGGGGGCTGAGGTGTTCCGCCAACGAGCTGAGTTTGGCGGCCCGTTTGGCGCGTTCAAAGAGCATGTCCGACATCGCCTGATCCAGCACGGTCAGCCGGGCGATTTCCCCGTTGCCGGAATCCATGACGTTGGCGCCGTTGGCCTGTTTTTGGGTGATCTCGTTTTTCATATCGCTGACGCGTTTTTCCAGATCCTGCATCTGCGTCAGCTTGAGCAAATGGGCTTTATCCATGGAATCGGCGCCATATTCCTGACCGATTTCCAAGTCCTGCGCCGCAATGGTACGCAGTTTTTGGCTTAATTCCTGGACCCGGGCGGAGAGGGTGGCTTCGCGGATACTCACCCGGCGGTCGGCCTTTTCACCGTATAGCGTCTCGTAGGCGTCCAAAACCGCATTCACCATCGCTGCGGCCAATTTAGGCTTGCCGGACTTGGAAGACAGGGTGATGATTTCCGATTTATTTTCCCGGGCCACCGTCAACGCCGCAGCCAATTCCGCCACGGCGGTATCATCACCCGACAGGCCCAAGGCAATCAAATCCTTATCCATCACGGCCCGTTCCAACACCGGACGACTCTTTAGGTACGTCACCTGGGCATTGATAAACGCATCAAAGAGCGGTAATTGCTGGTTTTCTTCGTTGGTATACAAAATGCGCGAACCCAATACCGCCACGCGGATGATCCCGTTGGCCTGATAGGAGGGTTGAACCAGCAACAGCGCGCCGCCGGCAAAGATGCTGGCCAAAATCGCCCCAATAAACAGGACGGGAATCCAACGGCCACGCAGGGCGCGGAGCAAAATGGCCGCCGGATGCGCCGGGGCAGGGGGCTTTTCTGCGGGCGCAGGGGGACGGACGTCCCGAGTCGGGGCGTCCGGATTGCTGGGGTTGGGTACCGTTAACGGGGTCATAAACTACTGCTACCTGCCCAAAAACTGAGACTGTCCAATATCCAGTATATCGGCTATTGCCACTTTAATGAAGAATATTCGATTGCCGGGTGGATTCGTCCCGTTCCCAGGTGCCTGCGGCTTTGTGCAGGGTCAACCGGGCGCGAATCATGGTGGCAAATACCACGATTGCGTAAATCGGAACATCTTTCCACACTGAAGGCTTGTGCAGTATGTCCACCAGCAGAGTCAGAATATCGCTGCTGCGGCCGGCGCGTTTCATCTGGGTAGCCCGTTCCAATTCGATATTGCCCCGGCGGCTGCGGGTCTTGGTGCGGATCAGGGAGCCCAGGTTCAGCGGTGCCCGGACCGTAAACGTCCGTCCCGGCAGCGTCACGCGTTCGGAATCTTTGAAGAGCCGATGGATAAAGGCATCATCAGCCGTAAGTTTGGGGAATGATTTAAAGCGTTTGCGCCCCGCTGCGCTCAGGGCATACAGCCCCGAACCGATCATGCTGCGGCGGAAATAGGGATGCAACTGCCAGATGCGATAAAACGACCGCACCGCCATGCTGGCACCGGTGAGGTCAAACTCAATTTTAGGGGCAGAGGCGAGATACTGGCTCTGTTTGAGCAGGGCAATGGTCTCACGGATCGTGGCGGTGGTAATGACGATATCGGCATCGAGGTAAAACCGCGGGCAGGAACGGGCGGTGCAATCGCCCATGTTCAAGGCGTAACTCTTGGAACCAACGGAGGTTTCCAACACCCGTACGGCGGTGCCATATTTGCGGGCCGCGGCGGCGGTGCCATCGGTGCAGCCGTTACAGACGACTAGAATTTCGAATTCATGGGGCTGGGCATCCGCCAGAATGGAATCCAGACAGCGGCCAATGACGTTTTCTTCGTTATGGGCTGGGATGATGATGCTGGCGGTGGGTGTGGGTGGAGGCCAATTGGTAACCACGGGCTTGGTGGCCGCGGGATTGATTGGGCTGGGTATAAAGGTTTCGCTCATGGTCAGCCTCCGTCTCATTTTGCGAAGGCTTGGGTAATCCCTAGGGGTTAGGCTCATTCTGATGCAGAATTGCCTGTAAGCCCTCGTGGTCAAGCCTCTTGAGTAAATGAGGCAAAGACTGTGCCAAGGAGCGAATATCGCGTTGCCACCACTGACTGGCGAGGAGTTCTGCGATCATGGGTTCGTCGAAGCGGTATTTGATGATTTTGGCGGGGTTACCCCCCACCACGGCATAGGGCGGGACATCGCGGGTCACCACGGCGCCAGTGCCGACAATGGCGCCATGGCCGATGGTTTTGCAGCCGGGGGTGACCATGACGTTGCGGCCCATCCAGACATCCGAGCCGACGGTAATCAGCGCGGGGTCGAGATGATCGTGGTCGAGCAAGCCCAGACGGCGGTCATAGAAGAATGGGTGCGTGGTCAGGCGGTCCAGGGGGTGATTCTGGGGATGGAAACGCACGCCGGGAGCCAGCGAGCAATAGCGTCCGATGACCACGCCCGGCGGGGTTAAGGCCGGGTCAAAGAGTTCGCCGTAACTGTACGCCCCGATGCTGACGCCATGATAGCGCCACATCCAGTTGCGGGCGGTTTGCGACCATACGGCGCCACCTTCCAGCCGCAGGGCCGTGGCCAGCAGGGGCCGGGCCAAACGCCAGCGCCGGGCACAGCCCAACCGGCGGTACAGCATATCCAGTACCCCAC
>Ga0194062_1000636_pt1 | contig 14830 bp, 12 predicted proteins | sample SepL2225m_MetaG_FD_155481 | JGI IMG/M metagenome (GOLD analysis project Ga0194062, IMG submission 155481) | Anoxic zone freshwater microbial communities from boreal shield lake in IISD Experimental Lakes Area, Ontario, Canada - Sep2016-L224-25m | ecosystem: Environmental > Aquatic > Freshwater >... | reverse complement strand
TACTCGCAGGCTCCTGGCACTGCTCAGAGTGGAGCGAGGCCGCCGAGCCGCTCGGCTTCTTCGACGGTAAGGGCGTGCTCGAGACACTGGCGCGCGAGCTGGGGCTGCGGCGCTTCAAGGTCCGTGCGGCCGAAGTGGCGCACCTGCAGCCGGGACGCGCCGCCGAGGTACTCGTGGGTGGCGAGGTCGTCGGGTGGCTCGGCGAAGTGCATCCCCTCGTCCTGGACGACTTCGAGATCGGCGGCCCGGTGACCGCCTTCGAGCTCGCTCTCGGGCCGATCGTGCGGGCGGCCGTGGATGCGAAGCCATTCACGGGCGTGCCGCGATTCCCTGCAGTCGAGCTCGACGTCGCCATCGTGGTTCCCGAAGACGTCACCGCCGAGCGTATCGGACAGTCGATCACGTCGGCGGGGGGCAAGCTCTTGGAGTCCGCGCGCTTGTTCGACGTCTATCGGGGCAAGGGCGTGGAGCCGGGCAAGAAGTCGATGGCCTTCGAACTCACTTATCGGGCCGAGGACAGGACGCTGACCGCCGAAGAGGTCGAGGCCACGCACGAACGTCTGCTGCGCAAGGCGTGTGCTGCGGTCGGGGGAGAGCTGCGCGGGTAGCAACTCGGCCATGTCTGGCCTGGTGTGATACAGAATTATCGACTGAATACGCATCTTCAATCATCTTGAGTGCATAGAGATTGACTTCTATGCGTTGCAATGTATAGACTACGCATCTAACCACGAGGCCGGGAGGCGATATGGTTGAGGTAGCAGTAGTCGGGGCGGCAGGATATGCGGGAATCGAGGCGGTTCGGCTCGTGCTGGCACACCCGCAGCTCTCGCTCGCGCTCGCTACGTCGGCCGCCGATGCGGGTAAGCCCATCGGATCGGTCTACCCGGCGCTTTCGGGTGTCACGGACCTGTCGTTCTCCGAACCCGACGCCGATGCCATAGGCGCCACATCGCAGGTCGCGCTGCTCGCGGTTCCGCACACGGCCGCGCTGGCGCTCGTGCCGGAGCTGCTCGCGCGTGGCGTGACGGTGGTCGACATGTCGGCTGACTACCGCCTCAAGGATGCCGCGACCTACGAAGCGTGGTACGGAGCAACCCACAGTTCTGCTGAACTCCTCGGCGAGGCTGTCTTCGGGCTGCCCGAGCTCGACCGCTCGCGGCTCTTCGGCGCGAGGCTCGTCGCGTGCCCGGGGTGCTACCCCACGGCGACGACGCTCGCGGCGTTGCCCGCGCTCGAGTCGGGCCGCGGGGCCGGCAACAGAGTCATCGTCGACGCGAAGTCGGGCGTGTCCGGAGCCGGGCGCTCTGCGACGGCAGGAACGCACTACACCACCGTCAACGAGTCGGTGCAGCCCTACAAGGTGGGCTCCCATCGCCATACGCCCGAGATCGAGCAGGCGCTGTCTGTGGCCGCCGGCCGCGACATGTCGGTCATCTTCACGCCGCACCTCATACCCATGTCGCGTGGTCTGCTCTCCACCGTCTACATCGATGTGGCGGGTGGACTGACGACGGCAGAAGCTGTCGAGACGTATCGCGATCGCTATCGCGACGAGCCGTTCGTGCACGTGCATGACGCGGGCACGATGCCGTCGACTGCAGAGGTCCGGGGAACCAACCGCGCCGCCATCGGCGTCGTCGTCGACGGGCGCACGAACACACTCGTTGCCGCCTGCGCTATCGACAACCTCGGCAAAGGCGCCGCCGGACAGGCGGTTCAGTGCCTCAACGCCGTACTTGGGTATCCCGAGACCGAAGGGCTCGACCGACCCGGGCCGGTCGTGTAGCGCCGCGTGAGACTCAAGCGCGCTGACAGCACCGGCTCACCGTGCCCGCCCGTCTCCAACCTACGGAGTCACCCATGAACGAGTATCCCGACATACCCGGTTTCGCCTACGCGGAAGGTGGCGTCGTCGCCCCGCTCGGCTTTCTTGCGGCGGGAGTGAGCGCGGGCCTGAAGTCCGAAGGCAAACGCGACCTAGCCCTCGTCGTCGCCGAGAAACCCGCTCCGGCGGCCGCGGTCTTTACCACCAACAAGGTCGCGGCCGCACCCGTGGTCGTATCCAGGCGCCACATCGCCGGCGGCCGCGCGCGTGCGGTCGTGATCAATGCGGGCAACGCGAATGCGTGTACAGGTGCCGCAGGCGAGCGTGATGCCGTCGAGATGGCCGAAGCGACCGCGCGCCTGCTCGGATGCGAAACGTCCGAGGTCATCGTGTCCTCGACGGGCGTCATAGGCGTCGCGTTGCCCATCGGCAAGATCACGGCGGCCATCCCGGACGCGGTCGAGATGCTCGACAGCCGCTCGGGGGACGAAGCCGCGCGCGCCATCATGACCACCGACACGTTCGCCAAGCAGATGGCCGTGTCTGTGGATGTGGACGGCCGGCGCACGACGGTCGGCGGCATGGCCAAGGGCAGCGGCATGATCGCGCCCAACATGGCTACGATGATCGCCGTCATCACCACCGACGCGCCCCTGACAAGCGAGGCGTGCGACGTCATCCTGCGCCACGCCGTGGGTCTGACCTTCAACCGCGTGACCGTCGACATGGACACCTCGACCAACGACATGTGCGTCCTGCTCGCATCGGGCGCCAACGGCGGCGAGCGGATTCCTGCGAGCGGTGAGGCGTTCGAGCTCGTCAAGGAGGCCGTGCACGCGGTCGCAGGCGAGCTCGCTCGAATGATCGCCCGCGATGGGGAGGGCGCCACCAAGCTCGTCACCATCACGGTCAGTGGCGCCACTTCAGAGTCCGACGCCGAGAAGGCCGCCTTCACCATCGCGAACTCACCCCTCGTCAAGACCGCGCTGTTCGGCAACGACGCGAACTGGGGACGGGTCGCAGGTGCGCTCGGCCGCTCGGGCGCCGCGGTCGACCCGAACGCCTTCGATATCGACTTTGCGGGCATTCCCGTCTGCAGGGGCGGTGCCGCGATTGGCTTTGACGAGGACGAGGCGCTCTTGGCTCTCAAGCAACCGGAGGTCGCAATCGAGGTCGATCTGCATCTGGGAGAGGGCCGCGCGACCGTGTGGACCTGCGATCTGACGTACGAGTATGTCCGCATCAACGGGGACTACCGCTCATGAGCGCGGCGAGACTGGGAGGACACGACATGAAGGACCTGCTCGCCAAAGCCGAGACACTCACGGAGGCGCTGCCCTATATCAAGCGCACGAACGGCAAGACCATCGTTATCAAGTACGGCGGCGCCGCCATGACCGACCCCGAGCTCAGGAGACACGTCGCAAGCGACATCGTGCTCATGAAGCTCGTGGGTATCAACCCCGTCATCGTGCACGGCGGTGGGCCGGAGATCACGTCGTACATGAATCGGCTCGATCTGCCGGTCGAGTTCCACGACGGTCTTCGCGTCACGACCGATGAGGCCATGGAAGTGGTCAAGATGGTGCTCGTGGGCAAGGTCAATCCTGAGCTCGTGGCCGAGATCAACGTGCACGGGCGCCTGGCTGTGGGTGTGTCCGGGGACGATGGCAACCTCGTACGGGCTCGCCAGCGCGATCCGCGGCTCGGGCGCGTCGGTGAGATCACCGAGATCGACACTACCGTCATCGACAACCTCATCGAGGATGGATTCATTCCGGTGGTGGCCACCGTTGCGTCGGGCGAAGACGGTGGCAGCTTCAACGTCAACGCCGATCTTGTGGCCGCCAAGCTCGCCGAGGCGCTCCAAGCTGACAAGGTGATCTTCCTGACCGACGTCGACGGGCTCTACGCCGACTTCTCGGACAAGGGGTCGCTCATCAGTGCGCTGACGCCCGACGAAGCCGAGGAGATGATCGCTTCCGACCTGCTTGAGGGCGGCATGGTGCCGAAGGTGGGAGCATGTGTGCACGCCCTGCGTTCCGGAGTACGCCGCGCCCACATCCTCAACGGCACCGTCGCGCACGCGCTGCTCCTCGAGGTCTATACCGACGAGGGTGTCGGCACCATGATCGCCGCCGAAGGCGAGGAGGCGTGATGGGCGAACAGTATCGGGAGGCCCGCGATCTTGACGCGCAGTTCGTCATGCAGACGTACGCGCGCAAGCCGGTCGTGTTCGTTCGTGGCCAGGGCATGCGGCTCTACGACGACGAGGGGCGTGAGTACCTCGACTTCGTCTCAGGCATAGGTGCCGTCAATCTCGGGCACGCGCATCCTGCGGTCACGGCAGCGTTGTGCGAGCAGGCGGGCAAGCTCGTGCACGTGAGCAACCTGTTCTATGTGGAGCACCGCGCCGAGCTCGCGCGCGACATCGTAGGACTGCTCGGCGGCGGATGGAGGGTGTTCTTCTCCAATTCGGGCGCCGAGGCGGTAGAGGGAGCCATCAAGCTCGCCCGCCGTTGGGCAGGCGAGCACAAGCCGGGCGCCTACAAGGTCGTCTCGCTCGAGCGCAGCTTCCATGGCCGGACGCTCGCGTCGCTTGCGGCCACCGGCCAAGCGAGCAAGCAGGAGGCTTTTGCGCCGATGCCCGAGGGCTTCGTCCACGTTCCGGCAAACGAAGTCGTCGCGCTGTCCGCGGCCGTCGATGACTCCGTTGCAGCCGTTCTGCTCGAAGTGGTGCAGGGCGAGGGTGGGGTCTGGCCCTTGGACGCCGAGTACCTGACCGCCGCTCGCGCCATCTGCGATGCGCACGGGTGTCTGCTCATGATCGATGAGATCCAGACCGGCTTCTTCCGCACGGGACCGGCATTCGCCCACCAGGCATACGGCGTGGTTCCCGACGTCATCACCATCGCCAAGGCGCTCGCCAATGGGCTCCCCATCGGTGGCTTCGTGGCACGCGACGATGTGGCCGCAGCGCTCAAGCCGGGCGACCACGGGTCCACGTTCGGCGGCGGTCCGACGATCTGCGCCGCGGGACGGGCGACAATCGCCGCGCTCGTGGCCGAGGGGCTCGGCGACCGAGCGATCGAGTCGGGCGCGTATCTGCGCGCAGGGCTGCAGCAGCTGGCTCAGGACACCGCTGCGATCGCCGACGTTCGGGGTGCCGGGCTCATGGTCGGGTGCACGCTGGCGCGTCCGATTGCCGCAGACGTCGGTGCCGCCGCGCTCGAGCGAGGGCTCGTGATCAATTCCATCGGAACGGATATTTTGCGTTTTCTGCCGCCGCTCGTGTGCGGAAAGGCCGAGATTGATACACTCCTGTCCACACTGTCCAACATTCTCGCCGAGCAGGGTGCCCCACATGAATAGTCTCCGAGGACGCGACTTCCTCTCCATTGCCGACATCACTCCCGCCGAATTGAAAGACATCCTCAAGACCGCACATGCGCAGAAGCGCGCATGGGGGCGCGAGGAGCGCGACACGCCGCTTTCCGGCAAGTCGATCGCACTCATCTTCCAGAAGCCGTCGATGCGCACGCGGGTCTCCTTCGAACTCGCATGCGTGCGCTTGGGCGCCCATCCCGTGGTCATGAGTGGCAGCGACAGCGCCTTCTCGCGTTCCGAGAGCGTGCACGACACGACCAGGGTGCTCGAACGCTACTGCGACGCCATCGTGATCAGGACGTTCGCCCAGTCGATGGTCGAGGAGATCGCCGATGTCGCCTCCGTGCCTGTGATCAACGCGCTTACCGACGACCACCACCCGTGCCAGGGTCTTGCCGACCTGCTCACGATCGAGGAGCATCTCGGCCGACTCGAAGGCGTGAAGCTCGCGTACGTGGGCGATGGCAACAACATGGCACACACGTATCTGCTCGGCGGAGCGCTGGCGGGAATGGACGTCCGCATCGGATGTCCCGCGGGCTACGAGCCACTCGAGTCCGTCGTCGTCCAGTCCCGCTCGATTGCCGGTGACACGGGAGCTGCTATCACCGTGACCGCCGATCCGGTCGAGGCCGTGGCGGGCGCCGATGTGGTCATCACCGACACTTGGGCCTCCATGGGACAGGAAGACGAGCACGACGCTCGCCTGGCCACCTTCGCGCCGTTCAGGGTCACCCCCTCACTGATGGGCAGAGCCGCTGACGGCGCGATCTTCATGCACTGCCTACCCGCACACCGGGGCGACGAGGTCGTTGACGAGGTCATCGACGCGCCGTACTCGGTGGTATTCGACGAGGCCGAGAACCGCCTTCACGCTCAGAAGGCCCTTCTCTCCCTCCTGCTCGGCTAGCCGCCGGCCGCTTCGGAACAGGGACAGGGATCTGCACATGAGGAAGCGACTCGAACGTCAGGACGCCATACGCCGCATCGTGCGAAACGAGCGCGTGAAGACCCAGCGCACCCTCGTTGACCTGCTCAAGGCACAGGGCTTCGTGTGCACGCAGGCGACGGTGTCGCGCGACATCACCGAGATGGGCCTGAAGAAGCTCCCCGAGGGCGTCTACGTACTGGCCGAGGACCTGCATCTCCAGCGCATGGTCTCGGACCTGGTGTTTGACGTGAAGCGTAGTGAGAAGCTCGTGCTGGTGAAGGCCTCATCCGGCACCGCTCCCGGTGTCGCCGCTGCGCTGGATGCCGCCGAGATGGACGGTATCCTCGGTTCTGTGGCAGGCGACGACACCATTCTCATCATCACCACAGGAGAGCCCGAGGCCGCGCTCCTGGTCGATACCCTCGACAAGTTCAGGGGCGTGGCACCTGAGCGCTCCGTCCACCCGGTCACTGCTGCCGAGCGCTCCCGGGCGCAGCACAGCAAACTCGACTAGCGAGAGGAACCACCCTATGGCTCGGGAGAAAGTCGTACTCGCGTATTCAGGTGGCCTGGACACGTCTGTCGCCATCCGGTGGCTCCAGGAGAACCACGACCTTGACGTCATCGCGCTGGCCATCGACGTCGGCCAAGAGCGCCAGGATCTCGACTTCGTGCGCGAGAAGGCGCTGACGATCGGCGCGGTCGAGTCGGTCGTCAAGGACGTGCGCGAGGAATACGTCCAGGAGTTCATCGCCAAGGCGCTCAAGGCCAACGCGCTCTACGAGAACAAGTATCCGCTCGTCAGTGCGATGAGCAGGCCCATCATCGTCAAGCACCTCGTCATCGAGGCCCATCGCCATCAGGCGAAGTACATCGCCCACGGCTGCACGGGCAAGGGCAACGATCAGGTGCGCTTCGAGGTCGGCATCGCCGCGCTCGATCCGGACCTTGAGGTGCTCGCACCCGTCCGCGTCTGGGACCTGAAGACGCGCGAGCAGGAGATGGACTGGGCCGAGGCGCGCGGAATCCCCGTACCGACGACCAAGGACAACCCCTATTCCATCGACGACAACCTGTGGGGCCGCGCCATCGAGTGCGGCGTGCTTGAGGACCCGTGGGTCGAGCCGCCCGCCGACATCTACACGCTTACCAGCGATGCGCGCACCGACAAGTGCGGCGACGAGCCCGAATACGCGGTCATCTCGTTCGATCAGGGGCTGCCGGTCTCATACGACGGCGAGCTCATGAGCTTCCACGACATCATCGTCAAGATGAACGATATCGCAGGTCGTCATGGGTTCGGTCGCATCGACATGATCGAAAACCGCCTTATCGGCGTGAAGTCACGTGAGATCTACGAGGTCCCGGGTGCGCTTGCGCTCATCACCGCACACAAGGCGCTTGAGGATCTGTGTCTCGAGCGCGAGGTGCTTCACTACAAGCTCGGCGTAGAGCAGAAGTGGGCCGAGCTCGTCTACAACGGTATGTGGTTCTCCCCGCTGAAGGAGGCGCTCGACGGCTTCATCGAGACCACTCAGAAGCTTGTGACCGGCGACGTTCGCCTGAGGTTTTACAAGGGTAGCTGCGTCACGGTCGGCCGCCGCAGCGAATACTCGCTCTACGATTACAATCTCGCTACGTATGATGAGGCGGATACGTTCGATCACAAGGCCGCGAAGGGGTTCATCGATCTGCACGGGTTGCCCGTGAAGGTCTGGGCACGCCAGCGTCGAAAGGTTGGAAAGGAAGGTGAGGTGTAGCACATGGAATTCCTGACAACGATCGGAAGCGCAGTTGTTTGCGGGGGCGTCCTGTTCTTCGTCTTTTGTGCGGGGTTGGTGTTCTGGTACCTCTTCAATCAGCCCAAGAATGCCGCAACAGAGGCCGCCCCTGAGCCGCCCATCCAGGCGGCCGTCGAGCATCCCACGGCAGGCACCCCTGCTCCGGAGCCGGCACCTTCACCCTGGACGGCGCCTCCCGCGCCCGAGCCGATAGCGGCTCCCGACGTGCCTGCGGCCGCCGAGACTCCGGAAGTCGATGGCTGACGCCAAGACACCTTGGGGCGGGCGCTTCGAGAGAACGCCCGGGCGTTTCCTGCAGGAGTTCGGGGCCTCGCTGCCCATCGATAGCCGCATGTGGGCCGAGGATATCCGCGGTTCCATCGCGCATGCCCGAATGCTCGCCAAGCAGGGGATCATCGCCGACGCCGACGCCGACGCGATCGAAGCGGGTCTCTCGGAGATCTACCGCGAGATCAAGGCCGGCGAGTTCGAGTGGCGTATTGAGGACGAAGATGTCCACATGGCCATCGAGCGCGTCTTGACCGAGCGCATCGGGGTCGCGGGTGCTCGCCTGCACACGGGCCGCAGCCGCAACGATCAGGTGGCTACCGATACCCGGCTCTACGCCAAGCGTGCGGCGGCCGGTCTGGCCCAGCGCATCGTCGATCTGCGACGAGCGCTTGCGAGGCTTGCGGAGGACAACCCCGGCGCGGTCATGCCGGGCTACACGCACCTTCAGAAGGCGCAGCCGGTCTTGTTCCCGCACCACATGCTCGCCTATGCGCAGATGCTCGCACGCGACTTCACGCGGGTGCGCAACGCCTACGATGCTGCCGACGTCTTGCCTCTGGGCAGTGCGGCGCTCGCGGGCACGACGTATCCGCTCGACCGCGACTACGTCGCGACGCGTCTGGGCTTTGCGGCGGTCAGCGCAAACTCGATGGATGCCGTCTCGGACCGGGACTTCCTGTGCGACCTGACCTATGCCTGTGCAGTGTGCCAGGTCCACCTGTCTCGTCTGGCCGAGGAGCTCATCCTCTGGTCCACCGAGGAGTTCGGCTTCGTGCGCATGGACGACGAGTACTCCACCGGCAGCTCCATCATGCCGCAGAAGAAGAACCCCGACTTCGCCGAACTCGTACGAGGCAAGACGGGGCGAGTGTTCGGCGACCTTCAGTCGTTGCTCGTGACGCTCAAGGGTCTGCCACTCTCGTACAACAAGGACATGCAGGAAGACAAAGAGCCGGCGTTTGACGCCGTCGACACGCTCGATGGCTCACTACGGGTGATGACCGGCATGCTCGCGACGATGCGCGTCAACGTCGACGTCATGGCCGCAGGTGCACGCGGCGGTTTCATGGCCGCGACAGACCTCGCCGACTACCTTGTCGGCACAGGCATGCCCTTCCGAGAGGCCCATGAGGTGGTTGGCCGGCTCGTGTTGCAGTGCGAGCGCGACGGGCGCGCGCTGCAAGATCTCACCGCCGATGAGTTCGCTGCACACGCCCCCCAGTTCGCTGATGGCGTGCTCGACGCGGTCGACATCGGCAAGGTCGTTGCGCGGCGCATGACGCCGGGAGGGACCGGTCACGATGCGGTCTCCGCCCAGCTGGCACAGACCATCGACGCGCTTTCGGCAGACGATGCGTGGCTCGAGAGCGTGAGCGACTAGTCTTAGGGCCGCGTCATTCGCGCTACGCTGTCAACATGTTCGATTCCCGATCAATACCGAGCACACTCCCCGAGACAGGCCCTCTTCTTGGCGCCGCGTTCTTCGACCGTGCGCCTGACATCGTCGCTCCTGAACTGCTAGGGGCGTGGCTTCTCAGCGGCGTCGGCGGCGAACCGACCGGCGGGCGTATCGTCGAGGTGGAGGCCTACCTGGGCAGCGACGATCCGGGGTCGCATGCGGCAACGCATGGAATCACGAAACGCAACGCCGTGATGTACGGGCCACCGGGCACCGCCTACGTCTACTTCACCTACGGCAATCACCACATGGTCAACCTCGTCTGCGAGAGCGTAGGAGTCGCTGGCGCCGTACTCATCCGCGCCATCGAGCCCTTGGTCGGACTCGACACGATGCTGGCTCGCCGGGCTGGGCGGACCGCCGGTGAGTTGTGCAACGGACCCGGGAAGCTTGCCGCTGCGCTTGGTGTGGACCTGTCGGACAACGGCAGGGTCCTCGGGGCGGCCCGGTTGGCAGCTTATGCCAGCGCCGTGGCGCGGCCGGTGGAGACGTGCATCTCGGGAAGGGTGGGGCTTTCTCGTGGGCACGAGCTCGCACTTCGTTGGTACGTCGCGGGCAGTCCGTTCGTGTCTCGCGCTAAGATAGGACCGGTTGGCAAACGACGCCGACCCCAAGACGAGGAGGATGCCGGGTGAAGCTCGGAGACATCTACGAGACCTGTGTCGCTACGGGTATTGAAGCCGACGCAAGAGACGCGGCCGAGATCGACCGCGTGCTTGCTTCGTATCGCAGGGAGTACGAGAAGCTCGAGGACTCGGAACGGCCCTACTTCGACGTCCAGAAGTTGACCAACCCTTACTCGGACACGCGCATCTGTGCGGGCGAGGCTGAACAGGAGATACGTGGGCTCCTCGTCGGCGTCGATATGGAGGTCGGGGAGGTGGTCCTGGCTGATCGTCTGCGGGAGAAGGGCCAGCCCATCGATCTGGTCTTTGCGCACCATCCCGAGGGCCCCGGATACGCCAACCTTCACGAAGTCATGTACATGCAGGCCGATCTGTGGGCACAGCAGGGCGTGTCCATCGCAGCAGGCGACGCGCTCATCGCACCGCGCGCCGAGGAGATCCGCCGCCGCATCTCGCCGGTCAACCACTACCGCGCGATCGACGCGGCCAAACTCCTCGGGTTCGCGTCACTGTCGTGTCATACGCCGGCTGACAACTCGGTGCAGAAGTTCGTCACCGACCACCTCGCCGCAGAGGTGCCCGAAACGCTTGACGATCTGGTGAAGGTCCTGCGCGCTATCCCCGAGTATGGGGACGGTGCGATGAAGGGCTACGGACCGGCGATCGTTGCGGGCACCGGCGCGGCCCGTGCGGGTCGAATGGTGGTCGACATGACCGGCGGGACCGAAGGGCCGAAGGAAGCGCTCGACCGTTTGTCGGCCGCCGGAGTGGGAACTCTTGTGGGCATGCACTACTCAGAAGAGCACCGCAAGCACGCCGAGGAGCTCAAGCTCAATCTAGTCGTTGCCGGGCATATATCGAGCGACGTGCTGGGCATGAATCTGGTGCTTGACCGCATCGAGGCGCTTGGCGACATCGCGATCGTGTGCACGTCCGGAATGGTGCGCGTCAAGCGGACGTAGCACTCGGGACTGCAATCGGAAGAGAAGGGCCGCCCGGTGGGCGGCCCTTCGTGTTCGCGTGCGATGGTCGGGTGTGGGCTACGGTGTCGGTGTGCCGGACGTCTCGCCACCACCGGGGTCGCCTCCGCCACCAGGGTCGCCGCCCCCGGGATCCTCGCCCCCGCCGGGATCGACTGGAGTCTCGGTCGCGGGGTTCTTGCCTTTCGAGACGAGAAGCACGATCTTGCCCCCGCTCACCGTCTGTCCCACGACCGTTCCCTTGGGTTTGTCGGACCACACGTACTTGACGCTGAAGCCGTAGCCGCCAAGCTTCTTGCTCGCCTGCGCCAACGTCAGCCCCTTGACGCCCGGCGGTCTGCTGACGGGGATGTGGAACTTCGACGGGTTGTAGACCGGTCGCGGTTGGCGCGGGAAGTCCAAGGCCGGAAGCCCGGCGAGCGCCTTTCGCATGTAGGCGGCCCATATCGGGGCGCATACCGTGCCGCCAAACGCGCGCGAGCCATTGAGGTAGATCGTGCGCTCCTTCGGGTAGCCAACCCATACGGCGGTGACCAGCTGGGGCGTAAAGCCGACGAACCAGACGTCGCGGTTGAGCTGGCTCGTGCCGGTCTTGCCGGCCGCCGGGCGGCCGATACGGGCGCGAGTTGCCGTTCCCCCGGAAATGACGCCCTTCATCACGTCGATCGCGGCCTTGGCGACCGAGGCCTTGATGACGCGGGTGCCGCGGGTCTTCGCCACGAAGATGGTCTTGTCGTCCCGGTCGATGACCTTCGTGATACAGACGGGATTACGCTTGATTCCTTCGGTGGCCAACGTCCCGTAGGCCGAAGCCATCTCGTAGGGAGTCACGTTGGCTGCACCGAGCGCGATGGAGGGGTAGTTGGGGATCTCGGTGGTGATGCCCATGCGCTTGGCGGTTGAGGCGACGTTCTTGATGCCCACGGCCCACGCGACGCGCGCGAACACCGTGTTGACCGAGGCGACCGTCGCGGACTGGAGGCTCATCATTCCTCGACCGGCGCCCTCGCTGTTGTCCACGATCCACGGCTTGGGCTTCGACGCGATGGCGGCCGGGGACGACGAGTCGATGCGCATGTAGGGCGGCATCCCCTTTTCGAGCGCCGTGACCAGCACGAACGTCTTGAACGACGAGCCCGGCTGCCTGGAGCCCTGTGTCGCGAGGTTGAACTTGCTCTTCTTGTAGTCTCGACCTCCGACGAGCGCGCGCACGTAGCCTGTGCGTGGGTCGATGGACACCAGAGCGCCTCGAGGGCCGGTCTTGCTCGGTAGGCGACTGTTGACCGCGTCTTCGGCGTACTTCTGCAACCGTGTGTCCAGTGTTGTGTAGACCGTGAGTCCGCCCTTGAAGACGACGGCAGGCGAGAACTGCTGTTGCAGCAGCTTCTTCACGTGCGCGACGAAGTAGTGGCATGCGTAGATGCCGTCGTTGGGCTTCTTGTTGCGCTCCAGCTTGAGCTTGGTCGCAATAGCCTCGTCGTAGTCGGTCTGACTGATGTAGCCGTTGGCGAGCATGCGGCCGAGAACCTCGTTGCGCCGGGTGATGGCTCCCTCGGGGTTGTTATACGGGTCCAGCCGGCTTGGGGACTGAGCCAATCCGGCCAGAAGGGCCGCCTGCGGTAGGGTGAGTTTGCTGGCAGGGCGGTTGAAGTACTCCAGTGAGGCGGCCTGCGCGCCGTAGGCGCCCTCACCCAGATAGATGGTATTGAGGTACATCTCGAGGATTTCACGCTTGGAGCGACGCTTCTCTAGTTCGAGTGCCAGATACGCCTCGCGGACCTTTCGTGCGTAGGTCATGTCCGTTCGTTCGTCGAGCAGCAGGGTGTTGCGGATGTACTGCTGGGTGATTGTCGAGGCTCCCTGCCGATTTCCGGAGGCCGTCTTGACCACCGCGCGCGCCAGGCCGATCGGATCGACACCCTTGTGCTGGTAGAATCGCTCGTCCTCGACGGCCACGACGCCGTTGACCAGATACGGCGATATCTGGGAGATGGGCACCACCTCGCGGTTCTCCAGGTACAGGCGCGCGAGGAGCTTCCCGTCCGATGAGTAGATACGGGTGGCCTGGGCCACGTCGAAGGCGTTCTTCGCCTGGTAGTCTGGGAGGTCCTGGAGCCACTTCTGGACGAGACCGAACGCAGCCGCCGCGCCCACGAGCAGCACGATGAGTGTGATGACGGTCAGGATCGCAAACACCTTCACCGCGATCGATAGTGCGTGACTCGTCGGCTTGCGACGAAGCCGTATGCGTCTGCTTGCCATGACCCTCCGACTGTTGTCCTGGTGGTACATTGTGCCGTATCGGCGTATCCGTGTGTTCTCGACGCCCCAATCGGTCATCAGCCCGTCATACTCCCCGGAGCCGCCCAGTGGCCTCTTCTTCAGGAAAAGCACCCGAGCTTCTCGCGCCTGCGGGCGGCCGCGAGGCGTTCGTCGCCGCGATCGCCAACGGCGCCGATGCGGTCTATCTGGGTGTCGATCGGCTCAACGCGCGACGTGGCGCTGAGAACTTCACGCTCGAAACCCTGGGGGAGATTTGCCGTTTCGCTCACCTGCGCGCAGTGCGCGTGTATCTGACGGTCAACGTGGTCGTTCTCCAGGCCGAGATGTCTGAGGCGCTCGAGCTCGTCGACAGGGCGTGGACCTCCGGTGTCGATGCCGTGATCGTCCAAGACCTTGGACTACTCAACGTCGCGCGAGAGACGTTGCCTCATGTACGCATCCACTCATCGACGCAACTCAACGCCCACAACACCCCCACGATTCGCGCGCTTTCTTCACTCGGAATCTCGCGGGTGACGCTTGCCCGAGAGGTCTCCATCGCCGAGATTGCATCGCTGGTGTCGGGTAGTCCGATCGAGATCGAGTCGTTCGTCCATGGGGCGTTGTGCGTGTGCTACTCAGGTCAATGCCTCATGTCGTCACTCATCGGGGGGCGCAGCGCCAATCGCGGTCACTGTGCTCAGCCGTGTCGCATGACCTACGAGCTCGTCGACGGCACGGGAACGGTGCTGGCGGCCGCTGGCGCTCATCTTCTCTCGCCCAAGGATCTCGCAGGAATCGGGGTGCTCCCGGCTCTCGCGCGCGCGGGCGTTGCGGCCCTCAAGATCGAGGGACGGATGAAGAATCCGGAGTACGTCGCGCTTGTGACGGGCGTGTATCGCTCTGCGCTTGACCGTGCCGTCGAGGGCGCAGGAGGCTACGAAGTTCGTGACGGCGAAATGGCTGTCTTGTCGGAATCCTTCTCGCGCGGATTCACCGAGGCCTATCTGCTCGGCCAGCGGGGCAACGACATGATGAGCTACAAGCGGCCGAACAACCGTGGCGTGCTCGCCGGACGCGTCGTCTCGACGTCGGGCAACACGGCGACTGTCGCTCTCGACGGCGCCCTGGAAGCCGACGACACGATCGAGTTCTGGACTTCAGCGGGTCGTTTCGCACAGCCGGTCGGCGTCCTGTCCTTCGATGGCGGCCAGCACAACTCCGCACCCGCGGGCATCAGGGCCGCAATCGCAGTCGAGCACAGCGTGTCCGCAGGAGACAGGGT
>Ga0194062_1000635_pt1 | contig 14869 bp, 18 predicted proteins | sample SepL2225m_MetaG_FD_155481 | JGI IMG/M metagenome (GOLD analysis project Ga0194062, IMG submission 155481) | Anoxic zone freshwater microbial communities from boreal shield lake in IISD Experimental Lakes Area, Ontario, Canada - Sep2016-L224-25m | ecosystem: Environmental > Aquatic > Freshwater >... | reverse complement strand
GTGCCGTGGTCCGATAGTCGGAATCGTCAGTTCGAGGGTGGCGGCAAAGCGTTCTCGTCGTGGGCCCAGATGTAGGCTCCGTAGCTGAACCAAGGATTCGAAGACATGTCGGCGTTCGCCAGTACGTCGGCGGGAAGGAGGTAGCTGAACTCAATGTGACCAACGCCCGGCGCGACCCCGATGTTGCCCGTGCCTTGAACCTGCGTGCTCATGCTGATACGCCCGGAGTCTCTTGGGTTCACGTTGATGTAGGCATTGATGGTGTAGGGCTCCATCCCCTGGTCGACGTGCGGGTTGTACCAGTAGTCGATCGCCACCGTCACGAGCGAACGTGTCGCGTCGACCGACCTGGTGCTGATGACGGCGGGGCCTACACGACACGGCGCGTTGTCGATGCGCATGACTTGCATGCTCGACTTCTTGCTGCGGGCGCTGCCAGCGTAGGCTGCGGTGTACTCGTCTGGCTGGATCAGCTTGAACGTGAAGTAGCCACGGCTGTCCGTAGTCTTGCGCGTCATGATATCGAGGGGGTAGCCCTTCGCCACGGAGACCCGGCGCTTGCCGTAGCCGACCCAACGCTTCGTGGAGGACTTGTAGTAGAGCAGGCGGCCTCGGGCGCTCGGCGTCGGAACCGACTTGGTATCCCACGACCAGTTCACCGCGTAGTGCCACGGCAAGTCGTCGTCTTCCATGTCGGTCTGTTGCGTCCCGGCGAACACGATCTTGGTCGCGGCCTTCTGAGCGCACGCCTGCGAGACGGCCGGGAAGCAGAGCGCAAGGAGCACAACGAGCAATGTGCAGTAGCGGGTGAGTCTCATGGGGTGCTCCCAGCTTTGTGTTGCACGGCGGCGCGGGTTGGCCGCGGTTCCTACTGTAGCCCCATGCTGCGCGTCGCGCGCTAGTTTGCGAGCTCGCGGTAGAACCCCGCGTCATCGACCCAGTCGATGGATAGCGAGACGAGCGAGCCCCGCTCGCTCTTGGCGGCCACCATTACGATGCCGTCGCGCGCCTCATCATGCTCGAGCAACCACTCTCCAAGCGGCGTGGCCACGGCGGCTCGCACCACCGCCTGCACTCCCCGCGCGCCCCGCTCTCGGCTGACCGCGTGCGCGGACAGCGCGGGCGCGAGCCCGCCGGCCCACACGAGTTGCAGTCTGCGGCGCACGATACCCGGCAGCTGATTGAGGTTCGCGAGCTCACGCTCGACGACGCGACGCGCCGTCGTTGGGCTCAGCGGCTCAAAGACGACCGTGCGAGTCAGGCGACCACGAAACTCCGGCGGAAACGTCTCGGCGACGTCCGCCAGAACGAGCGAGACGGTCTTTGTGCGCGGCATGTCGAGCGCCCACCGGCGCCCGCCCACGTTCGAGGTGAGTATCACCACGTAATGGTCGAGCCGAGCCGTGCGCCCGGATTCGCTCGTCAGCCGCGCCTCGCCCAGCCCCTGCAGGAGCACGCGGATGACCTCCGGACTCGCCTTCTCGATCTCATCGAGGAGCAGCACGCCGGCCCGACGCGCGCGCAGTCGGCTCACGAGCGACCCCTCGCCGTCGTCGATGAGCCGCCTGGCCGAGAACGGGTCCGGGTACTCGCTCATGTCGAATCGCACGACCGAGTCACGGCTGCCTGTGAGTAGCTGCGCTGTCGCCAGCGCGAGCGAGGTCTTGCCCACACCGCTCGGTCCGGCGAAGAGGAACACCCCCAGGGGCGCGCCCGTACGGGTCAGCCCCGCCGAGTAGCGCACGAGGGCCTCGGCGACCTCGCGCACCGCCTCATCCTGCCCAAACACGTCTTCGCCGAGCGCCTCGAGCATCTCCGCGCGGGACGAGGGCGCACCAACGCCCAGGAACCGCTTGTCGATGCCGAGTTCGATCGCGGTGGCGCGGAGCAGTGCGTCGGGGGCGAGTGTGCGCTCGGCAGCGTAGGCGCTGCGCGCGATGCGCAGGAAGGAGGCGAGCCTCGCCTCGCCTGGGAAGTAGTGCGCCGAGAGCTCCATGCCCTCGAGCATCATGGCCGCGCTGACGCGCTCGCCCGATGCATGCCGCATACCGTGCAGGCAGACGCGTGCGATCGCGAGGGCCTCCTCGGCGGCGGGTTCCGGGACGTCGACGATGGTGAACCGACCGAGAAGCCGCTCGTTTTTGGCTCGCATCCGAGACTCGCCGTCGGGCGTGATCGACGCAAGTACGCGCAGCCCCTTGTCGAGGTGCGGAAGCAGAAGGTTCGCGACGTCAGCGGTTGGGTCGGCGCTCGAGGACCCGGCTCCGACCAGCTGGTCGACGTTTTCGATGAAGAGGATCGCGGGGGCCGTGCGTACCGAGCTCAGAGTGCTCTCGAGCTTGTTCTCCAAGTCGTGTACCCAGTGGCATCCCTGGATGAAGCGGGCAACGTTGGTCTCGAGGATGAGTGGCGCGTTGAGCGGGCGAATCTCAACGAGCTGCAGTTGCCGAGACTCCTCGCGAGACTCGTTGCGAGACTCCCAGTGCATGGCCACGAGACTGCGAGCGAGTGATGTCTTGCCGGTTCCTGCCCCGCCCCGCAACAACACATTGGTGCCACCCTGCAGCAGCGAGACGACGCGCTCGGCCAGCTCGCGGCGCACGTAGACGCCCGGCGTCTCCGGCCGCTTCATCACCAGCCGCAAATCATCACCAAGCTCCGACCACTTCCACGTGGTCGGCAGCAGAGACGCGATCCCGCTCACCAGAGTCCTTCCACCAGGGGGTAGCTGGCAGCGTAGCATCGAACACCTGTACGGTTATCCACAGATGGACGAGCGGCCGCGGGGAGCGGCTGGTGGTGCGGCGAGAAGTGGACGAGCGGGATTTCTGATTCGGCGTGAGCCGCTTGGCGGGGATGGGCGGCCGAGACGGTGCGCGGTCCTCTACCCGCCCATCACCTTCGGCAGCGCGAGAGCAAAGCCGGACACCAGCGTGACCATCCACAGCGCCCACACGGCCAGACTGAACTTGTGGAACTGGCGCATGGCCGTCTCCTGCTTGCGCAGCAGCACGATCGTCGCCCACGTCGAGTGCACGAGCATGATGAGGATCGCGCTCGCGCCCAGCACCCCGTGGATGTCCATCTGGATGCCGCCCGTGATGGCGCTCATCATCGTGGTCGCGGTCGTGTCCGCGACGAAGCCGACCCAGAACACCGCGAGGTGCCACGGGCGCAGAATCCCGGCGCGGCGCTCGGCAAAGACCGCCACCGAGTACAGCGTGGCCGCGAGCAGGATTCCTACTACGGCGGCGGTGGTCAGCGGGGACATGACGGCTCCTCGGGATCGATGGAAACGCGGTCTGGTGGCCTAGAACTCCAGCCCCTGCACCCGCTCGAAGAGAATCCCGGTGCGAGTGAGGAAGTTGCGCGGATCGAAGCACGCCTCGAGCTCTTCAAACCCGAGCGGAAACTCCTCGACGTCGCTCGCGACCAGGTAGTCCTTGAAGTTCGGGCCTGGCTCGGCGTCCTGGATGTCGGCCCACACCTTCATCGCCGCGCCCTGCACTATCGCGTACGCATCTTCGCGCAGCATGCCCGTGTCCACGAGCGCGAGCAGCACGCGTGAGCTATAGATGAGCCCGCGGGTCGACTCGAGGTTGGCGAGCATGCGCTGCGGATACAGCACGAGCCCGTCGAGGATCCACTCGAGCTTGCCTAGGATGTAGTCGAGCGCAATCGTCGAGTCCGCGAGCACCACGCGCTCCGCCGAGCTGTGCGAAATGTCGCGCTCGTGCCACAGCGCCACGTTGTCGAAGCCCACCTGCGCGTTGGCCTTGATGACGCGTGCCAGGCCGCAGACGCGCTCGGCAGTGATTGGATTGCGCTTATGCGGCATCGCCGAGGAACCCTTCTGACCCTTGGCGAACGGCTCCTCGGCTTCGAGGGTGTCGGACTTCTGGAGCGCGCGGACCTCAGTGGCGATCTCCTCGGCGGTGCCGGCGACGATGGCGAGCGTGGCGAGGAACTCGGCGTGGCGGTCGCGCGGGAGGACCTGCGTGGACATGGGCTCGGGGGTCAGGCCGAGCTCGGTGCAGACGTAGGCCTCGACATAGGGGTCGATGTTGGAGTAGCTGCCAACCGCACCGGAGATGGCGCCGACGGCGACGTTCTTGCGCGTGCGCTCGAGGCGCTGCTGCGCGCGCTTCCATGCGAACGCCCAGCGGCCGAACTTCATGCCCATGGTCATCGGCTCGGCGTGGATGCCGTGCGTGCGGCCGACGCAGAGGGTGTCGCGCTCCTCGATCGCGCGGCGCTTGCAGATGGCACCGAGCCGGCGGACGTCGGCGATGAGGATGTCGGTGGCTTGCATCATCTGGTAGCAGAGCGCCGTGTCGCCCAGATCCGAGCTCGTCATACCGTAGTGGACCCAACGGCTGGGCTTGGGGTCGTCCTCGGCCAGGCCCGCGTCGATGTTCTCTGCGAGGTTGGTGAGGAACGCGATGACGTCGTGGTTGGTGACGGCCTCGATCTCGTCGATGCGCTCGACCGTGAACGCCGCGGTCTTGCGAATGTGTGCCGCCTCGGCCGCGGTGATGCCCGCATCGCCCAACCGCGCCTGTGCCTCACACGCGAGCACCTCGATCTCGGTCCAGATCGCGAACTTGTTCTCGAGGTCCCAGATGCGGGCCATCTCGGGACGGGAGTAGCGAGGGATCATGATGAGCGGCCTTTCAGCGAGGAGATGCGTGCAGGGGCATTGTAGCCGAGCCTGCCGCACTCACGACTCAGCCGATAGACACGGCGTGCGGTCGCAGCCGAGGAACGCCCGCTACTCCGGCTTCGCCGCTGCCGCCGCGTCGAAGAGCTTGCGCGGTATGTGGCAGTAGCCGCCGGGATTCTTGTCGAGGTAGTCCTGGTGGTAGTCCTCGGCGGCGTTGTACCTCACGAGCGGGCCCACCTCGATTGCGATGGGTGCTGTGAGTCCCTTCTGCAACTCAGCCAGCGACACTTCGATGGCCGGCTTGTCGGCGGGATCGGTGTAGTAGATCCCGGTGCGGTACTCGGCACCGACGTCGTTACCCTGCCTGTTGAGCGAGGTGGGGTCGATCGCGTCGTAGTACAGGCCGAGCAGGAACGGGAGCGGTGCGAGAGCCGGGTCGTACTCGATCTTGACGACCTCGGCATAGCCTGAGTCGTCGCCATAGCGCGCGTTGTCACGGCTCCCGTTCGCGTAGCCGACCTCGGTGCTCGAGACGCCTCGCACCAACCCGACGTACTTCTCGAGACCCCAGAAACAACCGCCTGCAAGATAGATGGTCTTCACGTTGCCGTCTCCCGCCGTTGTCGAAGTGCCCGTGCTTCTGGCCGAGCTCGGTGGATACGACACCACTGCGCGCGGAGCGCATCCGGCGAGCGCCACGCCCATCAGCGTGACAAGAGCAAGTACACACACCGTTCGTCGCATGGAATACGCGCCTTCGCAGTCAGAGTGCTTGCGGCCGTCGGCACTCCTCAGAGCAAACAGCGTGCGCGCTGTGCGCTACCGGCAAACGCGCTCCAGCCGGGCCACCATCGCATCGACGACGCGCGCGACCGAGCCCGGCGCCGTCTCGACGAAGTACGACGGCTCGAAGAGCTCCGCCTCGATCACCAACGGTCCTACCGCGCCGGTCACGATGTCGTAGCGCGCGTAGAGCGGTGTCGTCGAATCGGTGCTCGCGAATCCGCGCTCCTGCGCGATTTCGGCGATCGCCCGGCTGCAGCGCGCCGCCATCTCGACCTCGACGCCCGTCGGCGTGGCCGGCGTGATGTCCTCGGTATACTCGCCGCCCACGTAGCCGCCGTCATCAGCGAGGATCCGGCCCTTCGTGATCGTGTGAGAGTACTGCCCGTCGAAGAACAGCAGGCCGCGCTCGCCGCCCGCGGTGATCTCAGGAATCTCCGGCTCGACGAGCACGAGCTTGCCCGAGTCGAGTACCTCCGCGGCGTAATCGGGCAGCTTCGGGTCCTGCGCGTGGGTAATGTGCGCGCCCCACGACCCTGCGCCGATGTTCGGCTTGGTGACGAGGCGCCCGCCGATCATCTCGGCGGCGGCGCGCACCTCGGCAAGCGTGGAGGCGACGATCGTCGGGACGGTGCTCACTCCGTGCGCCTCCAGGTCGAGCAGGTAGCGCTTGTCGAGGTTCCAGCGGATGAGCGCGGGTGGATTAAGCACCCGGGTTGGGTCGAGCGAATCGAGCCACGCGAGGAACTCGCCGGTCCGCGCCGAGTAGTCCCACGGGCTGCGCATCACGATGAGGTCGAAGCGACTCCAGTCAACACTCGGGTCGTGCCAGACGGGCGCCTCCGCAGGGATGCGGCGGCGGGCGAACTCCGCGAGCAATGGCTCGAGATCGCACTCGTGCTCGAGGAGCATGGGGTCGTCGGTGGTCACGAGCGCGATGCGGGCGGACATGGAGCCTCCGTGTGGTTGCCGACGTTCGCTGGCAAGAATACCAAGGGGCTCGCTGCGCCCTACTTCTTGCCCGGCACCTTCAGCCCCTCGGCGAGCTTGTCGTGGCAGGCGCTGCAGAAGTTCTTCTTGTGGCACGTCGAGCAGTACTCGACCGCCACCGCCACGTTCTCCGGCACGCCTTCCTTCACGAGCTCCTCGGCGTGAATCTCAGCGGCACCGTACTCGATGAGCGACTCGGTCGCGGCCTCGGCGTGCACCTTGGGCAGCCAGCCGGCCTCGTTGTGCGTCTCGGGCTTGAGCTCGAAGTCCTTGGGGTGACACAGCGCGCAGTCGCCCTTCGCGCGACGTTTGCCCTCGAGATCGTGACAGCGGAAGCAGGCGTCCATCTTCATGAAGTCCGTGTGCAACTTGTTGCCGGGAAGCTTCACTCCGGCCTTCGCGTCGTTGTGCGCTACGCGGTTGTGACACGTCGCGCACGTGATGTTCGCCTTGTTGTGCACCTCGTGGTCGATGATGACATCCCCGCTCGTCGTGAAGAGACGGTTGGGAGAGTGGCACTGCGTGCACTTCTCGGTGGGCATCTCTTTGGGGCTGAGCGCGTAGGCCGAGAGCTTGTTGATCGGCAGCTCGTACGTGTTGCCGATGGTCGGCGGCAGCTCACCCATGCTCTTGACCTTGGCCATGATGAACTCGATCGGCGTTGCGTTCACCGGCTCGTGACAGGCGATACAGGAAACCTGCGAGTGCGACGACGCGTAGTACGCGTCCATCGTGTCGCCCTGGACCTTGTGACAACCGGGGTTTCCACAGAACCAGATCGTCGACGTGCCGATGAATCCGATAGAGACCGCGAAGATGGCGATAACGAAGACAACGACGCCCAGCCACATGATGAGTCGTGGCCGAGCGGCCTTGTTCTTGATCAACGAGACGAGTGAATCGCGCGCCATATGTGCCCCCTAGTCGACTGGCCGCGTGAATCGCGAGTGCACAGTTCAGTTCGACATCGAGGCGGGTCGACCCTTCCGACGGACCGTAGCTCGGGTGGGGCTACAATCCGGTCAGAAGGCCAGCCACAACAACCGCTGCAAGCAACGACCGCCGGAGGCGCCCCGTGAACCTGGACTTCGTGCGTGGAACGTACTGGCTCGGCGCAATCGCCAACGCGCTCACAGCGGCGCAGCTGCTGATGCCGACCGGATCGATGATCCTCGGGTTCCCGGGGCTTCGTGCTCCCGGGGCGGCCGGACAACCCGCAGTCGTCGCGGCGGTCCTCATGCTGGGCTGGGCGGTCGTACTGATCTGGGCGCACCTGCGCACGCGTCACCGGCGAACGGTGCTCGCGATCGCGCTCGGCGTGGTGATTGTGCTCGCGGCCGTCAACGTCGCTTCCGCCGCAACAGGCGCAGCCACTTGGTCGGAGGTCGCACGGCCACTGGCGATTCAGGCATTGCTCGCGGTCATGTTCGGGATGTCCATCCCTATCGCACGACGGGCAGCCATCGAAAGCGGCGTCGGGTAGAAGAGCGCCGGGCGACCGCTTGCACGCTCCGCGTATGTTTTTGATGTGAACGCGAGTGGTTCTCTTGTGCCGAGTGGAATACTCAGTCATGCGCTTGCGCGCACTTTCGCACTCTCTAGCATCGGAGGACCCCTATGAGACAACTGCTCCGCGTCAACATGACCGACCTTTCGGTCACCCTCGAGCCGGTTGGGGAGGCGTACGGGAAGTACGGCGGACGCGCGTTGACCGACGCGATCATCTACCACGAGGTTCCTGCCGACTCCGATCCACTCGGCCCGTCGAACAAGCTCATCTTCGCTCCGGGAACGCTCGGCGGCACGACGGCCCCTAACGGCGGGAGACTGTCGGTAGGTGCCAAGAGCCCGCTGACCGGCGGAATCAAGGAGTCGAACTCCGGCGGTCAGGCCGCGCACGCGCTCGGTCGTATCGGCCTAGCGGCCATCGTCGTCGAAGGCATTGCCGCCGATCCCGCGGCGCGCTACGTACTCGTTGTCGAACCAGACCGCACCGCGCGCCTCGAGCGCATCGACGCGTGGGCCGGGCTTGGCAACTACGAAGTCGCCGACGCCATCGCCGCGATGCGACCCGACGGCGACAAGTACGCGACCGTCTCAATTGGCCCCGCCGGCGAGGCACTCGCCAAAGCGTCCGGCATCGCCATTTCGGATCCCAAGGGCTACCCCAACCGCTTCGCGGGCCGCGGCGGTCTCGGCGCAGTGATGGGGAGCAAGGGCCTCAAAGCGATTGCGATCTCCTACACTGGTTCCAAGTCGCTGGAGCACGCAGACAAGGACGCATTTAACGCGGCGGCGAAGCGGTTCTCCGCTGCGATGAAGGAGCATCCGGTTTCCGGCACGGGGCTTCCGATGTACGGCACAAACGTCCTGACGAACATCCTGAATGAGGCTGGCGGACTGCCCACCCGGAACTTCTCGGCAGGCTCGTTCGAGTCCGCTGACGCCATCGGTGGCGAGACCCAGCGCGACACGATCCTTTCTCGCGGCGACGCCGACTCCAACGTCAGCCACGGCTGCCAGTCCGGCTGCGTCATCAAGTGCTCACGTTACTGGCTCGACAAGGACGGCAACTACAAGACCAAGGGTCCGGAATACGAGACCGCGTGGTCGTTTGGGGCGGACTGCGGCATCGGCGACCTCGATGAGATCGCCGAGCTGGACCGCGCGTGTGGTGATCTCGGACTCGACACCATCGAGATGGGCGCGACCTTGGCCGTCTACATGGCCTCCGGCGCCCTCAAGTTCGGCGACGCCGTCGGCGGGCTCAAAGCACTCAAGGCCGGCCTCGATCCGAACAGCGACCTGCGCGTGATGTGGGACGGTGCCGAAGCCACCGGCATCAAGTTCGGCGTCAAGAACATCCCCGTCGTCAAGCACCAGGCGCTCCCGGCGTACGATCCGCGTCCGGTCCAGGGCATCGGCGTGACCTACGCCACGTCGCCCATGGGAGCGGACCACACCGCTGGCTACACCATCACGGCCAACATCCTCGCCGTGGGTGGCACCGTCGACCCGCTCAAGTCCGAGGGCCAAGCGGTCCTGTCCAAGAACCTGCAGATCGCCACGGCGATGCTAGACGCCCTGGGCTTCTGCATCTTCGTAGCCTTCCCGGTCCTCGACATTCCCGAGGCGTTCGTCGCCATCCATGAGATGGTCGAGGCACACACGGGGGACAAGTGGGACGCCGCCGACCTCATGCAGCTCGGCCGAGAAGTGCTCACGATGGAGCGCCTGTACAACAAGCAGGTCGGGTTCACGGCGGCCGACGATCGTCTGCCGACGTTCTTCCTCGAGGAGAAGCTCCCGCCGCACAACGTGGTGTTCACTGTCACCGATGAGGAACTCGACTCGGTTTTCGACTTCGTTGACGAGACCGCCAACGAGATGGGCCTGCAGTAGTCAGTTGCTTCGACACGCACCCGCGCCGCTCGGTTCCACGCGGCGCGGGTGCGGATTGTCGGCACAGACATCGCTAGGATCAGGTGCATGGATATCAGTGTCGCGCTGTTCGCATACCTCTCGCAGTACCAGCCTGATGGGCTGGGCGGCAGGCAGCCGCGCGCAATGCGCTTCGCCCAAGACACATCGGTCGGCGACGTCATCGGCTTCTTGGGGCTGCCTAACGAGCCGCGCGTGGTGTTCGTCAACGGCCGTCACGCCGAAGACGAGAGTCTCCTATCTGATGGCGACCGCCTTGCGATCTTCCCACCGGTCGCGGGCGGCTAGATGAGCGCCGCCGGGAGTCCGGGAGGCCAAGACCGCATCTCCCCCACCGACGATGCCGGTGTTCGAGCGCGCTTGGCCGCCAGTCACGTCGCTGTCGTGGGATGCGGGGGACTGGGCAGCAACGCCGCAAGCATGCTCGTGCGCTCGGGAGTCGGCGAGCTCACGCTCATCGACTTCGACGTCGTCGAGGAGAGCAACCTCAACCGACAGCTGTTCTTCCGCGATCAGCTCGGTCGGCCCAAGACCGAGGCGCTCGCGGAGACGCTGCTTCGCATCACGCCGGACGTGAGACTCAACGTTCGGACGTTGTGCGTCGACGCCGAGAACCTGCTCGGCCTCGTTGGGAACGCCGATGTCATCATCGAATCAGTCGATCGCGCGGAAGCGAAGGCCATGATCGCGAACACCGTCATGCGCGAACTCCCTCAGGTGCCCATCGTGTGCGCTTCCGGACTCGCGGGGTTCTCCTCGGCAAACGACATCGTCACGGAGTTCGTGGGCGGAAGCTTCTACCTCGTGGGCGATCTGACGAGCGACGTGCGCGATTCGCTGCCGCTTCTGGCGTCGCGCGTCATGGTCGCGGCTGCCCACGAGGCGCATGCGGCGATCAGGATCCTTTTGGGGCACCCGGAGGCCTAGGCACGGCGGCTCGATGCATCGCGTCGCGCCCCGTGAACAACCGAGACTAGTCCTCCTGGTGCTTCCCCGCTTCGTAGAGCCCGAGGAAGACGCGGTGCGGGCCGGGCGTGTCATTGGCGACGAACGCGATGTGGTCGCCCGGCATGATTCGAACGCCCAGGTCACGCACGGTGTGGTTCACAAAGACGCCTTCCACCTGCTCCATCGGCAGACCGAGTTGCTCGGCGAGCCGCCGCGCTTGCACTCCTCCGGTCGGGACAGCCGTCTCGAACTCGTGAGGCAACCCCCGGCGAGTCCGAGACGGACGCAGACTGCCGAAGACCCGAACGGTGATGTTCGAAGCGTTGCCGCTTGAGACTGCTGAGTGGTTGCTCTCCACAAGAGACCTCCGAGAATGTCGGGCGCTCTCAGCATACGCCGCCGCGGGACAGCAAGGGTCGGCGCCGGACGGATACCATGCGGTTCGACGCCGCCCTTGAACGCGGCTACCCTCTAGGGAGTGCCACGCCGTCAAGGAGCCTCCGTGCCCGAACTCAAGAGCGTCTACCGCCACACGTCGGCGTTCAATGAGATCGAAGTCACTGACCTGGGCTTCATCCGCGTGTTGAGCTTCGACGGCCACCGCCAGTCCTCGATGTACCTCGACTCCCCTTTCGACACCGCATTCGAGTACCCGAGCTACTTCCACATAGTTCTCGCGATCGATCCCGATGCGTCCCGCGCACTCGCCATAGGTTTGGGCGGCGGTACCGTCGTCAAGCGCATGTGGCGCGACTATCGGGACATGCACGTCGATGCCGTGGAGATGGACCCGGACGTGGTCGACGTCGCGCGTCGCTACTTCGCGCTGCCGGACGACGAACGGATCCGCGTCTTCGTCGGCGAGGGCCGCAGCTTCCTGGAGTCGAGCCGCGATGACTACGACATCGTGATAGTCGACGCCTTCGACGGCGACGTCATCCCGGCCCAGCTCGCCGATCGAGGGTTCATGCAGACGCTGCGCGCGCGTATGAGCGCGGGCGGAGCGGTCGCCTACAACTTCATGGGAGCGCTCGAGGGCGAGGCGAGCGGTCCGTTCGCGAAGCTGCACGCGACGCTTTCGGAAGCGTGGCGTCACGTGTGGGTGTTCGCCGTCGATGAGGGCGTGGAAGACGACGACCTGACCAATCTAGTGCTCGTCTCGTCCGACGCCCCGGTGACCACCGACGTGCTCCTCCGTCGCATCGCGGGCCGCGTCGATGGCCGGGTGAGCGTGCCCGCGTTCCACCTGTTCGGCAACGACCTGTGGCGCGGCGAGACGCACTAGCGACGCCCGGAGGGCTAACCGATCGCGGCCAACGCCCACTGAGCGAGCCATAGCGCGCCCATACCCGCGGTCAGCGTCGCGAGCACGTTCTTCGTCTTCCACGCGACGGCAAGTGCGGCGACCGAGGCGATGGTCCGTGCCGACGCGAAGCTGTAGACGCTCCCCTGATGCAGGTAGAGCGCACCCGGCACGACGAGCGCCGTCAGAGCGGCGACCGGCACGTGCTTGAGGATTCGTTCCAGCCACGGCGGGTGCGCGACGTGCCCGTGCAGGATGATGGGCAGACTACGCATGAGCCATGTGCCGGCGGCCAGAACGACGATCAGCAGCCAGAACTGCGCAACCGGGCTCACGAGCTCTCACCGGCCCTCGGCCGATCCATCCACGCGCCGAATACCATGCCCGCAAGAATCGCCACGATCAGCCCACTCTGCAGCGGGAGAAGCGGCACCAGAACGGCGGCGGCGATTCCGGTCACCACCGCAACCCCGATGGCGGTGCGGTCCTTCATCGCCGGCGCGAGCATCGCCAGAAACACGAGCGGAACCGCGAAGTCCAGGCCCCACGACGCGGGAATGAATGGCCCCAGCAGCGCGCCCGCGATGCTCGATATCTGCCAGACGATCCACAGCGCCGCTCCGCCGCCGAAGTAGTACCAGATGACGCTGACGTCCTCGCGGTGGCGGCCTTGCGTCATTGTCGATGCGTAGTTCTGATCGACGAGCATGTAGCCCAGAATCGGGCGCAGCCACGCTGGGGCCTCGGCAAGGAGCGGAGCGATCGACGTGCTGTAGATGAACATGCGTGCATTGATGACGAGTGCGGTGCCAAGAGCGACCCACAGCGGGGCGCCGCCACCAAAGAGGGCCGTTGCCGCGATCTGGGAAGCGCCGGCGAAGACGATCACCGACATGCCGATCGCCTCGGCGAGACCGAACCCGGCCTGAATGACCGCCGCTCCGGCGACCAGACCGAACGGGACGACCCCGATCAGAATCGGGAGCACGCCCTTGGCGCCTGCGATGATGCTATGTCGTGTGTTGGACATGCGGCACACTATGCCGCATCGCGCGGCGCAGGAGTAGGCGACAGCACCTCCCGCACAGAAGAAGGGCGACCTCTCGGCCGCCCTTCTCGTTGCTCACTTCGTTATGCGCTTGCCGCTCATGCGCAAGTGGCTGCGTACTACTTGCCGACCACTTCGCCGGTGTTCGCGTCGACCTCGACCGTGCCGGTCGTGGCACCGCTCGTGGGATCGAAGGAGACATACCAGGTAAAGACCTTGGTCGTCGTCTTCTTGTCGTCGCTAGGAACGTACGTCAGAAAGCCCATCGTGTATGCGGAGGTCGCGCTGGCGCCAGCCGCTGCACGCGCGCTCTTGGCCGCCGCTTCGCTGTCGATCTTCCAGTCATCGGCGTTGGGCACCTTGTCCCACTCGGCCTTCTTCAGACCCGCGGTTCCATACTCAGATGCGGGCATCGCCTTGCCATTCTCGACGTAGACAAGGTAGGTCTTGTCGTCCTTCGGTGAGCCGAAGAGGTAGCTCCAGACAGGCGTCGATGTCGTCGTCACGGCGTCTGCGGTCTGCACCACGAGAAGCTTGGCATCGGGTGCCATGGTCGCAAGCGCCGAGGCCGCCAGCGGCAGTCCGGCCTTGGCGGAAAGCCCCGTCTGCGCCGCAGGTTGAGTCGCATCCGTTGTTGCCTTGTTGCCGCACCCGGCAAGGGCGACCACAAGCGCGAGTGCGAACGCTATGGTCACAATCGCTCTGGCTGATCGGCTGGTCCGTGAATGAATCATGGTTGCTCGCTTTCGTTGTAGCCGTGCGTTACTCAGGGTAGTCGTCACGGCTCATGCTACCCTTTTCGGCTCCTCGGCGTGCGGGCGAGGTCGGCACGCCCTATGCCCGCACGGGCAATCGTCGAACGCCGGGCGCCTTTCGTGAGGCCTTCGGCACGCTATCATCGTGAGGGGTATGCGGCCATGGTGGCCATGGTCACAACGCGCCTCCAGGCGCAGCACGGCAGTCCGAGAGACCAGGAGGAACTCGATGTCGCCGGTCGATTCGCGTCGGATTGATGCACTCTACAAACCGTCTTCAAAGGTCCCCTGTGTCGTGGACGTGCCGCCTCTGCGCTTCCTGCAACTGACCGGGACCGGTGGTGTTGGCGGCCCGGGCTTCCAGGATGCGGTCGGGGCGCTCTACGGGCTTGCGTATCCGGTCAAGTTCGCAGCGAAGAAGGCGCTCGGCCTGAGCTACAAGGTCGCGCCGCTCGAGGGACTCTACTGGAATGACGACCCCGAAGCCTCGCATCCGGACGATCGAGAATCGCTCGCATGGCGACTGATGATCATGCTCCCGGACGAAGTCAGCGGTGAGCTCGTTGAAGCCACCCGCGAGAAGGTCGCCGCGAAGAAGAACCCGCCGCGCCTGGCCGAGGTCAGGCTGCAGACCTTCTCGGAGGGGACGGTTGTTCAGATCCTGCATATCGGACCGTACGCCGATGAAACACCGGCGATCGATAGGCTTTTCGCCTTCGCGCAGGAGCGCGGCTACGAAGTCTGCGGCGACCATCACGAGATCTACCTCGGCGATCCCAACCGCGCCGATCCTGCGAAGCTGAAGACGATACTGCGCTACGGGGTCCGCAAGCGCCGAGGGTAGCCTGCGGCGCTTCAGTGTCACGTCACGGTTCGAGCAGGCAGGGCGTCCCGGCGGCGTCAAGCTGGGTATGAATCCGATGCAACCACTCATCAGG